>Ga0209798_10000018_pt1 | contig 109864 bp, 90 predicted proteins | sample DOMMetBare3Fresh_FD_187475 | JGI IMG/M metagenome (GOLD analysis project Ga0209798, IMG submission 187475) | Wetland sediment microbial communities from St. Louis River estuary, USA, under dissolved organic matter induced mercury methylation -... | ecosystem: Environmental > Aquatic >...
GAACGCCGTCCCGCGCACAGTAGTAACAGCCGCCGGTCGATCCGGCGAGAGTGCTAGGCTCGGCCTCGACCGCTGCGCCGGTCAGCGTGAAGCCGACGATGTTGAGGGCGAGATTTACGCCGGACGTCTGGATTTCGGCGGCCGCCGCCTCCGAGTCCGCTGGTCCGACCCAGGAAGATCTCGCAGCCATGCAACAGGCCGGGCTCGCGGCCGGCGGGGGCGGCAATCGGGAGGCGCTCGTGATCAGCCCGCGCACTTACACGAGCGGCAGCGTGCAGGCAAAGGTCACCGGCTTCTTCACGGTCGACGGGACGCAGCAGCTGAACAAGCCGGCAAGCATCACCGACGAAGATCAGACCTGGATCCAGTACGGTGTGTCCGGCGCGCAGGAGCTGAACGTGCTGTTCACGAACAGCACGGCGCTGGCGGAGAACGGCGTCACTATCGGGGTCGGGCCGTACACGGTGACGGCCACTAGCTCGAGCGGCGAGTGCAAGACGAAATTCGACGTGCAGGCCGCGACGATCACGGGCCACTATTCCTGCGCCGGCTCCACGGGCTACAACAACAAGACCGGGCAGATGGGCAAGATCGACATCGAGGTCGATTTCACTGCGGAGTCCTGAGCGGCGAACGGTGCGCGTGCAGATTCATTGCGCTTCTATTCGTACGTGTCCATCAAGGCCCTGATGAGCCATAACAGATCCCCTGTCCGCCTCATCATGATTGTTGCTGCGCCCCCGCCACCCCCGGCAGCAATGTATGCGATAAGCAGTTTCTTATGCAGCGCGCCTAATGCGCTTTTCATTGCTGCATCTTCCGACGCGGTGTGAAAGCCCGAATCCATTACGCCAATAGTCTCGCCCGAAATCGGGTCTATTCTCCACCACCCGACGTGCTGTTCCCCATCGATCTCGACGGCCTGTCTTGGAACGAGGACCATGTAGCCCGAGCCTACACTGGCGCCAACCTTCGCTTTTTCGTCCTCCGGCCAAGGGAGCTGGCCCACGGCGGTATCGTCGCGAGCGCCGATGACAAAACCGCGACTGTTCGAACTGGCCAGCCTGCCAAACACCGAAGCGGTATTGTCCGCAGTTCCAAGGTCACTACCGAGCGCAACCATTTCGGCGACGGTGTCGGCGACGCCTTGTTGGACGTGAATCTCGAAGGAATTCTGGTTGGCGCCCGGGCGAGCACCGATTCCATTAGATGCGACGTCAATCATTTGCCGTATCAAGGTAGCCTCGCTGCCCGCCAGCAGCTGACTGATACGGTAATTGAGTACATTGGGTCGATCTATGAACCAATCCCCGGTATTCCCGCCAAGCGCAGATCGCCAGCGCCCGTAATTCGGCAACGGACTCCAACTCTCCAGGCGATCGAGCATTGCCGATGCGAGGCTTCTCACTTTCTTCGGGTCAGTTTCGCTCGACAATTCCTTCAGCGGCCCTTGATTGGCGACGATGCTGGCGCTGGCAAGATGTGCGACGAAGACCTCCGTGAAATCGCAGGGTTGCAGCACGATTGACGTCTGACTCAGCAAAGCTTCGGCGCGCTGGAGCATCGGGCCTTCGGCGCCTGCAACATAGTCGGCAAACTTGGCAGCCCGCCTGGCTGGTCCAAGCAGGTCAAATACAGGCCTTCGCAGATGCTGTATTGGCTCTCCGGGAACCTTGACGTCATAGTCGATCCACTCTGCCGTCACCGACGGCGCTGCATCGTCCCCGCCAAATCCCAACGTCATGTCCATCGTGCTCGTCACCTGATCGCCGACCAGGCCGGCTGTGGAATCGGTGGCGGCCTTCAGATCGCCGCTGTTGGTAAAAGCTGACTGCGCAAGCAAGTCGCCGCCAATCTGCAGAAGCGGCATCCACTTCCTGACGGTGAGCGCCGCGCCTTTTGCTGCGTTTGGCTCCCCTCCCAGAAACGGGATGTCTTCCGGCCACGGTGACGGCACGTGAGCAAGGGTGATCGGGCGATCGAGTACTTCAGCGGGCCTGATCGTAGTCTCGAGAACTTTGACCTCGGTCGTGACGCCCGCCTCATACTTTTCTATCACTATTTGTAGCCCGACTGCATGCCAGTCCGATTCCGGGATTGCTGGTGTTTCGTCCCCAGGATTCCAGCTGTGTGTCGATGTTGCCTCAACAATCTTCTGGTTTGCTTCCGATTGCGGCAGCAGGACGTCCATCGCGATCCACTTGCCTTCCTGTTCGTATTCGACCCACCAGTGGTCCTGAAGCGCGTTGATTTCCTTCAAGTCTTCGGCTTGCGCGGAGCCGGTAGAACCATCGACTACGGCCAGGATTGCGTCGGTCTGAGACTGTACCAGCGCAGCGGCTTCACCTGAGTAGCGCTGGGACTCGGCGGTCCGCTTCTCGGCTGACGCCGGCATCCCGCCCACGATGCGGCGATCCTTGGGCAAGGCACGCACACGACCCAGGAGTTCACGGGCACGTGCCGTGGGAAGTTCGGCATGCGCCAGTCTCACCGCGTAGCCTGAGCGCCGTAACAGATCGCCAAGCAGTACCGCGCGGTCCAGGCTGCTGCCTACACGATCGAGCATCACGCCCTTCGACCCGCGCAACAGTCCGCGATACGGAACCCACCAGGTGCGGTCCCGTACCCACTCGAAACTTACCCGCGGATCGTTGCCGAGCTGCCTTGCAAGCGCCGCCGGATCGAATTCAACACGCGGCAAAGCGGCCGCGTCTGCCACGATCAAGTCGACCAGCTCGCCAATGTCTTTGGGTCGCGCTCTCGATGCCTCTTCGCCAGTCGCAACGAGCGACGCCTGCTCTTGTGCGATGCCCGTCGATTGCGCGTTGTCCTCCTTGCTGGAGCAGCCATTGGAAGCGGCCAGCAGCGCGAAAAGGACGGTGCGCCATTTCATGCGTTAATGCTCCGCCTTGGTAGCTATCCGCCCAGATTGAGTATCGCGGTATCCAGTGCTCTGGCCGCATTGTAGATATTGATGTAGTTCAACTGCGAGGCAGTCAATCGTGCGCCATGGCTAGCGTAATGCGTCAAACTCTGGACACGTTGCTGCCAGGCTGGATTGTTCACGATGGCTCCGGCCGTAGCGACGAGCGCCGTCAGCTTCGCATAGTCCATCGCGTGAAAGCCCGTGTCCATGACACCGATGGTTTCGCCAGTCAACGGATGTACCCGCCACCAGCCGACGCGCTGAATGCCGTCGATCTCCACCGCCTTTCTTGGCACGACGGCCATGAATCCCGCATCGATGTCGGCGCCAACCCGCATGGCCTCGTCCTCTGGCCAGGGCAGCGCCCCGACAGCCGCATGGTCGTTCGCCGCAACGAGTAAACCCCTGCTGCCCTCGCTGGCCAGGCGCGAGAAGATCGATGCGGTGTTCTCCGCCATGTGCACATCGCTGCTGAGCGTCAGGATTTCCGCAACGGTATCGGCTACGCCCTGTCGCAGCCGGGTCTCGAATGCTTTTTCATCGTCCCCGGGGCGAATACCGATGCCATTGGAGGTGATATCCACGAGCCCGCGATAGGTGACCGGACCAGTATTCACCACCACCGGGCCGCCGCGGAAATTAAGCACGTTCGGGCGATCGATGAACGAGTAGCCCTGTGTTCCACCAAGACTTGAGCGCCACAGCGCCAGACTTGGCAGAGGTCCCCAGATATCAATGCGATCGATCAGCTCTGCCGCCAGAGTTTTCGCCTTGGCAGGGTCGCGTTCGCGCGCCAGATCCTTCAGACTTTTCTGGTTGGCGACAAAGCCGGCGGAAGCCAAGTGGGCAACGAACTCACTCGTGAATTCACACGATTGCAGCAGAATATCGGTCTGTCCCCAGAGCGCCTCGAAACGCTCAAGCTTTCTGAGATCGGCCTCGCCGTTGAAGTCGGTCGCTTTGCTCGCACGACGTGCAGGGCCCAGGAGATCGAACACCTGCCGGCGTAATCGCTGGGGCGCAGCGCCCGGAACTCGGATCTCGTAATCGAGCCACTCGGCGGTTGCCGCAGGCACGGCCACGTCGGGTTCAAACCCGCCAAGCGCCATGTCCATGCCCCCGGCCACCGTCGTCACACCCAGCTTGCCCATCTCGCCCAGGGTGGCGCCGAGGTCGGTCTTTACTTCGCCTTCGTTCGTGAATCCCGACTGGATGATCTTCTCGTCACGCACTCGCAAGACGGGAATCCAGAGTTTCGCTGCGAGCGCAGCTTCCCTGAAAGGCTGTGGGTTGACGCCGGGATCCGGGAGCCCTGCAGGCCATGGCACCGGCAAGTGAGAAAGCGTGATCGGGCGCTCGAATACTTCGGCCGGGCGCAGCAGCGTCTCGAGCACCGTGGATTCACTCGTGGCGCCGGCGTCGTAGTGCTCGACGACCACGCGGATCTGGACACTGTGCCAGTCGGATTCCGGAATTGACGGCGAATTGCTTTCCTTGCTCCATTCGCTCACGCGCGAGGCGGCGGCCAAAGCCTCGCCCACCTTCGACTGCGGCAGCAGCACATCCATGGCAAGCCATTTGCCGCCAGCCGATTGTTCCACCCACCAGTGATCGCGCAAGGCGGCGATCGCCGGGCCGTCGTCGGTAGACGTGTTCGCGCTCCGTGCCTCGCGTGTGGCGGCCAGAAGCGCGTCGCCCTGCGACCGAACCAGCGCCTTCGCTTCCGTTGTGACGCGCTTGGACTCGGCGGTTTGCTTCGCCATCGCTTCTTCGAAGTCCGGCATGAGCGCTGCCACTGCCTTCCGGCGCTCGGGCGATGTACCGTTTGACCCGACCGCCTCCCGAGGTTGCGCGGGAATCGGCCGAACACTGCCTAGCAGTTCACGGGCACGCGCTTCGGGAAGCTCGGCGTGCGCGAGGCGCACCGTGTATCCGGCCTGGCGCAGGAGATCGCCCAGCAGCACCGCCCGGTCGAGAGAGCTGCCCACCCGATCGAGCATGACACCCTTGGATCCGCGCAACAGTCCGCGATACGGCGCCCACCAAGTGTGGTCGCGCACCCATTCGAAATGCGCCTGCGGATCCTTGCCTAGCTTCGCAGCAAGCGCTGCCGGATCGAACTCCGCGCGTGGCAGGTCGTCCGCTTCGGCGACGATGAGGTCGACCAGCGCCCCGAGATTCTTCGGATCTACGTGATTGCCCGATACTTCAGCACCGGATGCGGCAAGTTCCGCCTGCGCTTGGGCGTTGTCCGCTCCTTCCGTTTCGGTTTCTTCAGATTTCTTCGAGCAGGCCGCAAGGGCCATCAGCAATGCGAGGACGGATACCTGCAACCGCGTTGTTTTCATGTCGCCCCCCCTGACGCACGTCATTATGCGCCGGGCACCTGTGTATGCTTAAATCTTCAGAAATTCAAGGAATTGGCGCCACTGTACGACCGCGTCAGGCGTCGGCATATACTTCGCCCCGACGCGAATCCTGAGATCCAACCTGAACAACGACGAGGCGGCGTTGCATGCTCTCCTGGCTCGACGCCACCTTGGCGGCGCTCGGCGACGGCTTCATCCGCTGGTGGACGAAGGTCGAGCGCAGCTACAAGCGGCCATCGTCGCGGTTTTCCGCCTGGCTGAAATTCGCCTTTTACCCGCTGCTTGCCATTGGCGCGATCGTCTGGCTCGGCTGGGACTGGAGCCACACACGTTCACTCAACTCCGCAGAGAACGCGATCTTTGATCGTGTAGTGCAATGGCGGCCATTTGAACCGAAACCCTCCGGCCGTGTGGTCGTCGTCGAAATCGACGAGTGCTCGATCGAATACTTCCGCGCCCGCGGCGAAGGCGGCTGGCCGTGGAGCCGGCAACGGCATGCAGATCTGCTCGACCTGCTGGATCGCGCCGGCGTGCGCGCAGTCGGCTACGACGTCCTGTTCACCGATCCCGCACGGGACGATCCGGCCGGCGATCAAGCCCTCGAGGCCATGGCCGCGGGCGGCGCCGGTCGGTTGGTCTTCGGCTCCACGCGGCTGCATCCGGACTATGATGAGGGATCGTCATTGCGCGCTTCTCAGGCCCCCGGCGCGTTTGCGCTGAAGCCGCAGCCGCAGGACGACCCGAAGCTCGCTTTGCTGCTGCCTTATGGCGAGGCAATGGCCAGATACAGCGCGATCGTCAATGTCACCCGCAATCAGGACGGCGTTCTGCGCGACATTCCGTTGCGCGAGACCATCGGCGACTGGGGCTTGCCTGCGCTGCCGTTACGTCTGGCGACAACCGTCATGTCGCGATCACCGGAAAGCTTCGCTGCCGCAGTGCGGCCGAACTGGCGCGAGGACACAAGGCTGCCACGGATCAGCGCCGCCGACCTGCTGGCCGCTGGCGAATCCGTCTGCCGCGACGCAGCAACGGCGTTGCCCGAACTAAAGGATCGCGTGGTCCTGGTTGGCTACACCGCGTCCGGTCTCAACGACGCGAAGCCTACTTCCGTCGATCCGGTGATGCCTGGCGTGGAGGTCCTGGCGGAGGCTACCGAAGCGCTGATTGCCGACAGTGCGATCCGTACGCCGCCAACGTCGCTGAAATATGTCTTGGCCACGTTGATGGTCATGCTGACCACATTCGCCTTCTTCCGCGGCGAGCCGGCGACCGACATCGACTCGGTCTTTGTTGCGACCAACCTGGCGATGTTGACCGCCGCTTTCGTCGGGCTCACTTTTTTCGGGTTCTTTTTCGATATCTTCGCCAGCGTCGGTTTCGTCAGCATGATCTTCGGCTTGTGCCGCGTGTACGCGGGAATTCAACGTGGCCGCGCAGTCGGCCATGAGGATTACCTGCCGATTTACGATCCCGCCAGGGACCGCTGGCTGGCGATCGCGCGTCTGCGCTTTGTGCCGGATGCCAATCTCGACAAGAAAGCGGCGGCGCGACGCTGGCGCGAATATCATCGCCGGCTGCGACGCTTTCTATATGCCGGCAGCGATGCGGTGATGCTGGAGGGCGTGGTCGAGCGCAAGAGCTACCTGCATGCGGCCTTGAATAACCTGATGGTGCTGGTGTGGCATGGCGAGAGCGAAACTGGCGTGCGTGCGGCTGCGATGCATGACCTCGCGAGACTCGAGCGCCAGTTGGCCGAGCAGGATGCGCGCTTGCCCGATGATGGCAGCGTGCGACTTGCATTTGATTGCGCCGAGATCGACGATGATGTCGATGATTCTAAACGCGGCAAGCGCCTGCGCCTGCGCGAGTCGGTCGGCCAGCTGCTGGCATCATCAACCGAGGTGCCGCTGGCACGACGCGATGCGTTTTCTGTTCATGTTGGTGATTCCTCAGGAGGATAGTCATGCGCGCTATTTCCCTCGTCCTGATCGCGACTGCGTTCATGATGTCGAGCCTGAATGCGGCCGCACTATCCGGGATCGTGCAAAAACCCAGTGTTGACGTGCGCGCAGAGCCCAAACTCGACGCGCCAAAGGTCGCGACCTTGAAGCGTGACGCCAAGGTTGACGTCTCAGCGCAGCAGGGCCTGTGGTACCAGCTGCAGATGCCCGCGGGTACATCCGGCTATGTGCGGGTCAACGACGTGCGCATCGACTATGCCGGCGCCGAGAGTGGCGATGCCAATATGCGCGTGCTGATGGGCGGCAAGGCAGGAGTTGGCCGCGTCAGCGAAACCGCCGGCGTGCGCGGGATCGATGAAAGCGACCTCAAATCCGCAGCTTTCGATGAGGCGCAACTGACTGCGATGACCGGCAATCGCGTTGATGACGCTGCCGCCACCGCCTATGCCGGTGAGCAGGGCCGGCAGGCGACCAGCGTTGCGTACGACGGCGAGGCCAAGCGCGGCAAGGGCGGCGGTGGAAAGACTGCCCTGGAATCCGGCGGCAATGTCCTGAGTTCAATTGGCAGCGGGCTCGGGTCGCTGTTCGGCAAAGCAGCCAAGGTGGCGCCCAAGTCGGAAGAGGAGCTTTCGGCGGAGGAGCTGGCGCTTGGCCCGCAAATCGCCGGTCGCGTGCTCGGCGCTCGCCCACTGTGGAAGGATGCCGCGGCGCAGAAGCGCGTCAACCTGATCGGCCGCTGGGTCGCCTTGCAGACCAGCCGCCCCGACCTGCCATGGGCCTTTGGAGTAATTGATACACCGGAGGTCAACGCGTTTGCCGCGCCTGGAGGATACATCCTGGTCACGCGTGGCCTCTATGAGCTGCTGTCGACGGATGGTGAAGTCGCAGCAGTTCTTGGCCACGAAATCAGTCATTGCGTGCAGCGCGACCACTACAACGTGATCCGCAAGCAGGAAATTGCAACCATGGGCAAGGACGAGGTGTTGAGTAACGTCAATACTCCAACCGAGAACCCGGCCGTCGCCTTCGCCAGGAACTATGTGGAGCAGCACGGCGCGACCATCATGCTGGCCACGCTCGACCGCGAAGCCGAGTATCGCGCTGACAATTCTGCGGAGATCTACCTTGCGCGCGCCGGGATGAATCCAATGACCTTGTATTCCGTCTTGCAGAAGATGACCGCGCTCGGCAGCAAGTCTGCAGCCTTGGCGCAGTTGTACAAGACTCATCCGGCGCTGGACGCGCGGATGGATCGCATCGACAAGCGAAATTATGAGGGGCTCACCGCCTACACGTCGCGAGACTGATCGCAGGCGACCGCCGCTGAAGCGAGCCGACACGCCGCCGTTTGGCTAATTCGGGACTTTCGCCGCGAGACTCTTGACGTCGATCGAGCCAAGAATTGCGTTGAGCCGCTCCGGATCGGCCGTGACACTGATCGAAATGACTTGTGCGGCAGTAGGCGCCATTTCCGGGTGCCGGACCCGTTTCCAGCTGCCATCCGCGCTGCGTTGCCATTGACCGAGAAGAATCAGCGCATGGTCCTCTACGACAGTTCCCCGTGTGGTGCTCCAACGAAAGGCGGCACGCGCGCCGGGTGGCAGCGGCAGGCTTTTGGCAGTGGCGTCAGGCGTTTCCTGATTGGAGTTGACGACCACGTCGATATACATCGTCTGATCGCGGCTCGCCTTTGCCACAGCGGCGTCCATCTGCGCCTGACTGTCGCCTTCGTCCAGGATCTTCTGATATTCCCCCTGGGCCTTTGCCACCTCCGCGTCAAGCGCCCCCGCACCCACGTAGTCACCTTTCTGAAAGAGGGCCACCTGCCTCTCGGTGAGCTTCTGCATCCGGGCCATGATCGCATCGAGTCGCGGTTGCTTCAGTGCCTGTGCCGCCGCCGAAGCCGTCGCCGCATCCCCCAAGATCTTGTTTCGCGCTTCCTGATCGTCGACCCGCTGGTACTCGCGATTGAAGTGATAATTCCAGGGAGCGCCTTCGTAATCCCGGCAAAGGCTGGTGGTTACGGAGATCTGATCGTCGCCCTGCATCACCCATCCCGTCGGGGCCGGCGGAAGGGCCTTCTTCGCGGCCTCGAGAACCGCCGTCATCGTGGCGCGCTCGGCCGGCGTGGTATCCCGATAACCCTTGTCGCAGGGCGCATCACCGCGCGCCATCGGCGCAGCCGTGACCATTCCCAGGGCGCACGTGATCACCACCAGGTATTCACTGGCTTGCATGACTTTAAGTTCCCCGAGTTACTTCACGAGGCGCAGCGCGAACGGATAACGGTAGGCGACGCCCTCGTTGGCTTTGATCGCCGCCATGATGACCAGCACCAATGCGCCGATGCCGATGATCATCATCAGCGGGATGGTCAGCAACGCGCCGATGCCCAGGGAAAGGATCGTCAGCATCAACAGCGCGAAACAGGCGATCGAGACCGTGATAGCGAAATTCAGTGCTTCCCTGGCCTGGTCTGCGACGAAGGGCATGGTGTCCTTCTTCATCAGATAGATGACCAGTGGCCCGATAAAGAAGCCGACACTGCCGGCCCAGCCGGCGGTCACCAGGCCGCCGAGCAGCGCGGACAGGTGCGCAAACATGGCCCACTGCTTTTCCTCGGCAGTGGCAGTGCCCACAGTCGTAGTGGATTCATTCATGTGGATCCCCCCTCGTTTGTTGTCGAGTTACCGCGGTCGTTGTCTCCCTCGAAGGCGGCGCGAAAAGCATACGCCAAAAACCGCCTGAAGCCACGCGCAGGGGTGCTCAGGTCCTAATCCCGGGCCAACGGCAGTACCGTCGATTCCTTGATCACCGTGACGACAATCGACGAATTGACCGACTGCACGTTCGGGATCTTCGACAGGTGATCGAGGAAGAAGGCCTCGTATTCCTTCATGTCGTGCGTGACGATCCGCAGGCAGAAGTCCCACTCGCCGGTCAACGTGCAGCAATCGAGCACTTCGGGCCGGTCGCGGATCGCCTGTTCGAACTGGGCGAGCGCGTCGCGACCCTGGGTCGACAGACGCACGTGCACGTAGACCATGACGTCGAGCCCGAGCGCTTCGCGGTCGAGCAGGGCGACGCGCTGCTTGATGACACCGCTCTCTTGCAATTGCTGGATGCGCCGCCAGCAGGTTGTGGTGGATAATCCAAGCTTGGTCGCGAGTTCGGCTGCCGACAGCGCGCCGTCGCGCTGCAACTCGTCAAGAATGCGGCGGTCGCTGCGGTCAAGCGCAATCTGCAACTTAGTTTTCATTTCTGGAACTAATTAGACCATAATTTTTCACTATTTTGCATTACAGCACAGGATTGCAACGGTATTGAAGTAATGGCCGGGTAGAATGACCAGCCGGCGCCCCTCCGGCCCCGGTGCGAGGACCGATGTCGACCAAGTCCCGCCTGCACGTTCCCACGACGCCTGCCCGGCCCGGCGAAGCGCCGGACTTCAGCTACCTCAAGCTGTCACCCGCGGGTGCGGTCAAGCGCCCCGAAACCGGTGCCAAGGTCCGGGACATTCCGTTTCTCGCGGAAGAGCTCGTGCGCGTGCTCGACGACCAGCATCAGGCGCTCGGTCCCTGGAACCCGCGCCTCGATCCGCCGGAACTGCAGGTCGCGCTGCGCCACATGCTGCTGACGCGCGTGTTCGACGACCGCATGCAGCGCATCCAGCGCTCGGGAAAGATCAGCTTCTACATGCGTTCCATGGGCGAAGAGGCCGTTTCGGTCGCCATGGGCATGGCGCTGCGTCCCGGCGACATGCTGTTTCCGTCCTATCGCAACCAGGGCCTGTACATGGTGCGCGGGCGCCCGATCGTGGACCTGATGTGCCAGCTCCTTTCAAACACCCGCGACATGTGCAAGGGACGCCAGTTGCCGGTCATGTACCACTGGCGCGAGGGCCGGATCTTTTCGATCTCCGGCAATCTCGCAACGCAGTTCCCGCAGGCCGTGGGCTGGGCGATGGCGGCGGCCATCAAGGGCCAGGACGATATCGCAGCCAGCTGGCTCGGCGAGGGTTCGAGCGCCGAGGCGGATTTCCATCACGCGCTGTTGTTCGCTTCCGTCTACAGGGCGCCTGTGATCCTGAGTGTCGTCAACAACCAGTGGGCGATCTCGACATTCCAGGGTCATGCGGGCGGCGAGCGCCAGAGTTTTGCGGCACGCGGACCCGGCTATGGTATTGCCGGCGCGCGCGTGGATGGCAATGACTTCCTGGCGGTGTACGCCGTGACGCAATGGGCGGCCGAGCGCGCGCGGACCGGTTACGGCCCGACGCTGATAGAACACGTGACCTATCGGGCCGCCGCTCACTCGACCAGCGACGACCCGGCCCGCTACCGGCCGAAAGAAGATTATCAACGCTGGCCGCTCGGGGATCCGATCGAACGGTTGAAGGCGCATTTGATTGCTCTTGGCGAGTGGTCCGAGGAGCGGCACGCCGCGTTGACGACGGAACTGGAATCCCATATTGCCGCCTCCTGGAAGGAAGCCATCAGTTACGGCACGCTGACGGATCCGCCGCGCCTGGATCCGCACCTGATGTTCGAGGACGTATTCAAGGAAATGCCGCCGCACCTGCGCAGGCAGGAGGCCGAATTGCGGGCCGAACTGGAGAAGGGCTGAGCCATGGCGCAGCGGAACATGATCCATGCGCTCAACTCGGCGATGGATATCATGCTCGAGCGCGATCCGTCGGTGGTCGTGATGGGCGAGGATGTCGGCTACTTTGGCGGGGTCTTCCGCTGCACCGAGGGCCTGCAGCGCAAGTATGGCGAGAGCCGGGTCCTGGATACGCCGATCGCGGAAGGCGGGATCATCGCGGCGGCCATCGGCATGGCCGTCAACGGCCTGCGGCCGGTGGCCGAAATACAGTTCGCCGATTACATCTATCCGGGCTACGACCAGATCGTCAGCGAACTGGCGCGGCTGCGTTACCGGAGTGCGGGCGAGTTTTTCGCGCCAGTGACGGTGCGCACGCCCTGCGGCGGCGGCATCCGCGGCGGACAGACTCACTCGCAGAGCCCGGAAGCGCTGTTTGCGCACGTCGCCGGGCTCAAGGTCGTGATGCCGTCAAATCCCTACGATGCGAAGGGGTTGCTGATCGCGTCGATCGAGGATGACGACCCGGTCATCTTCTTCGAGCCGAAGCGCATCTATAACGGCCCCTTCGACGGCGAGCCGGACAAGCCGGCCGTGCCATGGAGCGCGCATCCCAAGGGCGAGGTGCCGGACGGCCACTACACGGTGCCGATCGGCAAGGCGGAAATCGTCAGGAGCGGGAACGACCTGACCATCGTCACCTATGGCACGATGGTGCACGTGTCTGAGGCCGCTGCCCGCAAGCTGGGGCTGGATGCGGAGATCATCGACGTGCGCACGATGGTGCCGCTTGATACCGACGCGATCTGCAGTTCGGTCGCCCGCACCGGCCGCTGCGTGATCGTGCACGAGGCGACACGATTCGCCGGGTTCGGCGCCGAGCTCTCGGCGACGATCCAGGAACAGTGCTTCTGGAACCTGCAGGCGCCGATCGGCCGGGTGGCCGGCTTTGACACGCCTTATCCGCACGCATTCGAGTGGGAATACTTCCCGGGACAGATGCGCGTCGCGAAGGCCTTGAAGACGGTCATGGAGGCCGCATGAGCCGCTTTGTCTTCAAGTTGCCGGACCTGGGCGAAGGCACGGTCACGGCCGAAGTAGTGGAATGGAAGGTAAAGGTCGGCGATATGGTCACCGAGGACCAGATCATCGCCGAGGTCATGACAGACAAGGCGGCGGTCGAGATTCCTGCGCCGGTCAGCGGTCGCGTGGTCTCGATCACGGGCCAGCCCGGTGACATGGTGGCTGTCGGCGCCGAGTTGATCGTCTTCGAAAAAGCGGACAGCGTAGCGGCCACATCGCCGCCTCAAGTGTCTGCACCGGCCCCTGTCGCACGGCCAAATTCTGTTGCTGCCGCCGCGCCCGCAGCGCCCGGGACCCGAGTGATGGCATCACCGGCCACCCGCCGCAAGGCCCATGCCGCAGGCATCGACCTCGCGGCCGTCAGCGGCTCCGGTCCCGGCGGGCGGATTTCCGCCCAGGATCTCGAGGCCGTGATCAACGGATCTGGCGACACCGTGATCCGACCGGCGCTGCGTTCGAAGCGTGAAGGTACCGAGGAGATCAAGGTCATTGGCCTGCGCCGCCTGATCGCGCAGCGCCTGAGCGAGGCCAAGCGCAATATCCCGCACTTTGCCTATGTCGAAGAAGTCGATGTCACGGAACTCGAAGCGCTGAGGCAGTACCTGAATTCAAGACTCGAGAAAGGCGCGCCGCCATTGACATACCTGCCTTTCCTCGTAACCGCACTGACCCGCGTGCTGGTGCAATTCCCCCAATGCAATGCCATCTACGATGCCGAACGCAATGTGATCATCCGGCACCGCGCCGTGCACGTCGGCATCGCGACCCAGACCCCGGACGGCCTGAAGGTTCCGGTGCTGCGCAACGCCGAGGCGCGCTCGCTCACCGAGCTTGCGCTGGAGATGCGGCGCCTGGCGGAGGCTGCGCGCAACAACAAAGCCACTCGCGAGGAACTCATGGGGTCCACGATTACCGTGACAAGCCTCGGCAAGCTTGGCGGCATCGCCTCGACACCGGTCATCAATGCGCCGGAAGTGGCGATCATCGGCGTCAACAAGGCCATGGAGCGGCCGGTAGTGATGAATGGCACGATCGTCGTGCGCCGGATCATGAATCTCTCGTCTTCCTTCGATCATCGCTTCGTCGACGGATTCGACGGGGCCGCAATGATCCAGGCGCTGAAAGAGCGCCTGGAACACCCCGCAACAATCTTCATACAGGATTGAGCACCATGAATGCACAAGTCATGCAGTCCAAGACCGCAGCCATCACGGAGAATCGCCCGGCATTTGGCACCGTCATGGCGGGCACCATGGCCGTTGCCAGTTTCCGGGACGGAAAGTGGTCGACACATGAGCTGCGCAAGTACGGACCGATCGAAATCAGCCCGGCGGCGCACGCGCTGCATTACGGAAGCGAATGCTTCGAGGGATTCAAGGCCTACCGCTGGGCCGACGGCAGCATCAACATCTTCCGGATGGACAGGCACATCGCCCGCTTTGGCCAGAGCGCACGCGGACTGGTGATGCCCGAGCCGGACGCGGCGCAGGTCGCGGCCATGGTCACCGCGGTCGTGGACCGGGTGCGCAACGAAGTCCCGGAGCCTCCGGGTGCGCTGTATCTCCGCCCGATGCTCATTGGAACGGGTGCGAGTATCGGCGGCGCGTCGTCGCCACCGACGGAAGCCCTGCTGATCGTGCTCGCGAGCCCGGTCTGGGATTACTTCACGACCGGCCCGAAGGCGCTTCGCATCTATGTCGAGGAGAAATCGATGCGCTGCGCCGCGCATCTCGGCATGATCAAGACCGGCGGCAACTACGCGGCGGCGATGGGGCCGACGATGGCGGCCCGGCAGAAACATCAGGTTGACCAGGTCTTGTTCTGCCCTGGCGGCGAGGTCCAGGAGACCGGCGCGGCCAACTTCTTGCTGATCCGCGAAGACAGGATCCTGACCCGCAGCCTCGATACGACGTTCCTGCACGGCATCACCCGCGATTCTCTGCTCACCATCGCGCCGGATCTCGGCTTCAAGGTCGAGGAGCGCGTATTCACGGTCGGGGAAATGCTCGACTGGGTGAAGGACGGCGAGGCCGCGCTCTCCGGCACAGCCGCGGTCCTGGCCGGTGTCGGTACGCTCGTGTGTAGTGGCGGGCGCGAGTACAAGGTCGGGACCGGCGAAGTCGGCCCGCACACGCGCCGACTGCGCACCGCGCTTGTATCGATGCAGCGGGGCGAGATCCCGACGCCGGCAGGCTGGACCACCAGGGTCTGACGGCGCCGATGAAGGGGCGCACGCGCGTCAATCATCCGCCGGACGCCATCGTCCCGGCGGACAACCGCCCGTTGGTTGCGCCGATTCACCAGACGGTGAAGTTTGCTTTCGAAAGCCTCGAGGAAACGATGCGTGCCTACCGCGGCGAGCGGGAGGGCTATTACTACACGCGTCAGGCGAATCCGACGACCCGGCAGCTCGAGAAATTACTGGCCGAACTGCAGGGACGCGATGACTGCATTGCAGTTGGCTCGGGCATGGCGGCGGTTGCCGGCTGCCTGCTGTCGCTCACCCGTGCCGGTGAGCATGTGCTTTGCTTCGTCGAGACCTACGCGCCCAGCCGCCAGCTGATACAGGGAATGCTGAGCCGCTTTGGAGTCGAGCACACGATGTTGTCCATCGAAGATGACGCGGGCATCGAACGCGTGCTTGCGGGGCGGCCGACCCGGCTCGTCTGGTTCGAGAGCCCGACCAATCCGGTCACGCGCATCGCGGATATCGGGCGCATTACGCGCGCCGCGCACGCGCATGGCGCGCTGACCGTGCTCGACAATACCTTTGCGGGCTTTCACAACCACGGCCAGTACGGCATCGACGCATTCGTGCACAGCCTGACGAAATACGCGGCGGGGCACGGCGACGTGATGGGTGGTGCGATCATCGCGCGGGACGACCTGATCCGGGCGATGCGGCGCGATACGATCATGCTGGGTGCGTTGCTCGACCCGCATGCCGCGTTTCTGGTCATGCGTGGCATGAAGACCTATTACCTGCGTCACGAAGCGCAGGTCGCCAGCGCAGCCCGCATTGCCGCATTCCTGGCGGGTCATCCGGCGGTCGCAAGGGTGCATTATCCTGGGCTGGCCAACCATGTCCGCCACGCGCTCGCCCGCGAGCAGATGCATGACTTCGGCTCGGTCGTTTGCTTCGATCTCGAAGGCGGCCTCGAAGCCGCCCGTGTGTTCTCGGATGCCCTGGAATTCTTTGCCATCGCGCCGAGCCTGGGATCGGTCGAATCACTGGTAATGCCGGCACAGCTGCTGAAAGTCCGCGGCCTGACCGCGGAGCAGGCCGCGATCAGCGGCATCGGTGACGGGACGGTGCGCCTCTCGATCGGCATCGAGGATACCGACGATCTGATTGCGGATCTCGAGGCCGCGCTGTCGCGCGTTTCGGAAGCCTAGATGCTGCTGGCAACCCGCACGCGGTGCGGGTGATAGGGCAGTACTTCGACGACGTCGCCGGCCTGCAGCCGTTCCTGCAGAGTGCGCCACCAGCCCGCCGTGAGAATCTCGCCGTGCTTGTCGAGAAACACCTCGCGCAGCCGGCCCTCGAATCCCAGGAAATTCAGGAATGTTTCGGGAAACACGTCGTTGTCGGCGACATAGAACCAGCTCTCGGCGCGCATTTCGTCGTCGTCGGTCGGCGCCTGCGGCAGATCGCGAAACCGGCAGTCCGTGATCCGGCACAGCTCGTCGTAGTCGTAGAAGATCACGCGGCCGTGGCGCGTGACGCCGAAATTCTTCAGCAGCAGGTCGCCCGCAAAGATATTCGTGTAGGCGAGGTCGCGGATCGCCTGGCCGTACTCGATCACCGCGAGCTCAGCCTGTTCGATAGTCACGCTGCGCAGGTACAGGTTGAGCGGCGTCATGCGCCGCTCGATGTAGGCGCGATCGACAATGACGTCGTCGCCTTCGACATGCACGTCCAGCACGCACTCATCGATCAGCTCCTGCAACATGCCTGGTTCAAAGCGATGGCGCGGCAGCCGTATCCGCCGGAACTCCTGCGCATCTACCAGCCGCCCGGCCCGGTCGTGCTTGAAGACCATGTCGTACTTGGCCATGACCTCTTCGCGCTGGATGTTCTTGACGGCCGGAAACCGGTCACGAATCACCTTGAAGATCACGTCGAAATTCTCGAGCGTGAAGCATGCCATCACCATGCCGCGCTCGCCCGGCGCGCGGATGAACCGGTCACGGGTTTCGGCGAGATGCCGGAATATCTCGCGGAAGCGCTCGGTCTTGCCCTGTTTGGCGCGACCAAGCACCGTGAACAGTTCGGAGATCGGCTTGCTCGGCAGGATCGAGTGCAGGAACAACACGACCTCGCCTACGCGCTCGAGATCGACGTGGAAATAGGAGCGCGTGAAGCTGAACAGGATCGCGACATCGCTCTCACGGAGCATCACCGCATCGACGAGCACGCCACGCGGCGTATTGCGGAATGCGATCGCGAGCGGGAGCATCCAGCCCTTGCCCCAGATCCTGCCGACCACATAGGCCCGGCTCATCTGGTAGAAAACCGGCCGGATGACCTCGACTTGCTGCAGCCCGCGACTCCTGCCAATGCTTTCGAGGTGTAACTCCACGTCGGTCGCGACATGCCTGACGCTGCTCTCGAAATCGCGCCAGGGCGTGCGGAACCTGAAGTCGGATAGCAGTTCCTCGAACAGCAGCTCGATCGATCCGCGATTCACGTAGCGATTCGTGCCGACCTGCGAATCGATGCTGCGCAGCGGGTCAACGTCGAGCGCGAAGAACTCGATGGCGGCGTCCACGCCGACGGTGTCAAACAGGCGCCTGGTGATCGAGCTGAAAAAGGTCTTCAGGAACTCGGGATCGTTCAGTGCAGCAATCTGGCCGGCATAACTCGCCTTGATCGCCGCCCAGAGCCCGGTGTCCATGGCGCGCGCGCCCAGCTGCTTGCGCAGCGCGGCCGCACTCTGGTTGACCATGCTGGAGTAGAGGTCCAGGCGCTCGACGACGTCCGCCTGCACACCGAGCCAGTCGCGATTTTCGAATCGCTCGGGCGCGCGCCGCGTGATAGCGCGATATTCCGAGTTGTAGCGCGCAAATGCGGCGACGATTGCGCCGGCAATCTTGTGGGCAAGCGCGGAATCGTCCGCCGATCGCGGGGTCTCAGTCACGGCCAGGCGCGGCGCGGCGCGGCACGCCCGCGCGTCAGGCCATCTGGCGGATCAGCGCGTCGCCGAATTCGCTGCACTTGACCTCGGTGGCGCCTTCCATCAACCGCGCGAAATCGTAGGTGACGACCTTGTCCCCGATCGATTTGTCCATCGCACGGATGACAAGATCAGCAGCCTCGGTCCAGCCCATATAACGCAGCATCATTTCGCCCGACAGGATGACCGAACTCGGGTTGACCTTGTCGAGATTTGCGTATTTCGGCGCCGTGCCATGAGTGGCCTCGAATACCGCGTGGCCGGTCAAATAATTGATATTGCCGCCGGGCGCGATGCCAATGCCGCCGACCTGCGCCGCCAGTGCGTCAGACAGGTAATCGCCATTGAGGTTCATCGTCGCGATGACATCGAACTCCTCTGGTCGCGTCAGGACCTGCTGCAGCGTGATGTCGGCGATTGCATCCTTGATCAGCACGCGGCCCGCGGCGAGGGCCTTCTTCTGTTCTTCACCCGCCGCTGCATCGCCCTTGGCGGCGCGCGTTCGCTCCCATTGGTCCCAGGTGTAGGTCTGGTTCCCGAATTCGCGCTCGGCGAGGGCATAACCCCAGTTCCGGAACGCGCCTTCCGTGAACTTCATGATGTTGCCCTTGTGCACGAAGGTCACGCTCTTGCGGCGATTGACGATCGCGTATTCGATGGCGGCACGTACCAGGCGCTCGGTGCCCTCGCGCGAGACCGGCTTGATGCCGATGCCTGAACTCTCAGGGAAGCGGATCTTGCCGTACAGTTTCGGGAAATTCTCCTTCAGCAATCCGAGGAATTTCCGGTTCTCGTCGGTGCCGGCCTCGAACTCGATGCCGGCATAGATATCCTCGGTATTCTCGCGGAAGATCACCATGTCGACCTTCTCGGGTGAGCGCACGGGTGATGGAACTCCGACGAACCAGCGCACCGGGCGCAGGCAGACGTAGAGGTCGAGCATCTGGCGAAGCGCCACGTTCAACGAGCGGATTCCGCCGCCGATCGGCGTGGTCAGCGGTCCCTTGATCGACACGAGATATTCGCGGCAGGCCGCGACGGTCTCGTCGGGAAGCCAGGTATTCATCAGCCGATTGGCTTTTTCGCCGGCATAGACCTCCATCCAGAAAATGCGGCGGCGGCCGCCGTAGGCCCTGGCAACAGCGGCGTCGAGCACGCGCACGCTGGCCCGCCAGATATCCGGGCCGGTGCCGTCGCCTTCGATGAACGGGATGATCGGCCGGTCGGGAACCTGGAGCTTGCCCGCGGAAACACGGATTTTTTCGCCGCCAGCAGGCGGCGCGATGGTGACTGCGTTCATGTGCTTGGGAATTCCTCGATGTGGCGGCAATTTTAGCACAGGGCCCGGGCCGCCCCGGGTTGCGCCCGATCGTGATGCGGGCGGCAATCCCGAGGGCATGTCATTGACGGTCCACAGGGTCCAGCGTACTGTCTGCCGTACCATGAGTTTGTTGGCAAATCTTCGTCGCCAACCTCTGCGGGCTCCGCGCCTGGTTGCCGCGCTCATTGCGGTCGCGTGGTTCGGATTGGCGGCCACGCCCTGTCAGGCGTCAATGCACACAGGGCACATTGGCTCGTCACATCACGGCTCGATGCCGGCCGGGAGTTGCGGTCATTGTCCGGATGCGACTTCCGGTTCTGACGCGCCATGCGCGACGGTCATTGCGGGCGACTGCCTGACACAGGGGCAGGCGATCATGATGCGCAGCCAGGTTGACGATTTGCAGCCGCAGGCCGCGCCACCTCCCTCATTTCCGGATTTCGACCCAGTCTCACCTGGCATCAGTCCTTCGCGTGAGGCCAGGATCCGACCGACGCCCGTCGCTCGCGCTTCCATCCAGCAGCGTTACTGCACCTACCTGAAATAGCCGTTCCTGCCGTCCGGACTTTTTTCGGCGTTTACGCAGGATTCGGCATGTCTTTGTCATTTGAAACTCAGGCCTACCGCCTGGAGCGCACGGCAATGAAGAAACTATTTTGCGGACTATTTGCAGGCCCGGTATTCGTGCCACTGCTGCTTGCCGCGGCATGGGCGGGAATTTGCACGGCAGCCGCGGATGAACCGGATCCGCAACTTCAGGAACTTCTTGCGGAGGCGGCGCGCAACAACCCGGAGATCCTGGCGGCCGGCAATGAACTTGAAGCTGCAAAGCAGCGCGTCCTGCCTGCGGGTGCGCTCGAAGACCCGATGCTCGAGGCCGGAGTCATCAACGCCCCACTGGCATCGCAGGCCTTCAGGCGCGAAGACATGACGATGAAGATGCTCGGCTTGTCGCAGAGGTTTCCGTATCCGGGCAAGCGCGGCCTGCGCCAGGAAGTCGCCGTGAAGGACGCAGAAGCCGTTTCCTACGCCTACGAGGAAACCGTCAACCGGGTCGCGCGGGATGTCAAGGCGGCGTATTTCGAACTCGCGCTCGTCGTCGAATCGACGCGGCTGGTGCAGGAGAACAGGCGGGTCCTCGAGCAGTTCCTGAAGATCTCGGAATCGCGTTATTCGGTCGGGCAGGGGACACAGGCCGATGTGCTGAAGGCACAGACCCAGCTCACGAGAATGGAGGACGAACTGATCCGGCTTGCGAGCGAACGACAGGCGATCGAAGCAGAGCTGATCCGCAATCTCGGCCGCAGGTCGGACGCAATTCTGCCGGCGCCGGCGGCGCTACGGCTGCCGGAGACCGCGTTGCACTTCGAGTCATTGCGCGAGACAGCGCTGAAAGAGCGCCCGCAGCTTCTGGGACTTCAAAGCCTGATTGATCGCAGCGGCAAGACGCTCGACCTTGCGCGCAGGGACTATTACCCGGATTTTGACGTAAAGCTCTCCTATGGCCAGCGCGAGGATACGCTCGATAACCAGCCCCGCGACGACATGGTGAGCCTGACGGTCGCTGTCAATCTGCCAGTCTGGAGGGGCAGGAAGCGCGACCCGGCCGTCGCGGAAGCGATCGCAATGCGCAATCAGGCTACGGACATGTACTGGGCGCAACTGAATGAGATTTCCGCACAACTTCGCCAGCAGGTAGCCAGCGCTGAACAAAACCTGAAATCAGCACGCCTTTACGAAACTGGAATCCTGCCGCAGGCCAGGCTTGCCGTGGAATCTTCACTTTCCGCCTATCGCGTGAATCGCGCCGATTTCCTGACGCTGCTGGACAGCCAGATGACGGTGCTCGAATACGAAATCAGCCATGCAACGGCGCTCTCGAACTACAACATCGCGCTGGCACAGATCGAGCTGCTCACCGGGAAGGCGCTGCCTTGAATCGGCCAATCGGAACGACATTAGGACGGGTGGAATCATGAATCGCATGGCATGGGTCGGAATCGTCGCCTTCACTGGCGTGGTGGCTGCTGTGGGTTACTGGATGGGAGCGCATAGCGCGATGCAGGCGCCGCAGGAGGCGGCGCAGCCTGTAAAGAAGGAGCGCAAGGTTCTCTATTACCGCAATCCGATGGGGCTTCCCGACACGTCGCCGGTGCCGAAGAAGGATTCCATGGGAATGGACTATGTCCCGGTCTACGAAGACGGCGGGCCGGAACCGGACATGGCCCGCGGCATGGTGAAGATCAGTCTTGACAAGGTCCAGCTGCTCGGCGTGCGAAGCGAGCCGGCGCTTCCACGAGAACTGACACGCACCATCCATGCGGTCGGCACGATTCAGGCGAATGAGCGGCTGCTATACCAGGTGGCGCCACGCTTCGAGGGCTGGATCGAGAAGCTCTACGTGAATACAACCGGGCAGTCGGTCGTACGCGGGCAGCCGTTGATGGAGGTTTACAGCCCGGATCTGGTGACCGCACAGGAAGAGTATCTGATCGCGCTGCGCGGCGCCGGGGAACTGCAAGACAGCGGTGCCGGAGCGCGGGCGGTGATGCAGCGCCAGGCCGACGATGCGCTGGGCCGTTTGCGGAACTGGGAGATCGCCGATCAGGAACTGCAAACGCTGCAGCGTGACGGCAAGCCCAGCAGGCTGCTGGTCTACCGCTCGGCTGCGAGTGGCGTCGTGCTGCGGAAGCCGGGAATCGAGGGAATGCGTTTCATGCCGGGCGAGGTGCTGTTCGAAATCGCCGACCTGTCCTCCGTGTGGCTGCTCGCAGATGTTTCCGAGCAGGACATCGGTCTCGTGCAACCGGGCCAGGAGGCAAGGCTTGGCATCGTCGCCTATCCAGGCACGGCATTCTCCGGCAAAGTGATGTTTGTCTATCCGACCATCGACGCCGGAACCCGGACCGCAAAGGTACGCATCGAGCTCGCCAACCCTGGCGGCTTGCTGAAGCCGGCGATGTTCGCCAATGTCGAGCTGGTTTCCGGTGACGCTCGCGGTGAGGTGCTGGCGGTTCCGGAATCTGCGGTACTCGACAGCGGCACACGCCAGGTCGTACTGGTGCGCCGCGGCGAGGGGTTGTTTGAGCCGCGCACGGTCAGGCTCGGCATGCGCGCAGACGGTTACGCCGAGGTGGCAGAAGGCCTGCAGGAGGGAGAGCAGGTCGTGGTACGGGCCAACTTCCTGATCGACGCGGAAAGCAACCTCAGGGCGGCACTCGAAGCATTCGGCGGCCAGGATGACCCCGCCGGGCACAAAGGGCATTGACATGCTGAACCGGATCATCGAATGGTCGGCACGGAATGTCCCGATCGTCCTGCTTGCAACGTTCTTCGTCGCTGTGATGGGCGTCTACTCGGTATCAACGACGCCAGTCGACGCGATCCCGGACCTTTCGGACGTCCAGGTCATCGTCTACACGGAGTATCCCGGCCAGGCGCCGCAGGTGATCGAGGATCAGGTCACTTATCCGCTCACGACCGCGATGCTTGCGGTGCCGAAATCCAAGGTCGTTCGTGGACTCTCGGTGTTCGGCGCCTCATTCGTGTACGTCATCTTCGAGGATGGCACCGACATCTATTGGGCCCGCTCACGGGTCCTCGAGTACCTCAACTACGTATCCGGGCGACTGCCGCGCGGCATAACGGCCTCGCTTGGACCGGATGCAACCGGCGTGGGCTGGGTATTCCAGTATGCGGTGCTGGCGAAGAACCGCACACTGGAGGAATTGCGATCGATCCAGGACTGGTTCATCCGCTATCAGCTCACCAAGGCGCAGGGGGTATCGGAGATCGCCAGCGTCGGCGGGTTCGTGCGGCAGTACCAGGTGACGGTCAACCCGCGATTGCTGCAGGCCTACGGCGTGCCACTGATGAAGGTGATACAGGTAATCCGGGACAGCAACCGCGACGTCGGCGGCCGCGTCGTCGAGATGGCCGAGACCGAATATGTGGTTCGCGGCCGCGGCTACTTGCGAGGCGTCGCCGATATCGAACTGCTCGTTGTCAAGGCGGAGGGCGGCACGCCTGTACTGATCCGCGACGTGGCGCGCGTGGAACTCGTGCCGGAGGAGCGGCGCGGCATCACTGAGCTCGACGGCGAAGGCGAAGTCGTGGGCGGAATTGCCGTGGCGCGTTACGGCCAGAACGCGCTCGACGTAATCCGCAACCTGAAGGCCAAGATCGCCGAGATCTCGGCTGCGCTGCCGGAGGGCGTCTCGATCAGGGCGGTGTACGACCGATCTGAGCTGATCCAACGCGCGATCGACACACTCACCTGGACGCTTTTCGAGGAGAGCCTCATCGTCGCCCTGGTTTGCTTCGTGTTCCTTTCGCACGTCAGAAGCGCGCTCGTTGCGATCATCATGCTGCCGATCGGCGTGCTCATTGCCTTCACCGTGATGCACAGGATGGGAATCAATTCGAACATCATGAGCCTGGGGGGCATCGCCGTCGCGATCGGCGCCATGATTGACGCGGCGATCGTCATGATCGAGAACGCGCACAAGCGCCTCGAACGCCTGGCGCCCGATGCGCCGCGTCTCGACGCGATCGTCGATGCATGCAAGGAAGTGGGTCCGGCGCTGTTCTTCAGCCTGATCATCATCACCGTTTCGTTCATGCCGGTATTCACGCTGGAGGCGCAGGAAGGGCGTTTGTTCAGTCCGCTTGCCTACACCAAGACCTTCGCCATGGCAGGAGCGGCGCTATTGTCGATCACCCTGGTGCCGGTGCTGATGCTGCTGTTCATCCGCGGGCGCATTCCGCCGGAGAGCAGCAGCCCGCTGTCGCGCTTTCTGATCCGGGTCTACCAGCCGATCATCGACGCTGCGCTCCGCTGGCGAAAACTGACGATCCTGGCCGCCATGGTCGTGCTTGGGATCACGGTTTATCCGGCGTTGAAGATCGGCACCGAATTCATGCCGGTGCTGAACGAGGGAACGCTGCTCTACATGCCGACAACGCTGCCGTCACTGTCGATGACCAAGGCGGCGGAGATCCTGCAGGCACAGGACAAGATCATCAAGGGCTTCCCGGAGGTCGAATCCGTCTTCGGCAAGGCCGGGCGTGCCAATACGGCAACCGATCCGGCACCCCCCGAGATGTTCGAGACCGTGATCAACCTGAAACCAGAAAGCGAATGGCGCCCGGGCATCACGACGGACAAGCTGATCGCGGAACTCGACGCTGCGCTGCAGTTTCCCGGCATCGCCAACGCATGGACCATGCCGATCAGGGCGCGCATCGACATGCTGGCCACGGGAATCCGGACGCCGATCGGCATAAAGGTCTTTGGAAAGGACGTGGCGGAGATCGAGCGTGTCGCGAAGGAGGTCGAGTCGGTGGTGAAGAAGGTTCCGGGCACAACCAGCGCGTATGCGGAACGATTGACCGGCGGCTATTACATCGATATCGAGCCCGACCGGATGGCGCTTGCCCGTTACGGCCTCGCTGTGGGTGACCTGCAGGACGTGATTGCCACGGCACTGGGTGGCGACATGGTCACCACCACCGTCGAGGGCCTGGAGCGCTACGGCGTCATCGTGCGCTACCCGCGCGACTTCCGTAGCGATCCGCAGGCAATCGCCTCGCAGGTCCTGGTACCCGTGATGGGCACGGATCCACCGGTCGCAATGGGTGCTGCAACGCCAACCCTGAGCGGCGCAATGCTGCCACTCGGGCAGCTGGCGAAAGTACGGCTGATCAAGGGCCCGCCGAACATCCGCACGGAAAATGCGCTACTTGCGGCGTACGTCTACGTGGATATCCGCAACCGTGATATCGGTGGCTACGTCGCTGACGCGCAGAAGGCCGTGCGCGACAACGTCACGTTTCCGCCGGGCTACTACGTCACCTGGAGCGGGCAATTCGAGTACATGGAACGCGCGAAGGCGAAGCTCAAGATCGTCGTGCCGCTCGCCATCGCAATCATCTTTGTGTTGTTGTACCTCAACTTCGGGCGGCTCACCGAGAGCCTCATTGTCATGCTTTCGGTGCCATTCTCGCTGGTGGGCGGCGTCTGGCTGATGTATTTGCTCGGCTACAACATCAGCGTCGCGGTGGTGATTGGCTTCATTGCGCTTGCCGGAGTGGCAGCCCAGACCGGTGTCGTGATGCTGATCTATATCGACAACGCCTGGGAGGCGACCAAGGCGAAGTGCGCGGCGGCAGGGAAGAAGGCGACCGTGCCGGAATTCCGTGCGGCCGTCATGGAAGGCGCCGTGAACCGGGTTAGGCCCAAAATGATGACCGTCATGGCGATCATGGGTGGTTTGCTGCCAATGATGTGGAGCACTGGCACCGGCTCGGAAGTGATGCGCCGCATCGCGGCGCCGATGGTGGGCGGGATGATTTCCTCGACGATTCTCACGCTGATCGTGATTCCGGCGATCTACGCGGCCATCAAGGAAATCGCCATTCGGCGGCCGGGAAACTGAAATACCACGGCATCACGTAGAATCGCGCCATGCAGCAGCGGAAGATCACGGCACCGATAGTCAATCGCGCGCCAGCCCAGGATGGATTCCGGATGCCGGCGGAGTTCGAGCCGCATTCGGGCGCCTGGATGCTGTGGCCCGAGCGTCACGACAACTGGCGCGCTGGCGCAGTGCCCGCGCAGCAGGCCTATGCGGCGGTAGCCGCGGCTATCGCGCGAAGCGAGCCTGTGACGATGTGCGCTTCGGAGCAGCAGTTCCAGAAGGCGCGCGCCGCGCTGCCGGCGACCGTCCGCGTGGTCGAGATGTCATCGGACGATGCCTGGATGCGCGATGTGGGGCCGACATTCGTCGTGGACCAGCGTGGTCGGGTGCGCGGCGTGCACTGGATCTTCAATGCCTGGGGCGGACGATCCGGCGGTCTCTATTGTCCATGGGATCTGGACGCACAGGTTGCAGCGAAGGTTCTCGAGATCGAGCGCTGCCAACGCTACCGTGCACCATTTGTACTGGAAGGCGGCGCCATTCACGTGGATGGCCGCGGGACGCTGCTGACCACCGAGGAATGCCTGCTCAACCCGAACCGGAATCCCGATCTGCGGCGCGGGCAGATCGAGACGCTCTTGCAGCGCTATCTTGCGGTCGAGCAGATCATCTGGCTGCGGCGCGGCGTCTACAAGGACGAGACCGACGGCCACGTGGACAATCTGTGCTGCTTCGTGCGGCCGGGCGAAGTGGCCTTGACCTGGTGCGATGATCCCGATGATCCGCAGTACGACATCTCTCACGAGGCCTATGAAGTACTTCGAACCGCTCGAGATGCGCGCGGCAAGTCACTGAAAGTCCATAAGATTGAGCAACCCGGTCCTTTGTTCATGACGGACGGGGAAGCCGCCGGCATCGAGCAGGTGCCCGGCAGCCGCCAACGCCGCGGCGGCGACCGGCTCGCAGGGTCTTACGTGAATTTCTACATCGCGAATCGCCACATCGTGATGCCGTTGCTCGATGCGCGCACGGACCGGCGCGCAAAAACGCAGATCTCGCGGCTGTTCCCCGGCCGCAAGGTCATTGGCCTGCCCTCGCGTGAAATCCTGTTGGGCGGCGGCAATATCCACTGCATTACGCAACAGCAGCCGCGGCCAGCGCGGCGCCGTTAAGAAAGGGGACGCGCCCCTTTTTGCCGTTTCTGGAAAAAGGGGCGCGTCCCCTTTTTTAGCGGCGCGCCAGCAGGAATACGCCGCTGATCACCAGCAATGCGCCGGCGACGCGCCAGCCGTCCACGGCGCGTACCGGAAATCCCAGCACGCCGTAGTGATCGATGGCGAGCGCGGCGATCATCTGCCCGGTGACCAGCAGCGCCAGAAATGTGGCACCACCGATCAGCGGTCCGAATGCGGTCGAGGCGGCGATGAACATGGCACCCAGCAGGCCCGCACTCCAGGCCCACCAGGGCGCATCACCCGCCTGCGCAAGCGCGGGCAGGGATCCGCGGCCCAGCAGGACGATCAGGAACAACACCAGCGTGCCGACTGCGAAGTTGATCAGGGCAGCTGCCATCGGCGAGCCGACGTACTGGCGCATCGTTGCATTGACGCCGATCTGAACGGCGAGAGACGCGCCGACCAGTGAAGTCACGATCATCGCAGCGTAGTACATGATCTCAGTCCTCCCGCCAGGCCAGCTCGACGAAAGCTGCGCGGCCCCGGCCTGGAAAGTAACGATAGTTGCCGAATGCGAAATCGGCGCGGTCGGCGTATTCGGCATCGAGCAGGTTCGTCACGCGCATTGCAATGGTCCAGGCGGAGCGAAGCTGCCAGGATAGTCGCAGGTTCAGGAGATCGTGGCCATCATAGCGCGCCGTATTGGCGGCGTTGGCCCAGTAGCGGCCCACATGCAGCCACTCAAGCTCCGCGGCGAGCGTCGCTGCATCATGTCGCAGCCAGAGCGAATGAATCTCGCGCGGCGCCGTATCGACGTCATTTCCCGATGTGATCTGCTCACCTTGTTCGACAGCCGCCGTGAACCGGTATTCGTGCCTTGCGATCGTTCCGCTGCCGGCAATTGTCCATCGCCCGGCGAAGCCCCAGTCGAAGTCGTACTCGAGACCCTGGTGCCGCGTGCGTCCGTCGCTGACGTTGAAACCCGCGGAGTCGCGCAGGATCACGTTGCGCTTGTCCATCGTGAATGCGGCGAGATCCAGTGCAGCTGACGCGCCGCGCCAGCGCAACCCGAGTTCGACAGCGTCGGCGCGTTCGGAGTCGAGACCGGCGACAGACTGCTGGCGCTGAAGGCGGTAGAGTTCGGTGACTTCCGGCGCGCGGAAGCCGCTGGCCAGCGCAAGGTATGCGGCGATGCCCTCGGCAGGCCGCCAGACGAGGCCCAGTCGCGGCGCGAAATTGGCAAAGTCATCGGAACGATCGGCCGGCCGAGAATAGAGGCAGCCACCCGTGCAGGGCACGCCATTCTCGTCGGTGTTGCCGTCGATCATGTGATTGTCGTAGTCGTAGCCAACCTGCTCGAGCCGTGCTCCGGCTTCGAGCGACCAGGTCGATGCAAACGTCCGCCGCCACTGTGCGTAGGCTGCAAGTACCCGTGAGTCCACGTCATAGTCGTAGTGGCGGCCGGCGGGGCGGATGGCATTCGCCGCCGGCGTGCCGCCGGTGGTCGGGCCGTCCTGGAATTGCAGCAGCTTGCTGGCCGCGAGCTCCGAGTCGGCACCGAGCAGCAGCTCACCGCCGGCAACATCTGCGAAAGCCTGCGAGAAAAGGAGCCCGGCGCTGTCCTGGCCATTCTCTTCGACCGGCTGACCGAGCAGGAAGTGCTGCAGGAAGTCCATGCGCGAACTGCGCAGGTAACCGCGCAGTTCGAGACCGGAGCCGTTCCGGTAGCGGACCGTGAATCGCCCGCTTTGCGCCTTTCGATAGGCCTCGGGATTCGGATTCGAACGCGCCAGCGCCGCGTCGCGATAAGCGTCTTCACCGACGATGAAACCGGCAGTCTGCTGGTCGAGATTCGTCGCCGACAGTCGCAACGTCAGCTCACCGGTGTAGAGCGGCTGCGTCATTACGGCATTCAGCTTCTGCTCCGTGAAACCAGAAGATTCCCGCCAGCCGCCATCGTCGGTTGCATGCAATGCGACGCCGCGTCCCCGTCGACCCGATTCGTCGGAAGCCATGAACCGGATGCGCCGGTAGGCGTCGTTGCCGGCCTCCAGCGCGACGCCGATTGCCGGCAACTGGTCCGGCAGCGGCGGAATGATGTTGATGATGCCGTGCACCGCGCTTGATCCAAATAATGCGCTGCCGGGCCCGCGAAGAATTTCGACGGCCGCGGCCTGCTCGACGTTGACCTCGAAGAGTTCATTGACATTGCAGGACCCGACCGGCCGGATCGGAATGCTGTCTTCGAGTACCAGCACGGCGCCGCAGGCGCCGGCGCCCGTCAGCACGGGCGAGCGCAACGCCGTCAGCGATTCCTGTCCGCTGCCGCGCTGGATCATCGTCCCGGGCGCGCGGTTCAGGAGTTCTGAGGAATGCGTCGGGCCGGTCAGCCAGATTGCGCCGGCTTCGACGCGTGTCGCGCTGCCCGGATAGTCCATGATTGCGAGCGGGCTTCGCGTGGCCGTGACGATCACCTCGTCGAGCGACTCCGCCGCTGGCGCATGTAGCATCGCGAGCAGTGAAATCGCGGCGGAAATACCGGCTGGCTTGGGCACGGCTGCGATTATCGGCGAGGATGCGCTAGATTGTCGCGGCGAACCCCGCGGGGGACTGGCATGCAGAAGCTGATCGGCATTGCGTTGGCGGTCATCGGGGCCCTGGCCGTATCCGGCATCGCGCTCCATCGCGGCGAGCCCATCAATGCCATCTGGCTGCTGACGGCGGCGGCCTGCCTCTACACGATCGGTTATCGGTTCTACGCGGCCTGGATCACGGCCAGGGTGCTCGCCACGGATGCCACCCGTGCCACACCGGCAGAGCGGCTCGACAATGGCCGCGATTTCGTGCCGACCCCGCGCTGGGTCGTATTCGGGCATCACTTTGCGGCGATCGCCGGGCCCGGGCCGCTGATCGGACCCACGCTCGCCGCCCAGTTCGGTTACCTGCCCGGCACGCTCTGGATCCTGATCGGATCCGTGATCGGCGGCTGCGTCCAGGACATGGTGATCCTGTTTCTCTCGACGCGGCGCAATGGCCGCTCGCTCGGCCAGATGGCGCGCGATGAACTCGGACCCGTCGGCGGTTTCGCGGCATTGTTCGGCACGCTGGCGATCATGATCATCCTGATCGCGGTGCTTGGCCTCGTGGTCGTGAACGCGATGAAGCACAGCCCCTGGGCCAGTGCCACGGTGTTCGCGACCATACCGATCGCCATGCTGGTCGGGTTCTACATGCGCGGCATCCGGCCGGGCCGCGTCGTCGAGGGCTCGGCTATCGGCATTGCGCTCCTGTTGTTCGCCGTCGTCGGGGGCGGCTGGGTCGATCATCACCCGGTGCTTCGCGTGTGGTTCGATCACGATGGCCCCGCACTCGCCTGGTTCGTGATGGGTTACGGGTTCTGCGCCGCGATCCTGCCGGTCTGGATGCTGCTCGCGCCGCGGGATTACCTGTCCACATTCCTGAAGCTCGGCACGGTCATGCTGCTTGCGATCGCGATCCTGGTCATGCAGCCCGAACTCAAGATGCCCGCGCTCACGCGTTTCATCGATGGCACAGGCCCGATATTTTCCGGAAAGCTGTTTCCATTCGTGTTCATCACGATCGCCTGCGGCGCGATCTCCGGTTTCCATTCACTCATCGCAAGCGGCACGACGCCGAAACTCATCCGCACCGAGGCCGACGTGCGGCTCGTGGGCTACGGCTCGATGATGCTCGAGTCCTTCGTCGCGATCATGGCGATGATTGCGGCGACACTGCTGGATCCCGGCGTGTACTTTGCGATCAACAGCTCGCTGGCGGCGCTCGGGGGAACGCCGGCTGCTGCAGTCGCGACGCTGACGTCCTGGGGCTTTCCGGTGACGATGGATCAGATGCAGGCGCTTGCGAATGAAGTCGGCGAGGCGACACTTTTTGCACGTACCGGGGGCGCGCCATCACTCGCCGTCGGCATGGCGAGCATTTTTTCGAGCGTCTTCGGGGCCCGTCTGCTCGCGGTCTGGTACCACTTTGCGATCATGTTCGAGGCGGTATTCATCCTGACCACGCTCGACGCGGGTACGCGCGTCGGACGCTTCATGGTGCAGGATGCACTCGGGCAGTTCTGGGAGCCGCTCGGCCGCACGTCCTGGTATCCCTCGGTGATCCTGGCGAGCGCGCTGGTGGTGACCGGCTGGGGCTATTTCCTGTATGTCGGCGTCATCGACCCTTATGGCGGCATCAACATCCTGTGGCCGCTGTTCGGCATCGCGAACCAGATGCTCGCGGGCATCGCGCTGACCATTGCAACGGCGATTTTCATCAAGACCGGTCGTGCGCGCCATTGCTGGGTCACCGGGGTTCCGCTCGCGTGGCTGGCTGTCGTGACATCGACGGCGGCCTGGCAGAAATTGTTCAGCACGGATCCCAAGGTGGGCTTTCTCGCCGGCGCGGCGGATCTTGCCGGAAAACTGGGGGCCGGCGCGCTGGACGCGGACAAGGCGGCCGTCGCGGGAAAGCTCATGGTCAATCTGCGGGTCGACGCGGCGCTGACCGCATTCTTCCTGCTGGTGCTGTGGGCCGTAATTCTCGACATGCTGCGGGTTGGCTGGCGCGCGTATCGCGGGGAACCCCTCACTCCGGCCGCAGAAGCGCCGTACCAGCGTACGCAGTACGCGGGAGTCACCGATGCCTGATCGGTCAATCCTGAAAGCGATCTGTCACATCCCTGCAAGGCTCGGCTCGCGATTTCGCGACATCGTCAGGGGCGCATCGGGCCTGCTGGCCTACGAGCAATACCTTGCGCACCTGCGCGCAAATCACCCCGAGATTCCGCCGATGTCGCGTGAGCAGTTCTTCCGGGCCGATCTGACCGCTCGCTGGCAAGGCGTCCGCAGATGCTGCTGAATAATGCCGGGCCAGGCGCGTGCTACGATCGGGCGGGCCGGATGGATCCCCGAGATGTCCCGACTAAGCACGCTCACGCTCTGCCTGCTGATCGCCGCACCCGCCCTGGCGCAGCAGGCGCCTGCTGACGAACCGGCGCCGCGCCCGCGCATCGGACTCGTGCTGTCCGGTGGCGGTGCGCGTGGCCTTGCACATGTCGGCGTGCTCAAAGTGCTCGATGAGCTGCACGTGCCGGTGGATGCGATCGCAGGCACCAGCATGGGCGCAGTTATCGGCGGCCTCTACGCCTCGGGAATGACGGCGGCGGAAATCGATGCGCTGGTGCGGTCGGTCGACTGGAATTCCGCATTCAGCGATCGCCCGCCGCGCAGCGACCTGAGCCCCCGGCGCAAGCAGGATGATCGCGAATTCCTGGTCCGCTTCCCGCTTGGCCTGAAGGCCGGCAGGTTCCGCATGCCACGCGGCCTCATCCAGGGACAGAAACTGGCGCAGATCCTGCGCCGCGAAACCATCGCGGTCGCAGCCGTGACTGACTTTGACAGGCTGCCAACCCGCTTTCGTGCGATCGCGACCGACCTCGAGACCGGCGATCGCTGCGTGCTTGCGGACGGTGACCTGACCGAGTCCATGCGTGCCAGCATGTCCGCGCCCGGCGTGTTCGCGCCGGTCGAGTTGAATGGCCGGCTGCTCGTTGACGGCGGCCTGGTCGAAAACCTGCCGGTGGATGTCGCCAAGGAAATGGGTGTCGACATCGTCATTGCAGTGGATGTCGGATCGCAGCCGGTTGATCGCCGCGAACTCAATTCGGCGCTCGCGGTTTCCAACCAGATGCTCACCATCATGATGCAGCGCGAAACCGACCGGCAGCGCGAACTGCTCGTGGATGGAGACGTGCTGATCGAGCCACAGTTTGGCGTCATGCGATCGGTCGATTTCACGGTCATCGACCGCACGATCGCGCTAGGCATCGACGGTGCGCGCGGGCAGGCGACACGTCTGGCTGCGCTCCGTGTCGACGATGCACAGTGGCGGCAATTCGTCGCCGCTCGGGCAGCCGCCAAGCCGGAACTCCCGGAGGTCCGGTTCGTTCGAGTTGACGCCAAATCCGGCCGTTATCGCGATCGCATCGAGACGGAACTCGCGCCGGTGGTCGGGAAAAGACTGGATCCCGGCACGCTGGAGCAACGCATGTCGCGTCTGTACGGCGACGATAACTTCGAATCGCTCGATTACAGAATCGTCCGGGATCACGAGGCAGAGGGCATCGAGGTAGCCGCCCGCCGCAAGAGCTGGGGACCGAACTACGTCCGGTTCGTTTTCGAGCTGCAGGACGACTTCGAAGGCTCCAACAGCTTCAATGCCGGCATCCGGGTCCAGGTGACCGAGGTCAACAAGTACGGTGCCGAGTGGCAGTCGGACCTGCGTGTCGGAGCGAGTCCACGCTTCAGCACGGAGTTCTACCAGCCGATCGGTTATGCCTGGAACTGGTTCGTCGCCCCGCGGCTGCTGGTCGAGCGGCGAAACTTCGACATCATTTCCGAAGACCAGCGGCTCGCAACCTACCGTTTGCGCAACCAGGAAGCGGGGCTGGATGTCGGTCGCGAGTTCGGCAACTGGGGTGAATTGCGCCTCGGCCTGATCCGTGGCCAGGGTGACCAGCGGTTGCTGGTCGGCGATCCTGCGAATCCGGACCTGCCGCCAACATCGAACTTCCAACGCGGCGAGATGTACTCGCGCTTCACGCTGGACGGGCTGGATGACGTCTATTTCCCGCGGCATGGCGAATCGTTGACATTGCAGTGGAACGGTTCGCGCAAGGGGCTGGGCGCGGACGGCAGCGCGGACCGGATCTCCTTCGACTGGATGCTGGCGCATTCCTGGGATCGAAGCACCGTATTGTTGTGGACCACGGCCGGTGCCGTCGTATCGGGTCCGCTGGACGCGGTCCAGGACTTCTATTCGCTGGGCGGGTTGTTCAACCTGTCGGGCCTGCCAGCCGGATCGCTGAGCGGCCCGCATTTCGGCATTGCGCGCGCACTCTACTATCGGCGCATCGGCAGCGGCGGTGAAGGGTTCCTGAGCATGCCGACCTATGCCGGCGTGTCGATCGAGATCGGAAATGTATGGGCGCGGCGCAGCGATATTGATTTCGACTCCGCGCGTCTCAATGGTGCGGCTTTCCTGGGCTTCGATACCTTCCTGGGCCCGATCTATCTCGCCGCCGGTGTGGACGAGTTCGGTGGGCGCAGCTTCTACCTGTTGCTGGGCCGCGCGCGCTAGGCCTGCTCGATTTCTTCAAGGACGATCGAAGGCTCGTCGCCGCGGCGTGAATAAAGATGCCGGCTCGCCATGTCGGCAAGCACTGCATCGCGTTCCCGCACGCTCCCAAACCAATGCAACGTCTGCCAGTCCGGGCCGACCAGCTTCGTAAACGGGTCGCCTGGCCTCAGCCGGACCCGGATGCCGAATGGCCGCGCCGCGGGGAGCGGTGCGCTCAGGTTGTGTTCGTTCGATATGCCCATGACGTCACGATAGCGAATCCGTGCCGGCGCGCCAAATGCACTTCCCTAGAACCGGCGGTCGCCGGCGCCCTCGCGATCCGCCCAGCCCAGCAACCTGCGCGTGATGAACCAGTACACGGGTTTGCCGGTCGCCATCCACAGGCGCGACACCGGTGCCGGAGTCGCGAGGATGCGTCGCTCGCGAGCCGTCAGCCGCTCCGGGCAATAGCTGCGCTTGTGCTTCAGAAGGTGCCGCAGGTCCTCTCGCGCCAGCATGCGGAACAGCCGGCCGCGCCGCTTCGACACCGTGGCAAGCTGGAAGTCCACAAGTGCCGGCGCGCCAAGCGGGGTGACCAGCCAGTTCGGCTCCTTCGCGAGGTCGTTGTGCGCCACGCCCCGCCGGTGCAGCGCCGCGACCAACCGGTGAGCGCGGCGGAAGTAGTCGGGATTGCGCGGACTTGCGAGCTGCATCGGGCGGCCTTCAATCCATTCGCGGCGCAGGCAGTCGGCTTCGACCCCGAGCAGTCGCGGCGTGCCCGGAAGGCCGTCGAGCCGGGACAGGGCCTGCGCTTCGCGATGGCAGAGGCGGCGCGCAAGCCAGGACAGCCACCAGCGCGCGGTTCCCGGGTCGCGAACCACGACGGCCTGCCCGCGCTCCTGTTCGAGCATCATCCGGCCGAACAAATCGGACTTCAGTAGCTGCATCAGCGCGCTTCAGGGCAGCCGGAAAAGCGCCGGCCAGCCACCCCCCGCACGGAGCTGCTCGATCACCAGGACCAGCAGCCACAGGCCGAGGAAGGATGCCGCATCGAGGAAGGCTTTGCGGTAGATCCGCAGCGGCACGGTGACGGACTCAGGCATCCGCTTCTGCGACCAGTCGGGCCAGAATGCGGGTACTGACGCGCAGTATTCGTGCCAGGCCTCGCCATGCGCCGACAGCAGCGCCGCATCTTCCCGGCGGGCGGCCGTGAAGACAATCGCGCCGATCGCAAGCGGCAGTGCAATCGTCATGGTCAGCGAAAGCGTCGTCAGGCCAATGCCGGTCGCTCCGACAACGGAACCCAGGTACAGGGGATGGCGGCACAGGGAGAACGGGCCCTCGCGCACGAGCTGTTCGTCTTTGCGGCCAGCGATGAAGAGCGTGATCCAGAGCCGTCCCAGGACGGCCGCGACGACCAGCAGAAATCCGGCGGCCTGGGCAAGCATCGTAAAGCCGCCCTGCAGTATGCGGCCATCGCTCGTCGCTACCAGCGCGAGAACCAGCAGGTAGAGTGCCTGCGTCACCCGGATTCTTGGCGTACTGCCGGAGGTCGTCACTCACTCATTGTAAGATAGCCGGACGATGCGCAAGACGACGATGCCGACCGCCAGGGACTCGTTGCCGGGACGCCCGGTTCCGATGCAGGTGCCGGAGCGCCATTTCGTCAATGGCAATCGTCTCTCGCCGCCGATTCCTGAGGGTCTGCAACTCGCCATGTTCGGTATGGGCTGCTTCTGGGGCGCCGAGCGGCTGTTCTGGGAATTGCCGGGCGTCCATTCCACTGCCGCGGGCTATGCAGGCGGATTCACGCCGAACCCGACTTACCAGGAAGTGTGCACGGGCATGACGGGACACACCGAAGTCGTGCGAGTCGTGTTCGATCCGTCGCGCATCGGCTATCCCGAGTTGCTCAAGTGCTTCTGGGAATCGCATGACCCGACCCAGGGCATGCGTCAGGGCGGCGACGTCGGCACGCAATACCGATCTGCTATCTACGCGACCGACGAGATGCAGTTGCGTCTGGCGCAGGAATCGAAAGCAGCCTACCAGCGCGCACTCACCGCCGCCGGCCACAGCCGGCCGATCTCGACGGAAGTGCTGCCGGCGCCGGCTTTCTATTACGCCGAGGAGTACCACCAGCAGTATCTGGCCAAGAACCCGGCCGGCTTTTGCGGCCTCGACGGTACCGGGGTCGCGTGCCCGACGGAACTCGGCATCGCGTGAGCCAGGCTGCGGGCAGGGCGAATTGTTGACAGTCGCATCTTCGCCATGCTGTCATGCGCCGTCCCTGCACCGAGCGAGGCCATGACGCACCAGCGACCCGTGACTGCCAACTCATCGATACGCGTAACGACCGCCGCGCGCCCGATGATTTCGTCTGCGCTGCTGCCCGGCGAGCTGCTGCTTAGGCGGCACAGGTGCGGGCTGCCGGGCTGACACCCGGAAAGATCTGGAATCCAGAAACCCCGCACCGGCTACAGGCCGATGCGGGGTTTGTTTTTTGTACCGTGAGATCGGAAAGGATCATTGTGATATGAACGCCCCGGACGTCGATCGCGTGAAGATATTTGATACGACCCTGCGCGACGGCGAGCAATCGCCCGGCTGCAGCATGACGCTGGAAGAGAAGCTGCGTGTCGCCAGGGCGCTTGCCGACCTCGGTGTCGACGTCATCGAGGCGGGGTTCCCGGCCGCTTCGCGCGGGGACTGGGAATCCGTGGCTGCGGTCGCCGAACAGGTGCATGGGCCCGTCATTTGCGCGCTCGCGCGCTGCAACGGCGATGACATCAACGGCGCCTGGTCCGCTCTCGGGGCGGCAGCGCGGCCGAGGTTGCACGTGTTCCTGGCGACCAGTGCGATTCATCTTGAACACAAACTCAAGATGGCTCGCGACCAGATCATCCGGCTGGCGGTTGAGGGCGTGCGCCACGCTCGCAGTCTTTGCGATGACGTCGAGTTCTCGCCGGAGGATGCTTCGCGGACGGATCTCGACTTCCTGGCCGAAGTGGTGCAGGCGGTCGTGGACGCGGGTGCCCGAACGATCAATATCCCGGACACGGTCGGTTACACGACGCCGCAGGAATTCAATGAAACATTCACCCACCTCCGAAACAGGGTGCGTGGCATCGAAGGCGTCACGCTGTCGGTGCACTGTCACGACGATCTGGGCATGGCGGTTGCGAACAGCCTGAGCGCCGTGCGCGCGGGCGCGCGCCAGATCGAGTGCACGATCAATGGCATCGGCGAGCGCGCTGGCAACTGCTCGATGGAAGAAGTCGTCATGGCGCTTGCGGTGCGGGCGGGGGCCTTCGGCGTGCGCACTGGAATCCGCACTCACCGCCTGTATCCGACCTGCCGGCTGGTGTCGGCCATCACGGGCATGCCGATTCCGCGCAACAAGGCAATTACCGGCGAGAATGCCTTTGCGCACGAGTCGGGTATCCACCAGCACGGCATGCTGCGTCACTCGACCACCTACGAAATCATGCGGCCGCAGGATGTCGGGCTCTCGCGCAGCAATCTGGTCCTCGGTAAACACAGCGGCAGGCATGCGTTTCGCGAGCGCGTACGGGAGCTGGGTTTCGAACTAGATGAGGAAGAGCTCGGCAGGGTCTTTGTTCGCTTCAAGGCGCTTGCCGATCTGAAAAAGGAGCTTTTCGACGGCGATATCGAGGCGCTGGTGCTGCAAATTGAAAGCGGCACCGGCGGGCCCTGGACGCTCGAGCGGCTCGCTACCTCCGCTTCGACCGGTGAACTTGCGCAAGCCACCGTCGAGTTGGCCCATGCTGACGGCCGGCGAATCAGTCAGGCTGCGCGCGGCGACGGTCCGGTGGACGCCGCATTGACGGCGATCGAGGAGGCGATCGGGCTACCGGTGCGGCTGCGCAAGTTCGAGGTGCGCAGCGTCAGTGAAGGTGAGGACGCCCAGGGCGAGGCGCTGGTGACCGTTGAGTGCGACGGCCGCACCTATCGCGGCAGCAGCGTCAGTACAAATATCGTCGAGTCCGGCGTGCGGGCTTTTCTCGAGGTCGTCAACCGCATCGAGCTGTCACGCCAGAGTGGTCGCCAGCCGCCGCGGTCCGCCGGCAATGAGCAGGCCGTGCAGGGAGCCGCATGACCGCATTGTCGATGTTCGAAAAAATCTGGCGTGCGCACGAGGTTGCGCCGGAATCCGCCGAAACGCCGGCGGTGCTCTACATTGATCTGCACCTGGTCCACGAGGTCACCTCGCCCCAGGCCTTCGCATTGCTGCGTTCCCGCGGAATTCCAGTGCGCCGGCCCGACCGCACGCTTGCGACACTCGATCACTCGACGCCGACCGATTCGCGGCAGGTCTTCGGTGGCGTCCCGATCCGGTTTGAATCGGCTGCCCGGCAGATCGCGGAGCTGGAACGCAATGCGGCCGATTTCGGGATCGAGTTGCTGGGACTCAAGGATCAGCGGCGCGGCATCGTTCACGTCATCGGTCCCGAACTCGGAATGACGCAGCCGGGCATGACCATCGTCTGTGGCGACAGCCACACCAGCACTCACGGCGCATTTGGCACGCTCGCCTTCGGCATCGGCACGACCGAGCTTGGGCATGTGCTGGCGACGCAATGCCTGTTGCAGCGCAAGCCCAGGACACTTGCGGTCGAGGTCGGCGGCGGACTGTCGCCCGGTGTCAGCGCCAAGGACCTGGTGCTCGCAATCATTGGCCGCCTGGGCGTTTCGGGCGGGGCGGGGCAGGTCATCGAATACCGCGGCGACGCGATCCGCGCACTCTCAATGGACGAGCGCATGACGGTCTGCAACATGTCCATCGAGGCCGGCGCCAGAGCCGGCATGATTGCACCGGACGAAACGACCTTCGCGTATCTGCGTGGCCGTCCGCGCGTGCCAGCCGGGGCGGCATGGGAACGTGCGCTCGATGACTGGCGGCACCTGCCGAGCGACGCCGGCGCGGAGTTCGACCGGGTCGTGACCATCGGGGCTGCGCAGATCGAGCCGATGATCACCTATGGCACGAACCCGGGAATGGTGGCAGCGGTTGGCGGCCGCATCCCGGAACGCGGAGACGAGGCCTTCCTGAAGGCAATGCACTACATGGGCTTCGAGCCGGGCGAAGCACTTGCGGGCAAACGAATCGACGTCGTATTCATCGGCAGCTGCACGAATTCCCGGCTGTCGGATCTTCGGGCCGCCGCATCCATGATGCGCGGCCGCAAGGTAGCGCAAGGCGTGCGCGCGCTGATCGTGCCCGGATCGCAGCAGGTCAAGCGCGAGGCCGAGGCGGAAGGCCTGCACGACGTGTTCACGGCGGCGGGCGCCGAATGGCGCGAATCGGGTTGCTCGATGTGCATTGGCATGAATGGCGATACCGCCGCTGCGGGTCATTACGTCGTCAGCACCAGTAACCGCAATTTCGAGGGTCGCCAGGGGCGGGGGGCGCGAACATTGCTCGCGAGCCCTGCGACCGCGGCGGCCGCAGCGGTCACCGGGCGCATCACCGATCCGCGCGAGTTGATCACCTGAACCGGTGGAGTGACTGAAGCATGGAAGCCATCCGACGGATCCGCTCGCGCACGGTCGTATTGCCGGCCGCCGACATTGACACCGACCAGATCATCCCGGCGCGTTTCCTGACGACGACGACTCGCGACGGACTTGCCCGTGCGCTGTTCGCGGACTGGCGCTTCGATGCGAATGGCCGCCCGCGCCCGGAGTTCGTGCTGAATCGCCCGGAATCGTCCGGTTGCGCCATCCTCGTGGCTGGCCGCAACTTCGGTTGCGGCTCATCACGCGAGCACGCCCCGTGGGCGCTATACGACCACGGCATCCGCGCGGTCATCAGCACCGCGATCGCCGATATCTTCTTCAATAATTCGCTGAAGAACGGCTTGCTGCCGGTGCTGGTCGACGAGGACTTCCACGCATGGCTGCTGGCCAATCCGGGTGCCGAGGTCGAGATCGATCTCGAAGCGACGACGATCACGCTGCCGGACGGCCGCTTTGCGAAGTTTCCGATTGAAGCATTCGCGCGACATTGCCTGCTGCAAGGGACGGACGAAATCGGTTACCTGCTGTCGCAGGCGCCTGCAATTGCCGCATTCGAGCGGGCCAGGACGCGGTGAGGGCACGGATCGCAGTCCTGCCCGGCGATGGCATCGGTCCTGAAGTGACAGCCGAGGCGGTGCGCTGTCTGCGCGCAATTGCCGCGCGATTCCACCATGATTTCGAAATGGTTGAGGCGCCGATCGGCGCCGCGGCGATGGACGCCGGTCTGGAACCGTTGCCACCCGCGACACTCGCGCTCGCGCGCGACTCCGACGCCATCCTGTTTGGTGCCATCGGTTCGCCACGCTACGCTGATCCGGAAGCAAAGCTGCGGCCAGAGCAGGCGATCCTGGGGCTGCGGCGTGAACTCGGCTTGTTTGCGAACCTGCGCCCCGTCGTGCCGCACAAGGCGCTGCGTCATGCATCGCCACTGAAAGATGCGATGCTGGATGGCGTCGATCTGCTGATCGTGCGCGAGCTGACCGGCGGCATCTATTTCGGGCGTCAGCAGCGGGAGGATGATGCGGCGACTGATGAATGCCGCTACACGGTAGCGGAGGTCGAACGCATCACGCGCGTTGCCGCGCGGCTCGCGCGCGCACGACGGCGCAAGGTCACATCAGTGGACAAGGCCAATGTCCTTGAGACTTCGCGTCTCTGGCGGCAGGTCGTCACGCAGGTAATGCGCGAGTTTCCCGAGCTTCAACTCGAGCATCAGCTGGTCGATTCCGCGGCAATGCTGCTGCTGACGCGACCGGCCAGCTATGACGTAATTGTGACGGAAAATCTGTTCGGAGACATACTGAGCGACGAGGCCGCAGCGCTCGCGGGATCGCTCGGCCTCTTGCCGTCGGCGTCGCTCGGCGAAGGCACGCTTGGCTTGTACGAGCCGATCCACGGTTCCGCACCGGATATCGCCGGACGCGGTATCGCGAATCCATATGGTGCGATCGGGAGCGCGGCGCTTCTGCTGCGTCATTCGCTTGGCCTTCAGAGCGAAGCGGCGACACTCGAGACGGCAATTGCCGGCGCGATTGCCGCCGGTGTGCTGACGGCCGATCTCGCGGCGCAAGGCACGGAAGCCGCCGACACGCGCGCGGCGGGAGCCGCCGTATTGGAGCGCCTCTAGCCGGTTGCGACTGCTAATCGGTGACGGCGCCCTCGGCGGCGCTACCCACCAGGCGACGATACTTTCCGAGCACGCCCCTCAGCACGTCGAATGTCGGGGCGCGCCATGCCTTGCGGCGCTGGGTGAGCTCGCCTTCGGAGATGCGCAAGTGGATCGCGCGGGATTGCGCGTCAATCGTGATCTCATCGCCATCGTGCACCAGGGCGATCGGTCCCCCGACGGCGGCTTCAGGCGTGACGTGGCCCACGACGAAACCGTGGCTGCCTCCGGAAAATCGGCCGTCGGTGATCAGCGCTACGGCGTTGCCGAGGCCGCGGCCCATGATCGCCGAGGTCGGTGCCAGCATCTCGCGCATGCCCGGTCCGCCCTTTGGACCCTCGTAGCGGATCACGATCACGTCGCCGCGTTCGATGCCACCGTCCAGTATCGCCTGCAGGCATTGTTCTTCGGAGTCAAACACTCGCGCCTTGCCGGTGAACTGCATTCCCTCCTTGCCGGTGATCTTCGCCACCGCACCGGTCGGCGCCAGGTTTCCGTACAGGACAACCAGGTGGCTGTCGGCCTTGATCGGATCGTCGAAGCCGCGCACGACTTTCTGAGCGGGCGGATAGCCATTGACCCCCGCTAGATTCTCGGCGACTGTTCGACCAGTCACCGTCAGGCAATCGCCATGCAGCAGGCCTTTGTCGAGCAGCATCCTGAGCAGCGGCGTCAGGCCGCCGATGGCGACGAGCTCCGACATCAGGTACTTGCCGCTCGGCTTGAGGTCTGCGAGTACCGGGACACGTTTGCCAATCCTGGTGAAATCATCGAGTTCGAGCGGCACGCGAGCGGCCCGCGCCATCGCCAGCAAATGCAGAACCGCGTTAGTTGATCCGCCGAGCGCAATGACCGAGGTGATAGCGTTCTCGAAGGCTTCGCGGGTCAGTATCGCCGACGGGCGCAGATCGCGTTCCAGGAGCCGCATGACTGCTTCACCCGCGCCCCGGCAATCGAGCCGCTTGGCGTCGGAAACGGCTTCCTGCGCGGAGCTGTTCGGCAAACTCATGCCGAGCGCCTCGATGGCGGAAGCCATGGTGTTGGCCGTGTACATGCCGCCGCAGGAGCCCGGCCCGGGAATGGCCGTATGCTCGATTTCGGCAAGGCCTGAATCGTCGAGTGCGCCGCTCGCATGGCGGCCCACGGCCTCGAATACCGAGACGATGTCGCGCCCCTCGGCTCCGGGGCGGATGGTGCCGCCGTAGACGAACACCGCCGGACGGTCGAGTCGCGCGATGGCCATCAGGCAACCCGGCATGTTCTTGTCACAGCCGCCGATGGCGATGACGCCGTCAAAACCCTGAGCACCGGCGACGGTCTCGATCGAATCGGCAATGATCTCGCGCGACACCAGCGAGAAGCGCATGCCTGGCGTCCCCATCGAGATCCCATCCGAAACAGTGATCGTGTTGAACAGCACGTCGCGGCCGCCGGCAGCACGCACGCCCTCGCCAGCGGCCTGGGCCAGCTCATTGATATGCATGTTGCATGGCGTGACCATGCTCCAGGTCGAAGCGATGCCGATCTGCGGGCGAGCGAAATCCGCATCGCTGAAACCCACCGCCCGCAGCATCGCGCGGTTCGGCGACCGCTCAGCGCCGTCGACGACGAGCCGGGAATACCTGCGTTTATGCGATCCGGTCATGGTTTGATGATAGCCGCAGCCTGCGGCGAAACTCCACCGTTGTTGACAGCAGGCACGCAGGTCGTCGATGATCGGTTCATGTGCAAGAACCGTCGATTTGGCTTCTTTTTTGCGACCACTCGGAGGTGTCGGCCGACGGCGTAGTTGCACGTAGCGAATTCCAGGCAATACCCGAAACCCCGCACCGGCCGACCGCTGCGGGGTTTTTGTTTGTGGACTCGACAGGGAGCGATCATGAATAGCGACATTGGTGAGATCCGCCGGCGCATCGACGCCATCGATGAGCAGATCCAGGCCTTGATCAACGACCGTGCACGGCTCGCCCGCGAGGTCGGCGCCAGCAAGCAGGCCAGTGCCACGATCGAATTCTATCGACCGGAGCGCGAGGCAGAAGTATTGCGCCAGGTCCTTGCGCGCAATCGCGGACCGTTGAAGGACGAGGAGATGCTGCGGCTGTTCCGGGAGATCATGTCGGCCTGCCTGGCGCAGCAGGGACCGTTGAAGGTCGCGTTTCTCGGTCCCGAAGGCACGTTCACGCATGCCGCGGTCACGCGTCACTTCGGGCATTCGGTGCGTGCCCTGCCATTGCCGGACATCGGGGATGTATTCCACGAAGTCGAGTCGGGCAGCGCCGACTTCGGCGTCGTACCGATCGAGAATTCAACGGAGGGCACAGTCCGCCACACGCTCGACATGTTCATGTCGTCGCCACTGAAGATCTGTGGCGAGGTGGAACTTTCCATTCGTCACCACCTGCTGGGTCGCATGCGCTCGCTGGAGGATGTCCGCCGCGTTTGCGCCCATGGCCAGGCGCTGGCGCAATGTCGTGCGACGCTTGACGGCATCCTGCCGGGCATCGAGAAGATATCGGTATCAAGCAATGCCGAGGGTGCGCGCAGAGCCCGCGACGAATCTGGCACGGCCGCTATCGCCAGCGAAGTTGCGGCGCAGATATACGGACTCGAAACGCTGGTCGCCGAGATTGAGGACCGTCCCGACAACACGACGCGGTTCCATGTCGTCGGACGCACGTTGCTCGCGCCCAGCGGACGCGACAAGACCACGATCCTGATGTCGATCGCCGATACGGAATCGCCGGGGGCGCTGCACCGGCTGCTCGAGCCGCTTGCCCGGTACGGGGTCAGCATGACGCGGATCGAATCGCGGCCATCCCGTCAGCGGAAATGGCATTACGTATTCTTCGCTGACCTCGATGGTCATGCGACGGACCCCAAGGTGGCGGCAGCGCTCGAGGAGTTGGCCCGGACTGCGTCGCTGTTCAAGGTGCTTGGGGCCTATCCATGCGGGGTTTAGCCCGCGATTTCTGACCATTTCGAGCCTTCTTGCGCAAGTGCTTGACTTGCCAGATTGGTTAAAAGAATATGCCTTGCATGCGTAGTGCGCCCCCGCATTCGACCAGTTCAAGCGTGATACCGGTGTCATCGCCGGTGAATGGCGTTCTCGCCGGTTCTTTGTTTGTCGTCAGCCTGCTCGTAATCCTCATTACCAGAGGTACGGGGTGGTTGTGAGCTGACGGCCAGAAGCCAAACTCAAATCTGAACCCCGCACCGGTCAAGCCGCTGCGGGGTTTGTCGTTTTTTGGGCCCCGGGAAACCGGATCGAATGAAGTCTGATTGAGGAAGACCAAGATGAAGCTTTACTTCGAGAGCGACGCAGATCCGAAAGTACTGACCGACGGACCGATTGCCGTCATCGGCTATGGCAGCCAGGGGCGCGCCCACGCATTGAACCTGCGCGACAGCGGATACAAGATCGTCGTCGGCTTGAGGCCCGATGGCAAGACTGCGGCGCGGGCCAGGGCCGATGGCTTTGACGTACGCACACCAGCGGAAGCGGCCAAGGGCGCGACGCTGGTCGCAATCCTGACTCCCGACATGAGCCACCGCGCGTTGTTTGAGCAGATCGAAAAGAATCTGGCGCCGAAAGCGACGCTGCTGTTCGCACACGGCTTCAGCATTCATTACCGCCGCGTCCTGCCGGCCGCGTCACTCGACGTGGTCCTGGTCGCGCCGAAAGGACCCGGCGATCTCGTGCGCCGCCAGTACGAGGCGGGTCAGGGTGTGCCATGCCTGATCGCTGTGGCACAGGATGCGACGGGCCGGGCGCAGGCGCGGGCACTCGCCTATGCGCATGCCATCGGCGGCACGCGCAGCGGCGTGCTGGAAACCACATTCGCCGAGGAGACCGAGACCGACCTGTTCGGCGAACAGGCGGTGCTCTGCGGCGGCGCAACGGAGCTGGTGCTGAAGGGCTACGAAACGCTTGTCGAGGCAGGGTATCAACCCGAGGTTGCGTATTTTGAATGCATGCATGAGCTCAAGCTGATCGTCGACCTGCTGTATGAGGGCGGCCTCGCCAAGATGCACCAGTTCGTCAGTGAGACCGCCAAGTATGGCGATCTGACGCGCGGCCCGCGGGTCATCGACGATCACGTCAAGGCATCGATGCAGGCGATCCTCGAGGAGATCCGTTCCGGGAAGTTCGCCAGCGAGTGGGTCGAGGAAAACGCCAACGGACTGCCGAACTATCGCGAGCTGTTGCAGCGCGACCTCAACCATCCCATCGAACGGGTCGGGAAAAGCCTGCGCGAGCGGATGAGCTGGCTGCGCCGTTCGGCGGCTGCTTGAGCCGGAACGCAAAATTGCGACAGGAAATGGCATGAAAGGCGCCGCAGCCCTGCTGGGGGCTCTGCGTGAGCGGGGAGTCGACACGGTATTCGGCTACCCGGGCGGCGCCATCATGCCGGTCTACGACGCGCTGATCGACTCTGGCATCCGTCACGTATTGGTCCGCCACGAGCAGGCCGCCGCGTTTGCAGCGGATGGCTACGCGCGGGTCAGCGGCCGTCCCGGCGTCTGCATTGCGACCTCGGGACCTGGTGCGACCAACCTGGTTACCGGCATCGCCAATGCCTACCTGGATTCGGTGCCCCTGATCGCCATCACGGGCCAGGTGGCGACACCAATGATGGGCACGGATGCCTTCCAGGAAGTCGACATCTTCGGCATCACGCTGCCGATCGTGAAGCACAGCTTCATCGTTCGGCGGATCGAGGATCTGCCGCGAATCATTCACGAGGCATGGAACATCGCCTCCAGCGGCCGTCCAGGCCCCGTCCTGATAGACCTGCCGAAGAACATCGCTGCCGGCGATGCGCACGGTGCAACGCCCCTGGTCGAGCCGCAGCCGCCGGCCGCCCAGGTCAGTGCAGTATTGCTCGATCGTGCGGCGGCACTGATCGCCGCCGCCGAACGGCCGGTCATCTATGCCGGTGGCGGGATCGGAATTGGCGGGGCCCTTCGGGCCTTCCGCGAGTTCGTTGCGGCGACCCGTATTCCGGTCATCAGCACCTTGAAAGGACTCGGCGCCGTGCCAACGGATGAGCCGCTGTTTCTTGGCATGATGGGCATGCATGGCACGCGAGCGTCGAATAGCGCGGTGCAGGATTCGGACCTCCTGATCGCGGTCGGGGCACGATTCGACGACCGGGCAACCGGCAAGCTGAATGGTTTCGCACCACGTGCGCGCATCATCCACCTCGACATTGACTCCGCCGAGATCGGAAAACTCCGCCACGCTGATGTGGCGCTGGCCGGCGATCTCTCCGCATCGCTCGCCGCGCTGCACGTCCGTCCGAACATCGACGCGTGGCGGCGCCATTGCCTCGAGTTGAAGCTGCAGCACGCCTGGCGATACGACGCGCCGGGCGAGGGCATTTACGCTCCGGATCTCCTGCGCAGGCTGTCGGGGGCCTCGGACGGCGAGCTGACCTTGACCTGTGATGTCGGGCAGCATCAGATGTGGGTCGCGCAGCACTGCCTGATTCGCAGTCCCGAACGACACCTGACGAGCGGCGGTCTCGGCGCCATGGGTTACGGGCTGCCGGCGGCGATAGGCGCGCACTACGCCGATCCGACGCGAACCGCCGTCTCGGTCAGCGGTGACGGCTCGATCATGATCAACATCCAGGAGCTGGCGACACTGCGCCGCTACGGATTGCCCGTGAAGATCCTGCTGATTGACAACCGCTCGCTCGGAATGGTGCGTCAGTGGCAGGAATTGTTCTTTGATCGCCGCTTCAGCGAAGTGGACCTGTCTGACAATCCCGACTTCACGGAAGTCGCGCGTTCTTTCGGCGTCGACGCCCTGCGCATCGATGCGCGCGGCCAGATCGGGGAAGCGATCGATGCGCTGCTGAATCATCCCGGCGCACTGCTCGTGCATTGCCTTATCGACCCGGCGGCAAACGTGTGGCCGCTCGTGCCTCCGGGGCACACCAACGCAACCATGCTCGAAGGAGCGATGACATGACGAGGGTGATCGAACTGCGACTGGCACGCGCAGAGGGGGCGATCGTCCGCGCCATCGCCCTGATCGAGCGGCGCGGCTTTACCGTGACCGGGATCACCACGCGCAACGATGCGGGTTCCGATGCGATGGTCTTGCGGCTCGAGGTGGCAACCGAAGACCGGTCGTACGACGTCCTGATCCGCCAGATTCAAAAGCTGTTCGACGTCCGCTCTGCGCTGCTGCTCGAGTCGCAGCCTGCCGATGCGCGGGCCGCATGTTAAGCCGAGCGGCACATACTGCGCCCACAGTCTGCCCGGCCGACGTCGACGCGGCTGCGCAGCGAATCTCTTCCCGGATCGCACAGACCCCCTGTCTGCACTCGCTGAAGCTTTCGAAGCTCACGGGAGCGGAGATTTACGTCAAGTTCGAGAATTGCCAGTTCACGGCTTCGTTCAAGGAGCGCGGTGCGCTCAATTGTCTGTTGCAGCTCGATGCCGATGAGCGGCGGCGCGGAGTCATCACGATGTCCGCCGGCAATCACGGCCAGGCTATCGCGTATCACGCGAGCCGGCTCGCCATCCCAGCCGTCATCGTCATGCCGCTCCACACGCCCTATGTGAAGGTCGAGCAGACGAGATCGCATGGTGCGGAAGTCATGCTGCATGGCGAGACCCTGGAGGACGCCTTTGCGCGCGCCAGCGAACTCGCCCGCAAGAAGGGTCTGACGCTCGTACATCCCTATGACGATCCGGCAGTCATTGCGGGCCAGGGCACCGTGGCTCTGGAAATGCTGGCAGCGCATCCTGCCATTGACTCATTGATCGTTCCGGTCGGTGGCGGCGGGCTGATCAGCGGTGTGGCGCTGGCTGGCGGAGCCTGTAAGCCGGGAATCGAGATTATCGGGGTGCAGACGGCGAGCTTTCCGTCGATGCTGGCTGCGATGAATGGCAGCGCCCTCGTCTGTGGCGGCAATACGATTGCCGAAGGCATCGCCGTGAAAGCGGCTGGACTGCTCACCCGCGAGCTGGTTTGCCGGCTGGTGGCTGATATCGTGCTGGTGGACGAATCTCAGCTGGAGCGGGCCATCACCATGTTATTGAATGTTGAGAAGACCGTGGCAGAAGGGGCGGGCGCTGCGGGGCTCGCCGCCGTCCTTGCCGACCCTGCCCGGTTTCATGGGCGCAAGGTCGGGATCGTCGTGACCGGCGGCAACATCGATCCAAATCTGCTGGCTTCCGTGATTGTGCGCGATCTGGTTCGCCAGAAGCGCATTGTCAGCATGCGTCTGACGATGCCCGACAGGCCGGGATACCTCGCGAGGATCAGCCAGACGATCAGCGACTTGGGTGCCAACGTCCTCGAGGTGGATCATCGCCGGCTGTCCGTCACGCTGCCGGCAAGATCGGCGACCCTTGAACTTACGATCGAATCCCGTAATGCCCGGCATGCTGAAGAAGTCATCGCGGCCATTACAGCGGCGGGATTCGACCCAGTCATCCTGCCACCCTAGCTGCGCCCTATCCCGCCGGACTGACCACTGATGTGATTGACCAGTGGTGCGTCGATGGCGAGTTGCTGCGCGGTGTCGGCGCACTGCCGGGCCCCACGCAGGAAGGGATTGGGTACGCGTGGGCCGCCCTGGGCCTGGCGCGCGGCCAGCAGGCCGCCGAGGTACTGGTAGACCGGCGTCGGAAACAGCGACTGCGTGACGACGCCGGCGAACTCGCGAGGGTCGACGCCTGCGCCGTGCACGATCAGCATGGCATCGCGCAGGCTCTCGACCACTGCAGCCATGAGAAAATTACCTGCTGACTTCACGACATTGGCCGCTGCGGGGTCCTCGCTGACGAACTGGACCCTGCCCAGCAACTCGAGGACTGGTCGCGCCCGCTCGATGGCATTTCGCGGCCCGCCCACGGCGATGAGAAGCCGCCCCGCCGCTGCTGCATCGGGTCGCCCGAATACCGGGGCGGAGACATAAGCCTGCCCTGCATCGTCGTGCGCCGCTGCCAGGCGCCGCGCGAGGCGGTCACTGATCGTGCTCATGCAGACATGAATGAGGCCGGGCACGCCGCTCGTGATGAGCCTGCCGCCGTCGAACATTACCGCTTCGACGGCCGCGTCATCGGAGAGCACCGTTATCACAAGCTCGGCCTGGCAGGCCTCACTTGCCGTGCGCACCGCGACAGCTGCCTCGCGTGGCAGGCCGTCGGCCCGGCCAGGCGTGCGGTTCCAGGCAAGTATCTCGTGACCGGCGCCTGCAATGCGGCGCGCAATGGGCTGGCCCATCGTGCCGAGGCCGATCACGCCGACTTTCACGCCAGTTCTTTCCTGCTACGAACCAGAGCGCGATGAGCCAGGCTCCGCGCCAGGCTCCGCGCCAGGCTCCGGGTCAGGCATCGGATAGGTACGGGCGTCGGCCGGCGCTTTTTCCGCCGCGGGCGCTGGATTCTCGACAGTGGCCTGGCCCGGAGTGGATGTGATGCGGCGGACTTCGGCGACCAGTTCATCGGCCGGTGGCGGCGGCGCCTGTGTGCTCGCCATGATGGTCGTCGCGCTGTCCACGCCGTTGTAGAAACGCCGGTTGCCCTTTGTACTGATGAAGATGCCATTGCCCGCCAGCGAAAGGCCGGCAAACAGCCCCTTAGTACGGGAATAGGCATAGATCTCGGAATCGAAATTCAGGCTGGTCGAGGCCGTCGCCTCGCGGCCCACGGGGCCGGCAGCGATCGAGGCGTCGGCACCCAAGGTCAATTTGCCATCGCTGATGCCCTCGACACTGCGCCGGGTAGTCAGCACCAGGACGATATCGGCGACCTGGCCTCCGGCCTGCCAGCCAAAGCTGCCGCCGCCGGTCTTGACAAAGACTGGATTGCTCCAGTCGCGGTTCGCATTTCGTACCAGCATCACGCCACTGCCAAACCGCGCAGCGATGATGAATCCGACCTTGACCTCGGCGGGCAGTATCACGATGCCCTCCGCCCGGGCCAGCAGCTGATCCGGGATCCGCAAATCCGGCATCGCCTGCAACTCGCGCAGCACGACCGACGCGTTCTGGATGATGGCTTCCTCGCGCGTGACGGCCGAGGCGTGCACGGATATCAGGGCGCCGAAAAGGACCGTGCCAAGGACGAATCCGGGAAATTTCATGTCGGTGTTTCCTGTTGAGGGCCCGAGCCAACAGACCGTGCCAATCGTGACAGGTTCCCGGGCGTGCGGGCCGCGGGCGGTATTGTAGCCGTTGTGCGACAGCGCGGTCGCGCCAATCGACAGCACGACGCCTTATCGTCCAAACTGCGATGGTCATGATGCGCCGATTCGTAATGGCCGTCACTATGCTGCTGCTGATGCCGGCCGCGGCGGAGGCCGAATGGCACTGGCGCGAAGCCGCGATCATGGGCACGCGCATCGCGGTCGAGGTCTGGCACGAAGACTCCGCGCAAGCCGAAGCGGCGATCGACGCGGTAATCGCCGAAATGCACCGCATCGACGGGCTGATGTCGAGCTACAAGCCCGACAGCCAGCTTTCGAGGATCAACCGCGATGCGGCTGCCATGCCGGTGAAGGTGGATCGTGAACTCGTCGATCTCATCGCCAGGGCGCTGGAGTTCTCGGAGCTGTCCGGCGGCGCTTTCGACATCACCTACGCGAGCGTCGGCTACCTGTACGACTATCGGCAGCACCGCCACCCCAGCCAGCAGCAGATCGAGGCGGCACTGCCGGCGATCGGCTGGCGGCATGTCGTCGTCGATCGCGAGGCATCGACGGTCCGGTTCCTGCAGCCGGGCGTGCGCATTGACCTTGGCGGCATTGCGAAGGGCTACGCAGTCGATTCATCGATACAGATCCTGCGCGGCCTTGGCATTACGAACGGCACCGTGACCGCCGGGGGTGACAGCCGGATCCTCGGCGACCGGCGCGGCAGGCCTTGGATCGTGGGTATCCGGCATCCCGACGACCCAGACCGAATCATCGCCAGGATTCCGCTCGAGGATGCGGCGATCTCGACCTCGGGCGACTATGAACGCTATTTCGACGAGGGTGGTATCCGCTACCACCACATCATCGACCCGCACACGGGCAAGAGCCCGGTCGGCGTGCGCAGCGTTACAGTGATCGGCCCCGAGGCGGTCACTACCGAGGGACTGACGAAGAGCGTGTTCGTGATGGGACCCGAGCGGGGAATGGAGCTGATTGAAAAGCAGGAAGGCGTCGATGCGGTGATCGTGCGCAGCGACGGTCACGTGCTCTATTCGAGCGGATTGGCGCCTCCCGCGGAAGGCGGCCCGCAGTTTCCCTAGAACCAGCCCGAGAAGAACAGCCGGACCACGTTGGCGTCGAACTGGTATAGCGGTTCGGTGCCTGGCGGCCGGGCGGTGCCGGTGGGGCGCAGGTCGCGGAAATCGTCATAGCTGAATTGCATGCGGTCGTATCTCAGATTGACCGTCGTCTTGTCGAGGAACCCGACCCCCCGGATCCTGAATTCATAGGCGACGCCGAAGCCCACGGTGTGGCTGCTCATCGCCGCCAGTTCCTTGTCACGCGCAAGGAAATTCTGCGCATTTTGGCGCGGAAACAGGTCCGAGTAGAAGTCCGCCGAGTTCTGCGTATAGAAGCGGTAATGCGCGTCGAGCGTCAGGCGCTCGCCGACCGGATGCGTATAGGCGACTTCAAACGTATGCGAACTGATGTCCCAGGTGTCGGTGTACCAGCGATAGTCGCCCTGCAGTGCGGCGCGATAGGGCAGGTAATAACGCCCGCGTACGGCGAATGCGTTGCCGGTGCGCGTACGCGGGTAGCGCTCGAACTCGTAGTCATAGTCGAGGCACTGACTCGTGACGCAGTAACGCACCTCGCGATAGGGGTTGTTGAGGAACCCTTCTTCACTGATCGTCTCAAAGGACAGTCCGAGGATCAGTTTGCGGCTTGCGATCTGCGAGACGTCAATTCCGTAAATCCGGCGGTCGACCTGCTCGCGAAATGACGAGGCGCCACGACGCATCACGTCGTCCTGGCCACGGCTGAACGACAGGGCAACGGTGGTCAGGTCGCCGAACATGTCCTGGCTGATCGAGAAACTGGTCGTGTCGGCGTTATAGTCGTTTTCCTTGCTGTTGCTGAAGCTGGCGGCGTAAGTGACCTTGTCGCGCAGATATTCGACGCCGAACCCGTACTGGGTGCGCTGCTCGCTGTACGGACTGGCCCGCGTGACGACGTCAATGGAAGCGCTCGAGACCATGTCAACGTAATAGCTGGCGTTGACGGCGTATTTCTCGGCAAATTTCTTGCGCACCAGCACCGAGGGCCCGTCGATCGTGACGCCGCCTCCGTCGTAGTAGTGGTACATGAGGTCGGCGCGGTCGTCGGGCAGCACGCCGGCTGACGCTGCTCGGGGACCGAGCAGGCATGCTGCGGCCAGCAGGCAAGCCAGGGAGCGGGCTGACAGGCTCAGTTGCATCCGCAGCCGCCGCCGGTCGCGCCAGTGCCGCCGCGGGCACCCTCGCGTGACTCGTAAACATGCTGGATGTACGAAGACGAAACCGGATCGCGGTCCCAGGCCATGATGGGGTCCGCCAGATTCTCGCGTTCGTAGGGCTTGACCCAGGGCTCGATGCGCGCACAGCCGGAGAGCGCCAGCAGCGCCAGTGCGGCCGCCAGCGTGCGCGACCGGTTCACGACGGTTCCCGGAGCATCGCGCGGATCTGTGCGATGTACTCGGCTTCGTCACCCGGCTTGTATGCGCGGTGCAGCCAGCGTATGTGACCCTTGCGGTCGACCAGTACGGTGGTCGGCATTGCGCTCACGCCATAACTGCCGCTGACGCGGTTATCGGGGTCGAACAGGATCGGGAAACTCACTGACTGCATGCCGAGAAAGCGTTCGGCGTCGGTCTTGTCGCTCTCGACATTGATGCCCACCAATGCGAAACCCATGGGCTTGTACTTCCGGTACATTTCGTCGAGCGCAGGAAATTCCTGGCGGCACGGCCCGCACCAGCTGGCCCAGAAGTTGATCATGACGACCTGGCCGCGCAGGCCGGACAGCGACAGTTCGCCGCCGGCGCGGCTCGCAAGCCTGAATTCCGGGGCGGGAGGCGCGCCATCGATTGCCAATGCCGGCCAGGCCAGGGCAAGCAGCCCCGTCAGCAGCGCAGCGAAACCGGATTTTCCACTCAGTGACATCGGCGTTGACCTCAGAAGAACGCCGTCAGCGACAGCGTCGCTTCATAGTTGTGGGCAGTCTTGTTCTTGCCCAGGACATCGATCTCCATCACGTGGTCACGGATATCCAGGTGGGCCGCGAGCCAGTCCTTCACCAGCACCCTCGCACCCGCACCCAGCGTCACCGTGAAGCGGTCGCCGCCGGCGAATTTCGTGCTGCCGGCACCGAGCGTCAGGTAGATGGCGCTGTTCAGGGCGCGCTTGCCGCCCAGGAAGACTTCGCCCGGAAGCGCATTCCATCCGAAGCCCAGGCTGTAGTAAGTGAACTGCCTCTCACTGTCGGTCAATAACGGCGCCGAACCCGAAAGGCGCTCGAAACTGGAGAGCCCCGCATCGCTCGTACCAACGATTCCCTCCGCAAAGAAGTCCTCGTTGATGTGGTACGCAAGCCTGGCGCCGTACACCATATTGACTTCGAAATCCTCGACGGACAGGGACCCGACATAAGGGCCGGCCTCCCAGTTCTCCGTGTCGATACGGGCAGGACGGATGTTGCGCCGCTCGACCTGGGGTTCGACGATGACCGGGTTTTCGTCGCCGCCGGATGCGCTGGTGCCAGTGGCCCGGGCAGGGGATCCACCGACACGCTCACTCGCTGCGGATGGACTATCCACAACCGTGCCCGTCGCAGGCTTGTCGCGCCACGGCATCCACGCACAGCCGGTCATGCCCAGAACCGCTGTCAGAAAAAGAACGCGAATCCGATTTTCCATTCGTATGGTTCCTCGTTCTCGTCGCGGTTTGCAAAGACCACATAGTCCTTGTATTCGGCCCGCAGTATGAACCGCCGCGCCAGGTAGGCGCGAACGCCGACGCCAACATAGGCCAGCTGGTCAGTGCGCTGGGGTGATTGTGCCACGATGGATTTGGGCTCGACGTGAATCACTCCGGTGCCCATCGACGCGAATGGCTGGACGCGCCACTCGGGGACGAACACGTGGGTGACGCCCAGTGTGGCGATCTGGCCATCGGAAAAACTGCCGAGCAGTTGCGACAGCGCGAGTTCGCCGGACAGATGCGAATTGAATGCGTATGCGCCATACACCGTGATCACGTTGGCGCCACCGAAATCGCCCAGCAGCACGCCGACCTCGCGGCGGTGGGCAGTGAAATCCTCGCGTGAAGGATCGTCGATTTCCAGTTTCGCGCCGCTGGGCACCAGCGTCTCGGCAATCTGGCTGCGATGGACCCAACCTTCGTGCCCGGCGGCGTCTCGGATCTGGAACCAGTCGGTGCGCCGCTTGAGGATCTGGACGGTCTCGCCGCGCGGCACGACCTGCACGATGGGGAAGCCGCGGCCGGGACCCGTGCGAAGCTCCAGGTACGGATCGACGACGATGACCGAGAGCGCATCACGGTCGGCTGCAACGCCGGCGCCGGCGCACAGCAGCAGTACACAGACGATGAGAAGTCTCATCGCCTCAATTCGTCGGTGCCATGAACGGGTCGTTGTAATACTGCCCACCGATGTCCAGCCACTCGGCGATCAGCCTGAGTTCCGCGGGGGTCAGGTCGCCGGCATGCGATCCGCCCGCATCGAAACGGCTGAAGAACGTTACCGAAGCCCCGGCGCCCGCGGCGCTCATCGAAGGGCTCACGGGCACAGGCACGAGCGTCGGCAAACCGGTGACCGGATCCGGCGGGCCCGGCACCAGGATGTCCTGCAGCGCGCCCATGTTAACTTCCTGGGCATTATCCGTGAACAGCAGTTCGCGATAGGAGACCAGATGGTCCGCCTCGTCGGGTGACGGAACACCCGAGAGGTCGAGCTGGCCGGCCGGCACCCGGACCGCCCCGGCGGCATCGGCCGGGCTGTGGCAGGAGACACAGGTGCGGTCGGCTATCACGGCGCCACCCGCGTCCCGGGTCAGCCGTGGCAATGTCCAGAGCGGCTGGATGTGATTCGGGTAATTGATCACGATGCGGCACAGCCAGGACCATCTGGTCTCGCAGCTGGCCCTGGTCGGCGAGGGCGTTGTCAGCTGATTGTAGCGATAGCTGAACGATGCGTCGGGGGTCCGGACGGCCGGGTCGGTCCACACGTCGTCGTAGATGACGTTGACGGAAGGCAACAGCGCGGCGCAATCGGTCTGGCAACTGATGCGAGCGCGCACCTCCGCCATCGTTTCGCCCATGTTGGCGAACAGCGCCGGGTTGGCATTCGGGAATGGCTGGCCCGCGGTCGGCGCACCCGGATTTACGGAGGTGGTCAAGGCGCGGCGCCCATGGGAAACCGGAGGCGGCGTCTGCGCACCGGCCGGCACGTGACAGCCGTTGCAGGTCACGAGCTCGCCGGCCCGCAACTGCATCCAGTTGAGGTGCCGCGGCGTCAGACGTCGGCCATTGCGATCAACGACGCCGACCGCGAATGGCACACCGGCAGGCAGCTTGATCTGCACCGAGCCATCGGGCTCGATTGGCGCGTAGGCCAGTATTTCCCGCATGCCGAGACCACCAGCCGCCCCGAATGCCGTGCCGCGGAAGTCGCGGACCTCGTCATCGGGCAGGCCGACCGCCTTTTCAACGCGCAGGAACCGGGCCGGCCGTTCATCCGCGGTGGTCTGCCCGGGATCGCGCAGCGCCGTGATGCCGCCCGGCGCCACGTCCACGCCATCCAGGTCATAGACGCTCTTGATATTCAGGATGCCGACATTCTCCGCCGCCAGGTCAGCGTCGTAATCGACGCCAGCCACCGCGTCGAGGATCACGGTCGGCAACGGCACGCGCGGCGCCATCAAGACGACGTCCGAATAACGGATGCCTTCGGTCGGCGCCAGTACCGGCCGCTGCGTGCGGTCGCGCGGATCGTAGATCCAGACGCCATAGAGCGGTGGCGCCGTCACGGCCGCCGGATCGGCGAGCGCGCTTGCGCTACATGGCACGGTGCGCGGTCCGTCCAGCAGCCGGCACAGGGTCCAGCTGACGAGCAGGCGATTCGAGCCGTCCCACATCGGGAAGATCGAGGCATAGCGCCCGCCAGGCGAAGGACCGGGGTCGGTGCGCACGTCATTGGGGGAGAGCCGGGTCTGGGCCGGACCGGCGAGGCCTGCATTGGCCAGTGTCGGTTGCTGGATTTCGACGAAGCTCGCGGCGTCGATTGATACGGGGTCACCGCCGAGTTCCGTGCCGTCGAACGGGCGCAGCAGCGCGACGATGCTGCCGTCCGGCCGCGGCCGCGGCGACAGGAACTGCACCTCCTCTGTGCCGGTTCCAGTCGCGTGGCTATTGGCACCGTACAGCAGTTCGAGGCCGCTGCCGTCAGGGTTGACCGTATATAGATGAATCGAACTGCCGCTTGCGTTCTCCCAGCGGCTGAACACGATGCGACCATCCGCGAGCACCGCGGGATCCATGTCGTGGCTCTGGTTGAAGGAAATCTGGCGGATGCCGCTGCCGTCCGCATTCATCACGTGCAGCACGAAGGCGTGTTCATTGCGGTCCTCGTCCTGGGCAGAGAACTGCGGCTTGCCTTCGTCGATCAGCACGGCCTTCGACTGGCGCTGGCGTGTCGATGAAAACACGATGCGGCCGTCCGGCAGGTAGTGCGGAGCGACGTCGTGGCCTTCCTCGGCGATAAGGTCCGAGGCGATTACGCGGCGCAGCGTGTCGGTCGGGCGATCGTATTCGTAGATGTTCCAGGTCGGCTGTTCGCTGTCCATTGCGCCCGGGATCAGCGGCATGCGCATCGCGAAGATCAGCTTGGTACCGTCGAACGAGACATCGACATCGCGCACATTCCACAATCCGCCGGTGATCGGGAAAGTCAGATTGCGTTCTGGCGAATCAGGAGCTGCGCGGTCACGCAACCAGAGATCGGAGCCTGCCTGGAAGGTTTCCAGCTCGCGCACGTCCTCCGTTCCCTCGGGCAGCGGGCCTTTGACATATGCGATCGGAAAGTCGAGCACGACCGGATCGGGATCCTGCCCGCCGCCGATGTTGATGTCGCCGTCATGACCTGTTGCGCAGCCGCCAATGGCCATCGCGACGGCCGCCAAGAACAGAATTGTGCATCGATTATTCGTGACGGGCATCTCAGATCACTCCGGTCTCTGCACCGCGATTCATGACGATCTGCATAACAGAATGCGGGTGCAGCACTGCATTGCGGGCACGCTGGAGCTGCGGTGTTCCCTTTGTCTCAAGGCATTTGCGCATTTGGCGGCCATTCATGATTTGAGAGTAACCCGACGGGCGTCTCAGGTGAATGTCGCTGTTCAGAGACATTATGTGCCCGGATACCCGCGGATATATTCGACGCCGGCTTCTGCAACTACGAGCGAGTGGAGCACGGAAATGCACTTGTGGCCACGCCACACCGGAACGATCGTGATGCGCGTCACCGCCGCGGCGGCCGCGCTGGCATTGGCCTTCGCCGCCGGAGCCGGTCCGCGCGAACAGGCCAGGCGGATGCACGACCGCATCGCGGGCGTGCCGCCGTCTGACGCCGTACTCAGTGCCATGCAGGCCGATATCGCTGCGGGGCAAACGCAACAGGCGGCCTTGCGCGCGATGAACGACCCGGCGTTCTATTCGGTCACGCTGAAGAACCTCGTGACGCCGTGGACCAACCGCCAACAGACGGTGTTTGAGCCGCTGAATGACTACACCGCGACGGTCATCGGCATGGTGCGCGACGACGTGCCATTCAATGAGTTGCTTTCCGGCGACATCCTCTATGTTGGAAAAGCCAGTCTTGGCCTGCCGGCGGTCTCTGCGAGCAGCAATACGCATTACGAGCAAATGGAAGCGCGTGGCGTCGACCTGCGCACCGGCCTGCGACGCACGACGCAGTCCAGCGTGTACGGCATACCTGCGGTGGCGACTGCCGGCGTGATGACGAGCCGTGCAGCTGCGCAGGCGTTTTTCATCGCCGGCACCAATCGCGCGATGTTCCGCTTCACGATGCTGAACCACATGTGTCGCGATCTCGAGGAGATCCAGGACACGACGCGTCCGCCGGATCGCATCCGGCAGGACGTCAGCCGCAGCCCGGGAGGCGACGCAAGGCTGTTCCTGAACAACTGCGTGGGCTGCCACTCGGGCATGGACCCGATGGCGCAGGCCTTTGCGTACTACACCTACGACGACACACAGGGTCGGCTCGTCTATACCGCGGGCTCGGTGCAGCCGAAGTACTCGATCAATTCGGAGACATTCAAGTACGGATTCGTGACACCGAATGACAGCTGGGAAAACCGCTGGCGCCAGGGCCCGAATGCACTGCTGGGATGGGACCAGTCGCTGCCAGGCTCAGGCAGCGGGGCGAAGTCGCTGGGCCAGGAACTCGGCAATAGCGATGCCTTCGCCTTCTGTCAGGTCGAAAAAGTCTTCCGGACTGTCTGTCTGCGCTCGCCGGTCGACAGTGGCGACCGCAGCCAGATCGCTTCGATGGTCAGTTCATTCCGGGCCAGCGGCTATCGCCTGAAGCAGGCGTTTGCCGATGCCGCCACCTACTGCATGGGCCAGTGAGGACCATGAGCAACGAAATTACAGCGTCGCTGATACGACTCCTGCGCGTGCTGCCGCTGGCGCTCGTCTGGCTCGTTGCCGGCTGCGGTGGCGGTGCGTCGACCTCAGAGAATCCGATCATCGATCCGCCGCCCCCGGCCGGTTACAGCGGCCCGCCCCCCGCGAGCCAGGACGTGCAGGCTTTCAAGCTCAATGTCTGGGACAACCTGCAAACCAGCAATCGCTGCGGCAAATGCCACGGCACGGGCGGTCAGGTGCCGCGGTTCGTGCGCAATGACGACATCAATCTGGCTTATGAAGCTGCCAACGGCGTCGTCGATCTGGGGAATCCTGGCGCGTCGACGATGGTCACCAAGGTTGGCGGCGGCCACAACTGCTGGCTCGCGGCCGATTCCGCCTGCGCCGACCAGCTGACGGTCTGGATCCGCAACTGGGCCGGCGCTGCGCTCGGCGGCTCGCGGGGCGTAAACCTGCAGCCGCCGCCGCTCCATGATGTCGGTGCCAGCAAGTCATTCCCGACGAGTTCCGGCGCGTTCGCCGTGACTGTCTACCCGCTGCTCGCCGAGTACTGCTCGCGCTGCCACTCATCCGGTGCCGCGACGCCGCAGTCACCATTCTTTGCGGAAGGCGACGTCGACGTCGCCTACGCGGCGGTACGCGCAAAGATCAACCTGGACACGCCAGCCGATTCACGACTGGTGGTGCGTCAGCGCGACGAGTTCCACAACTGCTGGACCGACTGCAGCCAGAGTGCCGCGATCATGCAGGCGGCGATCCAGGACTTTGCGGACCGCGTGCCGCTCACGCAGGTCGATCCGCAGCTCGTGCTCTCCAAGGCATTGACCCTGTACGAGGGTACGGTCGCAAGCGGCGGCAACCGCTACGACAACGCGGCGATTGCGCTCTATGAGTTCAAGACCGGCACCGGGACGGTCGCCTATGACACGTCGGGCGTCGAACCGGCCCTGAACCTGACACTGACGGGCAGCGTGACCTGGGTCGGTGGCTGGGGCATCGACATTCGTGGCGGCAAGGCCCAGGGTACGACGACTTCCAGCCGCAAGCTGCATGACCTGATCGGGGCGACCGGCGAATATTCCATCGAGGCCTGGGTCGCGCCGGCGAACGTGGTGCAGGAAGATGCCTTCATAGTCGGATATTCGGGCGGCACGACGACGCGCAATTTCACGCTCGGCCAGACGATGTACAACTACGATTTCCTCAACCGCGAGACGACGACGGGCGCCAATGGCACGCCCGCGCATTCGACGCCGTCGGCCGACGAAGTCCTGCAGGCCACGCTGCAGCACGTGGTCGCGACTTATGATCCGGTCAATGGCCGCCGCATCTACGTCAATGGCGTGCTGGCCACCCAGCCAGACCCCGTCACCCCTGGCCTGCTGACCGATTGGAACGACACCTTCGCACTGGTGCTCGGCAATGAAGTGTCGAATGACCGGCCGTGGCAGGGCGTCGTGCGCATGGTTGCGATCCACAACCGCGCGCTCACCCAGGCGCAGATCCAGCAGAACTTCGAAGCCGGTGTCGGCGAGCGCTTCTACCTGCTGTTCTCTGTCGCGCACCTGACGAGCGTGCCGCAGAGCTATGTGATGTTCGAGGGCAGCCAGTTCGACAGCTATTCTTACCTGTTCAACAAGCCGTCATTCATCAGTCTCGATACGTCCGTGACGCCAGACCAGCTGCCGATCCAAGGCGTGCGCATCGGCATCAATGGCGCCGAGGCGCGGGTCGGCCAGGCCTATGTCCCGCTCAACCAGACAGTCATGGCTTCCGGCTACAACGTCGGGGGCAATCTTGGTTATCCGCTGTCCAGCCTTGGCACGGTCGTTGCGCTCGACAAGGGCCCGTCCGCGGACCAGTTCTTCCTGAGCTTCGAGCGCATCGGCTCGACCACGCATGTGCGCACCGAGCCCGCACCGACCCCGCTGCCGCCCCCGCCCGATGGCGCGCCGGCGCCCGAGATCGGCCTGCGCACCTTCCAGGAGATCAATGCCTCGATGTCGGTCATGACCGGCATACCGGTGACCAACACCGCGGTCACGGAAACCTACAGCCGCGTGCGCGAGCAGCTGCCGACGGTCGAGAACATCGAGGGCTTCCTGTCATCGCACCAGGTCGGCACAGCCCAGCTCGCGATCGAGTACTGCAACGAACTCGTGGACGATCCGGCCCGGCGCGCGGCGTACTTCCCGGGATTCGATTTCAGCGCGGCTGCCGCCACCGCATTCGACACGCCTGCCAAGCGCGCGCTGATCACGGGGCCGCTGGTGACGCGCGCGGTCGGCACCGGAATCCTGACGCAGCCGTCGGCGGTGGAAGTCACGGACGAGATCGACGCGCTGTTCGGAAGACTGACCGCTTGCGGTGCTGGCTGCGCCGCGGACCGCACGATGGTCGTCGTCAAATCCGCCTGTTCGGCTGTGGTCGGCAGCGCCAGTACGCTGCTGCAATGAGGTACTTGCACCGATGAGGAGAAAAACCAGTCGCAGGGCGCTCCATCCGGATGAGCCGCTTCGCCAGCCGGACCACCCGCGGCCGGTGACGCGCCGCCAGTTCATCTCGCAGGGCTTCATCAGCGGTGCGGCAACCGTGATCGCGCCCACTGTCTTCGGGCTGTTCGCGATTCCGCGCGCGGCACAGGCCGCGCTGTCACCGGATCTCGAGGCGCTGAAGCAGGCCTGCGGCATTGCCGTGCAGGGCGCCGGCAAGATCCCATTCATCTGCATCGACCTTGCGGGCGGTGCCAACATGGTCGGTTCCAACGTGCTGGTCGGCGGCACGGGTGGCCAGCTCGACTTCCTGTCGGTTGCCGGTTATGGGCGCCTCGGCCTGCCGGGCGACATGGTGCCGAATGCCCCGAATCCGGCGAGCGCGACCAATGATTTCGTGGATCGCAGCCTGGGCCTCGCATTCCATCTGGACAGCGCCTTCAAGCGCGGCATCGTCGAACGCGTCAGCCCGACGACGGCTGCTGCGATCAACGGCGCAGTAATCCCGGCGCGCTCCGAGAACGATACCGGGAACAATCCGCACAATCCGATGTACGGCATTTATCGCGCCGGCGCGAATGGCGAGTTGCTGACGCTCATCGGCTCGGAAAGTTCCGAATCGGGCGGCAATTCGATGTCGCCCATCGCCATGGTCGATGCCTCGGTACGGCCGACCAAGGTGGACCGCACCAGCGACGTCACGGGCCTGGTGGACACCGGCAAGCTCGTGGGGCTCCTTGACCAGGCCGATGCAGTGCGCGTCATGGAGTCGATCCAGCGCCTGTCGGATCGCAAGCTCGCGCGCGTGAACACGATGATCACCCGCGATGCGGTGATCAAGGACCTGGTGCGCTGCAACTACGTCAAGGCGGCCGACCTGACCGATCGCTATGGCGATCCGTCGGCGCTCAATCCAGAGCTCGATCCGGACATCGTCGGGGCAACGGGCATCTTCAGCCGCGCCGAATTCGACAATGACGAGGAGTTCCGCAAGACCGCAGCGGTCATGAAACTCGTCATCAATGGTTATGCCGGCGCCGGCACGATCACGATGGGCGGCTATGATTACCATGGCCAGGGACGCGCGACGGGAGAGCTGCGCGACCTGCGGGCCGGCCGCTGCATGGGTGCCTGTCTCGAATACGCGGCGCGGCGTGGCGTGCCGCTGATGCTCTATGTTTTCAGCGACGGTTCGCTGTCCGCAGACGGCCAGGTGGACAACAGTGTCGACGGGCGCGGCAAGTTCGACTGGACCAGCGACAACCAGCAGACTGCCGCCTCGTTCTTCCTCGTCTACAATCCGCGGGGCCGGTCGCAGCTCTACACGGGCGACAGCCGCCCCCCGGAGCAGCATCAACAGATCGGCTGGTTCCGGCAGGACGCGTCGGTGGAAACCGCCGGCACTCCGGCAGCGAACAACGTCAACCTGCTGGTGGAGACAGTGATCCTGAACTACATGGCATTGCACGGCGAGCAGGGGAACTTTGGAACCCTGTTCCCGGGTCACGGATTGGGCTCGGCGACCCTGCAGGACAGCCTGATCGCGTTCAACCCGATAGTTAGCGGCACGATCGTGTGAACTCAGCCGGGCCGCGGCAGACGATGCCTGAAACGGCAGTGGTTTCGTGCCCGCTGCCTCGGCATTATGTCACCCGGGACGAACAGCAGGAGCATGAGCCGTCGACCGTCCGACGGACCAACAAGATGGCCAAAACTCGGGATCTCGGGGACGACGACCGGCGCGTAGGGCGCTTCGTTGCCGCCGTCACCGTATTGATCACGCTCGCTGCGCCGGTCATGGCGTCAACCGCGCCTGATTTCGCCCTGCGCTCCATCGCGGGCACCAATCACCGCCTGTCCGAACACCGTGGCGAGGTCGTAGCACTCCTGTTCTGGGCGAGCTGGTGCGGCGACTGCCGGCGCGAACTCGAGCGATTCGAAAAACTGCGGAAGACCTATGCGCCCGCCGGTCTCGTCGTCCTTTCGGTCAACCTCGACGAGGAGCCAGCCAGTGCTGCGCCCATTTCGGCGGCCGCTGGCGTCGATTATCCGGTGCTGGTGGATGCCGGCAAGAAGGTCAGCCGCTCCTATGAGGCTGACCGCCTGCCGCTGATCCTGTTGATCGACCGGAACGGTGTCATCCGTGCCCGTTACGACGCGCTCGACGAGCGCGAGGAACGCGGCCTGCTGGTGCAATTGCGCGATCTCATCGATGAATAGACAGGAACACCCGACATGAGAGCTTGGATGAAGGCAACCGTGGTACCCGCAATCATGCTGCTGTCCCTGGCAACGAGCCGGGCGGATGAGCCGCCACCGCCGCCTGCGCCGGAACGCTCGGCGCTCGATGCGGAGGTTCAGCAATTGCGTCGCGAGGTCGTTGACCTCAATCGCGACCTGTTCATGCTTGAAGAAGACCTGCTGTTTCCGGCGAGTACGCAGATCGCCGTATTCGTCTCCATGGACGTCGGCACTTTCTTCGATCTCGACGCGGTGCAGATCCGTATCGACGGCAAGGAAGTCGCGAATTACCTGTACACCGCGCGTGAGCGCGAGGCACTGCTGCGCGGTGGCGTGCAGCGGGTCTGGCTCGGCAACATGAAGGCGGGGGAGCATGAGCTGGTTGCATTCTTCACCGGGCAGGGCACGCATCAGCGCGACTACAAGCGCGGGACCACCCTGACGGTCGAAAAGGGTGTCGGCGCAAAGTACGTCGAGCTTCGCATCAGCGACCGGCTGCGCAAGCTGCAGCCCGAATTTGTCGTGCGGGTCTGGGAGTGATCCCTTGGTCCTGCGCCTGATCATCGCCATGGCCGTGTTTGCCTCCTGGACTGCGCCGGTCGCCGGCTCCGTGCCGGTGGCGGAGCCGGCTCCCGTGGCGACCAGGCCGGAACTGGGTGCTGCGCGGATCAGCGTGCCCGATCCTGCAGGACTACCGCCCGTCAAGGTGCAGGATCTGCACTACGGCGACGTGCTGTTCCATTTCTACTCCCGCGATCATTTTGACGCGCTGGTGCGCCTGTCTGCGTATCAGGAGCAGGGTTATCTCAAGCCGCATGCCCGCGATGCCGAATTGCTGCGTGGCGGCCTGTATCTTTCACTTGGCCAGCACCGTGAGGCGCGCGAGATATTTGAACGCCTTCTGGCTGACACTTCGACGCCGGCGCCGATCCGCGATCGGGCGTGGTTCTATCTCGGCAAGGTTCTCTACGCGAGCGGGCAATTCGAGCAGTCCGAACGGGCTTTGCGCGCAGTCACGGCTGGTCTTCCGATCGAGCTCGAATCCGAGCGTCGGTTGCTGATCGCGCAGGGGCTGATGTACCGCGGGCAATTCGACGCGGCCATCGCCGAGCTCGATGGCTGGCAGGGCCCGGACCGCTGGACCGCCTATGGGAAGTTCAATCTGGGTGTGGCATTGGTGCGCGACGGTCGCGTCGAGCGCGGCCACGCGATGCTGGAGCAGGTCGGGTTGCTGGAAACGACCGACCCGGAGCTGCTCTCGCTGCGCGACAAGGCCAATCTCGCGCTGGGCTACGCCTTGCTGCAGGCCGGTCAGCCGGCCGCGGCACGCATCGCGCTCGACCGGGTGCGGCTGCAGGGGCCGCAGGCGAACAAAGCGCTGCTGGGCGCAGGCTGGGCTGACGCTGCGAGCGGAGACTACCAGCAGGCGCTGGTGCCCTGGGCGGAACTGCACGGGCGTGACCTGCTCGATGCGGCGGTCCAGGAATCCTACCTGGCGGTTCCCTATGCCTATGCGGAATTATCGGCGATCGGGCAGGCGGTCGGTTACTACGAACAGGCGATCGAAGCCTACGATGCCGAACGCGCCCGAATTGAAGAGTCGATCGGGGCGATCCGCGCCGGGCGGCTGCTGACTGCGGCACTCAACGCCGATAGCGGCACGCGGCCTGACTGGTTTGCCCAGCTGACAAACCTTCCCGATGCACCAGAGTCGCGGTATCTCTATCACCTGCTGGCGGGCCATGAATTTCAGGAAGGCCTCAAGACCTATCGGTCGCTCGAGGCGATGTCGCAGAACCTCGGCGGCTGGGCAACCAGTCTCGGCGCATTCTCCGACATGATCGAGACGCGCAAGAGCGCATTCGCCGCAAAGCTGCCGGCCGCCGACAACCGTCTTGCGACAGTGGATGTCGCTGATATCAACCGGCGTCGCGATGAACTGCGCGCACGTCTGGAAACCGCGCTGCATGATCGCGACGTCACCGCTCTCGCGACCGACCGTGAACGCGAATGGTTGTCCATGCTGGCCGGTGTCGAGGCGGAACTCGCGACACACCCAGGCGATGCGAGCTTCGACGATGCCCGCGAGAAGGCGCGACTCGCGCGTGGAGTCGTGATCTGGAATCTGGATGCTGCCTGGAAGACCCGCCTCTGGCGGGCGCAGCGCGCCATGCGCGAACTCGACGCGGCTGTCTACGACGCCCGCACGCGCCAGGCAGCGTCGGTGAAGGCTCGCCAGGGCGCGCCGGAGCGCGCAGCCGCACTTGCGGTACGCGTTGATGCAGTGTCCCCGCGGGTTGCGGATCTTGCGGTTCGCGTCGAGGCGGCAAAAGCGGCGCAGGGCCGCCGCCTCGCAGACATCGCCATCAATGAGCTCGAGCAGCAACGCAGCCGCCTGGACGAGTATTCCGTGCAGGCGCGGTATGCAATTGCAACGATTTACGATCGCGCCAGTGCGGGAGCGCCATGAACCGCGGCTGGCACTCCGGTTTCGCCGGCCTCGTGATCGCGACCGCGTCGATTGCGTGCGCTGCGCAGACCGTCGGCGACCTGCGCAAGAAGACCGCGCCGGTCCAGGTGGGTCCTGCCGCGCCTGTTGATTCCGGGAAGGTCCGCGAGGCCTACCGGCGATTTCTGGAGCTGAATGCCGGCGACCCGGGGATGCGCTCAGAGGCGCTGCGCCGGCTTGCCGATCTGGAACTGGAGGCGGCCGATGCGGAACGCGGTGATGGCAGCGCGCCCGCCGGCGGCGTCGAACAGACACGCGCCGCGATCCTGCTCTACGAACGGCTTCTTGTCGAGGCACCGGACCATCCGCGGCTCGATTCAGCGCTCTATCAGCTGGGCCGCGCCTGGGAAGCGGAAGGCAATCCCGAACGCGCGCTGATGTACCTGGATCGGCTGGTCGCCGAATATCCCGAAAGCCGTCATATCGAGGAGGCCCAGTTCCGCCGCGGCGAAATCCTGTTCAGCGAGAAACGCTGGGCGGATGCACAGGCCGCTTATGAGGCGGTCATCCAGCGCGGAAGCGGAACGGCATTCCAGGAGCAGGCGCTCTACAAGCACGGCTGGGCGCTGTTCAAGCAATCGCGCTTCGATGAGAGCTCCGTTTCTTTCATGGCGGTCCTGGATCGAAAGATTTTGGTCTCGCCCGCCGTCGAAATCGAAAGCATGGACAAGTTGTCGCGCGCCGACCGCGAACTCGTGGACGACACGATGCGTGTTCTCGGCATCCAGTTCACCGCCGACGATCCGGCTGGTGCGCTTTCCACCGCGCTTGCGCGTCACGGTTCGCCGGCCTATGCCTGGCGCCTGCATGGAGCGCTGGGCGACCTCTTGGTCGAAAAGCAGCGCTACACGGACGCGGCAGACACCTATCGGGCCTATGCGGCGCAGCATCCGGGCGATGTGCATTCGCCGGTGCTGCAGGGTCGCGCCATCGAGGCATATCTGAAAGGCGGATTCGCAGAACTGGCGCTGCAGGGCAAGCGTGAGTATGTCGAGTTGTATGCATTCGACGGACCATTCTGGAATTCGCGCACGCGCGAGAGCGCGCCGGAAGTCGTCGCCCAGCTGAAGTCGAATCTGCACGACCTTGCGCAGCACTATCACGCTCTGGCACAGAAGAGCCGCAAGCCGGCCGACTATCAGCAGGCGGCCCGCTGGTATCGCGACATGCTGCAATCCTTCCCGGACGAGCCGGATATCGCCGAGACCAATTACCTGCTGGCCGACCTGCTGTTCGAGAGCGGCCAGTTCCGCGATGCGGCGATCGAGTACGAGCGCACAGCCTACGACCGGCCCCCCGGGCCCCGCAGTGCCGCTGCTGCCTATTCGTCGCTGCTCGCATACGATCGCCACGCTGAATCGCTGCGTGGCGCGGATTTCGATGCCTGGCGCGCCCAATCGATCGAGGGCGAACTGCGGTTCGCGTCGGCATTCCCGGCTCATGCCGAGGCGCCGGCAGTGCAGGTGCGGGCGATGCAGCAGCTGTATGAGCGCCGCGATTACGAGCGCGCGATCATCGAGGCTGGCAAGGTGCTGGCCGGGCTGCCGCCGATGCCGGTTGACCGCGAACGCCTGGCGCTCAATGTCACTGCCGACTCCGAGTTTGAACTTGCGCGCTTCGATCGTGCCGAAGCAGCTTATGAGCGCCTGCAGCCGCTGGTGCCGCCGGGTGACAAGGCCCGCGAGGCCATTGACGAACGAATCGCGGCATCGATCTACAAGCAGGCCGAGGCCAAGCAAGCTGCGGGTGATGCCAACGGCGCGGTCGACGACTTCCTGCGCATCGCTGCGCGCGCGCCGAATGCGAGTATCCGCGTGAATGCCGAGTATGATGCCGGCGCATTGCTGCTGCGCGAGAAGCAGTGGCCGCGCGCGATCGAGGTGCTGGAGGCATTCCGCCGCGATCATGGCACGAGCCCGCTCGCCGCCGACGTGCCGAGACGGCTTGCCGCCGCGTATATCGAGGCAGGCCGCCCGCTCGACGCGGCGGTCGAACTGGAACGCATCTCCGATACGGCGACCGAATCCGCGGAGGCACGCCGTCTGGCGCTCGAGCAGGCGGCGGACCTGAATGAAAAGGGCGGGCACCCTGAGCGCGCCGCCGTGAACTGGGCGGCGTTTGTGCAGCGATATCCCGAGCCGGCCGCTCCGGCAATCGAGGCGCGCCAGAAGCTTGCGGATTTCGCGGACCTGTCGCATGACGCGCCGGGCCGGCAGCGCTGGCTCAAGGAAATCGTCGCCGCGGATGCGGCGGCAGGCGGCGGCCGTACCGACCGGACGCGCTACCTGGCAGCCCGGGCGTCGCTCGAACTCGCGTCGCCGGCACGCGATGCCTTTTACGCAATCCGCCTGACGGTGCCGTTGAAGACCTCCCTCGCGGCCAAGAAAGCCGCAATGGAGACCGCGGTGCAGGCCTACACGGCGACGGCCGCTTACGCCGTTGCCGAAGTCACGACGGCCGCGACTTTCGAACTCGCCGAGCTGTATCGCCGGCTCGGCAAGGACCTGATCGATTCGGAGCGGCCTCCCGGGCTCGACGCCGATGCGCTCGAGCAATACGTGACGCTGCTCGAGGAACAGGCATATCCATTCGAGGAGAAGGCGATCGAAGTCCATGCGATCAATGCGGCCCGAACCGCGAACGAAGTCTACGACGAATGGGTGCGAAAGAGTCTTGTCGCGCTTGCCGGGTTGAAGCCGGCGCGCTACGGCAAGACAGAAATCATCAGCGACTACATCGTGAGCATCGTGCCCCCGGCGACCGTCGCCCCGGAGACAGCGCCAACGGACGGCGCCGCGGTCGCCGCGGTGCCGGGCCCGCCGCCGGTTGATCCGATGATCGAGGTGCTGTTGCAGACCGCTGGCAATTTCGTCGCCGAAGAGAAACTTGGTGACGCGGCCGCCATCTGGACCGACCTTGGGACCCGGGCGCCTTCGCTCCTGGCTCCCGCCTATAACCTGGGGCTGCTTGCCATGCATCGTGGCGAATGGCCGCAGGCCCTCGAGCAACTGGAAGGTGCGCGGGCGCGCGCGACTGGCGATGCCGGTGTGCTCGATGCGCTCGGAATCACTTACCGCAATCTCGGGCGGTTCCGCGACGCTGAAGCGGTGTACCGCGCGTCGCTTGCAGCGGAGCCGGATCGCGCAGCCACGCACCGAAACATCGGGGTGCTGCTGGATCTCTACCTGCAGCAGCCGGCCGAAGCGCTGCCGCATTTCGAGCGTTACATGCTGCTGACGGGAGCCTCGGACAAGCAGGTGTCCGCATGGATCGCGGAGCTCAAGCAGCGTGTCGCCCCCGCGGCCCAAACCGCAGGAGTCGTGCCATGAGGAAACTTGTCGTGACGCTCGGTCTGTATCTGCTGGGGCAAGTGGCGCTGGCCGCCGAGCCTGCGCCAGCACCCGTTGCGCCGCCGGCAGCCAGTCCGGCGCCTTCGCCGTCGAAGGTGCTGGACCGCCTGGAACTCGAGTCGACGACGATCACCGGTAACCGGGAATTGCCGAAGGTCATGTATGTCGTGCCCTGGAAGAAGGCGGCCCTTGGCGACCTGAAAGGGCGGCCGGTGAACAGCCTGCTTGATGAGGTGCTGGCGCCCGTGGACCGCGACGTATTTCGGCGCGAGCTGGACTATTTCGGAGCCTTGGCCACGGATTCGGCGTCCGGGCAGCCACAAGCTGCGGCAGCTGAGAAGTGAGCCACGGAATCGGGAGCGAGGATCGGTTTGACTGTCAGGATGGCGCCATAAGGTCGTGATTTCGGCCAACAGGAGCAGCGCGAATGGAATCTTGGGACATGATCGTAAATTTCTTCAAGCAGGGCGGGGTCTTTCTGTACCCCATCGCCCTCATATGGGTAATCGGCATCGTGATCGCAATCGAGCGGTTCATCGAGCTGACGCGTGCCGCACACGGCAACCGGAGGCTGTGGGATGAATTGCAGCCGATGTTCGAGAGCGGCCGGTTCCGCGAGGCAATGACACGGGTCACCAACTCGAACAGCGCGCTCGGGCATGTGATGCGCTATGGCATGTCGCGGATTGGCTCCGCGCGTCGCCGAGAGGACATCGAGAAGGCAATGGAGGAAAGCCTGATCGAGGTGATCCCGAAGCTCGAAAAGCGCACGCACTATCTGGCGACGCTCGCCAACATCGGCATGCTGATGGGCCTGCTCGGCACGGTCGTGGGCCTGATCACCGCGTTCGCAGCGGTATCACAGGCCAACCCCGCCGAAAAGGCGAGCCTGCTGTCGGCGAGCATCTCGGTTGCCATGAACAACACGGCACTTGGCCTGATCGTCGCCATCACGCTGCTGCTCTCGCACATGTACCTGGAGACGAGGACCACGACCATCGTGGATGGGCTCGAAATCGCCTCGGTCAAGTTCCTGAATGCGCTGCACGAGCGCAAGACGGATCCTGAGTCGCAGGCGGGTGGGACGGCCGCAGGGCGCACCGAACCGCAGGCGGCGCCCACTGCCCGGGGCGCGCGCGCATGAGAGGTTCCCGGATCGCGCGACGGCAGATGCGCAACCATGCGCGCTACCGGGGCCGGAACGATATCAACATCGTTCCGATGCTCGACGTCATGACGATCCTGGTATTTTTCCTGATCTTCACCGCGGTCTTCTCGAAGACGCACATCCTCGAACTCAATCTGCCGGCCAATGCCACGCAGCAGCTCGAGCTTCCCAAGGTGCTCGAGCTGGAGGTGGTCATACGCAAGAACGTCATTGAGGTCGCAGACCGCAGCACCGGCGTCCTGCGCACGCTGCCGATGACAGCGGATGGCCAGGATCTGGCCGGTCTTTCGCTGTTCCTGCAACGCGTCAAGTCACAGTTCCCTGACAAGCGTGACGCCACGGTGCTGCTCGAGCCTGATGTGACCTACGACCTGATGGTGCAGGTCATGGACACCGTCAAGTCATTCGAAGGCACCGTCGATGGCGAGCCCGCGAGGGGCGAGCTGTTCCCGCTGGTCTCGGTCGGGGACGCGCCTACATGAGGGCCCTCCGGCGCGGCCGCCAGCGGCACGGTGGCATGAAGGGCGGCCACGGAATGCCGGCCCTGATCCCGATGATCGACATGCTGACGATCATGGTGGTCTACTTGCTGGTCCATTCGGCGGATTACGAGATCCTGCCAAACACGAAGAACATCAGCATTCCTCAGTCGGTGTCGGAATCGAAGCCGCGCGACAGCGTGACCGTGATGGTCACGCGCGACATGGTGTTCGTGAATGGCGCAGCAACGACCCGCGTCGTCGACCTGAGATCCGGAGATGCGGTCGTGGATCCCCGTCTGCAGGCCGCGCTGGTCAAAGCCTCGCAAGCGCGGCGCGTGACGCCCGGCAAAGCGGCCGAAGCACCCGAATTAACGCTGCTGGCCGACAAGGAGCTGCCATACAGCGTGCTGAAGCGAATCATGATGACCTGCACCGCGGCGAAGTACGGCAAGTTGTCACTCGCCGTGATCGAGAAAGAGCGTGCATACACGCCCATCGGGACCTGAGGGAGACCGGCGTTGACGGCGATTGCGGCCAATTATCGGATTTTCGACCTGCCATGGCCTCCCACGCCCGAGGAGGAGCGCCGTTTCCGCCGCATGCTCAAGATCGCGCTCGGTCTGTTCGTGATCGCCGGGCTGGTCCTGCCGCTGCTGCCGGAACCGATGCAGCCCCCGGCGCCCGCCTTGCCGGACGAAGTGATTGACCTGGTGCTGACGCCGCCGCCGGTGCCGAAACCGCCACCGCCGGTCAAGAAGCCGCTGCCGCTCGAGGTACCGGTCAAGCCGGAAGTTAAGCGCCCGGTGCCGGATCGCCAGGAGGACGCGCGCCGCAAGGCGAACCAGGCTGGCCTGCTCGCGATGAAGGACCAGCTCGAGGACCTGCGCGAGACGCTCGACACGAGCTCGCTCGTGCCGACCAAGAACCTCACCGCGAAAACCGACGGCCCAAGCCGCGCCGAGCGCTCCCTGATCACCTCCCAGGTCGCAACATCCAGCGGCGGCATCAATACGTCGGCGCTCAGCCGCGCGTACGGCAGTGGAACGGGCTCGTTGAAGGGCCAGGTGGCGACGCAACGGGTGGCGTCATTCGCAGATGCGCTCGCCGCAGGTAAGGCCGAGGCGGCGCGCAGCGGCAAGAGCGGCAAGGCGTCGCGGAGCCGCGAGGAGATCGAAATGGTGTTCGACCGCAACAAGGCGGCGATCTATGCGATCTATAACCGGGCACTGCGCGACCGGCCGGAATTGCAGGGCAAGGTCGTCATCGAATTGACAATTGCGCCTTCGGGCGAAGTAACTTCCTGCCGTGTCTTGTCCAGCGAGCTTGGCGACGCTGATCTCGAGCGCAAGCTCGTGGCCCGCATCCGGATGTTCCAGTTCGAAGCCAAGGACGTCGAGACCATCACGACTACAAAACCAATCGAGTTCTTCCCCGCCTGACCCGAATTGACGCAAGTCATTGCTGGCCAATGTGCGCTTCATGACACTGCCACAAGGGAGCCTGACTCCTCCAAATGGGTGCGCACATGAAATACGCATTTGTCGGGATGAACGCGACCCGCAAGCGGACAGTGGGGCTGGCGTTTGCCGGCGGACTGCTGGCCATGGCCGGCATCGTTGGGCTGCGCACTGCGGGGGCCGAGGATCCGCTCGCCGTCCACCGCGCTGAAGCGGCCGCCGGCAATCAGGAAGCCGTAACCCCGGCCAGGCTCGACGCCGGCCGCAAGGTATTTGAGGCCGCCTGCATGGCCTGTCATCAGGCGAATGGCCAGGGGCTGCCGGGCGCGTTTCCACCATTGGCTGCCTCCGACTTCCTGAAGGCCGACAAGAACCGGGCGATCCGCATCGTCGTCAATGGCCTGCAGGGCCCGGTGGTCGTCAACGGCGCGAAGTTCAATTCGGTCATGCCGCCGATGGCGCAGCTGTCCGACGCCGAGATCGCGAACGCGCTTACCTACGTGATGAATTCCTGGGGCAATTCCTTCGGAAGCGTCACGACGGCCGAAGTCACCGCCGTCCGCGCCGGCCCGAAACCCAAGCAGGAGGCCGGTTCGGCGACGGAGCATCCAGGCACGACGGTCGCTGAACTGAAGTACGGCGGCGCGCCGTCGCCGGTTGGCGCCGTGGCGCAGCAGATCGAGATGGTTACTTCAGCGGGTGCCCCGGACATGACCCGGGCGGAATTCGATCATGCCAAGCAGATCTACTTCGAGCGCTGCGCCGGTTGCCACGGTGTGCTGCGCAAGGGAGCGACCGGCAAGCCGCTGACCCCGGACATCACTCAGAAGAAGGGCACCGATTACCTGAAGGTCTTCATCAACTACGGCTCGCCCGCCGGCATGCCGAACTGGGGCACTTCGGGCGACCTGACTCCCGAGGAAGTCGACATCATGGCGCGCTACGTCCAGCACGTGCCGCCGATGCCGCCGGAATTCGGCATGAAGGAGATGCGCACGGCCTGGAAGGTGAACGTGCCGGTCGCGGAGCGGCCGACGCGCAAGATGAATGACTTCAACATCGACAACATCTTCGTCGTGACGCTGCGCGATTCCGGCGAGGTTGCGCTGATCGACGGCGACACCAAGCGCATCATCAATATCCTGAAGACCGGTTATGCCGTGCACATCTCGCGCCTGTCCCATTCCGGCCGCTATGTCTACACCGTCGGGCGTGACGCCAAGCTCGACCTGATCGATCTGTGGATGGAGACGCCTGGCATCATCGCGGAGATCAAGGTGGGCCTGGAAGCACGCTCGGTGGAGACGTCGAAATATGAGGGCTACGAAGACCGTTATGCGATTGCGGGGAGCTACTGGCCGCCGCAGTACGTCATCATGAACGGCGAGACGCTGGAGCCACTGAAGATCATGTCGACACGCGGCATGACCGTGGACACCCAGGAGTTCCATCCCGAGCCGCGCGTGGCGGCGATCGTCGCATCACACGAGCATCCGGAATGGATCGTCAATGTCAAGGAAACGGGCCAGATCCTGCTCGTCAATTACGAAGACATCGACAACATCAAGGTCACTCAGATCGGTGCAGCCCGATTCCTGCATGACGGCGGCTGGGACTCCACGAAACGGTATTACCTGACCGCGGCGAACCAGTCGAACAAGATCGCGGTCATCGACTCCAGGACCCAGAAACTGACGGGACTGATTGACGTTGACAAGATCCCGCATCCGGGCCGGGGCGCCAATATCAAGGACCCGAAATTCGGTCCGGTGTGGATTACGAGCGCGCTCGGTAACGAGAAGATAACCTTCATTGGCACGGACCCGCATGATCATCCAGATCAGGCCTGGAAAGTCGTCCGGGTGCTGAAGGGGCAGGGCGGCGGCTCGCTGTTCGTCAAGACGCACCCGAAGTCGAGCAGCCTGTACGTCGACACGCCGCTGAATCCCGATGCGAAGATCAGCCAGAGCGTCGCGGTGTTCGACATCCACAACCTGGAGGCCGGCTACAAGGTGCTGCCGATCGCTGAATGGGCCGACGTTGGCGAGGGACCGAAGCGCGTGGTGCACCCCGAGTTCAACAAGGCAGGCGACGAGGTGTGGTTCTCCGTCTGGAATGGCAAGGACCAGCGTTCGGCGATCGTCGTGGTCGACGACCGGACGCACACGCTGAAGGCAGTCATCAAGGATCCGCGCCTGATCACGCCGACCGGCAAGTTCAACGTCTACAACACGACGCACGATATCTACTGACGCGCCGGAACCGGATCCGGCGCGGCCTGCGTCCTCAGTATGTCGCGGTCAGCGTGACGGACAGGTTGCGGCCCGGCTGTTGAAAGAGTTCGAGCAGCGGATCGTCGGGTATCCGCCCGCGCACGTCGGCCCATTCATAGTAGCTGCGGTCCGCCAGATTGAAGATACCGGCGTTGAGGCGCCACCGGTCGCTGATGCGCCATTGCCCGGTCAGGTCGATGGTCGCAAAACCGGACGGCTGGTACAACGGGCTACGCGATTCGTCCACACGATGAACGCCATCGACCGCCGTCAGCGTGAGCTGCGCCATGAAGCGCGACGACGGCGCCAGGTAGCGCAGCCCGATCGTGGCGCGCGCGGGGTCGATCGTATTGATCGGAAGGTTTCGCACGATATCCTCGCCGTGGGTCCACGCGACGGAAAGGCTGCCACTGAGGCCGTGCAGCTTCTCGAGCCAGGCACCGAGATCGAATCCGAATGAGGCTTCGGCGCCGTAGATTTCCGCCTTGCCGATGTTCTGCGACTGAAACAACGTCGTGCCGGTTTCGGGATCCGGTCCGATGTTGACCTTCGACTCGATGAAGTCGCGATAGCGGCTGTAATAGACGCTGGCGCTGCCGGATATCGCTGTGCCGGAAATCCGGGCGCCGACCTCGAGGCTGTCACTCTTTTCCGGCTTGAGGTCCGGATTGGGGATCGCGCGAACGTTGAATTGAGGCAGATCGAGGCCGATGTTGACGTCCTCGAACGGCTGGGAGCGGAAGCCGTGCGAGTACTGGAAGAACAGCATCAGCAGGTCGCTGGTCGTGTAGCTCGCGCCGAACTTGGGTGCCAGGGACCACTGTTCGATGGATACCGGGCGCTGAGCCGGGTTATCGGCCGCGTACATCGCATCGACCGCGGGTTCGAGGCGGTACCAGTCCACACGCAGAGCCGGAATCAGCGTCCAGCGTCCCTCCCCTGGTCGCCAGTCGTCCTGGACATACAGGCCGGCCTTGCTGAGGTCCGAGATCGGGAAGTCGCGGACCGGCAGGACCTCGCCCAGGATCACATTGGTTGTGTCGCCGGTCGCAAGATTCGTCTGCTGGCCATTGCGCTGCTCGATGACACGCGTGCGGGAGAGTTCCAGACCGCCCACCAGCCGCTGCGTGCCGCGGGCGCCATCGATATGACGCACCGCAGTCACTTCACCGCCGGTCACGGATTCCTGGTAGCGGAAATCACGGTCAATCGCGAGCGCTGAAGTCGGTGGCGCGGGCCGGCGTTCTTCGTTTGTCATCTCGGTAATCCGGGTCTCCAGGTAATACAAGCGCCAATCGATCTGCTCGAAGGGGCCCGGGTCATCCAGCGTCTGGTCCACGATGAAGCGCAATGCCTTGACGCTGTCATCGCCCTGCAGAAACGTCGTGTTGGCAAATCTCCCGCCCGAAAGTTCGAGCGAATCCACGTCCGTCAGCGCAGCCTGGCGATCCCAGCCCAAGGTCAGGCGCAGGGGTCCGCCGGGGGCATGGATTACGGCGCGACCCAGCACAGAGTCAGCCTCGAAGTCCCGCGGATTCGCATCGACGGTGCGGTAGGCATTCTGCAATTCGCTGCCCTCGCGCCGCGTGATGGACAGCATCCCGTCGAAAGCCTCGAATCGCGCGGCCGCTGTCACGCCGGCCATCGCTGCGTGGCTGTCGCTCGCGTAGCCCGAACGCAGGCGCAAGGCATGGCTCGCATCGTCCCGCAACAGATCGGCAGGATCCACGGTCGTCGTGGCGATGACGCCGGCGATGGCATCGCTTCCATACAGGGTCGATGCGGGCCCCTTCAGGATTTCGATGCGCCGGATGAGTTCCGGATCCGTGAATTGCCGGCCGGCGTCCGAAAAGCTGCCGATCGAGAATGTGTTTGGTGCGGGCACGCCGTCAGTCTCAAGCAATACGCGATTCCCGGATAGCCCGCGAACGGCGATGGCCGTATAGCCAAACCGGTTCGGGTCACGGCGAACCGACACGCCCGGCTGGTCGCGGAACACGTCGCCCGGGTCGAATGCAAGCCGCAGCTGAAGATCTTCGGCCGTCATGATCGACACCATGGCGGCAACCTCCGACAGTGGCTGCGCGATCTTGCCGACCACCGTGACCATCTCGAGCTCAGGCAGTGCATCGGATGCCGAGGCGGGCAATACGGCCAGCAAGGTCGGCATGCCGAGCCAGGCGATGAATTGACGAGTGCCGGTCGAGCGATTTGACATCGAGTGCTTCCTGGCGGGGTGGTTACGAGTGCCAACTATAACCGGGCGATGCGCTACCATTGGCAATTGGGATCGACCCCAGGAATCCACATGAACGTCGGCGATGGCAAAGTCGTCCTGATTCATTACACGCTGCGCGATGCCGCAGGCGCGCTGCTCGGCTCTTCGGATGGAGGCGACCCGATCGCCTATCTGCACGGCAATGGAGGCATTGTCCGCGGTCTGGAGCAGGCTCTGGCCGGCAAGGTCGCGGGCGACCGCGTGGACGTCATCGTTGCCCCGGAGATGGGCTACGGGTTACGCGACGAGCGACTGGTCCAGCTGATTCCCCGCGACCGCTTCCCCGATCCAGCCGCCCTCGCGGCGGGTCAACAGTTTCATGCCGACGGACCGCACGGCGGGCGGATGCTGACCGTGACCCGTGTCGAGAAGGACCTTGTCACGGTAGACGCCAATCACCCGCTGGCCGGCAAGCCGCTGCATTTCAGTGTCGAGGTCACGGAAGTGCGCAAGGCAACGCGAGAGGAGCTCGCGCATGGCCATGTCCATGGGCCGGGCGGACACAAGCACTGACTATTGGCTGAATCGTGATGTCGCGCGCATTTGTGCGCTGCCGGTGAGCCCATCGTGATGCATCGTCACAATCTGCAGTTCCCGACCAAGGAAACCGCGCTGCGCGAGGACGTGCATGCGCTGGGTTCGCTGGTTGGCGAAGTTCTTCGCGACCAGGGCGGCGAGAGCCTCCTCAAACTTGTCGAGGAGGACCGTGTCGCGGCGATCGGGCGCCGCGAAGGCGTACCGGAGGGCACGGTGACGCTGGACATGCGGGCCACCGACCGGCCCGTGCAGCAGGCAAGCGACCTCATCCGCGCCTTCAGCAAGTGGTTCGAAGTGGTCAATCTCGCTGAACGCGTGCACCGCGTGCGCCGCCGCCGCGAGTACATGAATCGCGGCGACCGGCCGCAGCCGGGCGGAATCGGCGACTGCATGTACCGGCTCAAGGCGGATGGTCTCGACGGTGAGCAGGTGCTGGCGCTGCTCCGAAACGTGACGATTTACCCGGTGTTCACCGCGCATCCCACCGAGTCGACCCGCCGCACGATGCTGCGCAAGCAGCAGCAGATCGCGGACCTCATGATCGAGCGCCTCGATCCGACGCTTACGCCGGCCGAGCGCCGCTCGGTCTGGGAGCGCATCCGAATGGAGGTGACCTCCGGCTGGCAGACCGAAGTGCACCCGCGTGAACGGCTGACGGTCGCCGACGAGCGCGAGCATGTGTTGTTCTATCTGGCGGAAGTCATCTATCGCGTGGTGCCAGCGTTTTATGAAGAGCTCGCGTACTGGCTCGAGAGCGTATTCGGAGTGCCTTCGGACGCGGAACGCATGCCGTTGCTTCTGCGCTTCGGGACCTGGGTCGGTGGCGACATGGACGGCAACCCGGAGGTCCATGCAAAGACCATCCGCGAGACACTTCACCGCCACCAGCAGCGGATCATTTCGGCCTACTACGAGGAATGCCGCGCGCTGTCCGGCAAACTCTCGCAGAGTGCAAGCCGGGTCGGCGTGAGCCGTGAACTGGATGAACGAATCGCGGAATACGAGATCCTGCTGCCGACCGCGCGCCAGGCAAGTTCGTCGCGACACGACCGCATGCCCTACCGCGTGTTCCTGTCGCAGGTTGCGGAGCGGTTGCGGACGACCTATGAAGGCCGCCCGAATCACTATGAGTCCGCTGAACACTTCGTCCGCGACATCGAAATCGTGGCGGCGAGCTTGCGCGCCAATCACGGCCGGCACGCCGGCCAGTTCCCGGTCGAGCGCCTGCTTTGCCGCGCTCGGACCTTTGGATTTCACCTGGCGACACTGGATGTGCGGCAGCACGCATCGGTGCATCGCGAAGTCGTTCGTCAGGGGCTTGCCCTCACAGACTGGAAGAGGCGCAAGGCCGATGCGCGCCGCGCGGTATTGCGCGAGGCCCTGGCACGTGATCGCGGTCCGCTCGGGTCCTTCGATGCGGTCGGGCGCCGCACGCTGGCCGTGTTCGAGGCCCTGATCCAGGGCCGCAACAAGTATGGTGACCGGGCGACAGGCGACTATGTCGTCAGTGGAACGGAAGGGCCGGATGACGTCCTGTCGGTGCTGCTGCTGGCACGCTGGGCCGACATCACGGATCGAAGCGTCGGCGAAGTCCCGCTGGATATCGCGCCAGTCGTCGAGACCGCGGCGGCTCTCGAGGGTGCCGGTGAGATCCTGCGCGGATTGCTGAGCGAAGATACATACAGGCGTCATCTCGCCGCCCGCGGTAACCGGCAGACGGTGCTGGTCGGCTACTCCGAGAGCAACAAGGAATGCGGCATCGGCGCATCGAGGCACCTCGTGTACTGCGCGCAGGCCGAACTGATGAAGGCGGCCGCTGAAGGCGGCGTCGAGCTTGCCCTGTTTCACGGCCGTGGCGGCACGGTAAGCCGCGGCGGAGGGCCGCTCGACCGGCTGGTCGCGAGCACGCCGCCCGGCGCGACCCATGGCCGGCTTCGCGCCACGGAGCAGGGTGAAGGCATCGGCAACAGTTATGGCCTGCGGCGCATCACGCTGCGCACCTTTGAAAAGGCCCTATTCGCCGTCATGCTGGACTGCACCGGCTCGAGTTCTTCGGCCGTGTTGGCGCAGCAGCAATTGCCGATGATGAAACACGTCGCTGATGCCAGTCGCGCCCGATACCGCGCGCTCGTCCACGAAGATCCGGAGTTCCAGCGCTTTTTCCGCGATGTCACACCGATCGATGTGATCGAAAGAATGCAGATCGGGGGGCGACTTGCCCATCGCGACGGCAGCGGTATCGAGGCGCTGCGGGCCGTACCCTGGGTCTACGCGTGGAGCCAGAGCCGGCACTCCCTGCCAGGCTGGTTCGGCATGGGAACCGGGCTCGATGCGGCCGCACGTGAACTCGGAGCCGATCGACTCGCGAAGGCCTGGTCCAGCTGGCCATTTTTCCAGAATCTGCTCGATGACGTTGAAATGGAGCTGGTGCGCGCCGATCTCGAGATCGCCGCGCACTACGACATGCTTTCGACTGGTCCGATTGCCGGAATCGTCGAAGCAATAAAACGCGAGCATGCGCTGGCGAAGCGCTGGATCACCTGGGTCAAGGGCGAAATCGATCTGCTCGACAGCCGGCCTCAGATGCAGCGATCCGTGCTGCTGCGTGCGCCATATCTCGATCCGATGCACCTGATGCAGGTCGACCTTCTGCGCCGCTGGCGGGCTGGTGGCCGCGCGGATCGCGAGCTCTTCGACGCACTGCTGGCGAGCGTAACCGGCATTGCACTTGGGCTTCAGGCAACCGGTTAAACGGGGCAAGGAGGGCACATGGGGGAATTGCTGGCACTGACGACGCCAGGGCGCAGCGTGTGCGTCTACTGCGCATCGAGCCAGGCCTGCGACGCGCTTTACCATGACGTGGCGCAGCGCCTGGGTCGGCTGCTGGCGGCGGCGGGCTGTACCGTGGTCTATGGCGGCGGCCGCTCCGGATCCATGGGAGCGCTGGCGGAGGGCGCGCTGTCAGCCGGCGGGCGCGTGGTGGGAATCATTCCCAGATTCATGCGCGATCTGGAATGGGGCCATGATGACTTGTCTGAGCTGCACGTCGTCGAGGACATGCGCACGCGCAAGCATGAAATGCTCTCCCGTGCCTCTGCGGTTGTCGCGCTTGCGGGCGGCACCGGGACACTCGAGGAACTGCTGGAAGCAATGACGCTCAAGCGGCTGGGGCTGTTCCTCGGGTCGATCGTGCTGGTAAACACGCAGGGCTATTACGATCCCTTGCTGGCGCAGCTCACGTCCGCGATCGACGGCCGCTTCATGGATAACCGCCACGGCGGCCTGTGGTCCGTCGTGACGGAACCCGAGGCCGTGCTGCATGCGATCGAAACAGCGCCAAAATGGAGCCCGGCAAACCGCGACTTCGCGGTCGCTCGCTGATTCGGATAAAATCACACCATGAACAACGAACACTCCGGCGAGCCCAGGATGGACTCCGCCACCCTGTACCGAGAAGAGGTCTTCACCGACCAGCGGGTCGGCACGATCCGGCGCATGACACCGGTGAAATCAGACGGCAGCGATGATGCGTCGCGGCCGGTGCTGTTCATCGGCCAGGCGACGGTCATGACGCCGATGGGTTCGCTGCCCCTGTCATTCGAACTGGATGCCGTGAACCTGAGTGAGGCCGTATCCAGGTTCGGACCCGCAGCGCAACAGGCAATAGAGGAAGCGGCGCGCGAATTGCAGGAGATACGGCGCCAGGCCGCATCGTCGATCGTCATTCCCGATGCAGGCGCTGCAGCAATCAAGGGCATCGGCGGCAAGGGCGGCGGCGGCATCCAGTTGCCCTGAGTGCGGGCCGCATTCGCTCAAACTGGTTTCTTTACCTTGCGACGGCGCTTGCCCCCCGCCATGTCCTTCAGCACGACGAGGACTGCTGCGCGCCGTTTCGCGTCGAGTCTTTGCCACATCCGGAGCATCAATTGCGTCTGGGCGTCGAAGCCCGTCAGCGGCTGCAGGGTATCGTCCGCGAATGCCCGCAGCGACTCATAATCGACTCCGAGCCGGCGCGCCAGGCGGCTGACCTCGGCCGGGTTCGTAGGCACCGAGGCCACGATCCGGGTGACCATGGCTGGTATCGTCCCAAGCAGTTCCGCCAGTAGTGACGGCGACTGGCCGTTCGCAATGGCATTGCGCAACCATCCCGGAAATTGCAGCAGTGCGACCGGGTTGATCATTGCGGCGCGAGATACTGCGCGAGCCAGGCCTGAACTTCCTGGAAGAAATAGCGGTGATTCTCGCCATTCAGGATCCAGTGATTTTCGTCGGGGAACAATACGAGACGGCTGGGAACCCGCTGGCGCTGAAGCACGGTCCAGAATTCCAGTCCATTGTTGTACGGGACCCGGAAATCCTTTTCTCCGAAGGTGAGCAGTATCGGCGTCTTCAGTTTCATCGATCTCCAGAAGGGACTCTGGTCGTGCCAGGCGGCGCTGCCGCGCCAGGGCGGGCCATCGAGATTGCGCTCGCGCGAGTAGACGATATCGCTCGTTGTCCACTGGGTCTTGAGGTCATATAGACCCGCGTGACTCACCAGTGCCCGGTAACGGGTCGTCGTGACCGCCAGCCAGTTGGTCAGGTGCCCCCCATAACTTGCGCCACCCGCGGCTTGGCGTGTTGCATCAATGAAGGAGTAGCGGCGTATGGCTTCATCTGCGGCCTGGTTGATCTCATCCGCTGGTCCCGCGAGCGGATCGCCCTGGATAGCCTGGGCAAAGGCCTCGCCGAATCCGGTCGATCCGGAGTAGTTGGTCATCAGGATCACGTAACCGGGCTGCGCCAGCAGGTGGTAATTCCAGCGAATGAAGAACTGGTCCTTGATCATCAAGTTCGGCCCGCCGTGGATCAGCACGAACAGCGGGTATTTGCGTGCCGGGTCGAAATTCGGTGGCAGTACGATCAGGTTGTGGATGCGCCTGCCACGCCTGGACGTGAACCAGAATTCCTGCACCGCTTGCCAGTCGATCGTGGCCGCGCGCTCGACATCGAAAAACGTCAGGGCGTGGCGCGCACCCGTTCTCGCATCAATGCGCGCAGTCTCAGCGGGGCTGATCGCGCTCTCCCAGTTCGCAACGACGACCGGTTCCGCCTCGTCGCCGCCGACCCGCAATCCGGTGATCGATCCCGCCTCGAGCCGGCCCAACTCGCGGGCTTCTCCGCCAGTCGCAGCAACGGAGTAGAGGCGGTCGTGACCCTCGTCCTCTGCCAGGACGTAGATGCGCTCGCCGTCGGGCGCGACACCGTATTCGTCGACCGATCGGTCGAATCCAGACGCCACGGGCCGCGCCGACGTGCCGCCCCAGTCGAAACGCGTGAGACGCGCGGCGTTGTAGACATGCCTGGTCCTCGGAGTTCCAAGCGCATAAAGGGCCGACCCGTCGGGCGCGAACTGCGGAGCAGAATAACTCGCTTCATCCCCCGTCAGGCGCCGTGGTTCCCCGCCGCCGGCCGGCAGGACAAACAACGCCTGCACGACGTCCGCATATGCCGCCTGATCGCGCACCGTCGTTGCGGTGAACACGATCGCGCTGCCATCGGGCGACCAGGTGGCATCCAGCTGCTCGCCGTCATTGTCGAGTTGCCCTCCAAAACCAATGCCGCGCGCGAGCTCGGTGCCTGCCAGCAGGTCACGTGCTTCAGTTCCGTCGGCGAGCGGCTGCAGCATCAGCGTGGGACGCCGCTCATCGAGCCAGCGATCCCAGTGGCGTATCGGAAAGCCGTCGAATGTGCGCGCCGTGTATTTGCGCGCCTTGCGCTCCTCGAGTCGTGCGCGGTTGTCGGCGTCCGTCATCGCGCCCGGAAAGATCATGCTGCTGAACAGCAATGCCTGGCCATCTGGTCGCCACTGAGGTCTCGTCGCACCCGTCGACACGCTGCTGACGCGCTGCGCTTCACCGCCACCCATGACGTCGAGCACGTAGATCTGGGATTCCTCGTCGCCCTCGCGCTTGGCAGCGAAGGCAATCCGCCTTGAATCCGGACTCCATGCGGCGCTGGACTCGGGGCTCCTGCTCGAGGTCAATCGGCGGGGCGATGCGCTGCCATCAGCCGGTACGAGCCAGAGATCGCTCCCCTTCTGGTCTTCCGCATAAGCCGGCTCCGCGACCGGCACGACGACCCAGCGTCCGTCCGGGCTCAGGGCGGGGGCACCGACGCGCTTCATGAGCCACAAGTCTTCGTGCGTGATCGGGTGGCGACCAGTGGCGTCGGCGCAAGCGGCGCCAGCTGCCAGCAGCATCGCCAATGCCGGGAGAAAGCGATTCATGTCACTTCTCAGGCCGGCCATTGCCGCGCCCTGACGCTGCGCAACATCCATGGCCGGTCTGAATCGAGCTGTTCCTTGAACAGTTCGCCGCGACCCTGCAATGGCGTCCAGTCAGTGTACGCACCGACCAGTGACCCGAGGTAAGGCCGCGCGACGTTCAGGCATTCCCGAAAATCGAGATCGTCCGCCTCGCGCAATCCTTCCCGAGGGTGACGTATCGCCCAGATCGTCGCTGCCAGGGCGCCCGCTGCCACCTGCAGGCAGGTTGCATTGGAATAGGGTACGTGCCGTCGCGCCTCGGCGATCGACAACTGCGAGCCATACCAGTATGCATTTCTCGCGTGACCCGCGAGCAGCACGCCGAGCTCATCCATGCCGGTCACGATCTCCGAGCTGATGATGCGCCGCGCCGGCTGCGGCTGCCAGCCGCGGCCCTCCAGCTCGAGCGCGGACAGCATCGCGTCGTCGCAGGGGTGATAGACGAACATGACCGTCGGCCGATACTCGAATCGCGATCCTTGGCGTAACGACAGGTAATCGGCAATCGAGAAAACCTCGTCATGGGTCATCAGGAGCCCCTGGTAGCCTCCAGAGGAAGGCAGCCAGCTGCGCGCGAATGTCGCGCCGCCGGGACGGTGCAGATACACCGAACCGCAATTGCGGCGATGCCATTGCGAGCCGGCAGGCTTGCCCGATTCCGCAGTGCCGAGCGACAACTCGCTTGGCTGCATCAACTCGTCGATGAAGCCGTCGATTGACCAGGTGTTCACGAACTCGTTGGGCCGCTTTGGGCGGTCGGTCGCCTGCGTATCGCGCTCGGAAATCTGGATCAGCGTGACGCCCAGGTCGCGCGCGAGCGTGGCCCAGCCGGCGGCATCCGCGGGTTCCGTCGCCGTGTGCTTGAGCCCGGTCGCGAGATCCAGCAGCGCCTGCTTGACAAAGTGCGAGACGAGACCGGGATTGGCGCCATGGTCGACAACGGCGGTCGGCATGCCGGAGCCGGCCCGCTTGCGCAGTTTCAGCATGTCGTCGCGTGTGACAAAATTCGTGCGCTCCCGCATCGTCAGCATGGGGTTGTCGAAAACCCCCGGCCAGGGTTCGATCGAGGTGTCCACGTAGAGCACCCCGTGCTCCGAGCACCACTCAACGAGGTCGACGCTGGAGACATCGACCGAGAGATTCAGCAGCAGGTCACCGGCCTTCAGCTGGCGCCTGAGTTCGCGCTGGTAGGTGGCCGGCTTCAGGTGGCAGTGCACGAAGCGCGCCTGGTTCGCCCCCGCCAATGCGCGCCCGTGTTCGCTCGCTTCGAGCACCGTCAGGCCGTCCGCGGGCAGCGCCAGGTGGCGCCGCAGCAGGGGCAGGGCCGTCTGGCCGATGCTGCCGCAGCCGACCATCAGCACACGGCCCGCGAACTCCGTGGTATCGATCCGGGTATTCGGCACCCCGGAACCCTAGCAAAGACGCGGCGGTTCTGCAGCCTGGACAGGATGATGGCGGGGCGCGCGGGGCCTGGCACGCGGCAAGTGCCGTTCCGGCATCAATGCGCCCTCGATTTCCCTGAATCGCCCGACGATATCGCCGCAGGCGATCATCGCGACGCTCACGAGCGGGTGACTGGGACAGTCCCGATCGAGCCTGCAGACCAGATCAACCAGCGGGTCGACATCGGCGCGTAGCCAGTCGAGGATCCGAGCCGCCTGCGGCGTGGCCTGGCCCGACAGTTCATGCAATTCGTCGCGCAGGTCCCAAACGATGCTGGAATCCAGCGAATCGAGCTGGTCGCAGAGTTCGCGCATGCCGCGGTGGCCCTGGCCCGCCTGTTCCAGGCTGCGCAGCTCCGACCGCAACCAGCCCGACTGGCTCAACATCTGTTGCAGCTGCGCAGAGATTTCCATCGCAAGGGAAGATGGCATGTTCGTCTCCAGGGTGCCCCGGCACCAGTGCGATCAGCATGCGGGGCCGGGTGGCTCAGGACGCGAGCCAGCCCGGACACGACCGGGCTGCGTCGTCTTTCCGGTGCGCGGGAGCTCTTTGTTATGCTGATCATCACTCCCGCCATGAAGTGCCTGCTCCAATTGCTGTTTGCCCTGACGCTGCCTTTACTCTGGTCCTGCGCAACCGGACCGGATTACGACCTCATCGTGCACGGTGGCACGATCTACGACGGCTCGGGACGGCCGGGCGGTGGCGCCGGGATTCATCAACATGTTGAGCTGGTCGAACGAATCGCTGCTGATCGATGGCCGAGGCCAGGGCGAACTGCGTGGCGCGGTGCCGCGGGCGCGCCAGCAGCATCACAAGAACAGGACTGAGGAAGATCTCCTAACATACTGATAAAACAGGATAATAATGATCCCGGTCGAGTTCCTGATTTTCGCTCTCACACTGCTCGGTGTCGCGGTCTTCCATCGGTACTCGCTGCCGATCGCAGCCTGCGGACTCGCGGCATTGCTGTGCTATCAATGGATCTTCACGCAGTTTCCGGCGGGCGCCGGCTGGGCCGGTCTCGTCACGCATGCCTCGCACGAGTGGGTCCTGCTCGCAAACCTGTTGCTGTTGCTGGTTGGATTCGCATTTGTGTCGCGGCACTTCGAAGAGAGCCGGATCCCGGCCGCGTTGCCGCGCTACCTGCCCGACGACTGGACCGGCGCATTCGCCCTGCTGGTCATCGTATTCGTGATGTCCGGATTTCTCGACAATATCGCGGCGGCGCTGATCGGTGGGGCGATGGCACATACCTTGTTCCGCGCGCGCGTAAGTGTCGGCTACATCGCAGCTATCGTCGCAGCCTCGAATGCCGGTGGCTCGGGCAGCGTCATCGGCGATACCACGACCACGATGATGTGGATCAGCGGCATTGCGCCGATGGAAGTTGCGCATGCATATGTCGCGGCTGTTGCGGCGCTCCTGGTGTTCGGTATCGCCGCGGCACGCCGGCAGCAGCGATTCGCCCCGATCATCAGGGACGCCGAATCGTCGGTGCAGGTCGACTGGACACGTGCGATCGTCGTGGCATGGGTTCTCGCAAGTGCCGTCGCGGTGAATGTCTTCGTGAATCTCGAGCTGCCGGAAAGCGCGGGGCGGTTTCCGTTCATTGGCGTTGCCGTGGCACTTGCGTTGTTGACTACGATCCCGATCCGTCAGCCAGACTGGCGCGTATTGCCGGGCGCATTCAAAGGAGCCCTGTTCCTGCTGTGCCTGGTCGCGTCGGCGTCGCTGATGCCGATCCAGTCTCTGCCCGCCGCATCGTGGCAATCGGCGCTGGCACTCGGCATTGTGTCAGCCGCATTCGACAACATTCCGCTGACTGCTCTGGCACTGAAACAGGGTGGCTACGATTGGGGATTGCTTGCTTATGCGGTGGGCTTCGGCGGCTCGATGCTGTGGTTCGGATCCTCGGCAGGCGTTGCGATCTGCGGGATCTTTCCCGAAGCCCGCTCTACCGCAAAATGGCTTGGGGAAGGCTGGTTAATCGCGGTCGCCTACCTGGCGGGGTTTGCGCTCTTGCTTGCAACACTTGGCTGGCGGCCAGGTTCCTGAAGATCAATTCCACGGTGAACCTGCCAGTCAGCCGCCACCCCTGCGATTGGCACTGCGATCAGAACGAGCGCTTCGACTGCACCAGGATCTGAACCTGGTCGATGGACGGGTCGCCATCGAGCGGAAATGCGATGTCCAGATGGAGGACGTTGGCGAGTCCGGAGCGGGTATTGTCGAGCCGCAGGCCAAAGCCAATGTCCTTCAACAGGCCGAGCCCGGCGGTCGGACCGAAAGCCGACTCACCCCAGGTGCGTCCCATGTCAAAGAATACGGCGCCACCGATCCGGGCCAGTTTCCAGATCGAGTACTTCGTGTAGTAACGCTGCTCGATGGTCAGCATGGCGAGACCGCTGCCCGTCTGATAACGCAGCGGATAACCGCGCAGGCCGTTGTCACCGCCCAACAGCAGCTCGTGATCGGCATCGAGTTCGTGGCCGACCTGGCCGGTCAGCAAGGCAAAAAAAGTGCTGCGCGGGCTGGTCTGCCAGTAATAGCGCAGATAGCCTGAGAGCAGCGCGTCCCGCGCCGAGCCATCCTCGATCCGGCTCGTCAGGCTGCTGGCGAGAAACAGCGAGCGGTTATCGCCGACGTGAAACCCGCGGCTTGCCTCGGCCCGCACCATCGCCGCATCACGATCCGATCCGTAGGCGGTCGCGGCCCAGCCGAGTTCGAGGGCATAGCGCTTCCCGAAAGGCAGATCTTCCGTACGCCCGATCTGATCGAGATTGAGCGCGGTCTGGAAATCGTCCTCGACACCTTCCAGCCGCAGATACGGATAACCGAGGTCGCGATCGAGGGGCAGGATCACCGGCGTCGCGGAATCCGGCGATTCGGCAAACCGGGCTTGTTCGTAACGTAGACCTGCGATCCAGCGGTTAGCCCATCCATTCTGCAGCCCTTTGGACCAGCCGTAACGGAGGTCGGCGTCTCTCACGGCGCGCCGGTACTCGCCAACGATCTTTCCGAGCCGGTAGATGCTTTCAATGGTGTCGCCTCGATTCAGGCTCATGCCGGCGCTCCATCTCGAGTCGAGCGAATAAAAAGGCCGCTCGAGATCCAGTTCCTGGTCTTCGCCATCGTTGCTGTCGGTCAGATCGATCCGGCTGCGCCAGCGGCTGCCGGCAACATTCGGGTCCTCCCATATGAGGGTGTAGTAATTGCGATCGACATTGTCGTGATAGCTGAATGAAAGGCGCTTGCCATAACCGAGCACATTCAATTCGTCCAGGGTCAATCCCGTCGAATTCTTGCCACCGGCACGACCGAATGAGAATCCGGGATTGAGAGTCCAGACTTCGTGCGTCACGACCTCGAGATCAACCAGATCATCGTGATACGCGACGATGCGGATCTTGGGCTCCCTGATGAACCGCAGAGTGCGAAGATTTCGTTCCGTTTCGTCGAGCACACGGCGCGAATAAAGATCGCCAGGCCGGAACAGCAGCTGCGCCTCGATGACGGAGGAATGCGTGTCAATGTGCAAGCGGTCGGCAAGCCTGAAAAAGGCGTTGTTCTCGCCGGGCACTTCCGGGTCAAAAATTGGCCGGCTGTTTATCTTCACCAGGCCGATACGGGCCTGCCGAGCTTCCAGTTCGGCGTCGCTGGGCCATGAGGTCGTGGTGGCACCCGCCGGATCCGGGAGCTCGGCCAGGGCGCCGGTCACGACGCTTGCCGTGCAGAGCACCAGGGCTGCAAGCTGCCGTGCGCCAACTGGCGTGTAGCGGCGCGCCCTGAACAGCACAAGAGCGGTCTGGAGATTCGCCATACCCAACCGCACGGTCTTGTTCAGGCCGAACACCACAATGTGACCACCCCGGCAGGAGGCAAATGGCTTGTGCTTCGACGTAGTCATGATAATCGAGAAGAAGGGCACGCCCCGAGCGTACAGCACGTCCGATGACCCGAGTGAACGGTCAACGGGAGGAATGCGATGTGCCGAGTCTGCCGTGAAGCGGCGGTCAGAGAGCTGCCGCGACCGTCGCGACCGTCGCAGCAGGCGCGGTTGCCTGGCGCCGTGACTCGAGCCACGACCACAGCTGTTCCCACTGCACGAGTTCCGGATGGACCCGCGTCGGGTTCAGATCGTGGATTCCCAGACCCAGTTCGCCGGCATGCACGTAGCTCTGCGAATCACGCAGCGTCGTGATCACGGGAATCTGCAGCTGGTCGAGAAACCGCATCAATGTGCGGCAGATGATCGTGTTTGGCTTCACGCGATTTGCGATGACGCCGAGACGATTCTCGCGGCGCTTTATCTTGCCGGCGATCAGCAGGTGCCCGATGCAGCGCGAGCAGGCGTGAATGTCGGCGTCCGAGGGCATCACCGGGACGAGCACCGCGTTCGCATCCTTGACGTGTTCCAGGAAGTGCTGCGCCTGCAGGGCCGCCGGCGTGTCGATGATCACCGGATCGGCCTCAGGCGGTACGCGCAGCTGGAAGCTCCGCGTGACGGCAATGCTGCGCGCATAGGCCGCGACACCGTGGATACTGGGCCTCTCGGGTGAGCGCTTCTCGAGCCAGCGCGTGCTGGTGCCCTGCGGGTCGAAATCCATCAGAGCCGGACGGTAGCCGCGGGCCGCATACATCGCCGCAAGCCCGGTCGCGACCGTGGACTTGCCGGAACCTCCCTTGGGATTCAGCACGACGATACGGAACATGGCACCCTCCAAGCCACCGGGCAGCGTACCCCGGTGGCGGGCCGGGGCGCAAGGTCAGGGGCTGTCAGCCCTCTCTCACGAGCAGCATCTGGACATCCCCCAGGGCGCGTTCCGCGAAACCGGCCTCGCAGTAGCAGAAGTAGAACTCCCACATGCGCACGAAGCTCTCAGGCAGCCCGAGTGCGTACACGCGTGGCAGATTCCTGATGAAATTATCGCGCCAGTGTGCCAGCGTCGTCGCGTAGTGCAGCCCGATGTCCTCCAGATGCACGATCCTGAGATCGCTTGAATCCGCCATTGCCTGGGCGAGTGCGCTGACAGACGGAATGCAGGAGCCGGGAAAGATGTAGCGCTTCATGAAGTCGACCTCGTCGCGGGCGCTTGCATAGCGATGGTCGGCAATGGTGATCGACTGCAGCAGCATGCTGCCACGCGGGGCAAGACGTTCGGCACACACGCGGAAGAATGTGCCGAACTGGCGAGGGCCGATGGCCTCGATCATCTCGATGGACACGAGCTTCCCGAACGAGCCTTTGAGATCGCGGTAGTCCTCGAGAAGAATCGTGACCCGGTCGTCGAGTCCGGCTGCCCGCACACGCTCTCGTGCCAGTTCATGCTGGCTTGGCGAAATCGTGGTTGTAGTCACGCGGCAGCCGTAGCGGCCGGCGGCGTGAATCGCAAAACCACCCCAGCCGGTGCCGATTTCCAGCACGTGATCCTGCGGCCCGAGTGCCAGCCTGCGGCAGATGGAATCCAGCTTGGCGGTCGATGCCTCGGCCAGCGTCATGCCCGGCCGCTCGAAGAGTGCGCAGGAGTACATCATCGTGTCGTCGAGGAACAGGCGGAAGAACTCGTTGCCGACATCGTAATGCGCCGAGATGTTGCGCCGGCTGCCGGCGCGGGTATTGCGATGCAGCCAGTGTGCTGCCAGGCGCAACGGCGCCGAGAAGCGCGCTAGGCCGGATTCCAGGTCATCGAGCACGTGCCGGTTGCGGAGCATCAGGCGCATCAGCGCAGTGAGATCGTCAGCCCGCCAATGGCCGAGCATGTACGATTCGGCGGCGCCAACGGAGCCGCCAAAGGCCAGTTCTGCGTAGAAGGCCCGGTCATTTACCGTGATCGTCGCGGCTGCGGCCGCGTCCGGCGGGCCGAATTCGAACAACTCGCCACCGTCGCAGATTCGGAGCCGCCCATCGCGCAGCGTTGCGAGGCGCGCAAGCACGAGATGGCGCGCGACCGTGCCGAGTGGCTTTGTGCGCGGCACGGCGCGTGATAGCTCGACCAATGCAGTGTCATTCATGCTTTCGTCTCCTCGGTCCGGTGCGCCGGGTGGGCGTGGAACGCGATGCGTTTGACCCACAGGCGCAATGCCTGCCAGTAGATTGCGACCACAATACGCAACGTGATGAATGGGTGCCGGGCGAGGGCGCCTGCGAGGCTTGCGCCGCTGATCTCACGCCGTTCGAGCGTGAGCGTAGCATCGAACACCCGCTTCCCGTGGCACAGGTTCGTCATGTGCACGGCGAGCCGCGCGGCGGGGCTCGTGAACCGCCAGTCATAATCGATTTCCATCGGCATGAATGGCGAGACATGGAAGCGCTTGCCGAAACGAAATCGCAGCCGCGCACCTTGCATCGCGCCTGCCCGTACTGGCAGTACGTAGGCGTGGCGTTCGTTCCATGGCGTGTTGGTGATTTCCGCAACGACGGTCTCGATGTTCTCGCCTCTCGAGTCATAGCAGTAGTAGAAGCTCACCGGGTTGAAGCAGTGGCCGAAGTAGCGCAAGTGAGTGAGCAGACGGATGGGCCCTGGGGGCCGCGCACCGGTCTCACGTTCGACCAGGTCGCGCACCGCCTGGTCAAGCGGCACGTGCTCGTCGCCCAGGTAATCTGCGCGATTCATCCATGCCGGTGCAGGGCGCCGTGTGGACCACAGCCAGCGACGGCGAAACACCTGATCGAGTTCGGCGAGGTCGAGCCAGACCATGAACAGGCGGTACCCGAAGGCGTGGGGACGCGGCGCAAAGCGCCGGTGGCTAAGCCGTCCGATATACAGGGCGCTGTGCATGATCGTGTGCGAAGTGTGAGAGCGCGTCGATGGCGCTTACGACGCCGTCTTCATGGAATCCATTGCGCCACCAGGCGCCACAGTAGTAGGTGCGCTGCGGGCCATTGATTTCCCGCTGGCGCGCCTGGGCGGCGACGGAGGCCGGAGTAAAAAACGGGTGGCGGTAGGTGATGCGCTTGATGACGCTTGCCGGGTCGATCGCGTCGGTCCGGTTCAATGTGACAAGAAAAGGCTTCGGCGCATCCAGTCGCTGCAGGATGTTCATGTTGTACGTCAATGCAACGGGTCCGCGACGTTGGGGGATGACGTGATAGTTCCACGCCGCCCATGCCAGACGCGCCCGCGGCAGCAGACTCGGATCAGTGTGCAGCACCGCCTGGTTCTCCTGAAAACGGATTGCACCGAGCACTTCACGCTCGGCGGCGGTCGGATCAGCGAGCAATGACAACGCCTGATCGCTGTGGCAGGCAAGAAATACCGCGTCGAAGGGCTCCGCGTCGTGCCCCCGTGTCTTGACGATCACGCCACCATGAAGTCGCCGGATCCACTCCACCGGTGATCTGAGCCGGATGCGGTTGCGAAATGGTGCCGTCAGCCTTTCGACGTAGCGTGCGGAGCCGCCGCAGACGGAGCGCCAGACCGGACGGTCGTTCACGGTCAACATGCCGTGGTTGTGAAGAAAGCGGACGAAGAAGCGTGCCGGGAATGCAAGCATGGATTCCGGGTCTGTCGACCAGATGGCGGCGCCCATCGGGATGACGTAATGCTCGATGAAGGTCTTGCTGTAGCGTCCGCGTTCCAGCATATCGCGAAGCGGGAGTTCGCCGCCGGATTCGCCAAGCAGCGCCAGGGACTCGCGATTGAATCTCAGGATGTCACGCAGCATGCCGAGAAAGGATGGCCGCAGCAGGTTACGGCGTTGCGCAAAGAGCGTATTGAGTGTCGTGCCGTTGTACTCGAGGCCGCTGGTCTCGCAACGCACCGAGAAGCTCATGCTGGTCGCCTGCGATGCAACGCCGAGTTCGTCCAGCAGCGCGACGAAATGCGGGTAGGTGCGATCGTTGAATACGATGAATCCGGTGTCCACATCGTACGGGCGCCCCGCCTGCAGGACGCGATGGGTGTGGGTGTGACCGCCGATGTGGCCGTCTGCCTCGAACACGGTAATGTCGTGTTCGCGATGCAGCCGGTATGCGATCACGTTGCCGGCAATGCCGCTGCCAATAATTGCGATTCTCATGCGCCTGACCGCTTGATCGAGATTGGCACCGGCCGCAGGTCCCAGATGACGCCGAGTAGTGCAAGCAGGCGCAGCCCGTAATAGCTCAGGTCGATCTCCCACCGACGGAAGCCCTGGCGTGCGGCAGACGGGTAGCGGTGGTGATTGTTATGCCAGCCCTCGCCGAATGTCAGCAGCGCAAGCCAGAGATTGTTCCGCGAATCGTCGTGCGTGGCATAGCGCCGCGTGCCAAACCGGTGCGCAAGGGAATTGATCGTGAAAGTAGCGTGATGAAGCGCCACGGTGGAGATGCAGAAGCCCCACACCAGAAGCTGTGTTCCACTGGTGCCAAGGCCGGGCGCAACGCCAGCAATCCAGTCGCCGAGCAGATACAGGCCGATGGCAAGCAGCGCCGGCACCGCCACGTCATAGCGATCGAGCCAGCGCAGCTCGGGAAAGCGCGCAAGATCGCGCACGAGACGAAGGCGTGTCGGAAAGTTCGCCCGCGAGAGAAACCAGCCGATATGGCTCCAGAGGAAGCCCTGTTGCGGCGTGTGGCTGTCGGTCGCGCGGTCGGCGTGCGCGTGGTGATGGCGGTGGTGCGAGGCCCACCAAAGCGGGCCACGCTGGACGGCTGAGGCACCCAGCACCGCGAACACGAATTGCGCGGCGCGGGACGTGCGGAACGCGCGATGCGAGAAATACCGGTGGTAGAAGGCGGTGATCGCGAACATCCTGACCGCGAACAAAGCGGCCGCCACCGCAGCTGCCAACGGGCTGACGCCGGTCCAGACTGCGCCGAGGCAGCCGGCGTGGAGCATCAGGAACGGCACCACACGCGGCCAGTCGAGTTGGCGCGCATCTCCCGCTGCCTCCGGTTCCGCGACGGAATCGGCGACGAACCAACGACATAATGCCGGCCAGACGTCCTGAATGAGCATGGCGGGCACTAAGGGCTTGCGGGACCCGAAGTCCAGCGCTGCGGGACGCGCCGGATCTGTGACAGGTCGTAACCTTGCTCGCCGACGAACTGCAGGAGGCGCTGGTAGTTGTCTTCGGGGATTTCCGGCGTGCGCGCCATGATCCACACGTAATCACGGGCCTCGCGCGCAATCACGGTCTGTCCGTAGTCCGGCGTGAGATACACGATGCGGTAATCGGCCTTGACCGGCCAGAAGAACTGCATGCCCCAAACCGCGTTGGTTTCGCGGTCGACCACAAAGCCGCGGGGTGTGTAGCGTTTTTCCTTGCCCTCGAAGCTTCCGGCGCGGAACGTGAACGTGGTCTCGATCGTGCCGTCGGCGGCCAGGCGATACGACTCAACGGCGTTGTACGCATTCTTTTCGATGAATGTCGGGATACTGGCGATGACATACCAGTCGCCCATGAAGCGGGCGAGGTCGACCTCGGGCACGATCGCCAGCGGCGCCTGCGGCGTGCTCCGGCAACCAGCAAGCAGAAGCGTGAGTAGGACGAGTGCGCGGGTGATCATGGTTGTTACCTTGTTCAAATTAACTGGTAGCGCAGGCGCTTGCCGCCCTTCGCCGGCGCCTCCAGCGCAACCCATTGGCCATCGGCAAACCACAGGTCGATGCTGAGATTCGGCGCGCTGATACGGTGGTGTTCGGCCTGGATCTGCCGGCCGCGCACGCTGATGGATTGCTCCCCCTGGTGCACCACCGTCACCGGCAGCAGCTCGCCTGTCTGGCTGTTCAGGAGGCGCTTCGCCTGGAGAATCTCCGGGTTCCAGTAGGCAAAGCTCATGACACAGCCGTCGTGCTCGTCGCGGCCATTCATTCGTTTCACGACCAGCCGCCCGCCAGATGACGACGCAACAAGCTGCTCGCGCTTGCCGTTGGTCTCGGTGTGTGAAACGAGTGCCTGGAGACAATTACCCTGCCAGCTTTCGGCCGCCTCGTGCCGGTAGCGGAAGACATTGACGAACAGCAGGTTCACGTCAAAGCTGGCTTCGCTGCGAATTTCCTGCGCGTCGCCTTGCACGAGCACGGTGAACGTATGACGACCGATCTCGCGATCATCGAGAAGTACGCGGAAATTCCAGTCGCGTGACCCGGCATGCGCGGAAGGCAACTGGGAAAGAAGCAGGGCGGCAATTAGCAACGTGCGCATCATGCACTCCGTGGTGGCCAGGGAAAGAACGCACTGGTGCGTGCCCGGTAGTCGCGATAGGCAGGTCGCCGCTCGCCGATGTCTTTTTCAAGCAATGCGACTCCTGAGACCTTCAGCAGCAGCACCGTCATCAGAGCCGGCGAGAACACCGTCCACCAGGCGCCGGTGCCCAGTGCAATGATGAACAGGCCCCACCAGACGAGGAATTCTCCGAAGTAATTCGGGTGACGTGAATAGCGCCAGAGGCCGCGGTCATTGACGCGACCAGCATTCGAGGGGAGCGCCTTGAAGCGCGCCAGTTGCGCATCGGCGATCGACTCGATGCAGATGCCCAGCACCACCAGCACAGTGCCGGTCAGGTCGAATACATCGAGCGGATCCCGGGAACCGGCTGCGGCGGCGAGCGGCGCCGAGATCAGCCAGGCGAGTACCGCCTGCAGTCCGAAGACAAGATAGATGCTCTTCCAGACGAAGCCGGGCTCATTGCGTTCGCGGATCGCGCGATAGCGGTGATCTTCGGCTGCGCTCCAGTTACGCGCGGCGAGGTAGGCAGCCAGCCGGACCGACCAGATTGCGACCAGCGCGAGCACGAGCCATGCGCGCGCCGACTGCACGGAAGCGAGGGCAACATACAGTACAAGCGCGAGCAGCAGGAACAGCGACCAGAAGATATCAACCAGGCCGACGTTGCGACGCGCCGTGGACACACCCCAGGCGACCAGTGCCATCCCGAGCATCGCCGGCAACGCGGACAGCCAGAGGAGTGGAGTTGTCATGCGCGTGTGTAGCCGTCAAGATGGCGTGCGGCGCCAAACAGCATCGGTACGAAAATCGCCCATCCGGCAGCAATCACAGTGAGCGCGGTGCCGGCACTCATGAATTCGAGTGCGCCGAGCCGTGCACCACTGTAGTACGCGGCCGGCCCGCCCATCGCGCCAAGCGCGGCGGCGAGCCACAGGCGCGGGCGGAGGGATCGCAGCGAGACATTGAGTGTCGTTGCGAAGATCGCCCAGAGCGCTACCATCCAGTAGGGCGCGGCGCCTTCCAGCAGCATTCCATTGCCAAATCGAACCAGGCCGGTCTGCACAAGAATCGTTTCGAACAGTGCGCCGAGCACTGCAGCCGACACGATCAGCCATAGTTCGCGGCGCGGTTTGGCGGCGCGCAGAAGATGCCAGGTAATCACGAGCGTGGCAGCCAGAACGCCAATCCACGGCAGGCCTTGTGCGGCGCCGAGGACACAGGCGAACCAGCCCAGCTGCGAAAGCAGCACATTTGCCGCGACTCCCATCAGTTTGCCCCACTGCCGGGCCGGCTGAACAAGTAGTGGCTCACCCACCATTCCTGGCCATTTCGGTAGCCGAACAACTCCGCGCATGCCATGAAGAAGATGCGCCAGCGCTGCAGCCAGCGCGCGGCATCCGGCTCACCATAGGTTGCGGCGAGTATCGGCAACACTTCGTTGCGACGCGCGTCCAGATTGGCGAGCCAGGCATTGGCCGTTCTCTCGTAGTGAGTGCCGTCCCAGCGCCATCGGCGAATCAGCTGCAGGTGTTCCTGGAATCGCAGCGGCAGCTCGTCACTCGGCATCATGCCGCCCGAGAAGAAATGCCGGCTCATCCAGTCGAAGGGCCCGCTGTCGACAAATGCGTAGGGCGTCGCGCGGTGGCAGAACACGTGCATCAGGAATCGCCCGCCTGGCAGCAGCCAGCGATGCACGCGTGCGAAGAGCTCGCGCCAGTTGCGCATGTGCTCGAACATCTCAACCGAAACCACGCGGTCGAAACTGCGGTCCGTATTGAAGTGATTCATATCGGCAGTGATGACTTCAATATTCCCGATGCCACGCCGCGCGGCTTCCGCCTGAATGTATTCGCGCTGCGAATGGGAATTGGAGACCGCGGTAATGTGGCTTTGCGGGTATTGCTGCGCCATGAACAGGGTGAGTGAACCCCAGCCGCAGCCCAGCTCAAGGATTCGCTGCCCATCGGCAAGCGCAATGCGGACGCAGGTGACCGCAAGCGCGGCCGCTTCTGCCGCATCCAGGCCGTCGGTGCCCTGCGGCCACCAGGCACAGCTGTATTTACGATGCTGGCCAAGGACCAGACCGAAGAACGCAGCCGGGACTTCATAATGCTGCTCGTTCGCACGATGCGGCAATGGCGCCAGTTCGGCTGAATCCATTGAGCGCACGAAGGACTCGGTGATTTCGGCAGCCGCGATGGCGTCATCATGGGCAAGCTCACGCAGCCGCTGCTCGCAAAGCCGGCGGATGCCATTCCGGATCACGGCATCCGGGACATAGCCTTGTTCGATCCAGTTCAGTGCAAGCGGGGCGGATGTTCTCATGGCCGGACTCGCGCCTTAAGGGTGATCCGGATAAGCCGCACCGCGTCTTCTAAGTCGGTTCCAAGCGCGATAGCGCCCGCACCGGAAATTGCCTTGCGATGCCGCATTGCAGTGGCTCCACCGACAAATACCGGCACGCCGGTCTGATGAACCAGTTGTGCCAGGTCCTGTTCGATGACATCGGACTCGGGATCGAGCGAAGAGGAAATGGCAATGCCATCGCACCGGGCCTGGCGCTGTGCTATTGCGAGCTCTGCCAGCGGAATGTCGGCGCCAAGCAGGATGGTGCGCAGGCCGGCTGCGTGCGCCTTCAGCGCGAACAGCAGCAGACCGATTTCGTGTTGCTCACCCGGTGCGCATGACGCCAGCAGGCGGGGTCCATCGGAGTAGCGCATCCGGTGCTGCAGGCGGGCGCCCAGTTTAGTGCGAAGGTACATCGTAAAAAAATGTTCTTCGGCAATCCCCCCGCCAAGTTCCTTCCAGCGCTGACCCAGGTGTGCCAGCAGAGGCAATAGCAGTTGCTGCGTGACGTGCTCGATCGGATGGACGGCGAGTGCCTGGTCATACAGACGGTCCAGCTCCTGTTCGTCAAAGCGCGCGACGGCGGCTGACATTTGCTCGATGCAATCTTTCCAGGGGCCGCGGGCGCCACGCGTGACGGTACCCGCGACCGGCGGCTTGAGCATTCCCTGTGCCTGGCTGATCGTCACACCGTGCTCCAGCAATGCAAGGAGGCGGCGAATCTGCTCCACGTGTTCGTGCGTATACAGACGATGCCCCTTCCTGGTACGCAGCGGGCGGATCACGCCATAGCGCCGTTCCCAGGCGCGCAGGGTGCCGGCCTTCACCCCGGTCAGGCGGGTGACGGCACGCATCGGCAGTGTCTCGCCTGTCATGATTTGCATGTCGCTCCGGGCTTATTCCGATAATATCTATACAAATGTTATACAATAAAGAAACATTAGGCAATATACACCTAATAAATAGTATACAAATAATGTACAGCCACGAAAAGCCGGGATCCGCCGCGGACCATGAGCCTGGCGAGGCACTGATGTGGTTTCGTCGCGACCTGCGTAACTTCGACCAAGCGGCCCTTTGTGCCTCACTCGAAGCGCACGACGCCGTTCATTGCGTATTCGTCTTTGACACCGAGATCCTGGACGCGCTCACCACGCGTGCCGACCGGCGCGTCACTTTCATCTGGGACAGCGTGCGCGAACTGAAGTCCGCGCTCGAAGCGCAGGGCGGCGGGCTGCGCGTACTGCGCGGGCGTGCGCGCGATGAGATTCCACGGCTGGCCCGGGAGCTCGGCGTCGCCGCGGTGTATGCCAACCGCGACTATGAACCGGACGCCGTGGCGCGGGACGACGAGGTCGGTGCACGGCTGCGAGAAATGGGAATCGATTTCCGGACATTCAAGGACCAGGTTATTTTCGAGCTGGATGAGGTGCGCACGGCGTCCGGGGGACCGTTCTCGGTTTTCACGCCGTACAAGCGGGCATGGCTGCGGACACTTGAGCCCCGCGACCTGGCAGTCTGCAAAATCGGCAGTAGCGCCGCAAGACTTGCGCCAGCGCCATCGAGTGTGATGCCTTCACTCGACGATCTGGGATTCGATCGCGTCCTGCTTGCCGTGTCTCCGGGCATGTCGGGTGGTGCGCGGCTTTGGAGGGCATTTCGGCGGCGGATCGATGATTACGCCGCAAAGCGCGACCGACCCGCGCTTGCGGGCACTTCGCGACTTTCGGCTCATCTGCGATTCGGCACGATCTCGATCCGCGAGCTTGTGCGCTATGCATATGGACGAAATGGTGCAGGGCCAGCGACGTGGCTTTCGGAACTGATCTGGCGTGATTTCTATTTTGCGGTTCTCTTCGCACGCCCCGACGTTGTCAATCATGCATTTCACCGCGAATATGACCGGTTGCGCTGGAATCATTCGGGAACTGCGTGGCTCGCATGGTGCGAAGGACGCACAGGTTACCCACTGGTGGACGCAGCAATGCGCGAACTGAAAGCGAACGGAAGCATGCACAACCGCCTGCGGATGGTGACTGCGACTTTCCTGATAAAAGACCTCGGTATGGACTGGCGGCGTGGAGAGCGCTATTTTGCGCGGGAGCTGCTCGACTATGACCTCGCTGCCAACAATGGCGGCTGGCAGTGGTGTGCATCTACCGGCGGCGCTGCCCAGCCCTGGTTCCGGATCTTCAATCCAGTGACGCAGTCACGCCGATTTGACCCCGAGGGAACCTATATTCGCCGCTGGCTGCCTGAGCTGAAGACTGTGCCTCGCAAATATCTGCACGCTCCGTGGGAAATGGACGCACAACAGCAGAAAGTGGCGCGGTGTGTCATCGGCCGCGATTACCCGGCACCGATCGTTCGTCATGAAGATGCGCGGCGGCGCACGCTAGCGCGTTACCGCGCAGCAAAGAAAGGATGATGAACGCCAGCACAACGCGCTCGCCGGGGCGCGCGCGCGACCTGCTCGGTCTGGTCGCGTTCATCGCGCTATGTCTTGGCGTTTCGGCAGTCGGCGGTCTGGCAACGGCGAAAAGCGTCGCAACCTGGTACCAGGCTCTGGACAAGCCCGCATTCAATCCGCCCGACTGGTTGTTCGCACCGGTATGGACGGTGCTGTATCTCATGATCGCGGTCGCGGGCTGGCGGGTCTGGCGTCTGCGCGGCCTGGCGGGCGCACGGTTTGAGATGACGGTTTACGCCTTACAGCTGGTCCTCAACCTCGCCTGGTCATTCATGTTCTTCGGTGCGCGCCTGATCGGCGTCGCGTTCGGGGAGATCGTGGTGCTGCTTGCCGCGATCATCGTCAATGCACTGGTATTCTGGCGCGTGGACCGGATTGCCGGTTGGCTGCTGGCCCCGTACGCGGCGTGGGTAACATTCGCCCTCGCGCTGAATCTTGCGCTATGGCGGCTCAACTGATCTCGACGCGCCCGCGCGTTGTCATTGTTGGTGCCGGCTTCGGCGGTCTCACCGCCGCTCGGCGGCTTGCCGCAGCTCCCGCCGATGTCACGCTGATCGATCGCCAGAACCACCACCTTTTCCAGCCGCTTCTCTATCAAGTGGCGACTGCCGGCCTGTCGCCGGCGGACATTGCCTGGCCGATACGGCATCTCGTCTGCCGTCAGAGCAATACACGCGTTCTGATGAGCGAGGTAACCGGCGTCGATCCGGCGCGCAAGGTCGTCATGCTCGGCGAAGGCCCGCTTGCCTACGACTGGCTGGTCCTGGCGACCGGTGCGACGCACAGTTACTTCGGTCACGACGAATGGGCAATACACGCGCTGGGTCTCAAGGATCTTGATGATGCCACCGAGATCCGGCGGCGTCTGCTGCTCGCATTCGAGCGCGCGGAGATGGCATCGAGTCCCGATCTATGCGCGAAGCTGCTCACAATCGCGATCGTTGGCGGTGGGCCGACCGGTGTGGAGATGGCGGGCGCCGTGGCTGAACTTGCGCGCAGGGCGCTCGCAAGGGACTTCCGCGAGATCGATCCGGCGCGGACGCGAATATTGCTGCTCGAAGCGGGGCCCAGACTACTGCCAAGCTTTCCGGAGGCGCTGTCGCGCTACACCGAATTGGCGCTGCAGCGCCTCGGCGTCGAGGTGCGTCTTGGCAAGGCGGTCACTCACTGTGACGTGAATGGCGTGGCTGTCGCGGACGAACTGATTGAGGCCGGGACAATTGTGTGGGCCGCAGGCATCATGGCCTCACCAGCCGCGCGGTGGCTCGGCATCGCGGGCGATCGCGCGGGCCGGGTCCCGGTGGGGCCGGATCTCAGACCCTCCGGTCACGAATGCGTTTATGTCATCGGTGACACCGCCATCGTGCTTGACCAGGCGTTACCCGGAATCGCGCCGGTCGCCAAGCAGCAGGGTGACTATGTCGCGAGATCGATTGAGGCCCGTATTCTTGGAATGGCGCCGCCACCGCCATTCGTCTATCGCGATCGCGGCCTGCTCGCGACAATCGGGCGCAAGGCCGCAGTCATTGTTTATGGGCGCCTGCGGCTGCAAGGACGCTTCGCATGGTGGTTATGGGGCGCGGCGCACATCTATTTCCTCGTGAGCCTGCGCAATCGCGTTATCGTCGTGATTCAGTGGTTGTGGTCCTATCTCGTATTCGAGCGCGGCGCGCGGCTGATCTCGGGACTCAAACAACGGTGACGCTGTTGCGCAGTGTCCCGCCGTAGGATTCAGTCAAGCAGCCCGACCAGCGTCTCGTCCTTCGATAATCGGGCGATGTCGAGGGCCGATTGCCCGTCGTTATTGCGCATGCGGGTGCTTGCACGGGCGGCGATGAGACTCCTGGCGCAGGCGATGCAGCGAGCCTTGATACCAAGCATCAGTGCGGTGTCGCCGTGAGCATTGACTCCATCGATCGGGGCGTGGGCTGCGATCAGGAGCTTGATGAGTTCAGCCTGACCGGCAGCAGCGGCAATGTGGAGCGCGCTGTTGCCGGTGCGTGTCGTGGTGCGCGCATTCGCGCCGGCCTTCAGCAGCGCCTCCACGACCTGACGATACCCGCGGCCTGCTGCGACGGCGAGCGGAGTATTGCCTTCGTCGTCTGCGGCATTCAGCGCAGACCGCGGAGCCAATGCGGCAACAGCGCGCGGCGCATTCCGGCTTGCCGCGTACCAAAGCGCAGTCCACTTGTGCGTATCGGTGCCTTCCGGGCGTGCGCCAGCAGCGAGCAGGACCTTGATCGCATCGGCGTCATCAGCCCATGCGGCTGCCATCAGTGGCGTCATGCCGGCATCGTCACCCTTGTTGGGGTCCGCACCGGCGTCCACCAGCATCCGGATCGCATCGACGCCGCTCGATTCGATGGCAACATGCAGCGGTGATTGGCCATTCGCCTGCCGTGCCTGCACATCCGCGCCATTCAGCAGCAGCAATCGCGCCGTATTCGCGTGACCAGAACGGAGTGCCTGGCAGAGCGGCGTCCAGCCGCTGCGGTCCCGGGTGTTCACGTTGGCTCCTGCGGCGATCAGCGCTTCAACCGTCGCCGCCTGGCCGGCGCGGGCCGCAAGCCCGAGAGCCGTCATGCCATTGGCATCGCTCGCGTTCACGTCCTCGCCAGCAGCCAGACGCGCTTTCAAGGTCTTCAGGTCGCCGCTCTCCGCTGCAATCATGAGCGGCGTCTGACCGGCGTGTAATGAATCGCTCTTGGTGGGACCAGCGGCCGATCGGCTTGTTCGCACGCCGAGTTGTGCCGCCAGTTCCGGATATCCGCTGCTTGCTGCGTGGTCTCCGGCGCGCAACCCCGCGGTGTCGCGCAAACCCGGGTTCGCGCCGGCAGCGAGCAACCGGGTGCAGAGCTCGCGCGAGCCGGTACGTGCGGCGACCATGAGGGCCGTGGTGCCTGAATTGTTTGCCACATCCACGGGCGCGCCTTGTTCCAGCAATATCGACAGCAGCCCTGTGTTGCCGGTACGCGCGGCCAGGAGTAGCGGCGTGTCGCCATTCCTGTCGGCGGCAGCGAGGGATGCCCCGCGCTGTGCGAGTTCTCGTGCGACCGGCATCTTTTCAGCTTCGATTGCCAGCATGATCGGCGTGCGGCCGTATTCATCCTTGACGTCGATCGGCAGTGACTTGAGCAGTAGCTGGACCAGGTCCAGGTCACCGGCGCGCGCGGCGCGCAGCAGGTGCTCGGCGGAAGGTGCTGAGACCTCGCCCGACTGGTTGGTCGCTGCGGCTGGGGGAGCATAGCCGGCGCCATGCGCAGCATTGCGCCACTCTTCCGCGGTTCGCTTCGAGCTGGCACATTCTCCGGAGTCGAGCATTGCGGCGAGACTCCCCGCGGCGCGGGCATGACCGGCCGATGCTGATGACTCGAGAAGCCGGCAGGCCTGAGCGAGATCGAGTGTCACGCCGCGGCCATAGCGCAGTAACTGCGACAACATGAACGACGCTTCCGCGTCACCGGCCTCGGCGCCCGGGCGCAGCAGGCCGACCGCGCGCTCGTATTCATGGCGCCGAATCGCATCGCGTGCCGGCTCCAGGTCGATGGCATGGGCGGCGTGTGCGCCGGCAATCAACGCCAGCGTGAGGATCGTCGCAGCCAGGCGCATCAGGCAGTCCCAAACTTGGTTTCGATCTCGACTCCTGCTTCGCGAAGAAACTCGGTCGGCAGGATGCCACCGGCGCTCACAATCACCGAGTGATTTTCGACATTGCGGACAACGCCAGCCGATTGAAGTGTGACCGACTGCGGCTCGATGCGTTCCACTTTTGAATTTAGCATCACTCTCAGGCGGCCCCCACGCTCGGCAGCGGCAACGCGTTCCCGGTTACGGGGCTTGGCGCGGCCGAAGGCGTCGCCGCGGTGGGACAGGATGACGCTGCCGGTACTGTTCGCCTCGGCGATGCTGGCCGCCGCCTCGAGCGCACTGTCGCCGCCGCCGACGACCAGCACATGCTGGGCGGCATACTGCTCCGGCTCGATCAGCCGGTAGGTAACCTTGGGCAGGTCTTCCCCGGCCACACCGAGCTTGCGTGGCGTGCCACGCCGCCCGATGGCGAGCAGCACATTGTGACTGCGGTACTCGCCGCCGGTGCTGCGCACCAGAAAGCCCCCGTTGACTCGCTGGATTCCTTCGACGCGTTCGCGGCAATTGATCTTGAGATGAGTCTTTCGTTCAATTGTGTGCCAAAGCTCGAGCAACTCCTCCTTGCTGGTCGTGCGCAGCTTGATGTCCCCGATGATCGGCAGGCGTGCCGGCTGGGTCATGACGATCTTTCCGCGCGGGTATTGGAAGACGCAACCGCCCAGCGATTCCTGTTCGAGCGTCACGAAACGCATGCGTCGCTCCAATGCCGCGAGCGAGGCGGAGAATCCGGCCGGGCCGGCACCGATGATCACGAGATCGAGATCCTCGTTGCCGCGCGGACGGCGCGCGTGGATCTGTTCCACCGCCTGTCGCCCTTGCTCGACAGCATTGCGAATGAGACCCATTCCGCCGAGCTCGCCGGCAACGAAGATCCCAGGCACATTGGTCTCGAACCACGGCGTCACCCGCGGCAGGTCCACGCCGCGCGTAGCCGTGCCAAAGACCAGCTGGATTGCGCCGACTGGACATGCCGTGCGGCACGCGCCATGGCCGATGCATTCCGTGGGATTGACGAGCTGGGCCTTGCCGTTGATGAGCCCCAGCACGGTGTGCTCGGGCTGCTCGGGGCAGGCCTTGATGCAGGAGCCGCAGCCGATACATGTCAGCTGGTCAACGACGGGGTGCAGCGATGCAGGTTCCCCGAGGCCGGCCTGCAAGGCCTCCTGATGGGCGCGCAGGTTTTGTGTATGCAGCCGATGCCGGCGCCATGAGTAGACGCCCAGGGCGATCGCAATCGGTACCAGGTAGATGAGCAGTTCCATTACATCTTGCGGGCAAGGAGGGCCGGGGGCCGCGCGCACCTAGCGCAGCGTAGTGAAGCTGACGCCGCGCGCTGCCCTATGTCAACTGGACTTAGACGGATTCTTGCGACAGCTCACACATGCACAGGTTCAAGAATTTGCTGCAGATGCACGCCTAAATCCGACCTTAGAATGTCGCGGCACGGCGACAGGATGCGGCAACGGAACTTCCCAGCCTGGTTGATACTCCTTTTATACTCGTGACGCGTGGATTAAGTGAAGTACACAAAGACACTTGCGATCCTCGCTTTGGCTGTCGCCCTGATTGCCGGAAGCTATTTTCTTTGGCGGCCGGATCCTGCGCCGGTCGCTCCGAGCCAATGGATCGTCGAGGCCGCCGTTGCCCTCAATCGCGCATCGATACACGACACTGCTCAAACGTTATCGGGCGCGCCTGCCAATGGACAGGCGGCTGCCCGGCAGCTGGTGCTGCAAGGGCAGCAGCTGCGCGTGCAGCGCCGCTTTGCGGAAGCGGAGGCTGTGTACCGCAAGGCCGTGAAAGCCGATCCGATGGATGCGGACGCCTGGGCGGACCTCGCGGATAGCGCGGCAGCAGCCGCGGGCAACGACCTGACTAAGAGCCGCGATGCGATCCTGCAGGCCATCAAGATCAATCCCAGGCACCGCAAGGCGCTGTGGCTCCGCGCGAGCCTCGAACTGCAGGAGCAACATTACGCGCAAGCCGCGGCCACCTGGCGCGAACTGGAGACGCTGGTGACGGCGGGCTCGAGTGATGCGCGAGTGATCGCCGCCAACATTGTCGAGGCCGATGCGCTGGCGCGGAACCCGCCGGTCTCCGACAGGCAGGGCAGTTGATGGCTGCGGTTGTGGAATCGGCGGGTCAGAGTTCGGTCGTCGAAGTGCCGCAAAAGCGCCTCCGACTGTCCCATATCGGACTGTGGCTGACGCTGGTTGTCATCATCGCGGGATTGGTCCTGCCGACCGAGAATTACCTGTCGCCCCAGGACGGATTTGGCTATTGGCTCGGCATCATGGGTGGCTCGCTGATGCTCGCCCTCCTGATTTACCCGATGCGCAAGCGGATGCCGGCCCTCGCCGTGATCGGCAGCGTGCGGCTTTGGTTCAGGACCCACATGGTCCTGGGCATCGTCGGGCCTCTCGCGATCCTGTATCACTCGAATTTCAGTCTCGGCGCAACGAACAGCAATGTCGCGCTGTTCTGCATGCTGATCGTCTCCGGCAGCGGTCTGTTCGGCCGTTACCTGTACGCGCGCATCCATCATGGCCTCTATGGCAGGCGCGCGACCTTGCGCGAACTGACCAGCGATGCCGAGAACTTGCGCGAGCATTCGGGCGCCTTGCGCCTGCTGCCCGGCCTCATGAACGAAGTCGAAAAGTCTGAGCAGCACATCGCCGCGCCGATGCCACTGCTCATCCGGCCGTTCGTCGCCGCGTGGCGGCAGCGACGCGAGTCACGCCGTATCACGCGGCTTATCCGGCATGCCGTCAATATCGCGGCAGCGCGCTCCCGCGTCATTCACGGGCAGAACGAACGCCTGACATTCGCGGCGAGCGGCTACGTCAGGGCGCGGCTGATGGCCGCCCGTCGCGTCGCCGAGTTCGAGGCGTCAGAACGGCTGTTCGCCGCCTGGCACATCCTGCATTTGCCGCTGTTCTTTATCCTCGTGATCGTAGGCGTCGTGCATGTGATCGCGGTGCACGTTTACTGACGTGCGCGCGGCGTCCTGGATTGGATGGGCAATGACGACAGGTCTTGCGACATTGACGATTCCGTCGCACGCCGGGCAGCTGGAGAAGCTGCTGATGCCGGGCCAGCTGGCGCTTGCCCATGCGAAACACGAGGCGGAGTGCGGCAAGTGCCATGACTCCGGTGACAAGACCCGCCAGCGGCAGCTTTGTCTCGATTGCCACAAGGAAATTGCCGGCGACATTGCCACGAAATCCGGATTCCACGGGCGGGCGGCAGCCACCTCGCAGTGCAACGCATGTCATACCGAGCACAAGGGGCGCGGCGCGGATACCGTGGGGCTCGCCCCGGAGGCATTCGACCACGCGCGCACGGATTTCCTGCTGTCCGGGGCGCATGTCTCGGTCCAGTGCAAGACCTGCCACAAGACCGGGAAGAAGTACCGGGAGGCGCCGCGCGGCTGCAACGACTGCCACCGCGAGGACGATGTGCACGCCGGCAAGCTCGGCCTGGACTGTGACAAGTGCCATGATGCGGCGCGATTCCGGCCCGCCAAATTCGATCATGCGAAGACCAAGTTCCCGCTGCACGACGCGCATGCCAAGGTTGCATGTTTCGGCTGCCACCGGGACCAGACCTTCAAGGGCGCGCCGGGCCGTTGCGTGGATTGCCACGCAGCCGATGACGAACACCATGGTTCCCGCGGACCGGACTGCGCAAGCTGTCACGGGACCAAAGACTGGAAGAAGACACGCTTTGACCACGTGAAGGCGAGCGACTACGCGCTGCTGGGCAAGCACGCGGATCTCGCCTGCGACACTTGCCATCGCGGCGGCGATCTCAAGGCGCCGCTGCCGAGGAAGTGCAATGGCTGCCATGCGGCAGCGGACACCCATTCCGGACGGTTCGGTACGGAATGCGCTGACTGCCATGTCGAGGACAAATGGAAGATCGCTTCATTTGATCACGAGAAACACGGCAAGTTTGCGCTGCGGGGGGCGCATGCGAAGCTTGATTGCCACAGCTGCCATACCGGCGTGCTCAAGCAGCAGAAGGTGGCAAAGGATTGCGCCGGCTGCCATGGCGTTGACGACGTGCACAAGAATTCGATGGGTCGCGACTGCCAGAACTGCCACAAGGAGAGCGGCTGGCGCGACGAAGTGAAGTTCGACCACGACCTGTCGAAGTTTCCGCTGGTCGGCCTGCATGTCGGCGTCCCCTGCGAGGAATGTCATGCGAGCCGGGCATTCCGCGATGCGCCGGACCGGTGCTTCAGCTGTCACCGGTCGAAGGATGTGCACAAGGGAAGCCTGAAAGAGGACTGCGGGTCCTGCCACAATCCCAATGGCTGGGAATTCTGGCAATTTGACCATGGTACCCAGACCGACTTCGCCCTCACCGGGGCACACAAGCGCCTGGGCTGCCGCGATTGCCACCGCAAGCCGGACCATGATCTGAGCCTGCCGGGCGAGTGTTCTTCCTGTCACCGTGCCGATGATGTCCACGACGGTCAGTTCGGGCTCGATTGCGGCCGTTGTCACGGCACCGAGTCATTCCGCGGAGCGACGAGGCATTAGCCTCGGGATGGTCTGCACCATGAAAATGCGATCGACAGTGTTGAATGGGATCTTCGCGACGCTGCTGCTGGCGCTGTCCGGCCTGTCGCACGCGGCCCCGACAAGCCCTGTCTTCGATCACCTGACGACCGGGTACGAGCTCACCGGTCAGCACCGGCTGGTGCCCTGCGAGTCCTGCCATGTTGATGCAATCTTCCGCGGAACACCGCGGAATTGCGATTCATGCCACACACCTGGCAGCCGCATCGGTGCGACCAACAAGCCCGCAACACATGTCATGAGCAGCGGCAACTGCGAAAAATGTCACACGACTTCAGCTTGGATCCCAGCCAGCCGCTTCGATCACAGCGAAGTGCAGGGCAGTTGCGCCAGTTGCCACAACGGCTTGCAGGCCAGTGGCAAGCCGCCCGGGCACGTCCCGACCACGCAGGATTGCGGCGCCTGCCACGGGACACCGGCGTGGACACCGGCGGGATTCGATCATAGCGGCGTCGTGCCCGGCAGCTGCGCCCAGTGTCACGACGGGACGCGTGCCACCGGCAAGAATCCGCAGCACATCAACACGACCAATGCCTGCGACGCCTGTCACACGACCAGCACCTGGAGCCCGGCGCAACGCGTGGATCATGCCGAAGTGCTCGGGACCTGCACGAGCTGCCATGACGGCGCCAGGGCGAGTGGCAAGCCGCCGACCCACATTGTGACGACGCAGGACTGCGACAGCTGCCACGTGGCGACTGCGTGGACGCCGGCGACCTTCGATCACGCCGGCGTTACCGCCGGGACCTGCGCCCAGTGCCACGACGGGGTACGTGCCACCGGCAAGAATCCGCAGCACATCAACACGACCAATGCCTGCGACGCCTGCCACACCACCAGCGCATGGAGCCCGGCACGGCGCGTCGATCATGCCGAAGTGCTCGGCAGCTGTTCGAGCTGCCATGACGGCACCAAGGCAAGTGGCAAACCGCCGACCCATTTGCCGACGACGCTTGAGTGCGACAGTTGCCACGTGGCGACCGCGTGGACTCCGGCGCGCTTTGACCATACAGGTGTAACGCCCGGGACCTGCGCCCAGTGCCACGACGGCACCAAGGCCACCGGCAAGACGCCC
>Ga0209798_10000019_pt1 | contig 107757 bp, 95 predicted proteins | sample DOMMetBare3Fresh_FD_187475 | JGI IMG/M metagenome (GOLD analysis project Ga0209798, IMG submission 187475) | Wetland sediment microbial communities from St. Louis River estuary, USA, under dissolved organic matter induced mercury methylation -... | ecosystem: Environmental > Aquatic >...
CCGTAGCTGCCCTTGCCCTCGCGGACCTTGGCGAGCACGACCGAACCATCTTCGCCGGCGTTCTGCACGATCTGGCGCAGCGGCTCCTCGATGGCGCGCGACAGGATGCGGATGCCCACATTCTGGTCCTCGTTCGCACCGACCAGCTTGTCGAGCAGCTTCTGGACGCGAACAAACGCCACGCCGCCGCCCGGCACCACGCCCTCTTCGACGGCCGCACGGGTTGCATGCAGCGCATCCTCGAGGCGGGCCTTCTTTTCCTTCATCTCGACTTCGGTGGCCGCGCCAACCTTGACGACAGCGACGCCGCCGGAGAGCTTTGCAACGCGCTCCTGCAGTTTCTCCTTGTCGTAGTCGGAGGTCGCTTCCTCGACCTGGCGGCGGATCTGCTCGATCCTACCCTTGATCTCGGTGGGCTTGCCGGCGCCGTCGATGATCGTGGTGTTTTCCTTCTCGGCAACGATCTTCTTCGCACGGCCGAGGTCATTCAACGTCGCCTTCTCCAGCGACAGGCCGACCTCGTCGGAAATCACGGTGCCGCCGGTCAGCACGCCGATGTCGGCGAGCATGGCCTTGCGGCGGTCGCCGAAGCCCGGCGCCTTGACAGCGCAGACCTTGACGATGCCGCGGATGGTGTTGACCACGAGTGTCGCGAGCGCCTCGCCCTCGACGTCCTCGGCGATCACCAGCAACGGCTTGCCGGCCTTCGCGATGCTCTCGAGCAACGGCAGCATCTCGCGGATATTCGAGACCTTCTTGTCGTAGAGCAGGATGTACGGGCTCTCGAGTTCGCAGGTCTGGGTCTGCCCGTTGTTGATGAAGTACGGCGACAGGTAGCCGCGGTCGAACTGCATGCCCTCGACGACCTCGAGCTCGTTCTCGAGTCCTGAGCCTTCCTCGACCGTGATGACGCCTTCCTTGCCGACCTTTTCCATCGCCTCGGCGATTTTCTTGCCGATCGCCTCGTCACTGTTCGCCGAGATTGTGCCGACCTGGGCGATCGCCTTCGAGTCCTTGCAGGGCTTGGAGAGCTTCCTCAGCTCTTCAATGGCCGTTGTAACGGCCAGGTCGATGCCGCGCTTGACTTCCATCGGGTTGATGCCCGAGGCCACTGCCTTCATGCCCTCGCGGATGATTGCCTGGGCAAGCAGGGTCGCCGTGGTCGTTCCGTCACCGGCCTCGTCGGAGGTCTCGGAAGCAACTTCCTTGACCATCTGGGCGCCCATGTTCTCGAACTTGTCCTTGAGCTCGATTTCCTTCGCCACCGAAACGCCGTCCTTGGTGACGGTCGGTGCGCCGAAGCTCTTCTCGAGCACCGCATTGCGGCCCTTCGGGCCGAGCGTCGCCTTGACGGCGTTCGCGAGCAGGTTGACGCCGCGGACCATGCGGGTGCGCGCGTCATCGCTGAATCTGACTTCCTTGGCTGCCATTGGTATTTATCCTCTTACTTTTCGATCACGGCCATGACGTCTTCCTCGCGCATCACGAGGAGTTCGTCGCCGTCGACCTTGACTTCGGTTCCACCGTATTTGCCGAACAGGATCTTGTCGCCGACCTTGAGGTCGAGCGGACGGATGCTCCCGTTCTCCAGAATCTTGCCCTTGCCGACTGCGACGATCTTGCCGCGGATCGGCTTCTCGGCAGCGGTATCCGGGATCACGATGCCGCCGGGTGATTTGCGCTCTTCATCTTCGCGCTTGACGATCACTCGATCATGAAGCGGACGGATCTTCATGGTTCAATACTCCTTCGAAAGTCGTTTGTTAGTGCTCGGGAGGGCCCCCCAATCGGGGTTAGCACTCTCCCTAGTCGGGTGCTAATCATAGGGATCGCGGGTCCAATTTCAAGCACTGTCTGGCCCACCCTGCCAAATATCCGTATCTCATTGAAATATAATGCTTTCCCGCGGAGGCCGGAGCGCTGGCGCCGGGGCGGATTTGCGAAACCGGGCAGGCGGTCGCGACAAGCGCGTGGCGGGTCGCTAACCTCTCGACCCGCCTGGCGAGAATTTGGCCCGAGGAACCCCCGCGAATGAAGAGTCCAAGGACTGTCCTGGCCGCGTTCCTGCTGGCCGCGAGCGCCGCGGCCACCGCGCAGGGCTTGCTCGGTCCGGCGATCAATGACGATCAGTTCCTGCCGGTCGATGAGGCATTCAAATTCACCGCTGCCGCGGATGGCGGCGGGCAGATTGCGCTCGACTGGCAGATCGCACCGGGCTATTACCTTTACCGGCACCGGATATCGGCCAAGACCAAGACAGCGGGATTCACGCTTGGCGAAGTCGCGATGCCGCCGGGCAAGAAGAAGACCGATGAGTTCTTCGGTGAGGTCGAAGTCTATTACTACACACTGAATGCGACCGTTCCGCTCCAGCGTCCAGCCGATGTTTCCACCCTTGAGGTCACGGTTGGGTACCAGGGCTGCGCCGACGCGGGACTCTGCTACCCGCCGGTCACGAAGACCGTCACGATCGAGATGCCGCCGCCGGGCACGCCGTCACGCGCAGATGCGCCGCCGATGGTCGCCGAGCAGGATCGGCTGGCAGCGCAGATTGCAACGGGAAATCTGCTGCTCGTGATGGCGGTCTTTTTTGTCGGCGGGCTCGGTCTGGCATTCACGCCCTGCGTACTGCCCATGATTCCGATCCTCTCCAGCATCATTGCGGGACAGGGCGCGGCTGCGACTCCGCGCCGATCATTTCTGCTCTCGGTCGCCTACGTGCTTGGCATGGCGATGACCTATACCGTCGCTGGTGCTGCGTTCGCCGCCGCGGGCCAGCAGGCCCAGGCATTCTTCCAGCAGCCTTGGATCATTATTAGTTTCGCGATCCTGTTCGTGGTGCTGGCGCTAGCGATGTTCGGCTTGTTCGAGCTTCGTATTCCGGCGGCACTGGAAACGCGGCTGTCGGCCGTATCGGGCCGCCAGAAAGCCGGTAGCCTGGTCGGGACGGCGATCATGGGTGCATTGTCGGCGCTCGTTGTGACGGCCTGCGTGGCGCCGCCGCTCGTCGCGGCGCTTGCGGTCATCGGGCAGGCCGGCGACGTGCCGCGCGGTGCAGCAGCTTTGTTTGCCATGGCCATTGGCATGGGTGCCCCGCTTCTGCTGGTCGGCGTCGCCGGTGGGCGTTTCCTGCCGCATGCGGGTCCCTGGATGACCACGGTCAAGGCCCTGTTCGGGGTGATGCTGCTGGGCGTCGCGGTCTGGATGCTCGAGCGCATCCTGCCCGGCCCCCAGACGCTTGCGTTATGGGCGCTGCTGGTCATTGTCGCAGGCTATTATTTCGGCGGATTCGGCCGCCCGGAGCCGAAAGGCGGGCCGCGTCCGCTGGCGCGCGGCGCAGGGCTCGCGGCGATTGCCTGGGGAATCATCATGCTGATCGGTGCGGCTGCCGGCGGGCACGATCCGCTGCAGCCATTGCAGGGCATCACATTGCCGGGCGCGCTCGGCAATCCGCAGAGCAGGGTTGCCCGCGAACTTCCGTTCCGGCCGGTCGCCTCGGTCGAGGATCTGGATCGCGAACTCTCGGCGGCGCTCACGGCAGGCAAACCCGCGATGCTCGATTTCTACGCCGACTGGTGCGTTTCCTGCAAAGAGATGGAGAAGTACACGTTTTCCGACGCCGAAGTGCGACGGGATCTCTCAGGATTCGTGCTGTTGAAAGCCGACGTGACGGCCAATAGCGCGGCAGACCAGGCCCTGCTTCATCGCTTCGGGGTCTACGGCCCGCCGACCACCGCATTCTTCGGCGCCCACGGCCGCGAGTGTCGCGGTTTTCGCCTGGTCGGATACGTGCCGGCCGATGCTTTCCGGGAGCATTTGTCCCGGTTCGCCCGCGAATGCTGAGACTGCCGCGCGGCGCACAGTGGGCCGGCCTCCTGGTCGTCGCGGCCCTTGCGGGTCTTGGCGCCTATTTCGCGAGCCGCAACCTGCTCGCACCCGAACCGCCGCCGCTCGAGCCGATGCGCCCGGCAGTCGTCCCCGAGCGCCGCCCGGATATCACGCTGGCCGATCGGGACGGAAAGCAACGCGCGCTTTCAGAATGGGACGGCAAGCCACTCGTCATCAATTTCTGGGCGACCTGGTGTGCCCCCTGTCGGCGCGAGATACCGATGTTGAATACGCTGGCACGAGAGCATCGCGACCAAAGCGTGGAAGTCATCGGCATCGCTGTCGACTTCCGGGACGATGTGCTTCAGTACCTGCAGAAGATGCCGATCGACTACACCGTGTTGATCGGGGAGCAGGACGGCATGGATGCGGCACGTGCCTTTGGCATGGAGACGATCGGGCTGCCTTTCACCGCCTTCACGGACAGTGCAGGCCGTATCGCCACCATCCATGTCGGCGAGCTGCACCGCGCGGAGGCCGAGGCGATCCTCGCGCTCATTCGGCAAGTGGACTCAGGGGCCATCGACATGGCGGCCGCCAGGGCAGAAATACGCGAAAAGCTGGCCGACCCGGGTCTGGGCAGGCCTTAAAGTACCCCGGGATCGACCTGATTGGCGTCGAATCGACGCCGTTCGGCACATTATCGACCCATTATCTGGACAAAGTGAGCCTTGTCCGGTTCAATGAGCGTCCACCGGGGCCGGTGGTGCCGGGGGGATTGCGCGGCCTATGCGGCGAATACTGCTCATCAACGGGCCGAACCTCAACCTGCTCGGCAGCCGCGAGCCGGCCCACTACGGCCGGGACACGCTCCCAGCGATCGAATCAAGGCTGAAGGACCAGGCGGCGGGCCGCGATGCGGTGCTGGAGAGCTTCCAGAGCAATGCCGAGCACGAGCTGGTTGACCGAGTGCAGGCCCTCGCCGGACAACCCGTCGATTTCGTGATCCTGAATCCCGGCGCCTTCACCCACACGAGCATCGCGCTGCGTGACGCCCTGCTGGCCGTGGCCGTGCCCTTCATTGAAGTCCACCTGTCCAACGTGCATGCGCGTGAGCCGTTCCGCAGGCATTCCTATTTTTCGGACATCGCGGTGGGCAGCATCGCCGGCCTCGGAGCACAAGGCTATGAGCTCGCGCTCACGGCGGCACTCGACCGCCTCGATCCGCCCCAGGGGAAATGAATGGACATACGAAAGATCAAGAAACTGATCGAACTGCTGGAGGAATCCGGGCTGGCCGAACTCGAGATTTCGGAGGGCGAAGAATCGGTGCGTATCGCCCGCTTCACCCAGGGCGTGAACGTCACAGCCCAGGGTCAGCCGGTGGCAGCGCCGATGCAGGCGGTACCGGTGCCGGCAGCCGCGTCCGCCGCCGCGGTGCCGGCCGAGCAGCGCAATGAAAACATGGTCACCGCACCGATGGTCGGGACTTTCTACGTATCGCCGGCGCCCGGCGCCAAGCCGTTTGTCGAGGTCGGCCAGGAAGTCCGCGTCGGCCAGGTGCTCTGCGTCATCGAGGCCATGAAGATGATGAACCAGATCGAGAGCGAGCGCGCCGGCAAGATCATCGCTGTGCTCGCGAAGAACGGCGAACCCGTCGAGTTCGGCCAACCGCTGTTCGCGATCGATTAATGGAAGAGGCATGCTCGACAAGATCGTGATCGCCAATCGCGGCGAGATTGCGCTGCGCATCCTGCGCGCCTGCCGGGAGCTCGGCATCAAGACGGTCGCGGTCCACTCGACCGCCGACCAGAATCTCAAGCATGTGCTGCTGGCCGACGAGACCGTCTGCATCGGACCGCCCGCATCCAGGGACAGCTATCTGAACATGCCCGCGATCATCAGTGCGGCTGAGGTCACGGACGCGGTCGGCATTCACCCCGGCTACGGCTTTCTCTCCGAAAACGCCGATTTCGCCGAGCGTGTCGAGAACAGCGGTTTTGTATTCGTAGGCCCGCGCAGCGACACGATCCGCCAGTTGGGAGACAAGGTTTCCGCGATCCGGGTCATGAAGGAACACGGCGTGCCCTGCGTGCCCGGTTCCGACGGACCGTTGCCAGCGGATACCGATGAATGCTTCAGGATGGCGCGCAGCATCGGCTATCCCGTGATCGTCAAGGCCTCGGGCGGCGGCGGCGGACGTGGCATGCGGGTCGTGCACAGTGACGCGACACTCGTCAACGCGATCAACGTCGCGAAGACCGAAGCGCAGGCTGCTTTTGGCAATGACACGGTCTACATGGAGAAATTTCTCGAAAAGCCGCGCCACATCGAATTCCAGGTGATCGGCGACAACTACGGCAATGTCGTGTCGCTCGGCGAGCGCGATTGCTCGCTGCAGCGCCGGCGCCAGAAGATCATCGAGGAAGCGCCGGCCCCGGGGATCACGCAGGCGCAGCGCGATGAAATGGGCGATCGCCTCACCGCGGCCTGCGCAGCAGTCGGATATCGCAGCGCCGGCACGCTGGAATTCCTGTTCGAGAATGGCAGCTTCTACTTCATCGAGATGAACACGCGCGTGCAGGTCGAACACCCGGTCACCGAGCAGGTGACCGGTGTCGATATCGTCAAGCTGCAATTGCGAATCGCGGCGGGCGAGCCGCTGCCATTCCGGCAACAGGACATCGTGATACGCGGGCACTCGATGGAATGCCGCATCAACGCCGAGGACCCGAAGACATTTGCGCCATCGCCAGGGCTGGTGCGGCTCTGGCATGCGCCGGGCGGCCCGGGTGTGCGCGTGGACAGCCATCTCTATTCGGGTTACTCGGTACCGCCTTTTTACGACTCGCTGGTTGCGAAGCTGATTTCGTACGGTGAGAACCGTGAAACGGCTATCGCGCGCATGAGAAATGCGCTGTCCGAAATGGTCGTCGAAGGCATCAAGACCAACGCCCCGCTGCACCAGGAGATCTTCGGCCACTCCGCATTCAGGCAGGGGGGCCTGGACATCCACTACCTGGAACGCCGCCTCGGCCTGAAGTAACTCCGAAGCTTGCGGGCCAGACGATGCCATTTCAGCAGCTCGTGGTCGATCTTGGGCCGGCGGATCCGGGTCCTGCGGAGACCGCCTGCCTTGCGCTCGGCGCTTTGTCCATTTCACTGGCTGACGCGGCGGATCATCCCCTGCTGGAGCCGCCGCCCGGCGAAACACCGCTGTGGCCGGAGATCCGGTTGCGCGCGCTGTATCCGGCCGATGCGAAATGCGCCGTCGTCGCAGCAACCTTGGTGGCGGTATTGGGCTTGCCCGCCGAGGCGGTCCGAATCGAAGTCATCGAGGATCGCGTCTGGGAGCGGGAATGGCTCAAGGATTTCCGGCCCATGCAATTCGGCAGCCGCCTGTGGGTCTGTCCCGGTGGCCAGGCGCCAGGCAAACCCGATGCCGTCGTGCTGGAACTCGATCCGGGCCTGGCATTCGGCACCGGCACGCATCCGACGACCGCCATGTGCCTGGAATGGCTGGACGGTTTCCCGCTCGAAGGCCTGCGGGTCCTCGACTATGGCTGCGGATCCGGCATTCTTGCGCTCGCGGCGCTGAAGCTTGGCGCCGCATCCGCGTGCGCTGTCGACATCGATCCGCAGGCCCTGACCGCCGCGCGTTACAACGCGCGCCATAACGGGCTGCTGTCGCAACTCGAAATCCGCGACCCGAAGAATGCTCCTGCCGGGCCCTTTGACCTGGTGCTCGCCAACATCCTCGCTGGGCCGTTGCGGCAGCTGGCACCCGATCTGGCGAAGCTTTGCCCCGCCGGCACGCTGCTGCTGGCGGGCCTGCTGGACTCGCAGGCGGCAGAGGTGGCGGCAGCTTACAGTCCGTGGTTTGATATCGAAACGGCGGCCCGACTCGATGGATGGATTGCCCTCGCCGGTCACCGGCGCGGGGAGTAGGCGTGTACACCCAATGCCCTGATTGTGCGACGGTCTTTCGCGTCACAGCCGACGTGCTGCGCTCCGCGCAGGGCAATGTGCGCTGCGGCGTGTGCTCGACGAGTTTCGATGCACTTGAGTACCTGAGCGAAGAAGCGTTCCGGGCCACTACCCAGGGCCCGGGGCCTCCGTCCCAGCAAGACACGATGACGGTCGAGGAAACGCCTGGCACCGAGGAAATCGAGTTGTCCACGGCACCCGAAGCTGTCCTGGCATCGGAATCGGCCGCGGACATCGAATCGACTGACGCGAGTCCGGCCAGTGAGCAGTCCTTCGAGTTCGACGGCGACGTCGAGGACCTGGGGCAACTGTTCGTCGAGATGCCGGCGACGGAACTGCAGCACATGGCGGCGGCTGCTGCGCGAGCCGCTGATCAGCCGCCATCGAAGGCCATTGACCCGGGCAAGGTTGCCGCTTCGCTGACCATCGGCCGCGAGGACCTCGAGCCAACGGATGAGCACCCGATTCTTGTCCTCGAGGAATCCGACGAAGCATATGAAACGCCGGCACCGGCACCACGGCCGCAACCCGATCCGCACGAATTGCAGGCGAACCCATTTGCGAAACCGCGCATCCTGATCCCGGATGAGTTGCGCAAAGGCCTGGCGGAGGAAGCCGCCGCGAACTCCGTCAACGCACAGGAGTTGTTCGAGGAGCGCGGGCCTGCCACTGCCCCACGCCGCTGGCCCTGGGCGCTTGGCAGCCTGTTCCTGATGCTGGTCCTTGCCGCCCAGGTTGTGCACGCAGAACGCAATGAGCTGATTCGCAAGCCCGCGATTGGTCCGTTGCTGGTGCAGATCTATTCATTCCTGGGCCTGCCATCCAATGTGCCGGCGGATCTTGCCGCCTATGAATTGCGCCAATGGGGCGCGGCGAGTGACGGCACGCAACCGGGCCGCCTGCTGTTACGCGCCAGCATCGTCAACCGCGCCAGCTACTCGCAACCGTACCCGCTGCTGCGCCTGGCATTGCAGGATCGCTTCGGCACCACGGTCGGAGTACGGGACATCGAGCCGGCCGATTACCTTCCCGGCACCGGCGCAGCAAACCTGCTCGAGCCCGGTCAGCGTGCCGATGCCGAAATCCGGATCGTGGACCCCGGCAAAGATGCGGTTGGATTCGAGATGGACGTCTGCCTGTCGGTGTCCGGGGCTGTGCGTTGCGCCAACGAGGTCCGGTCGGCCGAACCATGAAAATCGGTTCATTCGAGCTGGAAGCGCCGCTCGCGCTCGCGCCGATGGCAGGCGTCACTGATCAGCCGTTTCGCAGGCTGTGCCGGCGCATGGGCGCCGCGATTGCAGCCACTGAGATGGTGACTTCCGATGTCCGCCTCTGGAATACGTCCAAATCGCGGAATCGGCTGGCTCATCGTGACGAGCCGGAACCGCGCATCGTGCAGATCGCCGGTGGTGAGCCCGGGATGATGGCCGATGCGGCCCTTCGCAATGTCGAGCTGGGCGCCCAGATCATCGATATCAATCTCGGTTGCCCGGCCAAGAAAGTCTGCAACCATGCAGCAGGGTCGGCCCTGATGCGGGACGAACTACTGGTGCGGAGAATTCTCACGCAGGTCATCGCCGCGGTCCGGGTCCCGGTCACGGTCAAGATGCGCACGGGCTGGGATCGCGGCAATCGCAATGCGGTCGCGGTTGCACGTCTGGCCGAAGATCTCGGTGTCGCGGCGCTCGCCGTACACGGCCGTACCCGCGAGGATTTCTTCAGCGGCGATGCCGAATACGAAACCGTCGCGGCAGTCAAGCATGCAGTGAGCATTCCGGTTTTCGTGAATGGCGACATCGATTCCCCCGCCAAGGCATTGAAGGTGCTGGCACAAACCGGCGCCGACGGCGTGATGATCGGCCGCGCTGCCCAGGGCCGGCCATGGATCTTCAGGGAAATGATCGGTGCGCTGTCAGGGACGCCGGTCGCGCCGCCTTCCCTCGCGGAAGTCCGTGATATCATGCTTTCGCACCTCGAGGCCCTGTATTCGTTCTACGGCGAATCACAAGGTGTCCGCGTGGCGCGCAAGCACCTCGGTTGGTATTGCCGGCTGCACAGGGAAGTCGGACACTTGCCAATCGAATTGTTGACGACCGGAAGCGCAAGAGAGCAACTGTCGCTCGCTGGCGCATTCCTCTCAGGCTTCATCGAGCATCCGGCTCGCGCGGCCTGAACGATAAAGACGCAGACAGGCGGGGAAAAGTTGGCAATGACCGCGAAGACCAAGGCGCAGGCAGCGCGCCGTCCATCCATTTCCCGGCCGCTCAACGGCCATGCGCACGAAATTCCGCTGCGCAGCCACACCGAGCAGGCCCTTAGCAGCTACTTCGACAGCCTCAATGGCCACCGGCCGGGCCGCCTGTATGATCTCGTCATGCGCGAGGTGGAATTGCCCCTGTTCCAGGCCGTCATGGACTACGCGGCGGGCAACCAGAGTCGCGCGGCGCATATTCTTGGCATCAATCGCGGCACCCTGCGCAAGAAATTGCGCGAATACGGGCTGTCCGCCTGATCGTGGCGATGCGCCGGCAAACCCGGCGGGCGCTGCTGAGCGCCTCCGACAAGACCGGCATCGTCGAATTCGCCCGCGAATTGCAGAAACTTGGATTCGAACTTGTTTCGACCGGAGGCACTGCACGGCTGCTGGCCTCGGCCGGTTTGCCGGTCATCGAAGTGTCCGCGGAGACCGGCTTTCCGGAAATCATGGATGGACGCGTCAAGACGCTGCACCCGAAAGTGCACGGCGCGTTGCTCGGACGCAGCGGGCTAGATGACGCGATCATGCGCGAGCACGGCATCCAACCGATCGACCTGCTGGTCGTCAACCTCTATCCGTTCGCCGCCACGATTGCGCGCGCGGACTGCAGCTACGCGGATGCAGTTGAGAATATCGACGTTGGCGGGCCAGCGATGCTGCGCGCCGCGGCCAAGAATCACGCACGCGTAACCGTGTTGGTCGATCCGGCGGATTACCGAGGCGTGCTGAATGAATTGAGCTCGGGTGCAGTCCTGGAACCGACGCGGCGCCGCCTGGCCACCAAGGCCTTTGCGCACACGGCGCAGTACGATGCCATGATCTCTGGCTGGCTGCAGCAGCAGCAAACTGAATCCGCATTTCCGGACATGTTGACACTCGGCTTCCGGAAAAAGCAGGACCTGCGATACGGCGAGAATCCGCATCAGGCGGCCGCCTTCTACATGGATCCGCAGGGCAGAGGCGCCTGCATCGCGACGGCGACCCAGTTGCAGGGAAAGGAACTCTCTTACAACAACATCGCGGACGCGGACACGGCGCTCGAATGCGTGCGTCAGTTCGACAGTCCCGCCTGCGTGATCGTGAAGCACGCGAATCCATGCGGCGCTGCGCTGGCGTCAGGTACGCTCGAGGCCTATCGGAGCGCCTACCAGACCGACCCGACTTCCGCGTTCGGCGGCATCATTGCCTTCAACCGGCCGCTGGATGCGTCGACTGCAACCGCGATCCTCCAGAATCAATTCGTCGAAGTCATCGTGGTGCCGGTCGTCGGTTCCGAGGCACAGGCAGTGCTCGCGTCAAAACCCAATATTCGCGTGCTCGTGGCCGGAGACCTCGGAGACCAGCCAGCGGCCACGACCGAACTTCGCACGGTGACTGGCGGCCTGCTGCTGCAGTCCCGTGACGATGGCATGGTCGAGACCAGCGCGCTGCGGACCGTTACGCGTCGCGCGCCCACCGTGAAGGAATTGGCCGACCTGCAGTTCGCCTGGCGCGTCTGCAAATTCGTGAAATCGAATGCGATCGTTTTCGCACGCGAAGGCAGGACGATCGGTGTGGGTGCCGGACAGACCAGCCGCGTCATCTCGACGCGCATCGCCGGCATCAAAGCCGCCGACGCCGGGCTGGGCATAGCCGGCAGTGTGATGGCTTCCGACGCCTTTTTCCCGTTCCGCGATGGCCTCGACGCGGCGGCGGAACTCGGCGTACGGGCCGTGATCCAGCCCGGCGGATCGCAGCGCGATGCCGAGGTGATCGCGGCGGCCGACGAGCGCGACATCGCGATGGTCTTCACGGGCATGCGGCACTTCCGGCACTGAGCACCAGATGAAAGTCCTGGTCATCGGCGGCGGCGGTCGCGAGCACGCGCTGGCCTGGAAGCTTGCACAATCATCGCGCGTCAGCGAAGTGCTGGTCGCCCCCGGCAATGCGGGCACGGCCAGCGAGCCGAAATGCCGCAACGTCGCCGTTGCGGCGAACGACATCGAAGGTCTGGTCGCCCTGGCACGCGCCGACGGCATCCAGCTCACTGTGGTCGGACCGGAAGGCCCGCTGGTGGCCGGTGTGGTGGACGCATTCAGGGCAGCGGGGCTCGCCTGCTTCGGACCGGGTAAGGCAGCCGCACAACTGGAAGGCAGCAAGCGCTACACGAAGGAATTTCTCGCCCGCCATGGCATTCCGAGCGCGCGCTATTCGGTCTTCACGAGTGAGGACTTCGATCCGGCGGTGATTCGTGCGCAGCGACCGCCGATCGTCGTCAAGGCAGATGGCCTTGCAGCCGGCAAGGGTGTTGTCATCGCCGCGACCGCCGACGAGGCCATCGCGGCGGTTCAGCAGATGTTCGCGGGTGCCTTTGGAGTGGCCGGAAGGACTGTTGTCGTCGAGGAATTCCTGGAGGGCGAAGAAGCCAGTTTCATCGTCATGGCGGACGGCGAGCACGTATTGCCACTCGCGACTTCACAGGATCACAAGCGCCTGCTGGATGGAGATCGGGGCCCGAACACCGGCGGCATGGGCGCCTATTCGCCGGCGCCGGTTGTCACGCCTGCAACGCATGAACGCATCATGCACGATGTGATCTGGCCAACCGTGCGCGGACTCGCGGCCGAGGGCACGCCTTACACGGGATTCCTGTATGCGGGCCTGATGATCGCAGCTGATGGGACGCCCAACGTGCTCGAATTCAATTGCCGCTTCGGCGATCCTGAAACGCAGCCGATCATGGCGCGACTGTTGAGCGATCTCGTGGAACTCTGCGAGGCCGCGCTCGCGGGCCGCCTGCACGAAGTCGAGGCGCTCTGGGATCCGCGCGCTGCGGTAGGTGTCGTGCTGGCGGCGGAAGGCTATCCGGACGACGTGCGCCAGGGCGATGTCATCGCGGGCCTCGAAGACGTGGCCGCACTGGATGGCAAGGTATTTCACGCCGGCACGCGGAGGGACGGCTCACGCGTGCTGACGGCGGGTGGACGTGTGCTATGCGCAGTCGGGCTTGGCCATGGCGTGGCCGAGGCACAGCGGGCCGCCTACGAACTGGTCGACCGCCTGCACTGGCGAGGCATGCAGTGCCGCCGCGACATCGGCTGGCGGGCAATCGGTCGCGCATGAGCATCGCTATACTTCGCGCATGAGCCGCATCCATCTGCGACGTTCGCATGCGCTGACCGCGAAAGCAGCGCGCGAGCGCGTCAATCGCATGGCCAAGGCACTCGCGCAGAAATTCGATGCCGAATGCAGCTGGCAGGACAACGTGCTCGCGATCGAGCATCGAAATGTCTCCGGCACCGTGACGATTGAAAGGGACGAGATTGTCGTCGAGGCGGTGCTCGGATTCTTTCTCGCCATGTTCCGCGACCGCGTGGATGAAGAACTGGTGCGCATCCTCGACGCGGAATTTCCGGACGATCAACTCTAGGCCGGAGACCTCGATAGGGCTACGAACATGAAGAAGCTGCTGAGATTTCTCGGCTGGTCGATCGTCACAGTCGTCGCGCTCGCGCTCTGCGCCTATGGCCTGGCCTGGTGGGTAGCCAGCAGTCGCTACGACCGGCAGTGGGAGGCCCACGAGGCCGCGTTTCCGATCCCTTTCCCGCCCGGCGAGGGGGACCTGGCGGCTTTGCGCGCGGAACGCGTGGCCGCCGGAGCGCCCGCGGATGATCCACTGGCCGGTGCGGACCTGGAAGCCGCAGCCCTCATGCGCGCGATCGCGAATGGCCAGCACCTGGTCGAGAGCCGGGTCGGATGCCGGGGCTGCCACGGCAAGGATTTTGGCGGAGGCGTGATCGTCGACGCGCCGGTCGTCGGGCGCTGGGTCGCGCCGAATCTGACGACCGGCGAAGGCAGTGTCGTACGCGATTACACCGCATCTGACTGGGATCACGCGGTCCGCCATGGTCTGCGCCGCGGAGGGCGCAGCTCGTCGATGCCGTCCATCGAGTTCGTCAATCTGTCGGACCACGAGCTGTCGGACATCGTGGCCTACATCAGAAGCGTGCCGCCTGTCGATCGCGATCCGGGACGCCTCAGACTCGGTCCTGTTTTCAGTTTCATGCTGGCTTTCGACCCTTCGGCGTTCGCAGCAGCCAGCATCGATCACCAGAAGGCTCATGCTGTTGAACCGCCGGATGCCGCGCCCACCGCGGAATACGGCGAACACATCGTACAAGTGTGCCGCGGTTGCCACGGCGTGAACCTGTCGGGCGGCAAGATCCAGGGCGATCCGAACATGCCGATCGTGGCAAACCTGACGCCGCACGAGACGGGCCTCAAGGACTGGACGGAAGCCGATTTCATCCGCGCGCTGCGCGAAGGCAAGCGCAAGGACGGCTCCGCAATTTCCGAATACATGCCCTGGCGGGCCTACGGGCAGATGAGCGATCCCGAGTTGAAGGCGATGTGGGCCTACTTGCGGACTGTGCCGGCGGTGGAGAAAGGCAAGCGCTGAACGCCGGGTCCGGCCCTATTTCTTCTGCACGGTCCGCTGCCGCTGTTCGCGATCGAAATCGACGGCGCGCCAGAGGTACCACGCGGCGGTCGTGCGGTAGGGCGCCCAGCGTTCGCCGAATTTCGCAAGCGCTTTCGGTTTCGGCATCTGGCGTTTCCGGTAAGCGATCCGATAGCCCATGCAGATGCCGTAATCGTCGACCGGCAGGACGTCCGGCCGGCCGAGCGTGAACATCAGGAACATCTCGACCGTCCAGCGGCCGACACCGCGCACCTCGGTGAGCCGCTCGATGATCGCCTCATCGGCAAGCCTCGTGAGTACGCGGCGTTCCGGAATCGTGCCATCGAGGGTCCTGGCCGCAATGTCCTTCAGGGAGGCTGCCTTGGCCCTCGAGAACCCAACGGCCCGCAGCTGCTCATCGGGCGTCGCGACGAGCTGGTCTGGCTGCGGGTAGCTTTCGCCGCCATACAGGGCGCAGAAGCGGCCGAGGATCGTATTGGCGACCTTGCCGGTCAGCTGCTGGTGGGCGACAGCCCGAATCAGCGATTCATAGGGGCTGCGATGACGCTCGGGCCTGATCAAACACGGCCCGGCGCGGCGAATGAGCTGCGCCATCACCGGATCGCCCCGGCGCAGATGGCGCAGCGCGTCCGTCATCCGCGCTTCATCGAATCGAAGAAGTCCGCGTTGGTCTTGGTGTCCTTCATCTTGTCGATCAGGAACTCGACCGCCGCAAGCTCATCCATCGGGTGCAGGAGCTTGCGCAGGATCCACATCTTGGCCAGTTCGTCCTGAGCCGTGATCAGTTCCTCGCGGCGCGTGCCGGAACGGTTGATGTTGAAGGCCGGGAACACGCGCTTCTCCGAAATCCGCCGGTCGAGGTGGATTTCGCTGTTGCCGGTGCCCTTGAACTCCTCGTAGATCACGTCGTCCATGCGCGACCCGGTGTCGATCAGCGCAGTCGCGATGATGGTCAGCGACCCGCCCTCCTCCACATTGCGCGCCGCGCCGAAGAAGCGCTTCGGCCGCTGCAGTGCGTTCGCGTCCACGCCGCCGGTCAGCACCTTGCCGGAGCTCGGCACGACAGTGTTGTAGGCGCGCGCGAGGCGCGTGATGGAATCGAGCAGGATCACCACGTCGCGCTTGTGCTCGACGAGGCGCTTGGCCTTCTCGATGACCATCTCGGCGACCTGCACGTGGCGGCTGGCCGGCTCGTCGAAGGTGGACGCGACGACCTCGCCCTTCACGGTGCGGGTCATCTCGGTCACTTCCTCGGGCCGTTCATCGATCAGCAGCACGATCAGGTAGAGGTCTGGATGGTTCCAGGTGATTGAGGTCGCGATGTTCTGCAGCAGCATCGTCTTGCCGGCCTTCGGCGGCGAGATGATCAGGCCGCGCTGGCCCTTGCCGAGCGGAGCCATCAGGTCAATCATTCGCGCAGTCAGGTCCTCGGTCGAGCCGTTGCCGCGCTCAAGCTTCAGGCGCTTGGTCGGATGCAGCGGCGTCAGGTTTTCGAACAGGATCTTGTGACGGGCGGATTCCGGTGTGTCGAAGTTGATTTCGCCGACTTTCAGCAGCGCGAAATAGCGTTCACCGTCCTTTGGCGGGCGGATCAGGCCGGAGATTGTGTCGCCGGTGCGCAGGTTGAAGCGCCGGATCTGGCTGGGGCTGATATAAATGTCGTCCGGACCGGCCAGATACGAACTGTCGGCCGAGCGCAGGAACCCGAAGCCGTCCTGCAGGATCTCGAGAACGCCGTCGCCGTAGATGTCCTCGCCGCTGCGCGCATGCGCTTTCAGGATCGAGAAGATGACGTCCTGCTTGCGCTGGCGCGCCATGTTCTCGAGTCCCATGGACTCGGCCATCGTCACCAGTTCGTGGACCGGCTTGTTCTTCAGCTCGGTCAGGTTCATGGAGCTGCGTGATGCGGCCAGCTCCTCCGGTGAAATTGTGTCGCCTTCCGAGCCTTCGACATGATCGTCGACCGGGAGCCCTTCAGTGCCGTGACGCGGCCCGCCGCCGCCACGATTGCGATGGCCCTTCTGGCGATTGCGCGACTGATTGCCGAGATAGCCCCTCACAGGTGCTGGTCCAGCAATGCCGCCAACTTCGACTTCCCGACCAGGCCGACCTGCTGCGCCTCGGGAGCGCCGTTCTTGAACAGGATCAGCGTCGGGATGCCGCGCACGCCGTACTTGACGGGCGTCTGGCGGTTGTCATCGATGTTCAGCTTGGCGATCTTGATCCGGCCCTGATAATCCTTGGCGATGTCGTCGAGGATCGGGGCGATGGCCTTGCAGGGACCGCACCATTCGGCCCAGAAATCGAGCAGGACTGGCAGGTCCGATTTCAGCACATCGGTCTCGAAGGTGGCATCTGTGGTGTGGACGATATTTCCGCTCACGCGGGCATTTCTCCTGGTCTGAGGTTTATCGGTGACGGGCAAATGCCCGATACGGCACAATAGGGGTTCTGGCGCTGGAACTCTGGCTGCCTGTCAGGGTGTTTGCACAAGCCCGGGGTCCTGTTCGGGACGCTTCGGGAGTGCCGGTGGACGCGGTGTTAGCGGGGGAACCGCGCTGCTCAGGTGCTTTTGTAGCGCGTCGGAGGAAATTTTTCAAGAGATGAATGCCACAGTAGTAGCCAAGTGACGGAACAGCAATTCTCGGAAATCTCGTTCACCGGCCTGCAATTACCCGAATCCGTGGCCCGCGGCATCGCTGATGCGGGCTTCGAACGCTGCACCCCGATCCAGGCCGAGGCGCTGCCACGGGCGCTGGCGGGCCTCGATGTGGCAGGCCAGGCGCAGACCGGCACGGGCAAAACCGCCGCATTCCTGGTGGCGCTTTACAACCATCTGCTGCGCTACCCCGCCTCGGCGGACCGGCCCGTCTCCTCGCCGCGCGCCCTGGTGCTCGCACCGACGCGCGAGCTCGCGATCCAGATCCATCGCGACGCGGAGCTCCTGGGGCAGTACACCGGCCTGGGCCTGGGTCTTGCCTACGGCGGCGTCGATTACGACAAGCAGCGCCGGGAGCTGCAGGCGGGCGTCGACGTGCTGATCGGCACGCCAGGTCGCATCATCGACTACTACAAGCAGCACGTCTTCGACCTGCATCACGTGCAGGTCATGGTCCTCGATGAAGCCGACCGGATGTTCGACCTTGGCTTCATCAAGGACATCCGCTATCTGCTGCGCCGGCTTCCGGCGCCGGAATACCGGCTGAACATGCTGTTTTCCGCGACCTTGTCGCACCGGGTGCTCGAGCTCGCGTACGAGCACATGAATGACCCGGAGCTGATCCGCATCGAGCCCGAGCGCGTCACCACCGACCGTGTGCGCCAGGTCATCTACTACCCGGCGATGGAGGAAAAGGCCCCGCTGCTGGTCCACTTCCTGCGCAAGACTGACGCGACGCGCACGATGGTCTTCGTCAATACCAAGCGGCTTGCCGAGCGGCTCGAACGGGTCTTGCTCGCGAATGGCATCGTTGCATCCGCGATGTCAGGCGACGTCCCGCAGCGCAAGCGCATGCGCATGCTGCGTGAGTTCCATGAAGGCAAGCTCGCGGTGCTGGTTGCGACGGACGTCGCAGCGCGCGGCCTGCACATACCGGACGTCAGCCACGTGTTCAATTACGACCTGCCCCAGGACGCGCAGGATTACGTCCACCGCATCGGCCGTACCGCACGCGCCGGGGCGGCCGGCGATGCGGTCAGTTTCGGCTGCGAGCAATATGTCGAGTCGCTGCCTGAAATCGAGGCATTCATCGGCATGCGCATTCCGGTCGGAAGCTTTGACGCCGCGGAATTGCCGGAACTGAGGTCCGGGCATTTTGCGCCGCGCCAGGAAGAAAACGAGGAAGACGGTCCGGCACCGCCGCCACGCCACTGGCGCGGCCACCAGCAAGGCCGGCCGGCACGCCAGGGGGACAGATCACGTGCGCAGGCCCCGATTCGAACGGAACGCGTTGAAAGCCAGGCGGTCGCGCCAATTGCAGTCCCGACCGACGATGTGCCACCCGCCAGGAAGCGGCGGCGGCGACGCCGGCATGGTGGCGGCCCGCGCAGCGGGCCTCAGGCACCGCCGGCCGGCTGACTCGCGGCGAGCGGTGGCGCAAGCCCCTGCGCCAGTTCATGGACGGAATCGACGCCCGGGAAATCCCTCACCGCCCGCGACGGCGCGCGACTGTCGGGCCGGCGTATTGCGTACAGCCATTCGATGCCGTGCGCTCGCGCCGCACGCAGCACCGGCAGGCTGTCGTCGGCAAACAGCGTGCGTTTGGCATTGAAGGGCTCCTGCGCGGCGAGCCTGGGCCAGAATGCGGCGCTTTCCTTGGCTTCGCCCAGATCGTGCGAAGAATAGACGGCGTGGAACTCGCGACGAACACCGAGATGCGCATCCTTGATTGCGAATGTTTCCGGATGCGCGTTGGTCACCAGTACGATCCGCCGTCCTGCGGCGCGCAGTTTCGCGAGGAACTCCCGCGCCATGGGAAGCCAGGCGATCCGGTGTCTTGCCGTACGCTTCAGCGCCGCGATATCGAGCGCAAGTGCCTGGCTCCAGTAATCGATGCAATACCAGTCGAGTGTGCCGTGAGCCGCCTCGAACATCGGCTTCATGACCCTGCGCGCCTCCTCAATCGGCATGCGCCGGCTCTGTGCATAATGCCGGGGAACCCATTCCTGCCAGAAATGGATATCGAACTCGAGGTCGAGCAGCGTGCCGTCCAGGTCCAGCAGTACGGTATCGATGGATGACCAGTCCGGAACCACGAAGGTGTTCTTCACGGGCCTATGATATAACGCGCGCCACCCCGGAGACGCCATGATCCCTGACCTGCACCGGCTGCTGCTTGATGTGACCGTGCTTGCCCGCGAGGCGGGTCACGCGATTCTCGGAGTCTATGCAGCGTCGTTCACCGTCAAGGAGAAAGACGACCGCTCGCCGCTGACTGAAGCCGATCTGCAGTCCGAGCGGCTGATACTTGCCGGCCTGCGCCGGCTCACGCCCGAGATTCCCGTGCTATCGGAGGAATCGAGCCAGGCGCCCTATGCAAAACGCGCTGCGTGGGACTGGCTCTGGGTCGTCGATCCGTTGGACGGCACAAAGGAATTCATCCAGCGCAACGGGGAATTCACCGTCAATATCGCACTGGTTCACAAGCACCGTCCGGTGCTCGGCGTCGTGCACGCTCCCGCTCTGGAGCGTGATTATTATGCCGCCGAGGGAATCGGCGCATTCCGCTCCGATGCCGCCGCGGCGGGCCGTCCGATTCACGTCGTGCCGCGGAGCTCCGGTCCGGTCCGCGTGGTCGGCAGCCGTTCCCATCGTGGCAGCTCGCTCGACCGCTTCCTCGCCCGGGTCGGGCCGCACGAGTTCGTCGAGGTCGGAAGTTCGCTGAAGATATGCCTGGTCGCAGAAGGCCTCGCCGATGTGTATCCCCGCCTGGGCCCGACCTCCGAATGGGACACTGCAGCGGGCCAATGCGTGGCCGAGCAGGCCGGTGCTCAGGTACTGCAACTGAACGGCAAGCCACTTTCCTATAACAAGGGCGACGATGTCCTGAATCCACATTTCATCGTCTATGCGGACCCGGGCACCGACTGGCTGGCAATGGTGCAATGAGCTGGGAGCTGCTGCTTGGCGTGGCGCTGCTGGCAATCCTCGGGATGTTCTGGCATTCGAGCCTTGCAGCGCGTGAGCATGCAAACCGCGTGGCGATGGAAACCTGCGCAGGTGCCCAGGTCCAGTTGCTCGATGGAACCGTATCGATACACCGCCTGAAGCTGGTCCGGCATGGCGATGCGCCGCTCGTCTGGCAGCGCACGTATGTATTCGATTACACGGAGGACGGCTTCAACCGGCGCCGCGGCTTTGTCGTGCTTGCCGGAAACTCGCTCGACACGGTTGGCCTGGGGCCGAGAGCCGCATGAATCCGCAATCGCCCGTGGATCTGCACCTGCATTCCAGAGCCTCCGACGGCGTGCTCGAGCCGGCTGCGCTGGTTGCCCACGCCTCAGATTGCGGTGTCCGCTTCATGGCTTTGACCGATCACGACACGATCGCGGGCATCGAGGAAGCAGGGGCGGCCGCACGACGCCTCGGTGTCACGCTGGTTGCGGGTGTCGAACTGTCGGTTGACTGGCGAGGACGCACATTGCACGTGCTGGGCCTCGCAATCGATCCGCTGGCCGCGCCGCTGGTGAGCGGATTGCGCGAGCTTCAGACGATCAGGCTTGAGCGTGCCCTGCAGGTCGCCATCCGCCTCGATGCGGCTGGAGCCCCGGGCGCTGCCGCGCTCGAAATGGTGCGAAAGGCAGGCCCGCTGCCAACCCGCATGCACTTCGCCCGCGCGCTCGTCACGCTGGGCACCGCGCGTGATGTGGCAGCGGCATTCGATCAATGGCTGGCGCGCGGCCGCCCCGGATATGTGGCCGCGAATTGGCCGTCGCTCGCGGAAGCGACGGGCTGGATCGTGGCTGCCGGCGGCAGCGCGGTCATCGCGCACCCGCTGCGCTATCCGCTGTCTGCCGGCGGGCTGCGCGAGCTTTGCGCCGAATTCTCGGTCGCCGGCGGCCGGGGCATCGAGGTCATCACCGGGGGCGGAGGTATCCGCAACGCCGACCAGGCGATATCGCTGGCGACGCGCTGCGGTCTCGAGGGTTCGGTCGGATCTGATTTCCACGACCCCGCGATACCGTGGAATCCGCCCGGGCGTTTGGCTAAGCTTCCGGGGTCGGTCCGACCGGTGTGGTTGGGGCCGCCTTTTCCCGCATTCGAGACCGACGCCGAGCCGGCATGACGGACGACGACAAGGTCAACACCCAGCTATTCGAGCGGATGCAGCGCCTGCGGGAACTGCGCATCGAGCATCGCGACCTCGACGACGTGATTGGCCGGCTGTCGATGGCTATTTATGTCGACGAGTTGCAACTGCGGCGCCTCAAGAAACGGAAGCTGATGCTGAAAGACCAGATCATGCGGCTCGAAAGCGAGCTGATACCGGACCTGAATGCCTGATGCCGCAGCGGGCGGCGGGCGCACGATCAGTGGTAAGTTCACACGATGGATGAGTTCGTCAGCACGGTGTTTCGCCTGTTGAAGGACGCCGGCGCAGCGCAGGTCCTGGCCATCGCCACCGTCTTCGTCGTCGTGCTTCTCGGCGTCCTGCTCGGCCGGCGCTGGTATCTGTCGCGTCCGGACACCGGCACGAGTCCGCGCGGCCCCGCAATCGACGTGGTGGTCATCATCCTGCCGTACCTGCTGGGCCTGCTGATCATCGTCACTGCCCGTCGGCTGCTGCTTGCGTCGGGTCAGCCGACCGCCGGAATCGATGCCGCGTGGCTGCTGCTTATCGCGCTGGCGGTGATCCGCCTGCTGGTGTTCCTGCTGCGCCTGTCGCTGGGCCGGGGCTTGCGCATCAAGGCCTGGGAACTGCGGGTCACGCTCCTGATCTGGCTGGTCGCCGGGGCGCAGTTGATGGGCTGGCTGGACACGATCGTGGTAGCGCTCGAATCCATCGGCCTGTCGGCGGGCTCGACGCGCGTCACGATCTGGTCCGTCCTGAAGGCGATCGCCACAGTCACCCTGTTCGTGGTTGCGAGCGTCTGGGTCGCGCGCTGGATCGACCGGCGCATCAACATGATCGAGGAACTGGCGCTCTCGACGCGCATCGGAATCGGCAAGTTCGTTCATGCATTGCTGATCGGCTTCGGTGCTTTGCTGGGTCTGCAGGCCTCGGGCGTCGACCTGACTGCGCTGACCGTGTTTTCAGGCGCGATCGGCCTCGGCCTCGGTTTCGGACTGCAGGCGATTGCGGCGAATTTCGTCAGCGGATTCGTGCTGTTGCTGGATCGTTCGATCAAGCCGGGCGATGTGATCAGCTTTACCGGCACCACCGGAACCAGCACGACCGGTTTTGGCTGGGTCGAGGAGCTGCGCGCCCGCCATATCGTGATCCGCGATCGCGATGGCGTGGCAACACTGGTGCCGAACCAGAATGTCATCACCAACCCGTTGATCAACTGGAGTTACGGACACCCGAAGGTGCGCCTGCATGTGCCGGTGCGCATCGGCTACCAGGATGACCCCGAGCTGGCCCTCAAATTGCTGCTCGAGGCCGCCGACCATCCGCGCATCCTTCGCGACCCGCCTGCGGTCACGCGCCTGCTGCAGTTCGGGGACTTCGGTATGGAGATCGAGCTGCGTTTCTGGATCGGCGACCCGGCCGAGGGCGTCAACAACATCCGTTCCGACGTCAATCGCAGGATCTGGGCGCTGTTCCGCGAGAACGGCGTGACGATTCCGCCGGCGCAGCGCGAAATCAGGATCCTCGAGGGCAACATACCCGCGTCGAAACTGGCGCCGCTCCCGACGCAGCCGATCAAGTTCTCTTCCGACCACCAGGATTAGCGGTGACCAACGCCGGCGCGGCGCGCCCGCACATCCCCGAGCACGAATACGCGCTCAGTTACGTGCGTAGCCCGGGTCCCGGCGGCCAGAACGTCAACAAGGTCGCGACGGCCTGCGAGTTGCGGTTCAACGTCGGTGCAACAACTCTGCTCGACGAAGCAGGCAGGCAAAGGCTGCGGGCAATGGCAGGCCGCCGGTTGACGCTGCTGGATGAGATCGTGCTCGAAGCGCATCGGCATCGCAGCCGCGAAGCCAACCGACGTGATGCGCTCTCCCGGCTCGCCGAATTGATCGAGCGCGCACGCAGGGTGCCGAAGATCCGCAAGCCGACGAGGCCCACGCGAGGTGCCCGTATTCGCCGGCTCGAGGGCAAGCGCCAGCGCAAGGACATCAAGCGCCTGCGCGGGCGACCGGCATTCGAGTGAACAACCGGTTCAACCCGAGGGCGCGGTCCTGCTGCCGGAAGGCCCTAGCTGTGGGTCACCTGAAGGATGCTGTTGCGGATCTGCTCCGATAGCACGATGCGAGCGTCTTCCGCCACGGCAAACAGCAGATCGTCGTAGGTCAGAAGCCCCTCCCCATCCAGCCGGATCACTCCCCGCTGGCGCAGCAATTCGATGAAGTCCCGGAACATCGAACGGTCAAAGAACTCCGGGGCTGCAAGTCCGTACAGCATGGACATGCGCTGGGCCATCGTGACACAGCGCTTCTCCAGCGCTTCCAGCGACAGCACCGAATGCCCGGCGCGCAATAGCAGCGCGATGGCCAGGTAATAGCGCTCAATGGTCTGGATCGTCGCCTGCGCAAGCACTGACAGCCGCACGGCCTCAGCGCTGCCGGTGGTCGGCCGGCGCCAGGACTCGCCGTCGGCAGTCCGCTCCAGCAGGCCATGGCCAGCCAGGGCCGCGAGAACGCCGTCAACGGCACCGGCCAGCTCGTCTTCGCGCCAGCGCAGGAACAGTTCTGCGCGGATGTATGGATAGACGCGTCCGACCAGCCGCTGCAAATCTTCATGGCGCATCCTGGAATTATTCAGGAACGCGCATGCCACCAGCGACGGCAGGGCAAACAGATGCAGGACATTGTTGCGGTAGTAGGTTGCGAGCACCGCATTCTGCTCGACCATGCGCAGTACGTCGCCGAGCGGGTGCGCGCGCCGCTCGAGCATGCCCATCTGCTCGACACGCCGGATGATCGAAGCGCCATCATCGGCCGCGACTGAAATGTCCGGTGAATAAGGAAATGCGCGAAGCAGGTCGATGTATAACTGCAGTTGCTTCTCAAGATCATTCTCAACCATCGCCTGGCGCGGCGCCGCGAGCAGCGCAACGGACAACAGGTTTATCGGCGTGACGGCCGCCGCAGCATTGATTCTCCGCATGATCTCGCCCGCGACGACATCAACTGCATCTCCAAACCATGTTGGGCGCGCGCTCTCGTCCTTCACGTCATTGCGCCAGTCAGGATTCAGCCCGTCCAGCGCGCCATCGAGCAGCAGCGGCTCGCCGAAGCTGATATAGACCCGACCGAGTTGCCGGCGAAGTTGTGGCAGGACACGCAGCAATCCTCCGAGTGTCTCCTTCTGCTTTGGCCGGCCCGAGAGTTCGTCGATGTATGACTCGCCCTCCAGCAGGCGCTCATAACCAAAATAAGCCGGCACGTAGGCGACTGGCCGCCGCGCATCGCGCAGGAAGCTGCGCACTGTCATGGCCAGCATGCCCGTACGGGGCTGCAGCAACCTGCCGGTGCGGCTTCGACCACCCTCGATGAAGAATTCCATCGGGTGGCCGCGATTCATCATAACGTCGACGTATTTCGTAAAGACGACCGGGTAGAGACCGCTGCCGCGAAAGCTGCGCCGTATGAAGAATGCGCCGCCCTTGCGCAGCAGGCGCCCGAGCACCGGCAGGTTGAGGTTGATTCCGGCGGCCACATACGGCACCGCGTAGCCGCGCCGGTAGATCACATACGACAGCAGCAGGTAATCGATATGGCTACGGTGGCAGGGGACATAGACGATTTCGCAGGCGGGTGGCAGCCGGTCGAGATACTCCGCATTCCTGACCTCGACACCGTCAAAGACACGGGTCAGCATCCAGGTCAGGACCCGGTCGGCGATCCGTATGAACGAATGCGAATAATCCGCTGCGATCTCGAGTGCGTTGCGGCGTGCGGCCCGCAGGCCGTCGCGGCGCGAGGCCTTCGAGTCGCGAATCTCCTGGCGTACGGCCTGGCGCACGGCACGCGTTCTCAGCACCTGCGCGACGATTGCGCGCCGCGTCGACAGGTCCGGGCCCAGCGTGTCCGCGCGCATGTGCCGGAATTCCGCGCGCAGTTCCTTCAGCAGCCGGCGTGCGCCGCGCGCACCATCGGCACCTGAAGCCGCAAAACTCTGAAGTGAGCGCGGCTCGCCGAACCGGATCAGCGTATTGCGGCCGTTAAATACGATGGACAGCAGCCGCCTGAATGGGCCCACCAGCGCCCAGTTCTCCGACAGGATCAGACGCAGCCAGGATCGCTCGCGCTGTGGCGCCCTGCCCCAATAGACCGCGACCGGAACGATGTCGAGCTCCAGCGCGCCGTCGGCGCCCGCCGCCGCGATGGCGCCCGCGAGTTCAGGAGGCGTGCGCCGATCCGCGCGGCGGCGCAGCACGCCGGCACGCCGCTCCATCGCGACCACCGAGCGCGGCAGGCGCAGTTCGCGCGCTTTCAGGCGCTTGGCGGGCCGGCGCAAACCACCGTCCATGCAGGCCTGCTCGAGCGCCAGCAGGTCCGACATGTTGCGCTCTTCCAGAACATAGAGCAGCGGACGGGCGCGGCCTCGCAGGCGAACGAACGCGTCCTCGGGCACGACGGTTGCCCGCACGAACACGCGCAGGACGCCGCGCGACGCCCACAGAAAGGTGCGATCGAGCCCGAGCAGCCGCTTCATTCTTCGGGTTTGGAGTCTTCGCTCTCGCTGATCTGAGCCTCAAGCTCGGCCTTATGCGCTTCAACGGCCGCATTGGTCCGGTCACGGGCCTTGTCCTGCGTGCTGATCAGGTCACCAAACACGGTGTCTTCGACTTTCATGGGCGGTTTCTCCGGCTCGGGCTCGCTCTTGCCGCAGCCGGCCATTGCAAGCACCGCGAATGTCCCGGCCATCCAGATTGCGCGCATCGCGGTCCTCCTGGGTCGACAAGTGATGCAGTTTAGCGCGATCCTGCCCCGCATGGACTCATTCGAGGGCAAAGTGGTCGTGCTGACCGGCGCATCCGAAGGCATTGGCCGTGCGCTTGCGCTCGCCCTGGCATCCGCGAGGGCGCGCATCGTGCTTGCAGCAAGGAGTGCCGAGCGGCTCGCCTCGCTTTCCTCGGAATGCAGTGCGCGCGGCGCGGAAGTCCTGAGCGTGCCGACCGATGTCTCGCATCGCGCTGATTGCGAGGCGCTGATCGAAGCGACGCTTGGGCGCTTCGGAACGATCGACGTGCTGCTGCACAACGCCGGATCGACGATGTGGTCGAGACTCGACCAACTCCAGGACCCCGAGTTGCTCGAGCGCCTGATGCGCACCAACTATCTCGGCGCCGCGTGGCTCACCTGGCGGGCATTGCCCGCGCTCGTCGCGGCACGCGGGCGTATCGTGGCCGTATCCAGTCTTGCGGGGCTCATCGGCGTTCCCACGCGCACCGGCTATTCCGCCTCCAAGCACGCGATGATCGGCTTTTTTGATTCGCTGCGTATCGAGCTCGTGGACAAGGGAGTCAGCGTCACGGTCGTCGCGCCCGATTTCGTGCGCTCTGAAATTCACCGGCGCGCGATCGGCCCGGATGGCAGGCCGCTCGGGGTCAGCCTGATGAAGGAAGCGAAGATCATGACCGCCGAGGAATGCGCAGCAATCATTCTGCGCGCGACGCTTCAACGCCGACGGCTGGTGTTCACATCGCTGCGTTCCCGCGCGCTGCGCTGGCTCAAGCTTCTTGCCCCGGGACTGGTTGACCGCCTCGCCGCACGCGCGATCCGACGCCGACACTGACACCCGCGCGGCCGATGCGCCGGACGGGCGGCGAGTGAGCGAATAAAGATCGGCTGAGCGAACGAGCCGGCCCGGCAGGCGCGCAGGCCGCGCGAACTCAGCGCCGCTTCGGCAGGTCGAGCGCGACGAGGAAGTATTCGAAGAGGTAGTTCACCAGCGAGAGCTCGCTGTGCAGGCGGTGGTCCGAGTCGAGGATGTGCAGCGTCGCGCTGTGCTCGCGGGCAAACTTGATGCTGTTCTCGACCGGCACGACATCGTCGCGCCAGCCGTGCACGATCGTCTTCGGGCAAGGTGCCGGTTTCGCGGTCAGCTCCTCGGTTCCCGGCATGTAGAACGCCGGAGCCATCAGGAACAGGCCGCGCGCATGCAGCAGCGCCGAAGCGCTGGTTGCGACATAGCCGCCGAGACTCGAGCCGACCAGCACCAGATCACCACGAATGTCGCGACAGAAACTCAGTAGCCTTGTGACCCGGTCGCGCGGGTCGCTGACGCCGCGATAGTCAACCGAGTCAACATTCCAGCCTTCGCTCTTCGCGACCTCCGCCATCGCGGAAATCTTGGTTCCCCACGGGCTGCTGTCCAGACCGTGCGAAAAGACCACGTGACGACTGGCCATGTACCGCTCCGCAACCCTGACGCGGCGATGGTATCAGTCCCGGCGCGGCCGCCACAGCAGCGCGTCGAGATCATCCGCGACTTCGTGCCTTGCAAGGTCCACGCAGCCATTGCGAAACCGCACGCCCTCCCGCTCGAGCCTTTCGCGCTGCAACCGGTACAGCCGCGAACCCGGCGGCAAGCTGATGGCGCCGCGCGCATTGATGACGCGATGCCAGGGCAGCCGGAGCCCGGCTGGCGCCACTTTCAGCGCATGGCCGACCAGCCGCGCACGGCGCGGCAGCCCCGCCCGGCGCGCGACGTCGCCGTAACTGGCGACCGACCCGCGCGGGATCCTCGCGACCTCTTTCCAGATGCGTTCGAGCAGCCTGCGATCTGTGCCGGCCATCACCAATGATTGTAGCCGCGTCGTGATATCGTCCGCCTGCCGTGGACGAGCAGGACGACCGTACCCAGATCGATCCGAGGGCCAACCCCTGGGCGATGCTGGCATCGTTGCCGCTGTTTTCTGGTTTGCCCAATACCGTCATCGACGCCGCGGTCGCCGAACTCGAGTGGATCGCGCTGCCCGGCGGCAGCTTGTTGTTCGAGGCCGGCGAGCCGGCCGATTCCGTCTACTTCGTGGTCAGTGGCTGTCTGGGTGCATTTGGCGCGGGCGGCCAGCTCGTCGGTCGCATTGCCGCGGGTGAGAGTGTCGGCGAGATGGGCCTTATTGTGGCGCGGCCGCGCACTGCAACCGTGCGCGCGTTGCGCGATTCGGAACTCGCGCGGCTGTCATCCGGCACTTTCGAGCGTGTGCTTCTCTCCCATCCCGATGCGATCCTGCGGCTCGCACGGCTCTCGGTCGAACGCCTGCTTGAAAACGCCCCGACACGAAGGTCCGCGCCGGCCGCGCCGCGCACGATCACGGTCGTCCCCCATGATCCGACGATCGACGTCAATGCACTGACCACCGCGCTGGTCGAAGCGCTCGCCCGCCTGGGTCTCGTCGACCTGGTCGGCAGCGCCAGAGCCGGCCGCCACAGCAGCCAGTGGTTCCATGAGGTCGAATCACGCAACGACTTCGTCGTCTATGTGGGCGAGCCGGGCGATACTGTCTGGACCCGCCAGTGCGTGCGTCAGGCGGATGTCCTGCTGCTGGCAGCAAGGGCTGACACCGAAGCCGGGCCCTGGCCCGTGCTTGAACAGCATCCGCATGCCGCGCAACGCGCCGAGCTCCTGCTGCTGCACGAAGGCCGCATCACCAGCGGCGCCGCGTCACGCTGGCGCGCAACACTTCCCGGCATGCCATTCCATCACTCGCGGGGAGCCGCCGACCTGGCGCGCATCGTGCGCCTGTTGACGCATCGGGCAGTGGGTCTGGTGCTGTCTGGTGGAGGCGCGCGCGGCTTTGCGCATCTCGGCGTCGTGCGCGCACTGCGCGAGCACGGCATACCGATTGACCTCGTGGGTGGTGCCAGCATGGGCGGCATCCTCGCCGCCGGTGTCGCAGCCGACTGGACCGACGAGGAGCTGGTCGAGCGTTTCAAACGCAGCTTTGTGGACACGAATCCGCTTTCGGATTTCACCTGGCCACTGATCTCGCTGGTCTCAGGCCGCAAGGTCGGATTGCTGTTGCGCCGCGAACTCGGGGACATCGATATCGAGGACCTGCCGCTGCCGTTCTTCTGCGTTTCTTCCAACCTGACGAGCGGCCGGATCGCGGTGCATCAACAGGGCCTGCTGTGGCGCTGGCTGCGCGCTTCGGTCGCGATCCCCGGCGTCCTGCCGCCCGTCTTCCATGGTGGCGAAGTATTCGTCGACGGCGGCACGATGAACAACCTGCCCGTTGATGTCATGCGCGCGAAGGGTCGCGGCCCGGTCATCGGCGTTGACGTCGGCACCGACCCGACATTCACGACCGATATCGACGCGACAGAGGCGCCTTCGTTCCTGAACCTGTTTCGCCGCGCGCAGCGGCGGCGGAAGCGCCCGAACATCCTGCAGATCCTGTGGCGCTCCGGCATGGTCAACAGCATGACCGCAACGCAGGAGCGCCGCGGGCTGAGCGACCTGTTGCTGATGCCGCCGCTCGCATCGCTGGACCTGCTGGACTGGAAATCCTTCGAGCGCGCCATCGAGATCGGCTACCGGCACACCTGCGAACGGCTGGCAGAAGGAATGCCGGAAGGCTTGCGGCGAGCGCGAAATGACTGACGCATGAGTGCGGGGCGCGGCTGGCAATTCTGGATCGACCGTGGCGGCACCTTCACCGACATCATCGCCCGCGCGCCAGACGGCCGGCTGATCGTCGAGAAGCGGCTGTCGGAAGATCCGCTCGCCGATCGCGATCCCGGCGTCGCAGGGGTCCTGGCGCTGCTCGATCGGCATGGCGGCGCCGAACCGGCAATCGAGGTGATCCGGATCGGCACGACGGTCGCGACCAATGCGCTCCTCGAACGGCGCGGCGTGCCGACCGCGCTGGTCATCACCGCGGGATTTCGCGATGCGCTTGCAATCGGCTACCAGAACCGGCCGGAACTGTTCCGCTTGCGCATCGAACTTCCGCAACCGCTCTATCGTGAGGTCATCGAGGCCGACGAGCGGCTGGCCGCCGACGGCGAGGTCCTGCGACCGCTTGACCAGAAGCGGCTTGCCGCGGATCTCGGGCACTTGCGTGCGCAGGGAACTGGCAGTGTCGCCATCGTGTTGATGCACGGGTACCGGTACCCGGATCACGAGCGGCGCGCGACCGGGATTGCACGGCTGGCGGGATTCGACGACGTCATTGCGTCGCACGAGTCTTCGCCGATGATCCGTCTCGTCAGCCGCGGCGACACGACGGTGGTCGATGCCTACCTCACGCCGCTGCTTGCGCGTTATGCGCGCCTATTCCGCGAGGGACTTGGGCCGCGGTTCTCGGACACGCCGCTGCAGTTCATGCAGAGCAATGGCGGTCTCGTCGCGCTGCAGGCGTTTCGCGCGTCGAATGCCGTCCTCTCGGGCCCCGCCGGCGGCCTGGTCGGCACGGCGCGCGCCGGCAAGGCGCTCGGGCGGTCGCGCCTGATTGCCTTCGACATGGGCGGAACTTCGACCGACGTGGCGCTCCACGACAACGGCTGTCCGCAGCGCTATGAAACTACGGTCGCCGGCGTGCGCCTGCAGGCGCCGATGATGAATATCCACACCGTTGCAGCCGGCGGCGGCTCGATACTGCATTTCGAAGGCGGTCGCCTGCGGGTTGGACCGCAATCGGCGGGCGCCAATCCCGGGCCCGCCTGCTATCGCCGCGGCGGCCCGCTCACCGTGACCGACCTGCAGGTACTGCTCGGCAGGATCCGCCCTGAATTCTTCCCGGCGGTATTCGGTCCCCGCCGCGACCTGCCTCTCGACGAACACACGGTACAGGAGCATTTCGAGCAGCTCGCCATGCGCGTCTCGGCAGACACGGGAGCACCGACCTCCGCCGAGCAGCTCGCGGCAGGATTCCTGGATGTGGCTGTCGAGACGATGGCGCGCGCGATCCGCCACGTTTCGGTGCGCCAGGGCCACGATCCGGGCGAATTCGCGTTGTTCTGCTACGGTGGCGCGGCTCCGCAGCATGCCTGCCGGGTCGCGGAAGCGCTCGGCGTCGGCGAGATACTGATCCACCCGATGGCCAGCGTGCTGTCGGCCTGGGGCATCGGGCTCGCCGATCGCAGCCTGCAGCGCAGGCAGAGCATCGAGCGCCCGTTGGCGGATGCTTCGCGTGAATCGCTGGCAGGGCAACTCGATGCCATGTGCCAGGAGCTGCGCCAGTCATTGATTTTGCAGGGCGCCGATGCCGCGACGCTCGGCTTGTCGCAGGTCGTCGAGTTGCGCGCTCCAGGCACCGAGACCGCGATCGGAATTCCACTGGATGACGTGCCGAAGATGCTGGAACGATTCAGCGCCGAATTCCGCCTGCGCTTCGGATTTCTCCCGGACCTCGAGGGCGTCATCGTTGCGACCCTGCGCGCCGAGGTCCTGTCCCCGGGCGAACCGGCGGCTGGTGACCTGCCGCGCGCAACTGCGACCAGGGCACCGATGCAGGATGGCGGCGTTCGTGCCTGGTTCGACGGCTGGCGTGAAGTGGTGGCAATTGATCGCGCGGGTCTTTCGACTGCGAATGCCATCGCCGGACCGGCATTGATCGTCGAGCCGAATTCCACGACTGTCGTCGAGGCAGGATGGACGCTGCGCCTGCTCGAAGGCGGCGAGCTGAAGCTCACGCGGGTCGGCATGAGCGCGCCCGGGCGCGGAGCAGTGCGGCATCCCGATCCGGCACTGCTCGAAATCTACAATCATCGTTACATGCAGGTCGCGGAACAGATGGGCGCCGTGCTCCAGGCAACCGCTGTCTCGGTGAATATCCGCGAACGGCTGGACTTTTCCTGCGCCCTGTTTGATGCACGGGGTGCACTGATCGCAAACGCCCCGCATATGCCCGTGCATCTCGGCTCGATGGGCGCAAGCGTGCGCGCCGTGATCGAGCGCAACCACGGCGAGCTGCGCCCGGGGCGTGCATGGATGTTGAACGCGCCTTATGCCGGCGGCACGCACCTGCCGGACATCACCGTCGTCACCCCGGTCTTCACAGCAGGCGACCGCCACCCCGCGTTCTACGTCGCATCGCGCGCACATCATGCGGACATCGGCGGTATCACGCCCGGCTCCATGCCGCCCGCGAGCCGCCTCATCGGGGAGGAAGGCGTGCTGATCGACAACTTCCTGCTGGTTGACGGCGGCCGCCTGCGAGAGCGCGAATTGCGGGCGGTACTGGCATCCGGCAGGTGGCCGGCCCGCAATCCGGACCAGAATGTCGCCGACCTGAAGGCGCAACTCGCCGCCAATTCGCGCGGCATGTCTGAACTCGGGCGGCTGATCGAGCTCTTTGGCCGAGAGCAGGTCGAGGCCTACATGGGTCATGTGCAGGACAACGCCGAAGCATTCGTCCGCGAGGTCATCGGGCGTCTTTCCGACGGCCAGCGCCGCTACGAACTCGATGACGGCAGTGCTATCGAGGTTTCGGTCACTATCGACCGGGCGGCGCGCGCGGCGGTGATCGATTTCACCGGCACCTCGGCCCAGAGCGCCGGCAATTTCAATGCTCCGCTCGCCGTTTGCACGGCGGCGGTACTCTACGTTTTTCGCACGCTGATCGACGCGGACATCCCGCTCAACGAGGGCTGCCTCCGGCCGCTGGTGATCCGCGTCCCATCCGGGTCGATGCTGAACCCCGTGCCGCCGGCTGCAGTCGTCGCCGGTAATGTCGAGACTTCGCAATGCATCGTCGATGCACTGTACGGAGCGCTTGGCGCGCTGGCCGCTTCACAGGGAACCATGAACAACCTGACATTCGGGGACGGCGAATACCAGTACTACGAAACGATCGCGGGCGGCGCGGGAGCCGGGGCCGGATTTGACGGCGCGTCAGGCGTGCAGACGCACATGACAAACTCGCGTCTAACGGATCCTGAAGTGCTGGAGGCGCGTTATCCGGTTCTGGTTCGTGAATTCCGTTACCGCCGCGGCTCCGGCGGTGCTGGCCGGCAGCACGGCGGCGACGGTCTCGTCCGCCGCATCGAGTTCCGAAAACCCATGACTGCGGCCATCCTGTCCAATCACCGGCGCATTGCGCCATTCGGTCTCGCCGGCGGCGGCGACGGCGCGACCGGGATCAACCGGCTGGAACCGGCTCGCGGCGGATCGCGCCAGCTGCCGGCCTGCGTGAGTCTCGAAGTCCAGGCGGGCGATACGCTGGTCATCGAGACGCCGGGCGGCGGCGGCTACGGTCGCGCCTGAATCAGAATTGCCGGTCGGGCGGCAGTTCGAGCCCCTCGAGCGCCTGGGTGATGCCGGTGTCCGGCAGGCCGGTCAGATTAGGGCTCACGGGCTGCGTGCGGCTGCCCCCGGCGCGATGACTGACCATGTAGGCGTGGAATTCGCCCGATCGGGCTGCCGCAAAACCATACAGCAGGTTGGCGATGCCGCGTTGGCGATGCTGTTCGCGGTTGACACGCTCGTCGCACAACACAAACCAGCGATCGCCCGGCTCGCGATGCGCAAATGCGCCGCGCTCTTCGAGTGAACCCAGAAAAGCCCGGACCTGCGCCGCCGCACGCCGCCAGGTCGCCGGTTCATTCGGCTCGAACAGCATCCAGCGCGTGCCGCTTTCGATGCTGTTGATGATCATGAATGCCAGTCGGCGCGCCGACAGCATGCGCCAGTCCGCCGCTCCGGCGCCCGGGCCGGCCATCGTGCAGGCGTTTGGTACATCGCGGCCAGGCCGCCTGACCGTCTGCACCGTATTGACGCCACAACTGAGCAGCCGCGCGCGATAGTTGTCGTCGACCGCGCAGATCGGCCGCAGACCCGGGCGCAGCGAGGCGGCCTCGCTGCTCGTCGCGGACCAGACCGGTGCGATATCCGCCGCCCGCGACATGGTTCCGGCGACTGCGCCGCAGGTCGCGAAAGCCTCGAAGCGGCCGCGCAGCTTGTCGTAAGCCAGCAGCCTCGGAAAGTACATGCAAGCCGTGTCGCTGGGCAGCGGCCAATTGCGCATTTCCGCCAGCGCGCGGCCAGCTGAATCCCAGGCGACCGGCGGGTCGACGAAAAGCAGCGCCCGCCGCTCGCGGCAGTATCGATTGGCGACCAGCAACGTGCTCGCTCCGACGTCGGTGTCGCGCGCGAGCGGTGGAATGCAGAGGAAATTGAATATCTCGATGCCGTCGAGCGCGAACAGGCCCGTGCCGCGCGCTGCCGAACCGATCAGATCGTAGTCGGTCAGGGTGCCGCCATCATCCCCGTCCGGACTCGACATGACGTAACCGGCAATGCCTCGCGGGTTGCTGCGTGGCGTCGGGTCCGGGCGTTGCGGCGGCACCGGGCCCAGGACTCTCGCAAGCTGGGATTCGGCAAGCGTGCTCGTGACATCGCGCGCAGCATCGGGCCGTACGGACAGTCGGCGGTAGATTTCCTGGTCTTCGATATGCTCGGAGCCCGGCGTCCGGACGCGCTGCAACACGAGATTAAACCGGTCATCTTCGTTGTCGCCGATGCCGTCGTAGTCGACCGCTGCACGCAGGAATTCGCGCGTACCCGGTGACAGCGCCTGCAGCACCAGCGCGCCCTCGCCCGCCGGCATTGTGAGCGTACAACAGCGCGCTCCGTTTGCGACCCGGACGACGTAGGCAACACGGCCGCCGTTTTCGAAGTACTGTTCGACGGCGTAGGAAAGCATGCTGGGTTGCCAGAGGCCGCCGAATACACGCTGGAATTCCGCGAAGCCCGCGAGCAGTACGGGTCGATTGACCGGACCGCGCAGGCAGCGGCCCACGAACGCCGTGATTGCGGTCGGCGCCTCTGCGATGGCCTGTTCGGAACCGGCGTCTTCGTAAACCTGAATACCGGTCAGTCGCTGTGCCACCGGTTACTCCCCCGAGTTTTCAAAAGGTTATCACAGCGCAACCACGCGGGCCCGGCTGGTTTATGCTGCCAAACTTCCCTCATCGACAATCACGAATCCGGATGACAACCGACATCGGCCGCTGGCGGCTCGGCTTCACAATGTCCCTGACTACGGCGGTGCTGTGGGGCTTTCTGCCGATTTCCCTCAAGGTCGCATTGACGGGCATGGACGTATATACGATCACCTGGTGGCGCTTCGCAGTGTCCATGGTCGGTCTCGGAATATTTCTCGCCTGGCGCGGCCAGCTGCCGCGCCTGCGCGGCACCGGGCGCAGCGCCTGGCAGGCTCTCGGCGTCGCGCTCGTCTCGCTGCTCATCAATTATGTCTTCTACCTGATCGCGCTCGACCACACGACGCCTTCGATCGCGCAGGTCGTCATCCAGGTCGCGCCGCTACTGCTGCTGATGGGAGGCGTATTCGTGTTCCACGAGCGTTTTGCGCGACGCCAGTGGCTCGGATTCGCCGTTCTTTTCATCGGCATGCTGTTGTTCTTCAACCGCCGCCTGCCGGAGCTGGCCCAGCCCACCGTTGGACTGGGGCTGGGCGTGGCGCTGATGATCGTCGCGGCGGCCGCCTGGGCAATCTACGGGCTCGCGCAGAAGTATCTGCTCGCCAGCTTCACTTCGCGTCAGGTGCTCTGGATGCTGTATCTCGGCGCAACCATTGCGCTGCTGCCGACCGCCGCGCCGATGGCGGTGCGGGACCTCGATGGGCTGCAGCTTTCGATGCTCGCCTTCTGCTGTGCCAATACATTGATCGCCTACGGCGCTTTCGGCGAAGCGCTGCATTACTGGGATGTTTCCCGCGTCAGCGCAGTGCTGACGACGGCGCCGCTGTTTACGATTGCTTCCATGTGGCTGATCGACCGGGCCGGCTGGCAGTTGACCGCGCCGGAAGGCCTCAATGCGTGGAGCATCGTCGGCGCGTTCGGCGTGGTCGCGGGTTCGATGACCTGTGCGCTGGCAGGGCGTCCAGTGAGGCCCTGATCAACGGCCGGCGGTTGCCGCCGTGTCGCCTGCGCCGCTGATCGGCGGCTTCTTGAATTCGGGCTCGCCGGCGTACTGATCCTCGACCCCGTCCCAGCTGGCGCCCTGCGGCAAGGCATTGCGCACGCGCGGGGCTTTCGCCAGCAGCGCTTCGAGATTCGCTGCCGGTCCCGGACCAACCGGCAGCGCGATGCCACGCGGCCTGGCTGCCGCCTGACGGATCGCCTCCCAGTCAATCGCATTCGCGTGGGCCGCGACCCGCTTCCACAAAGTCGCGCGCGGCTTGACGGTATTCTTGCGTAGTGCCTTCGGCACGTCGGTCCAGTCGCGCTTGTCGTCTTCGTGCGGCTCGAATGCCTGCGTCAGCAGCTGGTCGCCGCGCCAGCCGAGCAGATACGGCTGGTTGACGACCGTGACCCGCGTGCCGATCGGCATCGAGTCGTAGAGTGCCTCGATGTCTTCCGGGTACAGCCGGATGCAGCCATGGCTCGAGCGCATGCCGACGCCGGGCGGCTTGTTCGTGCCGTGAACCAGGTAGCTCGGCCATCCGAGCCGGAACATGTGGCGCCCGAGCGGATTGTCCGGACCCGGCGGCACCTTGTCCGGCAGGATGTCGCCATCCTTGGCGTGTTCCTGACGCACGGACACCGGCGGTATCCAGACGGGATCCTTGATGCGAGCGACGACTTTCGTGCTGCCCTCGGGCGTTACCCAGCCGACCTTGCCGATGCCGATCGGATGCGTGATCACCTCGATCGGTGCATCTTTTTCGCGCTTCGGATAATAGTAGAGCCGCATCGCCGCGAGATTCAGCACCAGGCCTTCGCGCGGCGCGTCGGGCAGGACGAATTCGGTCGGCAGTACGACCGGTGTTCCCTCGCCGGGCAGCCAGGGATCCACGCCGGGGTTGGCACGGATGATCTCCTCGTAGCCAACATTGAAGCGCCGGGCGATATCCGCGAGCGTGTCTTCATGACGAGCGATGGTGACCTGCAGATGGCCGACCACGTCCTGGTCTGGCGCGACGATGAACCGGTGTGTCGCAGTGGCGAGCGGCAATTCCGGCTTCGGCGCGATTGCCGCCGGTTTCTCGGTCGACTTTGTCGGCTTGTGCCACAGGGATTCAAATGGCGTGCACGCCGCGAGTGCAAGCAGCGTCGCGGGCACAATGATCAGCGCCAGGCGCGGGATCGGATGGCTCATGGCCGCGCATTATCCACACAAAGCGCCGTCCGCGGCCAGCGGCTTGCAAATCATTCCTGGCGGCCTATTCCTCCGCACCCAGTCCTCAAATCGAGCAGGCGATGAGGCCGATGCCGATCCAGTAGGTCGAGAGGATGAGGGGCTGCGCGCCCGGGTAGGGGCGCACAAACCGCCGATAGGCGAGCAACGAATCAGACGCCATGAACAACAATGCGCCACACAGGATCAGCAATGACGCCTCGTCAGCCTTCGCCGCGTTTCTCGCTGCCGCAGCCAGGACCATCACCGCGAGTGTCAGCCCGTAGACGAGCACCGGGATTTTCAGTCTGCCTGCCCTGGGCCACAAGACGGAGAACATCGCGAACGCCCACAGCAGAACGCCATAGCTCCAGATGGGCGGCCCAGGCGATTGGAGTCCTGACAGGAAAGCAGCCACAAATGCGAGATGCGCCAGCAAAAAGCTGCCGAGGCCACAGAGGAACCAGCGGCCTCCCTCGAACATCAATGCGATGTCGCCGACCAGCGAAAGCGTCAGTGCCAGCAGTATCCATTGCTGATAGGTGACATCGACCGGATGCGCCGCGGCCGCGCCGCCCAATATGAAGATCGTCGTCAGCGGCTTGAGGAAGTAGAAAGCCCTGTGGTGCCGTTCGTGCCGATCGGCCAGCAATGTCAGCAGGCCGGATATCCCCGCTGCCGCAATCAATACGCCTGCCATTCGCGCAGGGTAACCGCTTCAGGGCCAACAAACCCCGGTTGCACTGCGGCAAGCCGCAGGTGACGGGGCCAAAAAAAGCCCCGGGTTTTGGCCCGGGGCTGAAGTGCGGACTTTCGGTGAAGGGAAGGAAGTCCGCTAGGGGATACTGAAGGAGAGACTGCTGGGTGAAAGGTTAGCCCGGCCGTCCACCGGCGTGCGTGAACCATGCCACAGTCCCCGCGGATGACCCCGCCCCGCCGTGACTGCGGCGACCACAGCGGCGCCGGACGCGGGCTGGCGAGATCCGCTGGAAAACCTCTAATATTCAGTCAGTTGAACCACAGTTGGCTTGAAATGGCGAACGCCCGGCCACCATCCCCCAGCGGCTCGAAATACGTCACGCCCGAAGGCGCCCGGCGGCTGCGGGCCGAACTCGACCAGCTCTGGCGCGTCGAGCGGCCCGCCGTGACGCAAGCGGTCGCCGAGGCCGCCGCCCAGGGCGACCGGTCCGAGAACGCTGACTACATTTATGGGAAACGCCGGCTACGTGAAATCGACCGGCGCGTGCGTTTCCTGCGCGGCCGCCTCGACCACATGGTGATCGTTTCACACCCGCCCGCCGACCCCACCCGCGTTTTTTTCGGCGCCTGGGCAACCATTGTCGATGATGCGGGCGAACGGCGCCGGCACCGGATCGTGGGGCCCGACGAATTCGACCAGGGCGCCGGCTACATCAGCATGGATTCGCCGCTCGGCAGCGCGCTGCTCGGCAAGCGCGTCGGCGACCAGTTCGAGATCGAACTCCCGACCGGCGCAATCACGGTGACAGTCGAGGCGATCGAGTATGAGGGGACAGTCCCCTTTTCCTCCTAGGAAAAGGGGACTGTCCCCTCATACTCTGATGTTCTTGAACTGCCAGGGATCGCCTTCGTCCAGGTCTTCCGGAAACAGCCGGCCACGATCGAACAGCGGCGTCCAGTCCGTGTACTTGCCGACCACCGGTCCCAGATATGGCATGCAGATCTCGAGATTTCGGCGGAAATCCATTTCGTCCGGTTCGACGATGCCCTTGGCCGGATTTTCGATCGCCCAGATCATGCCGGACAGCGCGGCGACGGTGACCTGCAATGAAGTTGCGCTGTTGAACGGCGCGAGCGCACGTGCCTCTTCGATGGACAACTGGGAGCCGTACCAGTAAGCGTTCTTTGCGTGCCCGGCAAGCAGCACACCCAGTTCGTCGATGCCGGCCGTTATCTCGCTCATCATGATCCGCTTGTGTTCCTGCAGCTGGTAGTTGCGGCCGCAGAATTCATGGACTGACAGGACTGCGTTGTCGGAGGGGTGATAGGCGTAATGGACCGTCGGCCGGTAAATCACGCGGTCGTTCTGACGCTGCGTCAGGTAGTCGGAAATCGAGATCGACTCGCCGTGCGTGATCAGGAAGCCGTGGAAATTCTGGGCCAGCGGCGTCCAGGTGCGCACCCGCGTCGCACAACCGGGTTGCATCAGGAAGATCGCACCCTTGCGACCGAAGTCGTGCTGCCGGCCGTCGCGGGGAAAGTGCCGCTCATGCGTGCCCCAGCCGAGCTCCGCCGGCTGGCTGCCTTCGCTGACGAAGCCGTCCACGGACCAGGTATTGACGAATTCGCCCGGCATCTTTGGCCGGCTCGAAACCTGCGTGTCGCGCTCCGCTATGTGGATGACCTTGACCCCGAGATCCATCGCAAGCTTGCCCCACTCCTCGCGCGTCGTGGGTTCGGGCGCGTCGTGCCCGGTGTCCGCCGCGATGTCGACGAGCGCCTGCTTGACGAAATGCGACACGAGACCCGGGTTGGCGCCGTGTGTGAGGACGGCCGTCGGCCCGTTCGCGTGGGTCTTGCGCACCTCGAGCACTTCCTCGCGCAGCGCGTAATTGGTGCGCCGGCTGGCCGGGATATTGGGGTCGGTATAGCCGCCAGGCCAGGGCTCGATGCAGGTATCCAGATAGAGCGCGCCTTTCTCATGGCAAAGCTTGATCAGCGCGATGCTGGACACATCAACCGAAAGATTCAGCACGAAATCGCCGCGCCCGACCAGCGGGTCGAGCACGTGACGGAAATTCTCGCGGGTCAGCGGGTGATTCACGAAGCGGATGCCGAATTCCTCGGCTTCCTGGCGGCCGGCGTCATCCGCCGTAACGATCGTGATGCGATCAGCCGTCAGGCCCTCGACATGGCGCATGATAAGGGGCAGGACACCCTGGCCAATGCTGCCGAATCCGATGAAAATCAGGTGGCCGGGGAAATGGGTATGGGCTGTGTACTTGGTCATATGGTCGCAGAATGTACCGTAAAACAATCTCGCTGTGGCGTTACCCGCTGACGCTTCTGGCGCTCTACGGCCTGTTGTGGATCTCGCTCGCGATCGCGCCGGTTTACCGGCAGGACTGGCTCCTCGAAAACCTGATCGTATTCATCGCCATTCCGATACTGGTGCTGACTGCGCGGCGCCTGCGATTCAGCAATTTTGCCTATACCGGCCTGTTCGTGTTCTTTTCGCTGCACGCGATCGGCGCCCACTACACTTATTCGCTGGTTCCCTACGACCAGTGGTTCCAGGCGCTGACCGGCGGATCGCTCAACGAGTTGCTGGGCTTCCAGCGAAATCATTATGACCGGCTGATTCACTTCGTTTACGGGTTGCTCGTGACGCCCGCCGCGGTCGAGATCTTCGCGCATTACGGACGCTATCCCCGCTCCTGGGCTGCGCTGTTTCCATTCCTGTTCATGGCCTCGCACGCCGTGATCTACGAGCTGGTCGAATTCGCCGCCGCGATGGTGTTCGGAGGCGCTCTTGGCCAGGCTTATCTCGGAACCCAGGGGGACATCTGGGACGGCCAGAAGGACATGGCGCTCGCGCTGGCAGGCTCTATGATCTCGATCACGGCAATGGCCATCGCGGGCCGGTTGCCGGTCAGGCGCGCGTGAAGATGAACCGGCCCGCTACGAGCCGGGGCCCGGCCGGCTCAACTTCATGTCAACGCACAGGGGTGGCAGTCGGCAGCCGGGCTACGAGACGCCTGCGCTCGAGTTCCACGGCCCGGCGCCAGAATGCGCGTTCCCGGTCGCTGACCTGCGGCAGGGGGCGCCTCCCGACCCCGGGTTCCGCGCCATTTGATGCGCAATTCTTCAGACCGGGTGGCTGGTCCATCGCGGGTAAGATGCCGCAGGCGTCGAAATGGTTGCAGGAGCGCGCTTGCCGCTGACGACCCTGGTGTCCGCCGGCGAACTTGCCGCCCGACTGGGCGATCCGGACTGGCTGGTGGCGGACTGCCGCTTTGATCTCGGCGACCGCGATGCCGGTGCGCGTGCCTGGCAGGCCGGCCATGTCCAAGGCGCCATCCATGCAGACCTGGAGCGCGATCTGTCCGCGCCCGTCACACCCGAAACCGGTCGTCACCCCTTGCCGGCGATCGATACTTTCGTGGCGACGTTGTCACGTTGGGGAGTGACCGGCAACACCCAGGTCATTGCCTACGACGCCGGAAACAGCGCCTACGCGGCGCGCCTCTGGTGGATGCTGCGCTACCTGGGCCACGAAGCGGTGGCCGTCCTGGATGGCGGCTACGCAGCCTGGCTTCGGGAAGGGCTGCCCGTATCGGACGCCAGCGTCGCGCGGCGTCCGCAGCGATTCCTCGGGCGGCCGCGCCCGGAGATGCTCTGCGACGCGGCGGGCGTCGCCGAAGCGCTGGCGCGCGGCGAGCTCGTTGTTGACGTGCGCGGCGCGGAGCGTTTTGCCGGCGCCGTTGAGCCTCTCGACGCCGTGGCGGGGCATATCCCCGGCGCGGTCAACCTGCCGTTCCTGCTCAATCTCGACGAGAGCGGCCGGTTCCGCCCGAAGGCGGAACTCGCAGAACTTTGGCGGTCGCGCGCCGGATTGCGCGGCGGCACCCGGCCCATCTGTATGTGCGGTTCCGGCGTGACCGCCTGCCAGGCCCTGCTGGCACTCGAGGTTGCGGGTCACGGTGGCGGCCGCCTTTATGCCGGCTCCTGGAGCGAGTGGATCCGCGATCCGGAAAGGCCGATCGCACGCGGCAGCTGACCGCCCGTTTACAGGCAGCCACGATCTGATATCGTCCGCGCGCGGTAGCGGCACGGGGAACGATTCTTGGACAGCACGACGCGCGGCTCGATTGCGCCCCGGCCCTGGAGTGTCGAGGATTCCGACGAACTCTATGCCGTGCGCGCATGGGGTGGCGGGTATTTCGGCATCAACGCCGCAGGTCATGTCGTGTGCCGGCCGGCGCGGGACGACACCCGCGAAATCGACATCTTCGAGGTCGTCCAGCAGCTCGGCGCCCGCGATCTGACTGCGCCGATGGTGCTGCGCTTCTCGGACATTCTGCGCGACCGCCTGCATTCGCTGCACGGCGCATTCGCCGCGGCCATCGCCGAGAACGACTACAAGAACCGCTATGCCGCGGTTTTTCCGATCAAGGTGAACCAGCAGCGGCTGGTCGTCGAGGAGGTCTACCGCGGCAGCAAGGACCTGGGCTTCGGGCTCGAATGCGGTTCGAAGCCGGAGCTGCTCGCGGTCATGGCGATGACCGAGGATGCCCCGGACCGCCTGATCATCTGCAACGGTTTCAAGGACGACAGCTACATCGAAGCGGTGATCCTCGCGACCAAACTCGGCCGCTCGATCATCCCGGTCATCGAGAATTTTTCGGAACTCGGCTACATACTGCGCCACGCCGAGAAATACCAGGTGCGTCCGAAGATCGGCGTCCGGGTCAAGCTCGCTGCCGAGGGTGCCGGCCGCTGGCGTGAATCCGCCGGCGATCGTTCCAAGTTCGGCCTGTTCACGACCGAGATCCTCGAACTGGTCGAGGTCCTGCGCGCGCACGACATGCTGGATTGCCTGAAGCTCGTGCACTGTCACCCGGGTTCGCAGCTGCACGACATACGGCGCGTCAAGGATGCGGTGAATGAACTGGCCCAGGTCTATGCCGAGCTTGCAAAACTCGGCGCCGGCCTGGAGTACATCGACGTCGGCGGCGGACTGGGCGTCGACTACGACGGTTCGCGCACCAATTTCGAATCCTCCACCAACTATTCGCTGCGCGAATATGCAAGCGACGTGGTGTATCGCGTGGCGAGCGTCTGCAACGCCCGCGGTATCGCGCATCCGGTCATCATCAGCGAGTCGGGACGCGCCATCGCAGCGCATCACAGCGTGCTGGTCTTCAATGTGCTGGGGGCGGCCCGCCTCGACCGGTTCAGCGCCCCGGACCGCGCGGCGACCGACGACGGGCGCCTGCCACAGCCGATCGCGGACCTGTTCGACGCTTTTGCCACCGTCAGCGAGCGCCGCCTCGTCGAGTGCTGGCATGACGCCCAGCAGGCGCGCGAGCAGGCGCAACAGATGTTCAGCCTTGGCTACCTCAACATCGAGATGCGCAGTCTCGCCGAGCGCCTGTACTGGGCGACCAGTGCCAGGGTGCGCGACGTCACCCGCCGGCTCGACCGCATACCCGAGGAACTCGACGGACTCGAGGCGGCGCTTTCCGACATCTATTTCTGCAACATGTCCATATTCCAGTCGCTGCCGGACAGCTGGGCGATCGACCAGTTGTTTCCGATCATGCCGCTGCACCGGCTGGACGAACGGCCGGGCCGCAGCGCGGTACTTGCGGACATCACCTGCGATTCCGACGGCAAGATCGACCGTTTCGTTTCCCAGCGCGACATCAAGCGCGCGCTCGAAGTGCATGAACTCCGATCCGGCGAGGATTACTTCCTGGCCGCCTTCCTGGTCGGGGCTTACCAGGAGACGCTCGGCGACCTGCACAACCTGTTCGGCGATACGCATGTCGTCCACATACGTCTCGACGACGAGCACGGCTGGTGGATCGAGGAAATCGTCAAGGGCGACACCGCGAACAGGGTGCTGGGCTACATGCAATACGATACCGATGAGCTCTACCCCCGCTTCGCGCGGGACTGCGAGCGGGCCATGCGCGACGGCCGCCTGTCAGTGCCCGAGGGCCAGGCACTGAAGCGCTTCTACGAATCGGAGCTGGCGGGCTATACGTATCTCGAGCCGGACGGCGCGGCCTGAGCGGCAACAATAGCGCGATGGGGCCCGTCACCATCGGCGAATTCAAGAGCTGAACGGAGCGATACCATGTTTATTTCCCGCACCATTTTCGCTGCATTCTTGCTGGCAGCCACGATCCTGTCCGCCTGTGCCGCTCAGTACGCGACAACGGCGGGAGCAGTGGCTGCACCCGTCACCGACGCGGCGACGCTCGCTGCGATCGACAGGACGCTCGCCGGCGATCACCGTTTGGCCGCCAATCGCGCGCGGGATGTCTATCGCCATCCAAAGGAGACTCTCAGCTTCTTCGGACTGCGCCAGGACATGACGGTGATGGAGGTGTGGCCGGGCGGCGGCGGCTGGTACACCGAGGTGCTTGCGCCGGTGCTGCGCGATCACGGTCGCTACATCGCAGCCAGCTGGGACCCGAAGACGGACAGCAAATACACCCAGGACAACCTGAAGGCCTTTGCCGAAAAGCTCGCGGCGCGACCCGACATGTACGGCAAGGCGACCGTCACGGCATTGCAGTATCCGAACGAATTGAAGCCCGTTCCCGACGGTAGCGTGGACCTGGTGCTGACCTTCCGGAATCTCCACAACTGGATGTCACGCGAGGCCGTCGAGCCGATGCTGGCCGCGATGTTCAGGGCGCTGAAGCCCGGTGGCATCCTCGGCATGGTCGAGCACCGGGCCTCAGACAGCACGCCGCAGGACCCGCACGCGAAGTCAGGCTATGTGCGCGAGGACTATGCGATCGCACTGGCGGAGGCCGCAGGATTCGAGTTGATCGGGCGCAGCAACATCAACGCCAACCCGAAGGACACCAAGGATTATCCGCAGGGTGTCTGGTCGCTGCCGCCGACCTACCGCGAGGGCGAGGTGAATCGCGAGCGTTACACGGCAATCGGCGAGAGCGACCGTTTCACGCTGCGCTTCCGCAAACCGCTCTGAGATTGACCGGCGAGCGCGATGCGAGGCGCTTCCGAAACCCGCGGGTCAGTCAGGTCGCCGCAACGGTGGCTTGCGCCGCCGAGTCGCAGTGCAGGAACTTCGATGAGCTGAGCCAGACGGGATCGGGGTAATAGGAAAAGATCACTCCGCCGTCGCGAATCGTTTCGATCACCTGCCGGGCAACTGCTTCACGGAGCGCAGGGCATCCCCAGCTCCTGCCGACACGTCCATTGGCGATGGCCACAGCCGGATCGACGTACTTCGCGCCGTGCATCACGATCGCCCGCTCTCGCGCGTGACCATTGAAACCCGGCTCGAGCCCGTCGAGGCGCAGCGAGTAGCCGTTCTGCCCGACATAGGCATCGGCCGTCCGGAACAACCCGAGACTCGACTGGCGGCTTCCCATCGCGTCGGAAAAGCGCGTGGCCACCCCCTCGCCGCTGTTGCGTCCGTGTGCAACGAGTTCGCTGAAGAGAAGCTGGCCCGAACGCAGGTCGAAGACCCACAGCCTCGGGAGGGCCGAAGGCAGCGAGTAATCGATGATCGTCAGCGTGGGAGGCACCGTAAGGTCGCCGGAAGCTACTCCGCAGCTGACGGCGTTCATCGCGAGGTCCAGTACGCTGGCCGACACGCCGGCGCCAAGCGCCGCTGCCCGATCGAGAATGAGCTCCGGCGTTACCCGGGTCCCTGCCAGCAGCGACTGCGGACAAAGGCTCACGAGAAGGGCCAGCAGAATCGCTGGCAAGTCCTTGTGTATCGGCAAGTGACCCTCTCGTTTCGCGACACGCGAACGGGTGATGCTACTTTCGGTTGATCCCCGGATCAAGCAGCGTTCCGTCCGATCGCGGTCCAGCGGGATTTCTCTCACAGTATGATTAGACAATGAAGAGACGCGCTGCCGTCCTCGCCTGCTTCACACTTCTGCTCCAGCTGCCCGGCATTGCCGCCGCCGAAATGGCGCCGCCGAAGCACACCTCCACGCCCGGCACGGCGAAAATAGTCATGCCGGCCATGCTGAAATCGGGCGAATACCTGTGGCACCCCGAGTTGTCGCCGCGGGGCCCCATCGTGGTGATCGTGTCCTTGCCGGAGCAGCTGGCCTACGTATACCGGAACGGCGTGATGATCGGCGCGTCGACCGTTTCCACCGGAAAGAAGGGCCACGAGACGCCAACCGGTGTCTTCACGATCCTGCAGAAGCACGAGGATCATTATTCGAATCTCTACGACAACACGCCGATGCCCTACATGCTGCGGCTCACCTGGACCGGCGTGGCGCTCCATGCCGGCCGGCTGCCCGGCTACCCTGCGTCCCACGGTTGCGTGCGCATGCCCTACGAGTTCGCCCGGCTGCTGTACGCCGAGACCAAGACCGGGCTGACAGTCATCGTCTCCGATGAAAACGAATTCCCCAGCACGGTTGCGCACCCGGGTCTGGTTGCGCCGGTGGACGCGACGGGTGCGCTCGCCAAAGAACTGCCGCGCACGGGCGACATTGCCTGGCAGCCGGAGGCCGCGCCCGAAGGCCCCGTGACCATTCTCATTACCAACGAGGACCGGCGCGTCCGCATCTTCCGCGCCGGAGTCGAGATCGGTCACGCGCCATTCACGCTGGACGATCCGAACCGCAGGTTCGCCCTGCAGGTACTGACCATGCTCGAGCCGTCCGCCGGCGATCCCGTCTCTCCGATCAATGGCAAACCCATTCCGCGATGGCTGATGGTCTCCGGCACCCAGCAGACGACGGTCACAGCAGAGCAGCTGCTGGCCGTCTTCAAGGTAGCGCCGGAATTCCTGCGGGAAGCGGCGACCGTCGTTGGCCCCGGCACGACGCTGGTCATCACGGAACCGGCATCGACGGCCTCCACCACCACGGCGGCCGAGGCGGATTTCACCGTCGTCACCGGCGAGAAATGGGCCAGCGAGCTCTACTGACCTTTACCAGAGCGCCTTCAGCCGCCCCGCGACATCGACCCGTACACCAGCATCCGGTGCCACATGATCAGCCATGGCCTGCGCTTCCGCAGGCCAGCCCGCGCAATCGAGCGCAGCCAGGACTTCCGCGTTGAGAAACCGGCTGCGTGCGCCATAGACGTGCCGGTCGCCGGCGCGCGGCTGCTGCGTCACGTAGTAGCGCAGCGGCTCGATCAGGTGCAATTCATCGCGTGCGCGCGTCATTGCGACATAGAGCAAGCGGCGCTCTTCATCAATGGCGTCCGCATTCCCGGCCGCAAATTCCGACGGGAAATTGCCGTCGGTGACATTCAGGACGTAGACCGCATCCCATTCCTGGCCCTTGGCAGAATGCACGGTGGACAGCACCAGATAGTCCTCATCCAGCAACGGAGGGCCCGCGAGATCGCCGCTTGCACTCGGCGGATCCAGCGTCAGTTCCGTCAGGAACCGCTCGCGGCTCGGGTATTGCGGCGCCAGCTGTTCAAGCATCGCGAGATCGGCCGCTCGAACTTCTGCCGATTCGTACAACCGCTCGAGTTGCGGTTCGTACCAGCTGCGGACCCTCTCGACCTGGCCCTGCCATGGCGTGCGCGAATCCGCCAGTTCCGTCATCAACGCGGTGAATGACGGCCAGGTATCCGCCGTGGCAGCCGGCGGCTGGAAGACGGCCAGTTCCTGCAGCCGGAATCCCGAGCCGGCGACCTGCTGCCAGCAGCGCGCAGCGTTGGCCGGACCCATGCCGGCCGGCAATTGCAGCACGCGGAATGCGGCGAGACTGTTCTTGGGATTGTCCGCCCAGCGCAGCACGGCAAGCAGGTCCTTGACGTGTGCAGCTTCCAGGAACCGCAATCCGCCGTACTTGACGTACGGGATGTTGGCCCGCATCAGCTCTATCTCGAGCCAGTCGCTATGATCCGAACTGCGGAACAGCACGGCCTGACGCCGCAGCGGCATACCCGTCTCCCTGCCTTGCAGCACGCCCTGCACGACATAGTCGGCCTGCCGACGGTCGTCCTGCACAGTCACGAGTCGCGGTCGCGCACCGCCGGCACGCACCGCGACGAGCGTCTTGCGATATTGGCGCCCGGCACCCGCGATTACCGCATTCGCCGCATCCAGCACTGCCTGGCCGGAGCGGTAGTTCCGTTCCAGCGCGATCACGGTTGCCCGCGGCTCGCAGCGCTCGGGAAATTCCAGGATGTGCCCGACCGATGCGGCACGAAATGAATAGATCGCCTGGGCGTCGTCACCGACCACGGTGACGCCGGCGCCACCCGGCTTGAGCGCAAGCACAATGTCGGCCTGCAGCCGGTTGACATCCTGATATTCGTCGACCAGTACGTGGTCGAATCGGCCGCCAACCTGCGCCGCGAGCCCGGGCTCCTGCATCAACGCGTGCCAGTAAAGCAGCAGGTCGTCATAGTCGAGCGCAGCATTCGCCTGCTTGCGATCCACATAGGCACGAAACAGGCCACGTAGTTCCCCGGACCATTCCTCACACCATGGGAAGTCGCCATGCAGCACATCCTCAAGCGCGCGGGCGCCGTTGACCCGCTGCGAGTAGATCGCGAGGCAGGTGTCCTTGCGGGGAAAGCGGCGCTTCTGCGCCGAGAGCCCGCGCTCGTGGCGCAGCAGGTCGATGAGGTCCGCCGCATCGCCGCGATCCAGAATGCTGAATTCCGGCGCGATGCCGAGCGCCAGCGCGTATTCGCGCAGCACGCGGTTGGCGATGGAATGAAATGTGCCTGACCAGGGCAGCCCCATGGCTGCACGAGAACTGGTGGTCCTGCCCCGGCGCAGCACGTCGCTGACCACAAGCTCTGCGCGGCGTGTCATCTCAAGCGCAGCCCGGCGCGTGAATGTCAGCAGCAGGATGCGCGCCGGATCGACGCCCTCGATCACGAGCTGCGCGACGCGGTGCGCCAATGTATTTGTCTTCCCGGTTCCGGCACCGGCGATCACCAGCAGTGCCGGCGCCGTGAATCGCCCTCCGTCGCCGCGTTCGCCGAAGCAGACCGCCTGCCGCTGCGCCTCGTTCAGCCGTTGCAGGTGTAAGGACAATGTCACGCCACCATCGTAACGGCAGGCTGTATATACATCCAGTCCCCCGCCCGTCGCCGACAGGCGCGATAGGTAGCGATTGTGTGAAGGCGCTCGCAGATTGGGGAACCCCGCTTCTATAGCGTTTTCCCTAGGAATCGCTATTTGAAGGAATCCGTGGGTCATGGGTGGTGGCGGCAACTTCAAGAAGATCTCGACCGATACGCGCGAGATGACGCATTACGCGGAGGAGCAGCGCCTCGGCCGCGGCAAGATCGACTTCGATGATCTCGGCAATGCCATCTGGGTGCCGAGCGTGGCGACCGTGAGCGGAGCCGCCATGCTGCGCCTGCTGGAGGATCCCACCCTGGCGCTCAGCGATGACTCCACCCTAGGCTCGAACGCACCGGTAAAGCAGAATCTGCAGGGGCTGAAGAAAGGCTACGACCCCTACGACAGCGGGCTGCTGGCAAAAAAGCGATTCGGGAAGAAGAAAGACCTGCAAAAACTGTCGAATTGGATCCAGACCCAGAAGCCTAAGGAGGATTGACCGCCCCCGGCGGGACGCGCAGGCTCGTTTGCATGAACGGGCTTGTGCTGGTCATCGGAACGAAGAACTACAGCTCCTGGTCCCTGCGGCCATGGCTCCTGCTGAAGCATCTCGACCTCGACTTCGAGGAACGGCAGTACCACCTCGGATCGCCCGAATTCGCAAGCGAGGTCCCAAAGCTCTCGCCAAACCGCCGTGTGCCGGTGCTGTTGCACGGCGAACTGCGCGTCTGGGAATCGCTCGCAATCGCTGAATACGTCTCCGAACTCGCCGGCGGCCGTGGCTGGCCCGCCGACGCGGGACGCCGTGCCTGGGCCCGTTCAATTTCCCACGAAATGCATGCCGGGTTCAGGGCCCTGCGCGACGCCTGTCCGATGAATGCGCGCGCCACCGGCAGGCTGGTCGCGATGACACCACCACTGGAGCAGGACCTGCGCCGCATCGATGCCATCTGGTCGGAGTGCCGGCGCGAGCACGGCGAACGCGGGCCATGGCTGTTCGGCGAGTTCAGTATTGCCGATGCGATGTACGCGCCGGTCGCGTTGCGGGTCAGGACGTACAGCCTGCCCCTCAGCCAGCTTGCGGGGCGCTACCTTGAAACGATGCTGGCAGATGGATATCTGCAGCAGTGGATACGCGCCGCGGAGCAGGAACTGATCTTCATTCCAGAGGAGGAAGTCGGTGCCGGTGCCTGAGCCGGTCCTGCCATGAAGTGGGCCAGTGCCATCGGTCTGGACAGGGACCTCGAAACCGCGGTCGCGGACGCGCTCGAGCAATTGACGGCCGATGGGGAAATGACCCGGCCGGATCTCGTCATTGCCTTTGTTTCCGCGGCCTACGGCGCAGCCATGGATGGCCTGCCGAAGGCCCTTGAGCCATGGCTCGGCGAAGGCTTGTTGATCGGCTGCAATGCCGGCGGCCTGATCGGAGCGGGCAGAGAAGAGGAAGAGCAGTCGGGCGTCGCGATACTGGCAGGGCAGCTTGGCGACGTGACGATGAAGGCGCTGCATCTCGAGCAGGCCACGATTCCGCCGTTGATTGCCACGCGCGAGATCTGGTGGAGGCTCCTCGGCCTCGGTCCGGAATCGGCACCCAGCTTCCTGCTGCTCGCGGATCCCGCGACCATTGACGCGCAGGCCTGCGCGCGGGGAATCGATCGCGCATTTCCTGGCGCGACGATTGTCGGCGGGCTCGCGAGTGGCGCATCCGAACCGGGAAGCGCCAGGCTGTTCGCTGATCGTGATGTCCACCGGTCGGGAGGCCTGCTGCTCGCGCTCACCGGAAACGTCGCGATCGATCCGGTCATCGCCCAGGGCTGCCGCCCGATCGGCGAGCCACTTTTCGTGACCGCCTGCGATGGCAATCTGCTGCACGAACTGGATGGCCGCAGGCCCAGAGAACTGCTGGCTGCATTGTTCGCGAGTCTCGACGAGGCTGATCGCGAACTCTTTGCCGACTCGCTGTGCATCGGCCTCGCATTGCCCGGCCCGCGCCAGACGGCCGGCACCGGCGAATTCCTGATACGGAACGTGCTGGGACTCGACCCGGACAGTGGCGCGCTGTGGATTGGCGCACGTCTGGCGCGAAACACCGTCGTGCAGTTCCATCTGCGTGACGGCGTTGCCGCATCACGTGAACTGGCGGCACGTCTCGGCGCAGCGCTCGAAGGACGCACGCCGCCAGCGGCTGCTCTGCTGTTTTCCTGCGCGGCCCGCGGCCGCGGCATGTTCGGCGTCTCCGGACATGATTCCGCCGCGCTGCGGCGCATTGCGGAAGTGCCGATCGCGGGCATGTTCTGCGCTGGCGAAATCGCGCCGGTTGAAGGCGCGACCTTCCTGCACAGCTTCTCGAGCGTGTTCGGCCTGATCCGGCCGCGCGTCGCAGACAGCAATTGATAGAATCGCTGGCCAAAATCCTGCCGGAGATCCGTATGATGCGCCGCCTGCTGCTGGTTGCCGCGATGACGACCGTTTCGCTGCCCGCCTTCGCTGCGCCCCATGGCCTGACTGCGACCGATCTTGCGATGCTTGCGCGCGCCTCGGAGGCGCAGCTGTCGCCGGATGGTCAAAGTGCCGTCTATACGCTGCGTGAAACGGATCTCGCCGCCGATCGCGGACGCAGTGACCTCTGGCTGATCGGCACCGACGGCCGGTCGGCGCCACGCCGGCTGACGAGCAGCGAGGAGAACGACACCGCGGCAGAATGGGCGCCCGACGGCGGCGGAATCTATTTTCTTTCCGCGCGGGGCGGCACGACGCAGGTCTGGTATCTCCCCATTGCCGGCGGTGAGGCAATTCAGGTCACGCGCCTGCCGCTGGACATCCGCAGCTTCAGAATTTCACCGCGCGGCGACCGGCTGTTGCTCGGAATCGAGGTTTTCCCGGACTGCGTCGATCTTGATTGCACACGCAAGCGGCTCGACGAGCAGAAGAACGCGAAACAGCATGGGCAGCGCTATGACCAGCTGTTCATCCGGCACTGGGACAAGTGGCAGGACGGGCGCGTGTCGGAACTGTTTGCGATCGCGCTCGACGGCGAGCACCGGGCATCGGGGGCACCGATTGCACTGACCGGATCACTCGACGCCGACGTGCCATCGAAGCCGTTCGGCGACCGCCCGGATTACGACTTCAGCCCCGATGGCAGCCAGGTCGTGTTCGCGGCGCGGGTTCGCGGTCGTACCGAAGCCTGGTCCACGAACTTCGACGTCTATCGTGTGCCGTCCGACGGCAGTGGAGCGCCGGTCAATTTGACGACGGACAATCCCGCGTGGGACGCGCAGCCGGCCTATTCGCCCGACGGCAAGCAGCTTGCGTACCTGGCAATGGATCGACCGGGCTTCGAGGCCGATCGCTTTCATCTCGTCGTGCGCGACGCGGCAACCGGCGCACTGCGCTTCACCACCCGGGACTGGGATCGTTCGATCGATGCCTTCCGATTTTCCCGCGATGGCAGACAGGTCTACGCGCTGGCTTACGATCTCGGGCAGCGTCCGATCTGGTCAATCAACCTGAAGGACGGCGCGCGCCGCATGCTGACCGGCCCGGGAAATGTCACCGAATTCGACGTGGCGGGCGACCGGATCCTGTTTGCGCTGCAGAGCCTCACTTCGCCCGTCGATCTCTACCTCATTTCGGGCCGCGCGGCACCGAAGCGGCTGACCGAGGTGAATTCAGCGGCCCTGGCCGATGTCCGCTTCGGCGAGCCGGAGCAATTCAGCTTCGCGGGCGCCGGTGGCGAAGAGGTTTACGGCTATGTGGTCAAGCCATGGAACTGGGAGCCGGGCAGGAATTATCCGGTCGCGTTCATCGTGCACGGCGGACCGCAGTCCAGCTACGCCAATACCTGGAGCTATCGCTGGAACCCGCAGATTTACGCGGGTGCAGCTTATGCAGCCGTGTTCATCGATTTCCACGGCTCGCAGGGATACGGGCAGGCATTCACCGACTCGATCAGCGGCGACTGGGGCGGCAAACCGCTGGAGGATCTGCGGAAGGGGCTGGCCGCCGCGGGCGTGCGCTATCCGTGGCTGGATCTGAATCGCGCCTGCGCACTCGGAGCGTCCTACGGCGGCTACATGATGAACTGGATCGCCGGTAACTGGCCGGACGGATTCCGCTGCCTCGTGAATCATGCCGGTGTCTTCGATCACCGGACGATGTACTACTCGACCGAGGAACTGTGGTTCGTTGAATGGGACCAGGGTGGCCCCTACTACGACAACCCGGCTGCCCACGAAAAGTCCAACCCGGCCAACTACGTGACGGCCTGGAAGACGCCGATGCTCGTGATCCACGGAGCACTCGATTACCGGATTCCGTACCCGCAGGGCATCGCGACATTCACGGCGCTGCAAAGGCGCGGGATCGAGAGCCGTTTCCTGTTCTTCCCGGACGAAAACCACTGGATTTCGAAACCCGCCAACAGCCTGCAATGGTACGCAGAAGTGCTGGGCTGGCTCGATGGCCACCTGAAGTGAGTTGCCGCCGGGTCGTCGACATCCATCCTTGAATCCGCCACGCAGACCCACGCTGTCAAAACCCGAGCTCACGCGCGGATTTCTCGGCGTCTTTGCCTATAGCCGCCGTGCGCTGCAGCTGGTCTGGACCACCAGCCGGCCGCTGACAGTTGCCTTCGCGATTCTGACGCTCGTCGCCGGCACGCTGCCCGCGGCGGTTGCGTACGTGGGCGCGCTGATCGTCGATGCAGTCGTTGCGGCGATCCAGGCGGACGAAGTGACCCGGACCGCACTGACCGGGAATGCACTGATGCTGGTCGGCGCGGAAGCCCTGCTGGTCGCAACCATTGCCGGCGCCCAGCGCGGCATTTCCCTGTGCCAGTCGCTGTTGCGTGCCCAACTGAGCCAGCGCGTGAATGTCATGATTCTCGAGAAGGCGCTGACGCTGGAGCTGGCCCACTTCGAAAACTCGGATTTCTACGACAAGCTGACACGGGCACGCCGCGAGGCATCGAGCCGTCCGCTCTCACTGGTCATGCGCACCTTTGGTCTGGGGCAGAACGCCGTGTCGCTGGTCAGTTTCGGTACGCTGCTGTTCGGATTTTCGCCCTGGGCAGTGCTCCTGCTACTGGTCGCCGGTCTGCCGGCTTTCCTCGCGGAGGCGAGATTCTCGGGCCAAGCGTTCCGCCTGTTCCTGTGGCGCTCTCCCGAGACGCGCATGCAGCTCTATCTCGAGACCGTGCTTGCGCGCGAAGACCACGCCAAGGAGGTCAAGCTATTCGGGCTCGGGCCGCTGTTCCTGGAGCGTTACCGCAGCATCTTCCGCAAGATCTACAAGGAGGATCGCGATCTCACGATCCGCCGTGACACCTGGGGTTTCCTGCTCGGACTGATCGCGACCGCAACGCTGTACGGCGCCTACGCCTGGATTGCCCTCGCCGCGATCGCGAGCCGCATCACGCTCGGCCAGATGACGATGTACCTGATGCTGTTCCGGCAGGGGCAGTCGGCTGTGTCGGCGATTCTTTCCGCAATCGGCGGAATGTACGAAGACAATCTCTATCTGTCGACACTGTACGAGTATCTCGAAACGCCGGTGGATGACCGCATGGGCACGGCCATCCGCGGTCCCCAGCCCGAGGACGGAATCCGCTTCGAGAATGTCAGCTTCAGTTACCCGGGCGCCGAGCAGCCGACACTCGTCGATGTGAACCTGCACATCAAGCCTAGCGAGTCACTGGCACTGGTCGGCGAAAACGGCTCCGGCAAGACGACACTGATCAAGTTGCTGACCCGGCTGTACTTACCGACCGCCGGGCGCATAACGCTGGACGGGCGGGATCTGCGCGAATGGTCGGAAACCGCGTTGCGCGATCGCATCGGCGTGATCTTCCAGGATTTCACGCGCTATCAGCTCATGCTGGGAGAGAACATCGGCGCCGGCGACGTGCGGCACTTCGAAGATGAAGAACGGTGGCGTGAGGCCGGCAGAAAAGGCCTGGCGGCGCCGATCGTCGACACGCTGCCCGAGGGCTACCGGACACCGCTGGGCAAGTGGTTCAACGACGGCCGCGAACTATCGGGCGGCCAATGGCAGAAGATCGCGCTGTCGCGCGCGTTCATGCGTTCGCGCGCGGATATTCTCGTGCTCGATGAACCGACCGCAGCGATGGACGCGAGCGCCGAGGCAACCATATTCGAACACTTCCGCACGTTGACCAAAGGCCGCATTGCGATCCTGATCTCGCATCGCTTCTCCACGGTGCGCATGGCCGACCAGATCGTGGTCCTGCAGAACGGACAAATCATCGAGCGCGGCAGCCATGATGAACTGATGCGCATGAACGGACACTACGCGCAGCTGTTTTCGCTGCAGGCGAAGGGTTACAGGTAGTTGCCGCTGCCCGGCACCAACTCAGTCCTCCCGCCATTCGGCGCGGTACCCGCAGCCGAGCTTGACGATCCGTTCGAGAAGCGACGGGTAATCGATACCGTCATTCAGCGCCGCATCACTGAAGTCCTCGTCGGCGGCGAGATTCGGATTGGCATTGGCCTCCAGCGCAAAAGCCGTGCCATCGGCGCGCAGCCGGAAGTCCATGCGCGCATAACCCGACATGTGCAGCGCGCGAAACATCCGCCGCGCCTGCCGGTCGAGTTTCTCCGCCAGCCCCTCCGGCAGGTCCAGCGCCTTGCAGCTCGTTATCCTGTGCCGCTGCTGATATGCGCGGTCCCACTTGGCTTTGCGCGTCGCGATCGCGGACCGGCCATCCTTCAGTTCCCCGAATATGAACTCCCAGGGCGCGAGCGTGCGGATGCGTTCATTGCCGAGCATCGCGACGTAGAGTTCGCGGCCTTCGATGAATTCCTCGACCAGCGCATCGGACGACGTATGCTCGTGAATGAACTCGACGCGCTCGCGCAGACGTGCTGGATCGTCGACGAGCGACGCCTGCGAGATCCCGAGCGATGCATCTTCAGTCGCGGACTTGACGAATAGCGGGTAGTGCAGCCGGGCCGGGATGCGGATCGCGCGGCCGCGCCTGAACACGGCGAACTGGGGCGTGTGTATGCGGTGGTAAGTGAGGATCTGCTTGGTCAACACCTTGTTTCGCGACAGCATCATGCCGCGCGGATTGCAGCCCGTATAAGGCTGGCGCAGCAGTTCCAGATAGGCGACCACGTGCTGGTCATAGGTCACGACGCCGCCGAATTCTTCGAGCAGGTTGAAGCAGACCTGCGGCTTCCAGTCGTGGATCATCGTGCGCAACTCGCCGAGGCTGTCGCCGATGCCGAGCGGCCGCACTTCATGTCCCGACTGGCGCAGCCGCGTCACCACGTCGTACTCGGTCCGGAATTCGTCAATCTGCTGCTCGGTACAGCCGTCGAGGGTCTCGGGCGGAACCAGGGTCTCGTGAACCAGCACGAGAATGCGCATTTTCTTCATCTGCGCCGGCTCACGTCGAAGAGCGCATCCGCAAGTTCCTGAATCTCGTCGCCGCGTGCAAGCACAGTGCGCCAGGCTGGCGGAAGCACCCTCGCTCCGTAATGCGCACCGGCGAGCTGGCCGACGATCGCCGTCCTGATATCCGCGTCACCGCCCAGGCTCGCCGCGATGCCAAGGCATTCCTCGGGATTGTTGCCGCGCTCGAATGACCAGAGCGCGGCTTCGAGGGCGCCGGCTGCCGCATGCGGACCGCGCACGTTGGCCCGCGGCCTGCTGCGCCGCCATGACCCCGCGGCAATGTCGCTCACGCGTTCCTTCAGTATCACGGCATCCCAGAGCCCCGCAACCGGGCTGAAGTGCGGCGCGAGCAGCTCCGCCTTGCTGGCACCCGCCAGTGCGCCCGCCAGCATTCCGGCGAAGTAGCGCACCGCATCCAGTGTCAGCGGCGACTGATGCGTGATGCGTGCGGCGGTGACGGCCGACTCAACAGCGTCGCGTGGGCTTGCGGCGTTGAATGCGATCGCAGGTCCGATTCTCGCGAGTGGTTCGGCATCCGCATGCGCCGGATCATGCGAACCGGCGAAGGGATTGCCCGTCCATTGCGCCGTCGCGAGCGCCCGCGCCGTGGCCGGGCTGATCCCGATGCAGCGCCCGGTGCTGGTCCAGTGCCCCTCCTGCTGCCATTGTCGATAGCGCCGCAGCTGGTCGGCTGCATCCATCCCGCCGCGTGCGACGAGACTTTCCGCCAGACACAGCGCCATCGCAGTCTTGTCGGTCCAGGCGCCCGCGGCAAGCGCGAACGGGCCGCCGCCAAGTTCCCGGGCCGGAGCGACCTGACCCGCGCGCTTTCCAACCGTGGACTGGCCCAGCGCGTCGCCCATCGCGAGACCCAGCAACATCCCGCGGCAGCGGTCGCGCGGATCGCCGCTGGCGGACGCAGGTGCCGCTCCCGGCATCGCCGTTGCCGTTACCTGCGGCGCGATCGCAGCGCGCGTCCCGCGCGGCCGCCAGTTGCGCAGGTAATCACACTGCGCCTCCGTTTCGGGAACGCTGGGCCAGGACTGAGATCGCGCGCTTGCGCGCCAGAGCTCGTTGAGGCGCGCGAGCGCCCCCTCCCCCGACAGTTCGCCGCGTACGAGCCAGCAGCCAGCCACGAGATTGGTGCGGCCGATGCCCGCACGGCAATGAATGTATATGCGCCTGCCGGCGGCAAGCGCCGAGTCCATCTCGTCCAGGATTTCTTCCATCTGTTCCCGGGATTCGGGCAGGCCATGGTCGCGGATGGGCTTGCGCAGGTAAATGACCGGGTCGCCTGAAGCTGCTCCCGGCAGCTGCCCGTCATAGGCGGCCAACTCGCCCGGCTCGGTCAGGTCGATGAAGCAGTCGATTTTCGCCTTGAGCAGGCGCTGCAGCCTCTCGAGCGTCGCCGACTCGGTGGGCCCTGACGGGTGCTCGCCCGCGAGCAGGCGCTCCGGCACGACCCAGTAACTGTTTGGCAGAGGCGGCGCCGGCGAAGCCACTTCAGGAGCCGGGACCGGCGAGGCGCTCGAGTGACGCGAAATCGAACACCCGCGGATCGGCGAGATGCGAGGGTTCGACATTGCAAAGCGCCGTGAAGATTGCATCAACGCGCCCGGGATGATCGCGATCCCAGGCCGCGAGCATGCGGCCGATGGCCTCGCGCTGCAGATTCGGCTGCGAGCCGCACAGGGTGCAGGGAATGATCGGAAAGCGGCGCGCATGCGCGTAGCGCGCGATCTCGCGCTCGGCCACGTAACACAGGGGCCGGATCAGGACATTGGCGCCGTCATCGGAGAGGAGCTTCGGCGGCATCGCCTTGAGTCGCCCGCCGTGGAACAGATTCAGGAACAGCGTCTCGACGATGTCATCGCGGTGATGACCCAATGCGATCCGCGTATAGCCATTCTCGCGAGCGAACCGGTACAGCGCACCGCGACGCAGACGGCTGCACAGTCCGCACTGGGTACGGCCTTCCGGCACGACGCGGCGCACGACGCTGTAGGTGTCCTGCTCGATCACGTGGTAGGGAACCCCGAGGCCTTCCAGGTACTCAGGCAGCACGCGCGCGGGAAACCCCGGCTGCTTCTGGTCCAGGTTGACTGCACAAAGTTCGAAGCGGACCGGCGCGGCGCGTTGCAGCGACAGCAACATGTCGAGCAGCGTGTAGGAATCCTTGCCGCCGGACAGGCAGACCATGACGCGGTCGCCCTCGCCGATCATGCTGAAATCGGTGATGGCCTTGCCGACCAGGCCGCGCAGCCGCGCAGCAAGCCGCCGGAAGTTGGCGGAGGTTTCCTTTGGCGCAGGAATCACGGCGACATTCTAGAATTCAGAAATGTACTTGCGCTCGAGATAACGCAGGAATGGCGCCGCCGACAGCGGCCGGCCCGTCGCATGCTCCACGAGCTGCGGCACACCCATCTTGGCACCCATCGAATGCACACGCTCGCGCAACCAGGCCAGCAGCCCGCCGAACTGGCCAGCCGCAATCTCGGCCTCGATGCCCGGATGCTGTTCGCGAATCGTTTCCCAGAGCTGGCCGGCGATCACCGCCCCGACGCCATACGAGGGGAAATGCCCGAAAGATCCCAGCGCCCAGTGGATGTCCTGCAGGCATCCTTCCAGGTCCGATGCGGGCACCAGACCAAGGCGGTCTGCGGAAAGCGCGAGCCAGGCCTCGCGCAGGTCCTTGACCGCCAGTTCACCCGAAAGCAGGCGGCGTTCGAGTTCATAGCGCAAACCGATGTGCGTCTGGTAGGTCAGCTCGTCAGCCTCCATGCGGTTGGGCCCGCGTTCCACGCGATTCAGATGGCGATAGAGATTGTCCTCAGACCATTCCGGACCCGCGGCCCCGTAATGCTTCTCGAGCATGGGCCGCAGCCACGACACGAACGACCGGCTCCGGCCCACGATCATTTCGAGCAGCAGCGACTGGCTTTCTTCCAGCGCCATGCCGCGATCCTGGCCGACGGGCTGGTCCACCCAGTCCGCCGGCAAGCCGAGGTCATAGAGGGCCTGACCCGTCTCATGCAGCGCGCCCAGCAAGCCCTGGAACGGATCCTTGACGTTGAACTTGACCGTTACCCGGATATCGCCGGGCACGCCCTCGGTGAACGGATGATCGCTCTCGTCGAATCGGCCGCGGTCGAATGGAAAACCCAGGGCTTTCATCACGTCGGTGCAAAGACCGCGCTGGCGACTCGCCGAGAAGCGGCCTTCGATCCTGGCCACCGGATGTCCGGCCTGGACTTCCATGGCCTCGGTCACGAGTGTCGGCAGCCGTTGGGAAAGCGGCGCAAAGATCGCGTCGATGTCGCGCGACAGCAGTCCCGGCGTGAATTCGTCGGCGAGGGCATCCCAGGGATCGAGACCGAATCGCTGGGCCAGCAACTCGGCCTTGCTGCGCGTCAGTTTGACGACCTCGTCGAGATGCGGTGCCAGCACGCCAAAATCATTCTGCTCGCGGGCCTCGCGCCAGCGCGCTTCGGCGAGCGCGGTGGTGCGCGCAATGCGCGCGACCAGCGTCGGCGGTGTTGCGATCGCATGATCGTGCAGGCGGCGCATTTCGCGCAGGTTGGCGCTCTGCCAGTCGGCCAGAGCGCGCGCATTGGCGTCCGCGCGATCGAGCAGACGCGAGATTCGCGGCGCGACCAGCAGCGTATGGCACTCGATCTGCAGCGCCGCGAGCTGATCGCCGCGCACGTCCGCGCTCGCGCGCGGCATCGTGACCGCTGCGTCCCAGCGCAGCAGCGCGAGCACGCCGCGAAACGCGTGCAGGCGGCGGAACTCCTGTTCGAGCTGCTGATAGGGCGTTGCGGTCGCCATTCCCGGACTCCTCCGCCCACGGGCCAGCGCCGGGAAATACCGGCCAGGCCACCGGCGCGCGCCGGGTTCGGGCATCCTCGATCGGGCGGCCTGCGGCTGGTCTTGCCGCCCTGGCCTCTCGAGATGCGCCCGCAGGGAACTGCGGGGCGGTCGTTCAGGCGGTAATTCTATCAGCCGGGGTCGCTGAAACCCCGCCCATAAGCCCTCATATCCTTGTTTTTCAGATAGTTAGGACTAGTCTGTGCGGCTTGACACGGGCGACGTCGCTGTCGCCCTGAGCCGCTCGATGAGCCCCGCCAGGTAGCGTGGCGAACGATGCTCCCCCGCCACAAGCGAATAGACAGCCGGGACGGCGAAGAGCGTCAGCAGGACGGCGATGGTCGTCCCGAAGAACACGACCACGCCGATCGGCTCGCGCTGCTCGGACCCCGCTCCGCTCGCGAGCAGGAAGGGCAGCGACCCGAATGCCGTGCACAGGCTCGTCATCAACACCGGGCGCAGCCGGATCGTTGCGGCCCGCGTGACAGCCTCGACCCGCGCAAGGCCCTGGTCGCGCAACTGATTGGCGAATTCGACGATCAGCACGCCATTCTTCGCGGCAATGCCGACCAGCATGATCATCGCGATCTGGCTGAAGATGTTCAGCGACATCGGACTGCCCGCCAGGCGGAAGATCGCGAGTCCCGTGATGGCGCCGATCAGGGCCAGCGGCACCGTCGTCATGATGACGGCCGGCTGCTTGAAGCTCTCGAACAGCGCGGCGAGCACCAGGAATACGATCGCGAGCGCAAACACGAACGTGGACCCGAACTGGCCCTGGGTGCGCAGGTACTCCCGCGCCTCGCCGTCGAACGAGAGCCGCGCCGCCGGCGGAAGTTCCGCGCGGACCAGTTCCTGGAAGTACGGCACGGCCTTGCCCAGCGTGTAGCCGGGCGCGAGGCCGGCGCTGATCGTGATGGAGCGCATCCGGTCAAACCGGTTCAGCTGCATCGCGCCGGAAGTCTCCGTCAGCTTGACCAGGTTGGACAGCGGCACGAGTTCGCCGCTGCGATCGGAGCGAACGTACAGATTCTGCAAATCGGACGGCACGACGCGATCGCGTGCCTGTCCCTGCAGGATCACCTTGTATTCCCGGCCGCGATCCACATAGGTCGTGACGACGCGCGAACCCAGCACCGTTTCCAGCGTGCGGCCAACTGATTCCAGCGACACGCCGAGCTCCGCCGCGCGGTCACGATCCACCGCCACGTCGATCTGAGGCTTGCGCTCGCGAAAGTTCGTGTCCACTCCCGTGAGTCCCGGGTTCTGCCGTGCGAGATTCAGGATACGGTCGCTCCAGCCGGCCAGTGTCTGGTAGTCGGGGCCGCCAATGACAACCTGCACGGGCCTGCCGAAACCGCGCGAACCGAGGCCCTGCATCGCATAGATGCTCGCGCGGACCCCGGGCAGGTCCTTGAACTGCGCGGTCAGCGATGCCGCAACCTCCATGGCACTGCGCTCGCGTTCGCTCCAGTCCTTCAGCAGCACGAAGCCGCGCACCTCGTTGACCTCGGTCGTGCCGGCGGCACCGCCGGCGCCGATGCGCATGATGAAGCGGCGGATGTCGCCGTATCGCTCCATCTCGCGAAACAGGATCCGTTCCGCCTTCTGCATCTGCTGTTCGGTGTACTCGAGGCTCGCGCCTTCGGGAGCGTCCAGTTCGAAGCGCACGAAGCCGAGATCGCCGGGCGGCGTGAATTCACGGGGCAGCGAATTCAGGGCAAGCGCGGCGATCCCCAGCAGCGCCAGTGTGCCGCCGACGATCAGCCACGGCCGGCTGAGCAGTTTCCCGAGGCGCCGCTCGTAGCCCAGCGAGAGCGAGTGAAAGAACCGGTCGAGCCGCTGCGCAAAGCGGCCGCGCTGCTGCCCGTGACGGAACAATCGCGACGTCATCACTGGCGTCAGCGTCAGCGCAACGAGTGCCGAGAACAGCACGGCGGATGCCAGGGTCAGGCCGAATTCGCGGAACAGGCGGCCGATGGAGCCCGGCAGGAACGAGATCGGCACGAATACCGAGATCAGCACCAGTGTCGTCGCGATGACGGCAAAGCCGATTTCGCGGCTGCCGTCGATCGCCGCCAGCAGCGGCGGTTGCCCCTGCTCGACCCGGCGGAAGATGTTCTCGAGCACGACGATGGCGTCGTCCACGACCAGGCCGATCGCGAGCACCAGGCCGAGCAACGTCAGCACGTTGATCGAATATCCCATGGCATCCATGAACATGAATGTCGCGATGATCGAGATCGGGATGGTCACTGCCGGCACCAGTGTTGCCCGCAGGTTGCCGAGGAACAGGAAGATGACCAGCAGGACCAGCGACATCGAGATGCCGAGCGCGATCATGACTTCGCGCAGCGATGCATTGATGGAATCCGCGCGGTCGATATTGATCGACAGCGTCATGCCTGCGGGCAGCCCGGGCCGGATCCGATCCAGCGTCGCGTAGGTCTGTTTCGCGACCTCGAGCGTGTTCGCCTTCGAATTCTGCTCGATGCCAAGGCTGACACCGGGCAGGCCCATCGTGCGGGATACGCTGCGCTCGTTCTCCGCGCCGAGTTCAACCCGCGCAACGTCCCCGAGCCGCACGAGGTAACCGTCGGGACTGCGCCCGATCGCCAGCATGCGAAAGTCCTCGATCCGGGAGAGACCCGTGTCGGTGCGCAACGAGAATTCGCGTTCGCTGGACTCGAGGCGGCCCGCCGGCAGCTCGACATTCTCGCGCCGCAGCACGCTCTCGATGTCGCCAACCGTCAGCGCCCGCGCGGCGAGCGCCTGCCGATCGATCCAGATCCGGACGGCCTGGCGTCGCGCGCCATTGACATTGACGCGCGCGACACCGGGTGTCGCGGATAACTGGTCGATCAGCACCCGCTCGGCATAATCGGTCAGCTCCAGCACTGACATGCGGTCGCTCGACAGATTGAGATACATGACCGCCTCGCCGATGGACTCGGCCTTCTGGATCTCGGGTGGATCGGCCTCCTCCGGCAGGTCGTCGGCGACCCGCCCGACCCGGTCGCGGATATCATTCGCGGCCGCGTCCACGTCGCGATCGGCGCTGAACTCGACATTGATCGCGGACCGGCCGTCGCGTGAACTGGAACGCAACGTTTCAATTCCCTCCAGGCCCGCGATGCGATCCTCGATCACCTGGGTGATCTTGTTCTCGACGATCGCGGCTCCCGCACCCAGGTAACTGGTCGTGATCGACACGACCACCGGCTCGACATCCGGGTATTCGCGTATCGCGAGGCGGGTCAGGGCAATGAGGCCCAGTATCACCAGCAGCAGGCTGATGACCGTCGCAAATACCGGCCGCCGGATCGAGAATTCAGAAAGCGTCATCGGTCGGGCCTGTCATCCCGCAGCGGCGGGCGCGAGTTCGTGCACGTTGCTGCCATCGCGGATCTGCTGCGTGCCTTCGATGACGACGCGTTCGCCGGCAGCGACGCCCGTCAGTATCTCCACTTCGCCGGGGCTGCGCCGGCCGATCGTGACGACGCGCCGCTCCGCGCGGCCGGCTGCGACGACGAATACATAGACCTCACCGCGCTCGGGCACGAGGGCCTGCTCCGGCACGACCAGACCCGGCAGCGGTTCGCGGCTGACGACGACGGTCAGGAACATGCCCGGTCGCAGCAGCCCCTGCGGGTTCGGCAGGCGGGCGCGGACCTTGATCGAACGCGTGACCGGATCGATACGGGAATCGATGGACTCCACGGCGCCGTCAAACGATTCATCCGGGTAGGCAATACTCTTCGCGGCAATGGCCAGGCCTGGCTTCAGGATCGCCAGGAACGACTCGGGCACGTCGAAATCGAGTTTCATCGTGCGCGTATCATCGAGCGTCGTGATGATCGCACCCGGATTCACCAGGGCGCCGACACTGACGCGGCGCAAGCCGACACGGCCATCGAATGGCGCGCGGATCACCGTGTCGGCGACGCGCGCCTGCGCTGATGCGACCCGTGCTTCGTCGCCTTTCAGCGTTGCCTCGATCTGTTCGAGCTGGGATTGCGACACGGCTTGCTGCGTGAACAGGCCGCGGCCGCGCTGGTAGGCGCTCCTGCTTTCGGCCAGCGCAGCCTCGGCCGCGGCCAGATCGGCGCGGTCCTGCGCGCCGTCGAGTTCGACGAGTACATCACCGCGGTGCACCCATTGTCCTTCCGCGAAGCGCACGGCGATCACCTTGTTTCCGGCCTTCGACGTGATATCGACCGCCTCATTGGCACGGGCGGTTCCCAGCGCCTCGATCCGGACCGCGATGGGCTTCTGTTGCACCGGCGCGGTGACGACGGCGACGGATTCAGGTCCGGCATCGCCATCCGCCGCGCGGACAGGAGCGGCCGGCCAGCGGCTGGTGTACACATAAGCGACTGCGGCGATCGCGAGCACCGCGATCGTAATCATCAATGGCCGTCTGCCGGGGGACATGTTCATTGCCTCGATGCTAACTGATGCCCGCCGGATCAGCGCTCTTGCAGCCATTCGGCGATCGTCTGTGGCAGCAGTTGCTGGGCTCTCGCGCTGACATAGATGCCGATATGGCCTCCGTCGAATTCATAACTCGTGTAGTCACGGCTGCCGGTCAGTCCGCGCAGCGGGATCGTCGCCGACGGCGGCACCAGATGATCCTGGGAAGCGTAGATGTTCAACAGCGGGCAGTCGATCTGCCTGAGGTCCACGCGCATCCCGCCGATCATGAGACCACCGAGCACCAGGCGGTTTTCCTGGAAGAACCATCGGACAAACTGCGCGAACGCCGCGCCCGCCTGGTCCGGGCTGTCGAAGATCCATTTTTCCATGCGCAGGAAATTGGCGAGCGCAGCCGGATCATCGGCGATGTCAGCGAGTTCTGCATATTTCTGGCTGGTCAGCCTGAGCGGCATCAATGACAGAAATGTGGCATTCAGCAGTTCGCCCGGAATGTTGCCGAGCACCTCCACCATCCGGTCAACGTCGACGTCGCGAATCCATTTCGACAACAGGTTTTCCGGCGTATGGAAATCCACGGGCGTCACCATCGTGACGAGATTCCGCACCCGGTCCGGATGCAGTGCCGCATGGCACAACGCGAGCGTCCCGCCCTGGCACACGCCCAGCACATTCACAGCCGGTACGCCCAGCATCCGGCGGATGTGGTCGATGCAGTCCTGCAGGTAATGATTGACGTAGTCGTCGAGCTCCAGAAAGCGGTCGGCTGCCTCGGGGTATCCCCAATCGATCAGGTAGACGTCCAGACCGCGCATCAGCAGGCCACGGATCAGGGAACGGTCCGGCTGCAGATCCATCATGTAAGGACGGTTGACCAGCGCATAACAGATCAGGAGCGGCGGCAGTCCCGCATTCGCCGCCAATGGCCGATAGCGATATAGCACCATTCGATCCTGGTGATGGACTGCGTCGCGGGCTGAACAGCCTTCATCGGTCAATTCGAGCGCGGCGAGCGAGCGCGCTGCCACGGTCATGCGACGGGAGAAATCGGCAATCTCGCCGGCGGCCTGCGCTGGATCGATCGCGAAGCGGGTCATCGCTTCTGCGCCTCGCGCAGCATGCGTTCAAGCTCGTGCAGCCGCTTGTGGATCGCGTCGATCTCGGATCGGGTCGGCAAATTGAAGGCATGGGCCCATTCCTCGATCTGCCGTCGCTGCTCAAAACGCATCTCGACCATCGCCGCCAGCAATTCACTCTGTGCGGCCGCAAACTCCTCGCCATGAGCGGCCGTGGCGTATGCCCGCTCGCCGCATTCGATCCACAGGTCGTGCAGCTGGCGCAAGGAAGTGACCGGAGTTCCCGGGTCAGCTGGAGCAGCAAGCGCGGCAATCAGCCTGTCAATGGCATCCGCCGCAATCGCCGCAAGCAATTCGTTCATTCGCGTCGCGGCACGCTGCCAGCGCTGCGTCGTCTTCATCATGCGCTCGGCGGATTGCTGCTGCTGTGCCAGCAGTGGGCCGAACACCGGCGCGTGCAGGCGCTCGAGCATTTCCTTCAGTCCGTCGCGAAGCTGATCGAGGTTCTCCGCAGGTGCCTGCCAGGATGCGCCGGGCCCGTTCGATGCATGGGACTCGGCGAGCCTCCAGAGTTCGCGGGTCATGCCGAGATAAGCCTCACCGAACTCATGGATCCGGCCAACCGCCTCGCCACCCGCATCCATGGCCTGATGAGTGAACGCCTGCAGGGCCTCGGTCCAGGGATCCGGGCTCATGCGCCCGACTCGCCGCAAACCAGGTGCGATGCAAAATTCAAGACCTGGAATTTCCGCAAACCGGTTACCAAAATATCCATTAACTCATTGTTTCTCATATAAATACTAAGCTGGACAGAGGTCCGGTCAGATCAGACATCCATCTCTGTTGCACTGCAACATGAATTGCATTATGATGATGCCAGTCTCGTCATTACCCGGAAAGTTAAGGATGCCAGAAATGAACACCCCAACATTCGATTTCAGCGCGTTTGTCGACGCCAGCAAGAAGGCCTTTGCGCCCGCCGCGAAGTTCAATGAACTGACCCTGCAGGGTTTCGAGCGTGTTGCTCGCCAGCAGTTTGCCTTCGCCGGCGAAATGCTCGAGTTTTCGCTGCAGCAGCTGCAGCTCGCCACGACCGCCAAGGATTTCAATGACCTGACGGCCCGTCAGATCGAACTGACCACGCAGTTCGCCGAGAAGGCCACGCAGCGCTCGCAGGATCTGGTCAAGCTCTCGACCGAGCACCAGGCCGAGATGAGCAAGTGGTTCGACCAGACTGTTACCGAGTCCTCAAAGACGGCCAAGAAAGCCGCCTGATCGGACTCCGACCCTCCCCCCTCGGGACGGCGCACCTTCGGGTCGCCGTCCTTTTTTTTGGGTCCCATGTGCGAATATTGGCGGCGAGACATGAAGAATCCCGCCGCCGATCCAGACGCCCTCGTACAAGCTGCGGTCTCGCTGTATCAGCGCGCAGAATTCGGCACCGCAGCGTCCTATTGCCGCAAAGCCCTCAAAGCGCGGCCCGCGCACCTTGGGGCGCTCAATCTGCTTGGCGTTTCGCTCAACGCGCAAGGCGATCATGTGAAGGCTTCGGAGATTTTCGCCGAACTCACCCGGCGCGACCCGACGAACGCCGATCATTGGATGAATCTCGGCACGGCATTGAAAGCGCTGCACCGTAACCAGGAAGCACTCGCTGCATACACACAGGCAGGGGCTCTCGGCGAAGCTTCCGCAGATTTCTACTACAACGTGGGCCTTGTCCACTTCGAGATGGGCAACTTCGAGGCGGCCCGCATCGTATTGCGCGATGCGCTGCGACTCGCGCCGGACGATGCGGAGATCTGTTACCAGTACGCAGTGTGCTGCGAAGAGACCATGCGTCAGGAGGATGCCATTGCGGCGCTCGAAAACTGGCCCGGGATGCGAGGCCTGAGGACAGACCTGCTCGCAAAGATCGGGCTCTTGCTGATGAAACTTGGCGAACTGCGCAGTGCCGGACAAGCGGTCGATCTCGCCTCAAGCGATCCCCGACCGGACGCAGAATCTGTCCTGCGAATCATCCAGGTGCAGGAACGCACCAATCGGGTGGCGGAAGCGCGTGCCGGGTTGCTGCGCCTGAAGGCGGATCCAAATTCGAGCTCGCTCGGAGACGACCTCAAGCTCATCGAGGCCCGGCTCGCCGATCGCGAAGGCCGCACACAGGACGCCCACGATCGTTATGTCGAGCTGCTGGAGGCCACCCCTGAAATTCACTCGCGGCATCATTACCTCTTTCCGCTCGCAAAGTCACTCGACAAGCTGGGACGGCACGATCAGGCATTTACGGCGTTGCAGGAAGCGCATCGCTCGCAGCTGAGCTACCTGAAATTGACGACGCCCGAGGCAGCGATTCGCAACATCCTGCCGTTCAGGATCGCGGATTTCGGCTGCGACGCGATGGATGTGGCCGCCTGGGACGCGTCGGGTGCGCCCACGTTGGAGGAAAGTCCGATCTTCGTCGTCGGTTTTCCGCGTTCGGGCACGACCTTGCTCGAGCAGACTCTCGATGCACATCCGTCGCTGGGGTCCATGGACGAGACGCGGTTTCTGTATGAAGTGATCGACCGCATCGTGCACGATGGCAAGGACTATCCCAGCAAACTGGCAGACATGACCCGCGCACAACTGGATGAGATGCGGGGACTCTACTGGAGTCAGGTCCGGCGCAAGATCGATCTGGCCTTGGGCCAGCGACTGGTCGACAAGAACCCGTTGAATCTGTTCGCCTTGCCGGTCATGCGCCGGTTGTTTCCGAATTCCCGCGTCCTGCTGGCCATACGCCATCCCTGTGACGTGATCCTGAGCTGTTACATGCAGCATTTCCGCGCGCCGGATTTCATCCTGCTGTGCCGCGATCTGCCGTCGCTGGCGACGGCATACTGCAGAGCCTTCGACTTCTGGTATCGCGAGGCTGCCATCCTGCAGCCGGCCGTGCGCGAGGTACGCTACGAGCTCTTTGTCACCGAGTTCGAACTACAGGTGCGGGCCATCGCCGATTTCCTCGGTCTCACCTGGACCGACAGAATGCTGGAGCCGGGTCAACACGCGAGCCGCAAAGGCTTCATCAGCACGCCGAGCTACAGTCAAGTAGTTCAACCAGTCAATACCCGCTCCATCGGCCGCTGGAAGGCCTATGAAAAACACTTCAACGATGTGATCACGCGGCTGCAGCCGTATCTCGACCGCTGGGGTTACAGCGCCTGAGGCTCAGAACAGCAGGTAGGTCGAAAGAATGTACTTTTCGCCCGAAACCGGTGCCAGGCCCGCATGCTGGTACATCCAGTAAGGCGGAAACATGAGCAGCCGCCCGGTACGCGCGGCGACCCTGACATCGAGCTGGCGAAACAGGGTTTCCCCGCCCTCCGCGACATCGTTCAGGTACCAGAGCAGCACGAGATAGCGGTTCGCGACCTCGTGAATCGAGTCGAAGTGCTGCTGAAACTGCTCTTCGGTGCCCGGTCGGTAGCGTTTCAGGATCAGGTCGGCGGTTTTTGGTGAATTCGGCACTTCGATATCGAGGCCGACGTCCCGGTTGTAACGATTGAGCGCCAGGTCGATACGTGCCCGGAAGAAACCCAGGAACGATTCATCCGACAGGCCGGTCACGTTCAGTTCGGTCCACGCCGAGCCCTCCAGACCGCCCCGGTAGCCGCGGCCATTCGGCTGGTGATACCGGCTCAGGGAGTTGAAAGAGTCGATCATGCGCCGGCAGAAAGCCGGCTCCAGATCGCCTTCGTAGGTGCGGATGTAATGGCGCAGATCGGTGATTTCCATGGCGGGTAGAATATCCTGCATGCAGGCTGTGCTTGAATAGTTCCGGCAACATGCCAATGAACGGGCAATCATGACCACGCTGACCGAGGCCCAGAGGCTCCTGCGGGAAGGCCGCATCGCCGAGGCCGAACGAGCTTGCGAGGCGGTTCTAGAGCGCTCCCCCGATGACGTGGAGGCGCTTAACGTCGTGGCACTCGCGGCCGTAAGGGACGGCAAGCCTGTCCGGGCGGTGGCCTTGCTCGAGCGTGCCACCGGCATCAATCCGGCCAATCCTGTTTCCTTTCATCACCTCGGCCGGGCGCAGGAAACGCTCGGGAACCTCCCGGCCGCCATCGTGTCCATTTCCGAAGCCTTGCGCCTGAAGCCGGATTTCTATCTCTCGAGGCTGCATTACGCATCGCTGCTGGAACGCAACGGCGAAGCCGAGCTCAGTGCATTGCAGTTCGCGAGGGCCCTGCACGATGCCCAGGCCCGGGGTCACTGGGTCAACCCCGCCACCACTCCCACCGGTTTGCGGCAACTCGTCGAGCACGCAGTGCTGACGGTGCGCGCGCGGCGCCGGGTGCTGCTTTTCAAGGTCGCCGAGACTTTGGCGGAACGCTATGGCCGCGGTTCGATGGCGCGTGTCGAGAAATGCCTGCGCGTGTATCTGGGCGAGGAGCCCGCCGTGTTTCCCGACCCGCGGCAGCAGCCGACCTTCCTGTATTTTCCGGACTTGCCGGCGCAAGCCTATCTGGACCGTGCGCTCTTTCCCTGGATCCAGCAGTTCGAGGCCCGGACGCCGGCAATCCACGAGGAATTGCTGCGGCTGCTGCCGACCGCGCAGGGGCGCGAGCGCGTATTTACGACCGAGGACGTGGAGCGGCAAAATCTGCGCGCCGCGGATGCGACTCCCAGCTGGAACGGCTATTACCTGTACCGCCACGGCGTGCGCCGCGACGACAACTGCGCAAGCTGCCCGGCTACATCCGCCGCGCTCGACCGCCTGCCACTGTCGCGGGTGCGCGATCACGGACCCGAGGTTCTGTTTTCGGTGTTCACCGCGGGCACCCACCTGCTGCCGCACCGCGGCGTCACGAATACCCGTGTCGTCGGCCATTTGCCGCTGATCGTGCCGGAGGATTGTGCGCTCAACGTCGGCGGCGAGATCCACGCCTGGCAGGAGGGCAAGGTGGTGGTCTTCGACGATACCTATGAGCACGAGGCGTGGAATCGCAGCAAGCTGACGCGCGTGGTGCTGATATTCGATCTTTGGAACCCTCACCTCACCGAGGCTGAGCGGGCAGCCGTCACTGACGTCGTCGGAGTCATCGGCGACTTCCGCCAGGCGATAGAGCGCCTGTAAGCCGCATGAAGCTCACCCAGCCGTTCTTCCGCCTGCCGCTGCGCTTTGACACGGCGCGGCTGCGCGCCGAGATCGAGGCCCTGCCCGCCAGTGCCTGGGCCAGGCACCCGACCGGGTTCGAAGGCAACCGCTCGTTGCGCCTGATCAGCCCGGACGGCGGCGACAACGACGATTTCTACGGTCAGATGCAGCCAACGGCGTACCTGAGGCAGTGCCCCTATATACGTCAGGTGCTGTCGAGTTTCGGCGTGGTCTGGAGCCGTTCACGCCTGATGCGACTCGACCCGCACAGCATCGTTCCGGAACATGCTGACATCAATTACCAGTGGTTCTATCGGGTGCGAATGCACATTCCGATCGTCACACGACCCGAAGTGCGTTTTCATTGTGGCGGGCAGAGCGTGCACATGGCGCCCGGCGAGGCCTGGATTTTCGACAACTGGCGCCGGCACCACGTGGAGAACCCGACCGACGATACACGCATCCACCTGGTCGCCGACACCTCGGGTACCGCGGAGTTCTGGGAATTTGTCGCGCAATCCAGTGCCGGCCAGTATGCCGACGGCGCGCTCGAATTTCGTCCGGACGTCGACGCGACATTGCTCACCGAGCGGATTATGCCGCGCCCGGTAATGCCGCCCGCCGAGGTGGAACTGCTGGTGACCGATTTTCGCGGCGAACTTGTGCCACCCGATGATTCCGCCGAGGCCCGGAAACAACTCTCGAAATACCATTGGTTACTGCAGGGGTTCTGTTTCGATTGGCGCCAGCTCTATGCGCTGCGCGGCGAGAGCCCGCTCGGCAGGCCGGAATATGCGCAGATCCTCGACAAGCTGCGCACCGCGTCGCGAACGCTTGGCGAAGGGCTCACGATGCGAACCAACGCGATCGCGGCGCACACCGTGCTCGAAGGCAGGGTATTGCAGCAGCTGCTGCACGACGCGCCCACAGCCGGTGCGGCTGCGGCAGGGGCCGCACCGGCGGCCAGGCGTCCGCAGCTGCGACAACCGATATTCATCGTCGCGGCGCCGCGTTCCGGAAGCACCCTGCTTTTCGAGACGCTGCGCGTAAGCGGGCAGCTCTGGACCCTGGAGGACGAGGCGCATTGGCTTGTCGAAGGTGTTCCGGAACTGCGGCCCGGTGCTCCCGGCGTGGAATCGAACCGCCTTACGGCGGCCCATTGCACGGATGCGATAGCGCGGCGTATCAATGATGAGCTGCTCGGGAATCTGCGCGATGCGGCCGGACGCGCACTGCCATCCACCGCGGACGAGGTGCGCATTCTCGAAAAGACGCCCAAGAATGTACTGCGGATACCATTTTTCGCCCAGCTGTTCCCTGACGCCCGCTTCGTGCTGCTGTGGCGCGATCCGCGCGAAAACCTGAGCAGCATCATCGAGGCGTGGCGTTCCGGGAACTGGACCACCTATCGCAAGCTCGAAGGCTGGGAAGGGTCGTGGTCACTGCTCCTGCCGCCGGGCTGGCAATCCCTGCGCGGCAAGCCGCTCGAAGATGTGGCCGCCTACCAGTGGGAATGTGCCAACCGCATTGCGCTTGAGGACCTTGCCTCGTTGCCCCGGGAGCGCTGGACATCCGTGAAGTATTCCGACCTGCTGTCGGACCCGGGTGCAACGGTACGGCGGCTCAGCAGCTTCGCCGGCATCGAGTTTGACGCAGCACTGGCAGCGCGAGTGGCCGCGCCGCTACCTCTCTCGCGATACACGCAGTCGCCGCCCGACCCGGACAAGTGGCGCCGCAACGAGTCTGCCATCCTGCGCGTGCTGCCGACGATCGAAGCGACGTGGCGCCGGCTCGAGACGCTCTGACACCATCAGTCCCCGAACCGGTAACCGTGCCGCGCGATAATTGATGCATCGCGCTCCGCGACCAGATTCCGCAGTCCGTCGTCGTAGAAGTCCGTGTAGCGCGCGTGGCGCGCGACGTTGCGCGGCGCCGCATGGTCAATGAACTCGCGCATCCCGGTGCTCATGGGCTGCCCGACAGATTCAAGCATGCGCGGCAATTCCTGCCGGAGCGACTCCATGTGCCCGACCGTAAGTGCCGCGTCGGCGGTTCCAAACATGTATTGGTAAAGATACGCATAGAAGCCGAGTCCCGAGCCGCGAATCGGCGCCAGCGCGAATCCGGGCAGATTTATTCCATGATTACCGTAGGCCTGTGGCAGGACTTCGACAAGACGGTCGAGGTGCTCGTTACCGCTGCCGAGTTGCAGCAGATTGTGCACCGTGCCTTTGAAGTCCCGGCGACCTTCATCGCTCAGCAGGCGATAAAGCGCATTCGGTCGCGGTCGCGCCGCCTGAAAAGAGTACCAGGAAACGTAATAACTCCAGGGACTGCGCACGAAGCCGAGAACCGGCAGTGCGGCCAACTGCTCCGGGATCAGATGCCGAGGCAGGTGATAACCGATCCGCCGGGCGCCGGGCACGAATCTCAGCAGGCAGTCATTGACGAACGTGCCGCCGGATTTGTGCAGATGCAGGAAGACGAAGCGGTCGGTGGCGATCATCCGCCCGCAACTGCCTGCCCGCGCAGCAAGGTCTCAAAGTGCGCCTCGGCCTCCGGCATCGGCCGGCCAAGCCCACGCTCACCGCGAGCAAGCAGATCCAGCAGGTTCGGGTCGGGCAGAAAATCGCAGATCATGTGGGTCCGCGAGAGGACCGGATGGGCGTTCCAGACGGCATGTACGACAATATTATTGAGCGCCCAGGCCTCGCCGGGCCTCATCAGGTATGCGAGACCGGCGCAAAACATCCAGACCCTGTCGTGGGACTCGACCGGCACGTGCACGCGCAAGGTCTTTGAAAAATAGGGCGCACGGTCGATGTGCGGGACCACGCTCGCTCCGGCCGGCAGGCGCGCCAGCAGGCACCTCTGGGGCCGCGTGCCGATGATCCGTTCAATGAGCTGCCGGGCATAGGGCAGCTCGTTCAGGACAGGCCGGTCCTCGATCGGCAGGTCCCCCTCCGCCGGCGTATACCCGCGCAGGAAGACCGTCTGCGCGGCCTGATGCGCACCTTCCCGGGGGTAGCGGTGCTTTCCGCCGCGGATATCCCAGACCGAGGCCGGCAAGGCCGCCACTTCCGCCGCCAGCCGTCCGGCATCGATGGCCACGGGCAGCTTTACGCACCCTCCAACCAGGGTGTTCTTGTCCAGGAGCGGCTGATCCGGAAGGTCGCGCATCGTTTAAATGTGCCTCAATCCACCGCTTGGGCCAAGCAAGCCCGCACGCAGGTCGCGTGAGAGTCCCTTTCTTGGTGGTGTTGCATTCTGGACACGTTCTTGGGCTGCACCGAGCGTCCCCTATTGTTGTAAATAAACAACATATGATTTCTTCGGAAAAACGTGCATTTGCCGATTCGCGCGCCGGCAAGCTAAATGTGCTTTACCTTGACTTCATCGGTGGCTATTATCCCACACGCTCGATTCCGTCAACTGGGATGTCCCGCTTAGGAGGCCTGCACCGATGCTCAATAACCCGACCCTGACACGCGCCGTCCATTTGGCGCTGGTGTCATCCGCATCAGCCGCGGCTGCGCTGTATGCGACCGATGCGATTTCACAGGAGACTGAACTCTCCGAGATTATCGTTACCGGATCGCGCATTCGCCGCGTCGAGGCGGAAACCGCGAGCCCGGTTTTCACAATGAACCGCGGCATGATCGAAGCGACCGGCATCACCACGATGGGTGAGCTGGTGCAGCAGGTCCCATCCATTTCCGGTGCAGCCACGAACACGACGCTGAACAACGGCGGCGGCGACGGCGCATCAACGATTGAATTGCGCGGCCTGGGCGACGAACGCACGCTGGTGCTGTTGAACGGCCGTCGCATGACCGGCATCGCAGGTGGCGGCGCCGTGGACGTCAACATTTTCCCCGTCAACCTGATCGAGCGCGTGGACGTGCTGAAGGAAGGCGCGGGCGCCGTCTACGGTTCGGACGCCATCGGCGGCGTGGTGAACTTCATCACCCGCAAGGACTTCGATGGCATGGAACTGAGCGCTGACTACGGCAATTCCAGCGAGAGCGACGGCCAAAGACAAGCGCTCGGCTTGGCCTGGGGCACAGCCAGCGATCGCGGTGACGTGGTGATCGGTGCGAACTACAACAAGCAGGATGAAATTTCAGCTGGCGATCGCAAGTTTTCCCGTGAAGCGCTGTATCTCTACGGTGTTTATGGCGTCATTGTTGGAGGCTCGAGTCGCACGCCGAACGGCCGCATTCGATTCCCCACGGGCAGCGCGCTGGCTACCTCGTTTGGCTGCTCGTCGGTCACCAAGCTCCCGGGCGCACCGGGCACTTCGCTCGCCGACTACCGCTGTTTCGCGGGCGGTGATCTTTACAACTACCAGCCGCTCAATCTGATCATGACGCCGCAGGAGCGCATGAGCCTCTTCACCTCCGCCAATTACAACGTGACGGAGGACGTCGAGGTATACACGGAGTTGTTGCACGCCTACACGACGTCCGGCTTCGCGATCGCGGAGCTGCCCTTCGACGCCCGCAGCGATAACATCATCATCCCGGCCAACAATTACTATAACCCGTTCGGTATCGACTTCGGCGGCATCGCTGCGGTGAACCCGAACGCGCAATGGCGCATGCAATCGCTCGGCAAGCGGCAGAACACCGTCAACACCACCACCGACCATGGCGTGCTCGGCGCGCGCGGCAAGATCATGGACTCGGGATGGGACTGGGATCTGAGCGCGGCTTACGATCGCATCGGCCAGGACGTCAACACGACGGGCTATCTCCTCAATTCGAAGCTTCAGCCCGCCTTCGGTCCGAGCTTCCTTGACCCGCTCAGCGGCGAAGTGGTCTGCGGCACGCCGGGCAACATCATCGCCGGTTGCGTCCCGGTCAACATATTCAATATCAATGACCCGAGCCAGACCGCTGCCTTGGCGACCATTGCGGCCGACTACAACCAGGTCACCACGAACACCGTTCAATCGGCCGCGCTCGATTTCACCGGCGAGATCTTCTCGATGCCGGCAGGCAAGGCGCAGATGGCAGTCGGTGGGGGTTACGAAAAGTTTAACTACGAGTTCGACACTGACGCCCTCAGCACTGCCCAGGCACCGGATTTCCTGACCTGCGGGCTTGCGCAGGATACTTGCACCGTGGACACCAGGGGCACATACAACGTCTCGTCGCTGTATGTGGAGGCTCTGTTCCCGCTGTTGAAGGAAATGCCGGGCGCCGAGGCCTTGAACCTCATCGTCGGCTCGCGCTATTCGGACTACAGCACTTTCGGAGACACGGTCAACAGTTCGGTCAAACTCGAATGGCGTCCGATTGGCGACCTGCTGGTCCGGGGTTCGTATTCTGAAGTGTTCCGCGCACCGCAGATCAGCGACCTGTTCGCGGGCACGCAATCCAACGCCCCGAACTTCAACGATCCCTGCGTGGGACTGACGGCTGCTCAGGTTGTGGCAAACCCGAACCTGGCGCTTGCTTGCGAGAATGTCCCGACGGACGGTACGTTTACCCAGGACAACTCGCAGGTGACGGGTCTGCTGTCGGGCAACGTCGATCTTCAACCTGAAACCGGGGAAGTGCTGACTGCGGGCCTCGTGTACCAGCCGAGCTTCCTGAACGGCTTTTCAACCACCGTAGACTATTGGAATTACAGGATTACTGACATCATCACCGGGGTCGACGTGAACACGACCGCCAGCGTTTGCGTCGCGACGGGCGATCCGGTGTTCTGCGGCCTCATCAACCGTGCCGCGGATGGCGCGGTGCTGGTAATCGGGCAGCCGACCTTGAACTTCGGCAAGCTGGAGACGAGCGGCTGGGACATCGGCTTCAAGTACGCCCTGAACGACACGGCTGCCGGCAGTTTCCAGTTCAGCCTGGACACGACCTACATCGACGCGTACGACTCGACGCCTTGCTCGACCTGCGGTACCCAGGGGATTGCTGGAACCTGGGATCGCCAGTACGGCAACTACGCCAGATGGCGCGGTTTTGCGAGCGTCGGCTGGAGCCGCGGGCCTTTCACGGGCCTGCTGGCGGCGCGCTACGTGGGTGATCTGCAGCTGAGTGATCCGGATGGTGCACCTGGCAAACAGCCGGCCCTGCAGGTCCCGTCGAGGACTTACCTGGACCTGAGCTTCGGATACACATTCAGGGAGAAGCTGTCGTTCCAGATCGGCGCCAACAATGTGACCGACGAGCAGCCGCCGATCATGTACCAGAACAATGTCATCAACGCGAACACCGACGTGAGCACCTATGACACGGTCGGCACGTACTATCGCGCGAGCGTCAAGTACAAGTTCTGAGACTGACCGGTTGATACTGAAGGCCGCGCAGCGCAAGCTGCGCGGCCTTTTTATTGAGTCCTCAGTTTGAGGTCGGGGTAGGCCCGACAGATAATCGGGACTCGGTCGCTACGAACCCTGGGGAGGGGCCATCCTTCCCTGCCTCTGCAACCGGTCGAGATTACGTTCTGCTGCTGCTCGGGAGGCCTCGAGTTCCTCTGCCGTCAGGCAAATCGTTTCCTTCCGCAAGTGCGAGCCGGTCTTCAGTTGCTCGCGGCAATACAAGGTTGCGCCGTTCTCGTTGACGATCCTGTAGCCCGCACTTCTTGCTTGCTCCAATGTCGTCACCGAAGTCGGCGTGGCCGCCGCGGGCTCGGCCACCGGAACTGCGGACGGCGGCCCGGGCTGCGAAGCGCAAGCTGCCACCAGCACGACCATGGCCACAATCCAGTGATTTCGCATTGATTCGCCGCGGAAAACAGCAGGGGAATTGCTGCAGCAGAATAGCATGCTGATTTGCCCCCGAGCCGGAAGGAAGAAGCCCCAAGCGTCACTGCCGTCCCTTGTCGGATCCCCCGGTCGGCGAGTGGCCTTTTTTTCGATCATTCCTGGTTGAAATCCCCTTTTCCCTGAGTGCCTTATCGCACTGCAGCATGATCCGGTACACTCCGGTCATGGCCAAGGAACGCCTGATCAAGAAGTACGCCAACCGGCGCCTGTACGATGCTTCCATCAGCAAGCATGTGACTCTCGAGGACATCCGGGACCTGATCGTCAAGGGCGAAAGAATCCGGGTCGTCGAAGACAAGACCGGAGAGGATATCACCCGACTGATCCTGCTCCAGGTCATCGCCGAGCAGGAGCAGTTCGGCAAACCGATCCTGACCACGCAGTTGCTGGAGTCCATCATCCGCTACTACGGAGGGCCGATGCAGGATTTCATGGCACGTTACCTCGAGCAGAGCGTCTCCACATTCATGCGCCAGCAGGAAAGTGTCCAGGAACAGATTTCCCAGATGCTGAGCAGCGCGCCACCACCGATGAGCGCGATGGCTGAACTGACGCGCCAGAACATGGAACTCTGGAATCGCATGCAGGAAGGCATGCTTGCGATGATGGTCGCGCCGCGCCACACCAGCTCGTCCGGAAGCCCGGACGATGCCGCAGAGCCGGGCGAGGCAACGTCCGGCGCCGCTGCCAAGAAGAACAGCCTCTAATCAGACTGGCGCGAATTGACTTATCGTTGCACTCATGCAACGTGGCTCGACACTGCGTACGAGTTGGGCGTATCCTTTGCGATGCTGCAAGAGTGCATTTTCAAGGGAAAACGCATAGGAAAAATCTATCCGGTGGGCAACTGAGCGGTCATGCACTGACGCTGCTTTTGGGGAAACTGTGCGTCGCACGACAGCCACAAACAGGGGAAAGAAGATGAACAAGCAACTGGCAACTGCCATCAGCGGCATCCTGGCCTTATCAGCCTATTCCAGCCTGGCGATGGCCCAGGATCAGGCGACGGCCTCGACAAAGGGAAAGCCTGTCGAGCTGGAACCCGTCGTCGTGACGGGATCGCTGATTCCCCAGATCCGGCAGGAGACTGCCTCGCCGGTAATTGCAATCACCGCCGATGATATTCAGCGCCAGGGCTTCCGAAACGTATCCGATGTCCTGCGCGCACAGCCGCTGGCAACTGGTGCGGTCCAGGACAACCAGTTCTCCGGTGGCTTTACGCCAGGAGCGACCACGATCAGTCTGCTCGGCCTTTCGCCCGGCTTTACGCTGATCCTGATCGACGGCCGCCCGCTGGCCGACTACCCGCTGCTGTACAACGGGCAGGCCAATTTCACCGACCTGTCGAGCATTCCGAGCAGCATGGTCGAGCGCATCGACATCCTGCCCGGCAACCAGTCGGCCATCTACGGTTCGGCCGCCATCGCCGGTGTCGTCAACATCATCCTCAAGAAGCGCCTCGAGGGCATGCAAGTCAGAGCGCGAGTGGGAGGTTATGAAGAGGGTGGCGGCGACAACGCGCTCGTCAGCGTAAGCGGCGGCCAGACCTGGGACAGATTCGATGTGACCTATGGTCTTCAGTACTCCTCGCAGGCGGCGATCTGGGGCTATCAGCGCCACCGCTACGATTCGACCAACGACAATCCCAACCCGGACCAGCGCTACGGTTCGCGCACGTTCCTGATCCTGGACGGCTTCACCAACACATACATCGATCCCGGCCAGGCCGTTTGCGATGGCCTGGCCAGCAACTTCGGCGGCACGACCACCTACGACTTCCGTCCGAATCGCGGCAACTACTGTGGCAGTCGCGCCGACCCGGGCTACGGAACGTTTCTCAACGACGAAACTGGCACCAGCGCCTACGTCAATGCCAATTTCAAGCTCAACGACAATGCCGAACTCTATACGAGCCTGCTGTATTCGCAGAATCGGGTCGAGTCCAACAGCGGCACGCGTTTCTGGTCGCCGGATATCAATGGCACGGGTGGCTATGTCTGGGACGACAGGGATTTCTCGCTGAACCTGTACCAGCACATCTTTTCGCCGGAAGAAACCGGCGGGCCGAACAATGAGATCAACAAGTCGGACTCCTACAATTTTGCACTCGGCGTGCGCGGCGCCTTCGGTGATTCGAGCTGGGATTACGATGCCTACTACAGCCGCTCCCAGTACGACTTGAAGAACAGCCAGCGCTGGCCGCTGACCGCGGATATCGAGGATTTCTTCCGTGACCAGTTCCTGGGCCCGCAACTGGGAACCTATTACGGCTACCCGGTCTATCACCCCGACCAGGCGGCGTTCTACCAGTCGCTGACTCCTGATCAATACGACAGTTTCCTGGGAACGATCAAGACTGATTCGAAGACCTGGACTCATAACGTCAATTTCACGGTCACGAACACGGATCTATTCGAACTGCCCGCCGGTCCAGTGGGTGTCGCTGCCCTGGTTCAGGCTGGAAAGCAGTCCTGGGAAAACCCGACGGACCCGCGTGTAATCGCCGGCGACTTCTGGGGCATCACCGGCACCCAGGGCGCGGGCAAGCGCGAGAGCTGGGCGACGGCGGTCGAGTTCAGGGTTCCGCTATTCAGCGCCCTGACCGCCAATGCCTCCGGTCGTTATGACAGCTACAAGAACATTGGCGCCGGCGATGACTCCAAGTTCACCTACAAGTTCGGCCTGGAGTACCGCCCGGTCGAGAGCCTTCTGCTCCGCGGCAACTACGCAACGGCCTTCCGTGCGCCGGACATGGCATACATTTATGCCGGCGCCAGCGGGTTCTTCACGAACGTGACCGATTATTTCCGTTGCGAAGAGGCAGGACAGCCCCTGGACACCTGCACGTGGAATCCAGTCAACACTCAAGGCAGTCGTGTCGGCAACCCGGAGTTGAAATCGATCACGGCCGATTCCTTCGGTTACGGTTTCGTCTGGTCGCCAAGCGACAGGTTTGATCTTCGTGCCGACTATTACAACGTCAGCATCGACAACGAAGTCAGCGACCTGAGTATCGACCGGCTGCTGAAAGACGAAAACGAATGCCGGCAGGGCCGCCTGGATATCACGTCACCGACCTGCGTTGATGCGCTGGCGCGCATTGATCGCACTTTGCCGACTGATTTTATTCCCAACCAGCTGCAATTGGTGTCCATCAACCCGATCAACATTTCCAAGGAGAGGGTTTCCGGAATCATAACCGGCGCGACTGTCCGGTTTGGCGGCGGCCGCGGCGGCAATTTTGAAGTCAGGCTGGACTACAACGATACGCTCACGCACAAGTACACCCAGTACCCGGGTGACCCCGCCATCAACCTGTTGATCGATGGATTCAATTCCAGCGAGTTCAAGACGGTGATGACCGCCGACTTCGTATGGGACGTCGGCAAGTGGACAACGACCGTGCATGGCACCCGGTATGGCGCGACGCCAAACTATGCCGAGCAGCTCGGCGTGGCCAGCAACAATGGCGTCGCGGCGGGCGATATCGATCCGTATACCTTGTTCAATCTCAATATCGATTACCGCCTGAACGACAAGAGCGATCTTGCCCTCACCGTCAACAACGTCGAGGATCGGGCCCCGCCGGGCGACCCGAGCTACACCGCCTATCCGTACTTCAACATCTTCAACTTCAACGGATACGGCCGGGCGTTCTGGTTGCAATACAGGGTCAGTCTGGGTTCCGCCGAATAGGCCACTCTGCGCGTGATGGCAGGAAGGGCTGGCATTTGCCAGCCCTTCTCGTTGCCGCAGCAAACCAGCCCATCGGGCTGGCTACCCCAATGCCTGCCTGAGCGGCTCCAGCTGGGCTGAATAGCGCCGCCATTCGTCCATTGCGCGAGTGTGGATCGGCTCGCGCACCTGTGCACTGCTAAGCGTGGCCACGGGTGCGCGGTTGCTGCTGGTGTCGATGCAGCCGGGCTCGAATGGCAGGCCGCAATAATCCAGTAATGCGCGGGCCGTGGCTTCCGTGTCCTGCACCAGTGCGGCGTACTCGACATCGTGGATCGCGCCGGGCATCACCTCGTGCCAGTGCTGCATCAACCGCCGGTATCGGCGGTGGTGCGCGGCCAGCGAACCCAGTTCGTAGCTGTAGGCGAAGGCGTCGCCGAACAAGGCGCGATAATTGGAAAAACACAGGTCCATCGGATCACGGCTCATGTGCACGATCCTGGCCTGCGGCAAAGCCCGGTGGATAAAACCGGCCAGCATGAAATTGGGCGGCAGCTTGTCCACGTAGAACGGCCGGCCGTGCGCACGCCATTGTGTCTGCTCGAGATAGCGTCTGCCGACTTCAGTGAAATCAATCGTGTCGGCAGTCGCCACCATGCCTTCGTCGAGCAGCTTGTGCCCATGCTGGTCGGCGACCCAGCGCCACTGACGGGAAAAATCGGCCAACTCACCAGCGGGCGTCACTTCTGAATGACTGCCCAGGATGCGCTCGAGCAGGGTCGTGCCCGAACGCGGCATGCCGATGATGAAGATCGGCACCGGCCCATCGAATTGCTGCGCGGGCGCACGAGTGAACTCGCTGCTGCACCGCGCGATCAACGCATCGAACAGGGCCTGCTCGTCCTGAACCTGGCGTTTCAATCGCTCGTGCATCACTGCATTGGCACGTTGCAATGCGGCCCAGGCGTCGTCATAACGGCCAAGATCCTCGAGTTCCTTGTATTGCGCGAATTCGAAGCCGGCATGGTCTTCGCTGCCCTGTTCCACCGTCTTCAATCGTTGCCTGATGAAATCCAGGTGGTTGTCATCACTGTTCCACCGGCGCAACCGGGCCAGCGTCAGCGAAGCACGCCCGTAGGTTGGCCCGAGGCGCAGGCAGGATTCCAGCTCGGCCTCGGCTTCTGCGACACGGCCATTGAACTGGAGCTGGATGGCGCGGAAATAGCGAAAGTCCGGATTGTCGAAGCCCAGCGCGCGGGCACGATCCATCAGCGCCAAGGATTCTTCGTGCTGGCCCAACCCCTGCTGGATATGAGCCAGGGCCGCGAGCGCCGGGCCGGATCGGCTGCGACCGATTTCAGGGTGCAGCATGCAGGCACGTGCGGCATTGATCTCGCCGACCTTGACCAGGCATTGGGCGACCCGGCAGATCATGTCGGCGTCGTCGGGCAAGGCAAATGCCGCGTATTTCGCCTGTTCGGCGGCGCCTCGGACTCGTCCTTGCGCCAGAAAGACACTGGCCAGCAGGAGCCGGCCGGGGATATGCCAAGGGTCGATCTGCACCAGGGATTCAAACGAGGTTTGCGCCGCATGCAGCCGGCCACGCCGTATCTGCTCCTGGCCGTCCTCCCACAATTGCCGGGCTTTGCTGTCCATCTCAGGCGCTCGAGAACAGCTCGACGCTGGCAAAGCGGTCGAGGCATCGCTTCGACATCATCAGGTCAACCTGCAACAGGAGCGATTTGATTCCCTGCCCTGATTGCGCGCGGCCGGGACTTCAAATCGCGGACGCTCGCCGCATGTTCCCAGGCGAGCATCGTGCGTTTGCGTTCGACGCCCCAGCGATAACCACCGAGCCCACCGTCACGCCGCAACACGCGATGGCAGGGTATCAGCCACGCAATCGGGTTCGCGCCGACTGCCTGGCCGACCGCACGGCTGGCGGAGGGCCGGCCGATGGCGCGCGCAAGATCTGAATAACTGGTCGGTCCACGCGAGCCGAGTTCCAGCAGGGCCTGCCAGACCTTGACCTGGAAATTGCTTCCTGAAACCGCAAGCCTGATCTCGCCGCGCCGTTCGATGAAGATTTTCGCGGCGAGCGCGGCAATCGCCTCATCGTCACGAACAAGCGTCGCGCGCGGCCAGCGCACCTTCAACTGGGCGAGCGCTGCGTTGTCGGATCCGTCAACGAATGCCAGGTGCGCCAGCCCGCGTGCGGACAATGCCGCATGGATGCGGCCGAATGGCGAAGCGGCAAATCCATGGTGGAACCGGACCCCTGAACCGCCGTCCTTGTATTCGCCCGGCGTCACGGCTTCGAAACTGACGAACAGGTCATGCAGACGCCCACCACCGGAAAGCCCCGCTGCCCAGGCCGCGGCGAGCACGGAGCCGCGTTCATCCAGCTCCTGTTTCGCCACCGACAACGCGACCGTGCGCAGATAGCGGGTCGGCGACAGGCCGGCCCAGCGGCGAAATTCCCTCGAAAAATGAAAGACACTGAGACCGGCGACGCGCGCGAGTTCATCGAGCTTTGGCTGGCGCTCATGGTGGCGGTCGATATGCGCGATGACGCGTTCCATGCGCCGATACGCGGAAGACTCAATCGTTGCTGCGTGGGTCATGATCGTTCCGGATCCGTCTGTTGCCAGGACGGCGCCACATTGCAATGAGGAGCCTCCTTCGGCAACCCGGATCTTGCTGATATTTCACTCGGGCTTGTGAACCTTCTTCTTGATGATGCTGCCGATCGGCAGCGTGCCCGTCTCGTTGAACGGTATCGAACGGACCATGCCGAGGTGCGTCGACAGCTTGCCCTTCAGACGATATTCGATGTCTTCGCGCGACTTGAGATCAGCGCTCAGCAGCTGGATCACGGCGGTTGCGGCATTGGCTGTCACGATCATGTCGAATTCCGCTTCGCCATTTGCCGGCACGGTGAATTCCCTTGCCGAAATGCCATGCGCGAACGGCTCCCCGGCCAGCTCCATGTCCACATCCAGGCCTTTGACCGGAAGGTTCACGTTGTTCGGGTTCGCAACGCGCAGCCGCACTTCGAGCCGCTGCTGAAAAACATCGGCCTCGAGCATTTTGAGCCCGACAAAAGCCACCTGCGGGGTCTTCAGGTCAGTGCCAAGACCCGTGCAGGCGGCGAGCCCAACAGCCAGCACAAACAGGCCGAGAGATTTCATCGCCTGATCTTATCGGAGCCGTGTCCCGATGGCCTCAGACCGCTCACCGGGTCCCCCTGAGGCGAATCGCTTGACTATTACTCACTTAGTAGTATCATTCACTTCGTCATGCCGATAAGTGGGTAGCCGTTCGTGGAACCAGAAACCACGCCAATGACCGATCCCGACGGGGCCTCCGAGCAGGAAAGGCTCTCGCAGAAGTTCCAGCGCGAACTGAATGCCGGTCTGGTGGGCCTGGTCCTGCTCGCCGTGCTGAGCCAGGCCGAAGAAGATCTGTACGGCTATCAGATCGCCAAGCGCCTGCAGCATCTCTCCGACGGCAGTTCGCCCGTAAAGCAGGGCGCGCTGTACCCGGTCCTGCGCCAGTTGTCAGCCAACGGCCTGCTGGCGAGCCGAATCGTACCGTCATACTCTGGCCCGCCGCGGCGCTACTACCGGATCACGGAGGCCGGGCGCAGGACGCTGGCCGAATGGCGCGATATCTGGCATGCCACACGCGATTTTGTCGATGAATTCACGGAGTCCAGGGGAGCATCGTCATGAACGAACGGTCCGCGCCACGCTCGATTGAGCAATACCTCGAGGCGCTTCGCGCAGCGCTCGCGGGTGAAGACCCGGCATTGGTGCAGGATGCACTCTATGACGCGGAAGAGTATCTGCGCGCGGAAGTCGCGGCGAATCCCGAGCGAAGCGAAGCCGACACGCTCGAGCTGATTTCCAGCACCTATGGCGCGCCAGATGAAGTCGCGGCGGCCTATCGGACAACCGAGAAACAGGTCCGCACTGCCCTCGCGCCGCCGCCGCGCAAGGAGTCCCGGACTGCGCTCGGCCGGTTCTTCGCGGTCTACAGCGACTCCCGCGCCTGGACTGCGCTCTTCTACATGCTGCTGGCGCTGGTGACGGGCATCTTCTATTTCACCGTCACCGTCACGGGCCTTTCCCTGTCGGCCGGCCTGATGGTATTGATCATTGGCATCCCGGTGTTCCTGCTGTTCGTCGGATTCACGCGCGTGCTGGCGCTCGCCGAGGGCCGGCTGGTCGAAGGACTGCTGGGCCAGCGCATGCCGCGCCGTCCTCTGTATCCCAGCAAGGGAATGCCGATCATCGAGCGCATCAAGGAGATGCTGGTGGACCGCCGCACCTGGACGACCATGTTCTATTTCCTGCTGATGCTGCCGCTGGGAATTTTCTATTTCACGCTGGCAATCTCCGGTATCGCAGTCAGCCTTGGACTGATAGCAGGCTCGATTGGCAGCATGTTGATGCACTTTGGCTACGGCGCGGGCGGCATCAGCATCGACGACGGCATCTACTTCGGCCCCTCGCCGATACTCGCACCGCTGATCTTCATCGCCGGTGTCCTGCTGCTGACCGGTTTCATGCATCTGGTGCGCGGCATCGGCCGGGCCCACGGCACGCTCGTCAAGCATCTGCTGGTTGCACCGAGGGGCGCCGCCTGAAGCGGCTCGCCCCCAGGACGTGGCGGCATTGATCGCGATCCTGCTGCTTGGGCAGTTCCTGGCAACCGTCGAATCGACGACCCCGCCTGCAACGGCTGCGGAGCATTGCCTGCCAGACGAGGCAGCGTTCCTGTCCATGAGGCTGCGCGGCAGCATCGAGGCCCATGTCGCATGGCGCGCACCGGAATTCCGCTGCGCCGGCATGCTGCGCCCCGATGGGCACGGAATCAGATTGCGGTTTTCGGGGCCATTGCCAGGCAGCGGCGAGCTTGGGATCGTCTTCGCGGCAGCCAATCTCGGAATGGGCGTCACTGCGCGCGGCGTGCCGGTCAATGTCACATTGCTGGATGAGGCCGGTGAACGCATCTATGGCACGCAAGGCGACAACCGTTGTCTGTTCGACGAGATCGAACAGCTTGCGCTCGCAGACGCGTCGCTGCCGCCACGGAGCTTCAGGGTCAGTGCACGGGGATTCTGCACCGCGCCTGCCCGCGCACTGGACGGTGATGGGACTGTCCTTCTGACACGATTCGATTTCACCGGACTCGTGAGCTATGTCGAGGAAGATGCCGTGATGCCTGGCACGATGGCGGCACCACCATGAAGCAATTCCTCGCCCTGCTCGCGATCCTGGGTCTTTGCGGCGGATCCACCGCTGCGTTCGGGCAGCGCGTGTCGGATACATTCGCGGATCTGAAACGCGCGGAAATCCAGGTGATCGCCGCCGGCTGCCCGCATGACTTCAAGGTCTGGATTGCCGACACGGAGCCGAGCCGCAATCGGGGACTCATGTTCGTCAAGTCGCTACCGCCCGATCAGGGCATGCTGTTCCTGTTCGAACGGCCTCGATACGTGGCTTTCTGGATGAAGAACACTTATCTGTCGCTCGATATCGTGTTCATCGGCGAGGACGGTGTCATCGTCAACATCGCTCGCGACGCCGTTCCCCTGTCGGAGAAGACCATCGAGTCGGACGCGCCGGTAGCGGCGGTGCTGGAGCTGATTGCTGGTACGGCAAGTCGAATTGGGCTGGTCGCCGGAGATCGTATCGTGCACCCGGCTCTTGCGGGACGACGGCCCGATTAGCGCGGGCGTCTCGCGATGTGGGACGGGATTCGGCCAGCTTCGTTGGGCAGGATTTGCGTTGCGAAGGTAAGCAGCACTTGGCGGACTGGGAACCTTATGCCAGCATCGGCTGACGTCGAAGAATGACTGCGTTCATCTGCGAAATGCTGCGGCTCCCGAATCTGACAGGAACATGACCCAGGAACTCGTCTGCTGGAAATGCGGCGCTTCGCTCGCCGGCCTCAGCCTGCCGTTTTCCCGCACGGACGAATGCCTTGCCTGCAGGGCAGAGCTGCATGTGTGCCGCATGTGCCGCTTCTACGACACGGGCAAGGCGAAAAGCTGCGCGGAACCGATCGCGGACGAGGTTCAGGACAAGACCCGGTCCAATTTCTGCGGCTATTTCCAGGCTGCGGGCGGTCGTTTCCAGCCGCGTAGCGATGCCGGTGACCGGGCAAAAAACGCCCTTGAGTCGCTATTTTCGACAAAAAAGTGAAGTCGTTGCTCAATCTAGGTTCCCTACCCTCATTTATTCGGCCACAATGCCATTTATGAATGCGACTATTGCAAGCGAGCGCCCACGTATCCTTTGGGCGAATGTGCTCATGTTCGCGCTGACGCTCGGCGCAGCGCTCACGATCGTGCCCTGGTATGGGTTCACTTTCGGGTACAGCACGGCGGCCTGGGTCTGGTTCGCCGTGCTGCTGTACGCAAATGGTCTCGCGATCACGGGCGGCTATCACCGTCTGTGGTCACACCGGACCTACGACGCCCACTGGTCGCTCAGGCTCGTTTACATGCTGCTGGGCGCAATGGCGCTGCAGAACAGCGTGTTGATCTGGGCATCCGGGCATCGCGATCACCATCAGTACGTTGACGACAACGACCGCGACCCCTATTCGGCCGGCCGCGGCCTGTGGTTCTCGCACATCGGCTGGATGTTGCGTCGCTACCCCAGCGGCGTCGCGCATTTCGACAACGTCCGCGACTTGCAGAAGGACCCGTTGGTCGTGTTCCAGCACCGCTATTACTACGTGCTGGCGATCGGCCTGAATGTGCTCGTGCCGCTGGCGCTGGGCTGGCTCTACGACGATCTGTGGGGCGTATTCCTGCTCGCAGGCGTGCTGCGCCTGGTCGTCAGCCACCATTTCACGTTCCTGATCAACTCCGTCGCCCACGCATTCGGCCGGCGGCCGTACACCGATGAGAACAGCGCTCGCGACAATGGCTGGCTGGCATTCCTGACTTATGGCGAGGGCTACCACAACTTCCATCACCAGTTTGCCCACGACTACCGCAATGGAATCCGCTGGTGGCACTGGGACCCGAGCAAGTGGATCATCGCATCGCTTTCGTGGATCGGCGTGACGCGCAAGCTGAAGCGCACACCGGATGTCGCGATCCAGCGCGCATGCCTTGCCATGCAGTTCCGGCGTGTCGAAGAGATCCTCGAGCGCCGCAAGCTTTCGGTGCCAGATGTCGATGTCGAGCAGTTGCGCTCGCGATTCGCGCGCGAGTACGAGCAGTTTGCAGCGACGCTGGCGGAATGGTCCCGGCTTACTGACGCCTGGTACACCAGGACACGCGAGCAATTTGTGCAGCGCTGGGAGGAAGTCAGTTTCAGGACCGAGACCCGCGCGATTCTCTATCGGCTGCGCATGCAACACCGGCGCCTGCAACTGCTCGGAGCCCAGCTCGCCTGATCTCCATGGTGCGGCGCGCCTCGTCAACGAGGACCGGATGCTCACCCGCTTTCACTCGCTGATACTGACCGCGGCCGCGGCACTTGCGACCGCAGCGCTCGTTGCCTGCAGCGGCGGGGGTGGTGGCGGGATCTCGAGCGCCGCTCGCTGCTCGTTGACCAATCAGAAGCAATTCGTGCTGGATGCGACCCGCGAGTGGTACCTGTTCCAGGAGCTCCTGCCGCCATCGGTCAGCATCGCCGACTTCGCCACGCCGCAGGAACTGCTCGATGCCCTGACCGCGACCGCGCGTGCCCAGGGCAAGGACCGGTTCTTCAGTTTCCTGACGACACCCGAGGCCGACAGCTCCTTCTTTCAGGAGGGACAATTCATCGGATTCGGGATCCGGCTCAGTATCCAGGGCAATCGCCTGTTCGTGTCAGATGTCTTCGAGGCGAGCCCGGCCGCGGATGGCGGCCTCACCCGGGGCGTCGAGATCACGGCGGTGGACTCAGGCAGCGGTTTCGTGCCGATTGCGACGATCCTGGCGACCGATCCAAATCTCGAGCAGGCACTCGGGCCGGCGACTGAGGGCGTGCAGCGGGGTCTGCGCTTCCTGCGCCTGGATGGCCAGCAGGTCGAGGTGACGCTGACCAAGCGCATCGTCACGATCTTGCCCGTGCCTGCAGCAGGCGGCACCGCGATTCTCAGCCTGCCATCGAATCCGTCGGTACCGGTCGGATACATTCACCTGCGCACGTTCATCTCGACCGCCGAGACGCCATTGCGCAACGCCTATGCACAGTTCCGCGCACAGGGAATCGACTACATCATCGTGGACCTGCGCGACAATGGCGGCGGTCTGGTCAGCATCGCGGATTTCATCGGCGACCTGCACGGCAGGAATCGCGCCGCGAGCGACATCATTTCAAAGATGGTCTTTAATGCGGCCAAGTCCTCGAACAACTCGATTCGCCGGTTCCAGACGCAGCCCGAGTCGATCGCTCCGGTCCGGATTGCTTTCATAACGACCGGTGGCACGGCTTCCGCGAGCGAACTGGTCATCAACTCGATGAAGCCCTGGACCGAGATCGCGATCGTCGGCGCAGATACCTTTGGCAAGCCGGTCGGCCAGTCGGCTTTCGACATGAGCGGATGTGATCTGCGCCTGCGGCTGATCGCGTTCAAGGTCACCAATGCCGCTGACGAGGGCGATTACTTCGATGGGCTGGCTTCGACGCTGGCCTTTGCCTGCAGGGCGACCGACGACTATTCCCGGGCCCCGGGCGACGCCCTCGAGGACTCGACGGCCGAGGCCCTGGGCTGGCTCGGCACGGGCGCCTGCGGGCAGGTCATGAGCAGCAAAGCGCCAGGCCTGCAGATGGCCCTGCCTGTGACCAGGCTGCCCGTCCCCCGGCAGCCAGCGCCTGCACAAGCCTACCTCCCGGGCCTCTATTAGGGCCCTGACCGGGCCGGGGAGCCGGCAAGGGGACAAGTAGCCCCATGGGCTGTTGCCCGCCGGCGACAAAGGCGGTGGTTCGGGGTCGGCCATGCACAGCTTCTCTCGCCCGCGGGCTTGCAACTGGCTACTCTTGGCGTTCCCCTACCCGGAGGACTCGACATGGCGATCTGGAAGGACATCGTTGCAAAGGACAGCACACAGCCCGAGGCGGCCACCGGCGCTGCCGCAGCCGCAGATCGTCCGCGGCCTGAACCTGTGCATTCGGCGGCGCCACAGGCGGCGGCCGGCGCTTCTCGCAAGGAGCTGAAGGAATCCGTCATCGCAACCGGCCTGACATTCGAAGGCAAGATCGAAGGTTCAGGTCATGTACGCATCTCGGGCCGCTTCAAAGGTGATGTGCATGTGGATGGCACGCTGACCGTCGAGGCCGGCGCACATCTCGCGGGATCGGTGCGTGCGGCGTCGGTCATCCTCGCCGGCGAAATCGAGGGAAACATCGAGAGCGCACAGCGCGTCGAGCTGCACCAGACCGGGGTCATCAATGGCGACGTGAGCGCGGGCTCGCTTTCCGTCGCCGGTGGCGCGCGCATGCGCGGCCGCGCGGAATTCGGCTGGAACGAGACCGGCGTTCCCAAGACGACCGCAAGAAACTGATCTGCGCATGCAATGAACCGGCGCGCGACAGCACTGGGCAAGACTCGATCGTGTCCGCACTGCAGGGCCACGATTCTCGAGAGCGCTGCCGTCTGTCCCGCGTGCAAGCACCATCTGCGCTTCGAGCGCAGGAGCAGTACAGAGCCGGAACCGGCCGGCGAGGTTGCACTGAAGGTGTCGGGCCAGTTCTCGCGACAATCGAAAGATGGTCCAGGGGAATATTCCGTGGTTGTCGTGATCCGCGACGCGAAGGGGACCGAACTGGCGCGCAAGGTGATCGGCGTCGGCGGCCTGGCGCCGGGCGATGAGCGCTCGGTGGACCTGACCGTGGAGATCTTCAATCCATGACCCTGAAGATCGTCGAACTGCACCATCATGCGGTGCGTGTTCCCCCGGCGCGGGCTGCCGCGGCGAAGCGCTTCTACACCGAGGTTCTGGGTCTGGATACCGATGGCGGCCCCTCCGCCCAGCCGGGAGCGCCCGCTCAGCTGATCAATGCCGGTCCCGCGTCCCAGATACACCTGATCGGCGCTTCCGAAACACCACCCATGATCGGCGCGGGCATCGACCCCAGCGCACCGCATGTCGCGCTCGCCGTCGCGAGCATTGCCGAGGCGCGAGTCGAACTCGACAGGCTGGGCGTCCACTACCGCGTGGTGCCGGGTGATGCAGGACCGGAATCGCAGCAGGTCTTCCTCACCGATCCCGCCGGCAATCTGATCGAACTCCATCAACTCGGAACCTGCCGCTGCACGGTGCGCTCGCGCAATGCTCTTGCCGGTCATGCGCGGGTCTCGGGAACCGTGCTGTTCGCGGACATGCGCGGTTTCACGACGATCGCCGAACGGTTGAGCCCCGACGAGGTGGTGCCGCTTTTGAACGAATATTTCTCGCTGCTCTCGGCGATTACGGCTGAATACGGCGGCACCGTGTTTCATGTCGCGGGCGATGGCCTCATGGCGGGCTTCGGCGTGCCGCACGCCGAGGCCGACGCCAGCGCGCGCGCGGTCGCAGCGGCGCGGCGGATGATCTCGGAATTCGGCTGCCTCGCCGGAGACTGGAAATCGAGATTGGGACTCGACACGGGCATCGGCATCGGCATCAATGCGGGTGAGTTCATCATCGGCAATGTCGGTGCGCCTGAGCGATCGAGCTATACGTTGATCGGCGACACGGTCAATGTCGCGGCGCGGCTCATGCAGCGCGCGCGCGCCGGTGAAGCCTTGTTCTCCCGCTCCGTGTGGCAGGCGCTCGAATCCGGCGCTGCCGGATTTGTGGAACTCCCGCCGATGGTGCTGCGCGGACGCCTGCGTCCGGTCGAGATCTACTGCATGCCATCCGGCACACGCCTCGACCTGCGACCGGCCACGGCCTGACTGCCCGAACCGGAAAAACGCCGATTCAGGCTATACTGCGGGCAACGAAATTTGGCTGCCGGCAGCTGCCGGTGGAACTGTCGAGCGGTGCGGCCGTCTATCGGACGCAGACTCGTTAACTGAGCAACGGACCTCATCTCGATGGCACTCCCATATCGCGCTGCCACACGGGCGGCACCCGCAATCTGCGCGTTGCTCGCCGCGCTCATGGCGTCCGGCTGTGGCTCGAGCAGTCCGCCGCATGCCGCGCCCGCGAATCCAGTTGCAGAAAGCTCTGATGGCCAGATCGCACTCAGCTGGAATGCGGTCACCGGCGCCAAGAAATACGTCATCCGCTGGGCGGAGGGCACCAACCCGGCCAGTTTATCCAATGAAATCAAGGATATAACTGAAACTTCCTACGTTCATACCGGCCTTACGAATTTCCGGACCTACAACTACCGCATCGTTGCAGAGACCAGCGGCGGGCGCGGCCCGGAAAGCCTGCTGGTCAGTGCCGAACCCGGCCCGGTACCAGGACCTGTCGAGTGGACGGCGGTCGTCGCGGGCGACCCTGGTCATACGATTCATTTCGGGCCGGCCGAGCGCGCGACCGGGTATCGGGTGTATTCGGCGGCAACGCCAACCGCCCTGACCGGGCGCCGACCCATTGCGTCATTCGAAAAGGTTGCCGCCTCCCCAAACGTGCGCGCGACTATCAAGGTCAATACGCCCTTGTACTATCGCGTGCTTGCCATCAATGGATCACAGGAAGGTCTTGAAAGGATTGGGTCTGGCGGTCCGATAGTCATATCGCCAGCCCAATCAATCGTCACTTACGACCTGGCCCGACTGGGTCTGGCGTTTGGCGATCCGAATGCGGACAACTGCCTCGACGTGGTCAGTGCCAATGGCGGCATTTCGGGCACCACGTGTCAGGGGACATTGGCCGCGCGTGTGCTGGCGGATGTGGGCCTCTCCGACCTGGTGGCGGCGGGCCGGACCAACGGGGATTCACGCTTCGCGGATTTCACCGGCGACAAGCGCGATGATGTATTCAGCAGCACTTTTTCGGCGGCAGGTGACACCGCCTCGCGCGCGGTGCTGAGCGTCAATCAGGGCAATGGCAATTACGCGACCAGTGCGGGCGTCACGGCCCTCGGCGTCGGCGGTTTCGGCGGCACGCTGCTCGCCGCGGACTTCGACAACGACAACGACATCGACCTGTTCGCGCCGAATGATCAAACGCGTGGCGATGGCGCGAAGAACTGGCTGCTGCAGAACAATGGCGCCGGTGTGTTCACCGATGTCGCCGCAGCTGCCGGCGTCGAGAGCAATCCGGCCGATGCGGATCATATTCCGCGCGGTGGTCAGGCAGTCGATTTCAACGAGGATGGCCGCATCGACCTGCTATTCGGGTCGCGGCTGCTGATCAATAACGGCAACGGCACGTTCAGCGACGGAAGCGCCGCGGCAGGGATTCCTGTGCGCGCCGACCAGGGACTCAAGCTTGCCGATACCGACCTTGACGGCGATCTGGACCTGATTCATCACGACGGCGTCGTTACGCGTCTCTACCGCAACACCGCGGGCGTATTCGACGGCGGGACTGTCATCAACGAGGACACGACGCAGGCGACTTTCGGCTCCGGACTGAACGCCTGCGACGTCAATGGCGACGGCTTTGAAGATGTGCTGGTCGCGAAGAACGTCACGGCCACCGGCAAGGGTGTGCCGAAACTGCTGGTGAATGTCGATGGCACACTCATTGCGTCCGCGATTCCGAAGGAAGTGGTCGCCGGTTCCGGCGACCTGATCGCACTGAACGACCTGATTGCCTGCGCCGATGTGGACAACAACGGCGTGATCGACTTCGTCTCCCGCTGGGGCCAGACCTACCGGCTGCTCCGGACGGCATTGTCTTTGCCGACGAACATCAAGATCCGGGTGCTCGGGTCCGGGGGCGAGCGTAATCAGCAGGGCCACATCGTCAAGATCGTGCCGCGTTCGGCCCCGAACCGGATCATGACGCGCGTGATCGAGTCAGGCTCGGGCCTGCAATCGCAGAATCAGTACGACCTGCTGGTTGGCGCCCCGTGGCTCGGCACTTATGACATCTCGGTGCGGTTTCGCAATGGCGTCGTGAACGGCACCGCGGAACCCGGCGGTGCGGTGACGATATTCGAGGATGGCCGGGTCGAAACCGGTCTGAAGTAGCAGTCCTATCGCCCTCATCTCAGGGCATTGTCGAGATCCGCGACGAGATCGCCGGCATCTTCGATGCCAACCGACAATCGCACGAGCGAATCGGTGATGCCGAGCCTGGCACGCGCTTCCGGCGGCACGGATGCGTGGGTCATGATGGCCGGATGATCAACCAGGCTTTCGACGCCACCCAGGCTCTCCGCCAGCGTGAACAACTCCAGGCGTTCCAGGAAGCGCCGCGCCTCAGACAGACCGCCTTTGAGGAAGAAGGTCACGATCCCGCTGTAGCCGTTCTTCATCTGGCGCATCGCCAGCGCGTGCTGCGGGTGCGACGGCAGGCCCGGGTATAGCACCCGCTCCACGCGGCCATGCCGCTCGAGCCAGCCCGCTATGGCCAGTGCGCTTTCGCTGCACTGGCGCATGCGCAATGGCAGCGTCTTCAGACCGCGCAGCGCGAGAAAGCTGTCGAACGGGCCGCCGACCGCGCCAACCGCGTTCTGCAGGAAGCCGATGCGCTCGGCGAGTGCCGCATCCGAGACGACGACGATGCCGCCGACCATGTCCGAGTGGCCATTCAGGTACTTGGTCGCCGAGTGCACGACGATGTCGGCGCCGAGCTCCAGCGGCCGCTGGATCCACGGCGTCGCAAATGTGTTGTCCACGACCGTCAGGATGCCGCGCTTGCGCGCAATTTCCGCAACCGCTGCGATGTCCACCAGGCGCAGCAGAGGGTTGGTCGGCGACTCGATCCAGATCATCCGGGTCCCGGGCCGGAGCGCCGCAAGCGCGTTTTTCGGGTCCGTCAGATCGGCAAACGTGAAATCGAGAGCCGCCGAACGGCGGCGGACGCGCTCGAACAGGCGGAATGTGCCGCCGTAGAGATCGTCCATTGCCAGCACGTGGCTGCCGCTCTCGAGCAGGTCCAGCAGAGTGGCAGTCGCCGCCATGCCCGATGCGAACGCGTAGCCATGCCTGCCACTCTCGAGATCTGCGATGCAGCGCTCCCAGGCCATGCGCGTCGGGTTCTGCGTGCGCGAATATTCGTAGCCCTTGTGCACACCGGGGCTCTCCTGCGCGTACGTGGACACCGCATAGATCGGCGGCATGACGGCGCCCGTGGTCGGATCGGGCGACTGGCCCGCATGGATGGCGCGGGTCGCAAAGGCCAAAGTCTTCTTGTCGTCGCTCATGTACTACCTGACTGGTAATGGCTATCAGTGGGTCGCAGCCGCGCTCATCTGGCGGCGCAGATAATTGAGCACGTCGGCGCGTGTGATCAGGCCGTAGAACTGACCGCCGTCCATGACCGCGGCATAGGGCTGCACGTCCAGCATCGCAACCAGGTTGCGCAGCGACAGCTTGGGCTCGACGACCAGGAAATTCGTGTGCATCGCCTTGCGCACGGGATCGTTGAAGCGCTCGGGGTCGCCGAACGCATGCCGCATGATGTCGTCCTCATCGATGAAGCCGACCAGCCTGTCGGCATCCATCACCGGAAGCTGGCTGAAACCCGCGTTGCGCAGCCGGTTATGCGCCGTAGTCAACACGTCGTCCGGCCCGACCGTGATCGTGGCGCGCTCGCCGTGCAATCTGCCGATCAGGTCGCGCAGGTCACCGTATTGCTGTCTCTGGAAGAACCCCTGGTCTTCCATCCAGAAATCGTTGAACAGCTTTGACAGGTACTTGTTCCCGGTATCGCAGGCAAATGTGACGACGCGTTTTGGCTGTTTCTGCTCACGGCACCAGCGCAGCGCCGCCGCCACCAATGTGCCGCTGGACGAGCCGACCAGCAGGCCTTCCTTGCGCAGGATTTCGCGTGCGGTCGCAAAGGATTCGCTGTCCGGGATGCTGAATGCCCTGTGGCACATCGAAAAATCGCAGATATCCGGGATGAAATCCTCACCGATGCCCTCGACCAGCCAGGAACCGGCCTTGCCCATCCGGCCTTCATTGACGTGACCTGCGAGCACCGAGCCCTCGGGGTCCGCCAGAATGATCTCGATGCCCGGCGCCTGCTGCCTGAAACAGCTGGTAAGCCCCGCTATCGTGCCACTTGATCCCACGCCGACGACAACGGCGTCCACGCGCCCCTGCATCTGCTCGAGGATTTCCGGCCCGGTCGTCATCTCGTGCGCTTTCGGATTGTCCGGATTGGCGAACTGGTTGATGTAATACGCGCCCTGTTCGCGTGCGATCCGCGCGCCCACATCCTGGTAGTACTCGGGATGGCCTTTCACCACGTCCGAGCGGGTCAGCACCACCTCCGCGCCCATGGCGCGCAAATTGAATATCTTCTCCTGGCTCATCTTGTCGGGCAGCACGAGGATCACGCGATAGCCCTTCTGCGCAGCTACCAGCGCCAGTCCAAGACCCGTATTGCCTGCTGTTGCCTCGACGATCGTGCCGCCGGACTTGATGTCGCCGCGCCGTTCCGCCTCCGCGATCATCGAAAGACCGATCCGATCCTTGATGGATCCGGCCGGATTCATCAGTTCGAGCTTCAGGTACAACTCGCAGGGACCGGTATCGAGCCGGCTGACCTTCAGCATCGGTGTCCTGCCGACCATATCGAGGACACTGCCATAAATCTGCATAATCATTGCTCCGGACTTGCTGCGATCGAGAGGCGAGGCGTAATTATGAACAAAGCACCCATCCTGTTGCTCGGAATCATGGCCCTGACGGGTTGTGCAGCGGCAAACGGCACTTTGCCGTACGGGCTCAAGTACCGCGAGGCGCTGGCAGGCATGCCGGGCACGCCGCAGGATGCGGATGCCGTTGCGAAGCGCTTCCTCGCCGCCTATTCCGACCTGCGCGCGCCGGACCTGCAGGAGCGAATCGAAGGACTCTATGCCAAAGACATCTATTTCAACGACACGATGACGACGCTGCGCAGCCGCGACGCGCTGATCGAATATCTCAAGTCCACCGCAAACCGGGTCCAGGTGATGAAGGTCGAGATGCTCGGGTCCAGTTCATCCGGAAATGACGTCTACCTGCGCTGGTTCATGCATCTCGAATTCAAGGCCGGATGGCGTCGTGCGGCGACCGACACTGTCGGCATCTCGCACCTGCGTCTCGACGAGACCGGGCGCATCGTGCTGCACCAGGACTTCTGGGACAAGGCCGAGGGAATCTTCCGGGAAGTGCCATTTGTCGGCGCGTTGATTACGCCCGAAGGCCTGTGAGCCGCAGATTGCGTCTCGCCTTCGCACTTCTCTCGCTGCTTCCGCTGGCCGTTGCGCCGGCGGTTTCCGCGCCCGTGGCAACGGATGATGCGCGGCTGCAGCAGGCAGTCGAGGGCGCGCGTGCGCGTTTTCTGGCCGCGCAGACCTTTGATCGACTTGACGTCACTGTCCTGCTCGCCACGCCAGGCGGGCAGTGGCTGCGCGGCAGTATTGGAGGGAACCGGCCCTGGTATCCGGCGAGTTGCGTCAAGCTGGGATTCGCGATTGCAGCGACCCACTGGTGCGCGGCGCGCGGAAAGGCTCCGCATTGCCTCGACGCCTCGGTGCGCCCGATGCTGCAGGACTCCGACAATGTCGCGACAGGCGTGGTCGTGGACGCGATCAGCGGCGTGGCGAACGGCCCGGTGGATGGAGCCGATTTTGAAAGCTGGCTCGGGCAACGCCTCTACACGGAGAATCTGCTGCAGAGCCACGGCCTGCTGGGCGGCCAGCGCATGGTCAACAAGACCTACCCGACGAACTCGGGCGAGATGCCCCAGGAACTCGAGAACCTCGCGCTCGAAAGGCATGGCCGCAACTCGATGACGGCGGACGGTTCGGCGCTCCTGATGCTCGCCCTCGTCACCGGCGAATTCGGCGCGGATGCCGCCGAATACCTGCGCTCGCGCCTGCGCCGTCCCCTGATTTCGCCAAATAGCGCCATGGGCGGCGGTTTCCCGCAGGGCACGGTGTTCGAGAGCAAGATCGGTTCGGCCTACGACACGCTCGCAGAGATCGTGCACGCCGAGCTGCCGGATGGCCGCAGGCTGATCATCGCCGCCTATTCGAATGGCCGCGACCCCGAGGGGCCCGAGGAGCAGGATCCGACGGCGCTTGCAGGATTCGCCGCGCTGCTGCTCGAAGAGCTGGCCGCACCACGGGCAGATTCCATTCGGCCGCACGATGACTGAGGCCGCGCGCCGACTGCGCGGCGTGCTGATGATGGCGACCGCCGTCGGCGTCTTCGCGGTCATGGACGCCCTGATGAAGCAACTGACCGGCACCTACCCGGCGATCCAGGTCGCCTGCCTGCGCGGTGCGAGCTCGCTGCCATTCGTGGCGATGACATACCTGCTGACCGGCAAGCTTCACCTGCTGCGGCCTGTGCGCCTGGGACTGCACATCCTGCGCGCGGCACTCGCGATCGTCATGATGTGGGGATTTCTCTGGGCTCTGTCACACGCCAGCATGGCAGACACCTACGCGGTGTTCATGTCTGCGCCATTCCTGGTCGTGCTCGCGGCATCCGTGATGCTCGGAGAACGGGTCGAACGGCACCTGTGGTTCGCGATCATTGCGGGACTCGTCGGCGTGATCGTGATGCTGCGGCCTTCGGTCGAAGGACTCGTGAGCTTCGCCGGGCTCGCGGCGCTCTTGTCGGCGCTCGCGTATGCAATCATCGTGGTGCTGGTCCGGGTTCTTGCACGGACCGACAGCACGGCATCAATGGTGTTCTGGTACCTGCTGATGCTGGCCATTGGTGCCGGTGCGCTGGCGGCGTCCGGCTGGGTGCCGCTGCGCGGCCGCGACTGGCCCTGGATTGTCGCGATCGGCCTGACAGGCTGGGCGGGCCAGCACCTGATCACCGAGGCATTCCGCCTCGCGCCGGCCTCAATCGTCGCACCGTATGAATACACGGCGCTGGTATGGGCGGTCGGCATCGACTGGATGGTCTGGCAGGTGCTGCCCGACGCACGGATGATCATCGGCTCCGTGATTGTGGTCGGGGCCGGCCTTTACCTGCTGAACCGCGAGCGCAAGCGGGCCTGAAGACCGCCGATCGAAGCCGGTGGATCAGGGTTTCTTGGCCGCCTCCTTGTCGGCTGCCCGGTCGGCTTTCATCTGGCGCACATCGATCGGCCGGATCTCGCTGATCTGGCAGCGGTCGCGCCCGACAATCACGTGATCGAAGGTCGTGATCTGGCTGCCCGTCGAACTCACGCGGATTGAATTGGCAAATTGCAGGTCAGGACAGCTGTCCCAGACCTTCACAAGGTAGGCCTCGCTGACGCCGCCCCAGAGGATCAGCTGGTTGCGGGACAGGGACTGCCAGGATTGCAGGCGGAACGACGTGAAACCGCGCACCGGTTCACCCGCGTAATCGAGATAGGCGGCGGCTTGATCGTCCGTGCTGCGACGCAGCCCGCCGGCACATCCGGCGGCCAGCAATGCAGTCAAGACCAACAGAACAAGGCTTTTCATCGCAGTGACTCCTGGTGACCGGCTGCAATTCTTATGACCAGCCGCCGGGGTTCCTGGTTCCGTGTTCCCCGGCGACTAGCGCGCCAGGTCGGTCAGCAGGCTATGCCACTGCAGTAATGCGCCATCGAAGGTCGCAAGCGGCACGCGCTCGTTGAGTCCGTGGGCAAAATTATCCTTTGGATGCATGAAAATGCCACCAACACCGTAGCTCGGCACGCCCAGATTCCGGAAATACAGGCTGTCGGTCGCTCCAGCCGACATCGAAGGGACGATCGGCAGTTTAGGTGCACGCAGGTCGATGGCTTTGCGCAATGCCTTCATGACGTCATCGCGAAGCGGCGAGGCATCACTCGGCACTGGCGGCTTGCCCGCAATCGTGACCTGCGCCGTCGGATCTTCGATTACCCGCACCAGGGTTTCCTTGACGCTATCGATTTTGACACCCGGGAACACGCGGCAATTGACGTTGACCATCGCGTTTTGCGGCAGGGCGTTCCTGGCATGTCCGGCCTGCAGCATCGTCGCCACGCAAGTCGTGCCGAGCTGCCCGACGTATTCGGGCTTCGAAGCAAGGTATGCGATGGCATCCGGGTCTGCCGGATTCTCCGCGTAACGGCGCATCACCGCGCCATCTTCACCGGGGGTCAGGGCGCCGGCGGCGCGGAAATAGGCAAGCGTCAGCTCGCTGGTCTGTGTCGGAAACCGGTAAGCAGCAATCCGATCGATCGCCCGCGCGAGACTGTAGATCGCGTTGTCAGGACCTGGGCGGCTGCTGTGCCCGCCGGCGCTCGTGAAGCTCACCTCGAAATCGACGTAGGTCTTCTCCGCGGCCTGCATGCCATAGACGATCGGCTTGCCGTCATCGCCGAGGTTGGCGCCGCCGGCATCGCTGTTCAGGTACATCTCGCTGTTCTTCAACTGCTCCGAAAGGATCGCCGTCGTCGCCTGGAGCGTTTCCTCGTCGCCGGTCAGCGCCAGCAGGATGTCGCGCGAGGGCCTGAACCCTTCCGCTTTAAGCCACAGCAGCGTTCCCACCAGGGTCGAGACACCAAATTTGTTGTCTGCCGCGCCGCGGCCAAATACGAAGCCGTTCTCGACGACCGCCGTGAACGGATCGCGCTGCCAGTGCGCCTTCAGCGCCGGCACCACGTCCATGTGCCCGCCGAGAACGATTGGTTTCGCATCCGGGTTCGTGCCGCGGTAACGCGCGACAAGGGTTGCCGTTTCCTCGAAGGGTGTGATCGTGATGTCTTCGGCTGCGAAGCCACCGGATTGCAATATCCCGGACAGATAGGCGGCGTACTCCGGGACCTGGTCCTGTCCGGGAAATGTCCGGAACGAAATCGATCTCTTCAGGATCTCGAGCGTCTGGGCCGAGATTTCGGCCGGCACGGCGATAGGGGCGCTTTCCGCGGCGATGGCGGTCGTCATGGCCAGGCACAGGGCGGTGACGCCCAGGCCGGCATGGATCCGGATCGGATTCATCGAAATTTTCCTTGTCAGAGGGTCCGCGGAGTTTGCCAAGAGGGCCTCAACTGCCGCAAGCACGTCAAATCGAGCTGGGTTAAAGTACCCGACATGCGACAGTATCGCACCGCATGATCGTCGTTGTCCTGCTGACAGCGCTGGGCGTGCTCGCGGTGGCATTCACCGCCGTGCTGATCCAGACTGCCTGGCGCCGCAGCGAACTTCGCCCGACACTGGAATCGATCGGGCTTGGCGCCATCACAAACTTCTTTGACACGCTCGGCATCGGCTCATTCGCGACGACGACCGCATGGATCAAACTGCGCGCGCTCGTGCCGGACAGCTTCATCCCGGGGACGCTGAATGCCGGACATGCTTTGCCTACGGTCGCTCAGGCTTACATCTTCATCCAGCTGGTCAGCGTCGACCCGAAGTTGCTGGCGGCCTGTATCGCTGCGGCGGTCGCGGGATCGATCGTCGGCGCGCCGATCGTCGTGCGCCTGCCAGTACGCATCGTGCAGGCCGTGGTCGGCATTGCGCTGCTGATTGCGGCGTGCCTGTATGCACTCTCCAATCTGGGCATGATGCCGGCTGGTGGCGATGCGCTTGCCCTGGCCGCCAGGCCATTTGCAGTCGCGGTGATCGGGCACGTCGTCATGGGCGCGCTGATGACTTTCGGCATCGGCCTCTATGCGCCCTCGCTGATCCTGCTGTCGCTCCTGGGCCTGAACCCGATTGCGGCGTTCCCGATCATGATGGGCGCCTGCGCCTTTTTGATGCCGGTCTGCGGCATCGGCTTCGTGCGCGCCGAACGCATCAACCTGCGTGTCGTCATCGGGCTGGCAATCGGCGGCATACCACTCGTGCTGGTCGCCGCTTTCCTCGTGAAGTCGCTGTCGCTCGTGACCCTGCGCTGGGGCGTCGTGGTCGTCGTCCTGTACGCGGCCGTGCTGTTGCTGCGTTCGGCGATGCAGCCCTCGCAACAGCAACACACCGCGACCAGGGTCGTGCCATAGGGACCACAGTCCTTAAGAAAGGATTATCGAGCCCAGTGTTCAGGAAAGACAACATCGCCCGCCTGCTGGCGCTCGCATTGCTGTTGGCACAGTTCGGCGCCACGGCACATGCCTATTCGCACCTGAAGGGCGAGCCGTACGGCGTTCCCGGCACGCCGCAGGGTTGCGGGCTATGCCTGTCTTTCATGCCATTGACGACGGCCGTGGGCAGTACCCCTTGCGTCATCGCAATCAATTTCGACAAGGCCGACTGCCCTGCTCCCACCGTGACGGCACCACCAGCCGGCCGCGCTTTCCGCCCGGCATTCAGACCGCGCGCTCCACCCGGCCTCCTCTAGACCGATGACCACACGGCGCGCTTGCGCGGCCGTGCCATGTGACTTGAGAGGAGGAACATTCCATGATGAGGATATTGCCCGTTGCGGCGCTGATGGCGCTTGCCGGGGCCGCACCTCTTGCATTTGCAGACGCCGTAGGTGATGTGGCGGCGCTGCGCGCCGAGTTGCAGAACCTGAAGAATGATTACGCGATGCGCGTGGGCGCGCTTGAGGCGCGAATCGACCAACTCGAATCCGCTCCGGCACCCATTGCAACGCAGGCTGTCCAGCAGCAGCCCGCAGCCGCCGGTTCGCGCTCCTCCGCATCGGCATTCAATCCCGCCATATCGCTGATCCTGGGTGGCAGTTACACGGATGCGTCGCAGGATCCCGGGACCTGGCGCATCGCCGGTTTCATGCCGAGCGGCGGCGAAGTCGGCCCGGGCGAGCGAAGTTTCAATCTTGGCGAATCCGAGCTGACGCTCGCCGCGAGCGTCGATCCGTATTTCTCGGCCACGATGACCGCGGCGATTGCGGGTGAGAACGAGATTGAAGTCGAGGAAGCCTTCTTTCGATCGACGGCCCTGCCGTCAGGCTTCACGGCCAAGGGCGGGCGCTTCTTCTCGGGCTTCGGTTACCTCAATGAAGTGCACTCGCACGCCTGGGATTTTGCCGATCAGCCGCTCGTCTACCAGGCGTTCTTCGGAAATCAACAAAAGCAGGACGGCCTGCAGCTCAAGTGGATCGCCCCGACCGATCTATTCGTCGAACTTGGCGCCGAGACCGGCAATGGCCAGGTGTTTCCCGGAACACGCCTCGGTCGCAACGGCCTGAACGGCGAAACGTTTTTCGTGCATGTCGGCGGCGATCTCGCCGATACCGCCAGCTGGCGCGCGGGCGCCTTCTGGCTCGAGCAACAGGCTGAGGATCGGTCCTACGAGGACGTCAATGAGATTGACCAACCTGTTGCGAACGCCTTTACCGGCAAGTCCCGGACCTGGGGCGTGGATGCCGTCCTCAAGTGGACCCCGCAAGGCAGTGTCGGACGCCGGCAGCTGAAGCTGCAAGGCGAGTACATGCAGCGGAAAGAGGACGGTGATCTGACGTTCGATACGGCGGGGCTTGGCCTGAGAAATACCTATCGCAGCGAGCAGTCCGGCTGGTATCTGCAGAGCGTGTTCCAGTTCCGGCCGCGCTGGCGCGTTGGCCTGCGCTATGACTCGCTCGACTCAGGTTCACCGCATATTGCCCTTGTGGACGATGGCAGCCTTCCGCCCGGAGCTTTCCCGCTGCTGCTGGCCACGGACCCGGATCGCGTGTCGGTGATGTTCGACTGGAGCCCAAGTGAATTCTCGCGGCTGCGCGCGCAATACGCCTGGGACAAAGCGCGGGCCGACGGCGAGCGTGACCGGCAATTCAGGCTGCAATACCTCTACGGCATCGGCGCACACGGCGCCCACAAGTACTAGGAGTAGTGATCATGACGAAGCTTATTCGCGGCGTCGTAGCGCTGCTGATTCTCATGGCCTGCACGCCCGCGCAGGCCACGGTCAAGATATTGGCGACCACGTCCGACTGGGGAGCGCTTGCAACGGAGCTTGGCGGTGATCGCGTCAGTGTTTACGTCGCCACCAGTGCTTTGCAGGATGTGCACCAGGTCGACGCGAAGCCGAGCCTTGTCGCCCGCGCGCGCACGGCTGATCTGGTCGTTGCAACGGGAGCGGAACTTGAGATCGGCTGGCTGCCGGTGCTCGTGCAGGAGTCGGGCAATCCGAGCGTCCAGCCAGGCTCTCCAGGCTACTTCGAGGCGACGGCGCAATTGAACCTGCTGGAGGTTCCCTCGCGGCTGGATCGCTCCCTGGGCGACATTCATCCGCAGGGCAATCCCCACCTGCAACTGAATCCGCACAACATCGCGGTGATCGCGAAAGCGCTCACTGCCCGTCTTGCCGCAATCGATGGCGGAAATGCGGAGTATTACCGGCAGCGTGGCGACGATTTCAACGCCCGATGGACGCAGGCCATCGCGCGCTGGGAAAGCAAGGCCGCATCACTCAAAGGCATCCCGGTTGTCGTCATGCATCGCGACCAGGTTTATCTCTGCCATTGGCTCGGCTTGCAGGAAGTCGCCGCGATCGAACCGAAGCCCGGCGTGCCGCCGAGCGCCGGTTACCTGGGTCAGCTGGTTTCGAAACTATCCGCTTCACCGCCAAAGTTGATCCTGCTGAATGCCTACAATGACGCCAAGGCGGCCAACTGGCTCTCGGAACGCATTCACGTCCCGGTCGTCACCCTGCCATTCTCGGTCGGGGGCACGCCCGAAGCGAAAGATCTCTTCGGGCTCTTCGATGACACCGTCAACCGGTTGCAGGCGGCAGTCCAATGAATCTTTTCACGACGGATCTCAGCATCATGTGGCCGGCGTTGATCGCGGGCCTGCTGGTCACGATATCGCACGTTCCGCTCGGCCAGCAGGTGCTGGCGCGAGGCATCGTGTTCATCGATCTGGCTATCGCGCAGGTGGCGGGGCTCGGTGTCATTGCGGCGAGTCACTTTGGCCTGCCGATCGAAGGCTGGAGCGGACAGGTGGCCGCAGGCGCGGCTGCGCTCGCGGGCGCATTGCTGCTGACCTGGACCGAACGCAAGCGGCCTAATGCCCAGGAAGCATTGATCGGGATTCTCTTCGTGCTGGCGTCGACGGCGCAGATCCTGCTGCTAGCAAATGATCCACACGGTGGCGAGAATCTGAAGGATCTGCTCGCAGGCCAGATCCTCTGGGTGTCCACGGATCACCTGATCCGCACCGCCGTGCTCACGGCATTATTTTGCGTCGTGTGGTTCCTGTGGCGCGAGCGGATCGGCCGTGTCGGCTTCTACGTGCTGTTCGCGATGGTGGTCACAGCCTCGGTGCAACTCGTCGGTGTCTATCTCGTGTTCACGACACTGATAGTTCCCGCGGTCGCGACCTATCGCCATTCCGCGAAGTGGCAGCTTGCACTGGGCTATCTTCTTGCGATCGGGAGTTACGTCGCGGGCCTTGCCGCCTCGGTCGTCACGGACCTGCCATCGAGTGCCGTGATCGTCTGGGCGATGGCCGTAATCGGCCTGCTTGTGCACCTGACCGGTTCTCAAGACGCCAGGCGATAAGAAAAGGGCCAGGAGAAAACTCCTGGCCCCTGATTTTCGACTCCGATTCGCGGATCAGAATTCTTTCGTGAATCGGACTCCGAATTCGCTGGCGTCGTTGCTGAGGATGACCAGCACGTAGTCGGACACATTCAGCCGCGCGTTGTCATAGCGTTCATCCGTGACATTCCGGCCGTATGCCGCAACGGTCCAGTCGCCGTCGTTGGGCCGGTAGCTGATGTCGAAATTGATCAGGTCGCGGCTGTCGATGAAGGTGAACCGGCCCGGATCAGAGCTGGGCTCGCCGTACATCTTGTCACGGAAAGACCAGTCCGCCCGCATCGTCACCTCTCCGCTGCCCGCCGGGATCGTGAATTCCGGGCTCACGGATGCCGTGATCTCCGGAGTCAGCGGCGCAACCGCAGCCGGATTCGGGTCATGCACATTGGCGTCGATATAGCCGAGGCTCGTGTGCAGACGGAAGTTGTCGGTCGCTGCCCAGGTGCTTTCCCACTCGACGCCCTGCGAGGTCTGGTCCACGATGATGTTTACGGTATTGAAGCCGCCGCCGCCGGCGGTCGTGCTTACCTGATAAGGCAGGTCCTTGTAGTCCGTGTAGAACAGGGAAATGCTCATCTCGAGATTGTCCAGCGGCTGTCCCTTCAGGCCCACCTCGTAGTTCAGCGCCGTGACGTTGTCGTTGGCCTCGAAGCAGTTGACGGGGTTGATCGTGAATGGAGACGTGCCGAAGTCAGTGACATTTCCGAACAGGCAGTAAGGCCGCGGCGGGAACTGCCCGGACTGATAGCCGCTCTGGATCGTGCCATAGGCCGTCATCCGGTCACTGAACTTGTACGAGGCTGAAGCATCCCAGCTGATTTCCGACCAGTCACGCTGTGAGGTCTCGTTCAGCAGGCCATTGTCGAAGACACCGGGAATGACGTTGATGATGGTCCCGGCCTTCTTGTCGTCCTGCGTGTAGCGAACGCCCGCCGAAAGCCGCAACGCGTCCGAAACCGAGTATCCGACATTGGCGTAAGCCGCCTGGCTGTCCATCTTCTGCTGCAGCAGGAAGGTCCCTGCTCCGCCGAGGAACACATTTGGGATCTGGACGTTCTTGCCCTCCTCCTCGAAGTAGTACAGGCCCGCCACGTAGTCCCAGGCACCGGTCTTGCCGGTGAACTGCAACTCGACGGAAGTCTGGTCAGCGTCACCGTCTTCGGGAAATGACAGGAAATCGTCGACGAAACCATCATCGTCGAGGCCGGATGAATACTCGGAATGGCGGTCGCTCGCCAGCAGCTTGACGTTCAGGCTGTCCGAGAACTCGTAGTTCATCGTCAGCGACACGCCACGGGCCTGGTTCGTAACCGCAATCTGTTGGGCCTGGCCCGTGTTGTTGTCGTACGGATCACTGGCCGTATCGGAATTGCGATAGCCGGCATTGTAAACACCGCCGTTGGCGGCATCGCAGTTCGCCGGGGGCGCCGGAGGATTCGCCCGGCAGGCTGCGCCAAGCTCATCGATCAACGTGCGATACGGCCTCAGGCCGTTGTCGCCCTCATTGCCGTCCGCGGCGAGCAGGAAGGACAGGCGGTCATTCGGTGTCCACAGCATCGCGACACGCGCCGAGACGTCCTGCAGCTCACCGACCCTCTTCCTGGGATTTGCAATATTGACGAAGTCCCCAAGTCCGTCGCGGCGCTGGAACGCTCCCGTAAATGACATCGCGAACTGGTCGGAGAACCGCATGTTGGCGTACAGGTCGCCGTTCAACCGTTCGCGGCTACCGGCAGTCAATGACACCTTGCCTTCATCCTGGTCGCCCGGCTTGCGCGTGATGATGTTGATGGCGCCGCCAATCGAGTTGCGTCCGTACAGGGTGCCCTGCGGACCCCGGAGCACCTCGACGCGCTCGATATTGGCGAGACTCCAGTTCTGGCCGAC
>Ga0209798_10000021_pt1 | contig 100774 bp, 77 predicted proteins | sample DOMMetBare3Fresh_FD_187475 | JGI IMG/M metagenome (GOLD analysis project Ga0209798, IMG submission 187475) | Wetland sediment microbial communities from St. Louis River estuary, USA, under dissolved organic matter induced mercury methylation -... | ecosystem: Environmental > Aquatic >...
CAGCCATTTCGTCATGGTCAAAGTGCCTCCCGGCATGCGCGACAGTGAATCATCCGGCACACGACCCTTCAAGCCCCTGAATACGTATGCATCCGGGGCGGCGACTGATCCGGTCCGGCTTTATTGTTAGACTTCTTCGCCGAGGTGCCTGGTGAACATCCGCATTCTGCTGGTCATCGTTTCGCTGGTCGTCAGCGTCCTCATCGGCCTGACTCTGGCAAAGGGCGGACTCGACGTTGCCGGCCCGCGCAAGGCCGGCATCACGATCGGGCTGTCACTCGATACGCTGAAGGAAGCGCGCTGGCAGGCTGACCGGGACATGTTCGTCAAGCGCGCCGGAGAGCTGGGCGCGCGCGTGCTCGTGCTCGCCGCGAACAGCGACGACACGGTGCAGATCGGCGATGTCGAAAAGCTGATCACGAACCGGGTGGACGTGCTGGTCGTGGTCCCGCATGACGGCACGGCCATGGCGAAGGCAGTCGCGATGGCGCACGACGCCGGAATTCCGGTCATCGCCTACGACCGCATCATCCGCGACAGCGATCCGGACCTGTATGTCAGCTTCGACAACGTGCACGTCGGCGAGCTGCAGGCACGCTACCTGATCGAGCACCTGCCGACGCCGGGCAGGGGCAGGATCGTCCGCATCTACGGCGCCAAGACGGACAACAACGCGGCTCAGTTCAAGCAGGGCCAGGATCTCGTGCTCGAACCCCTGATCGCCCGCGGCGATATCAAGGTTCTCCACGAGGACTGGGCCGAGGACTGGAAGCCCGAGAACGCGAAGCGCATCGTCAATGCGGCAATCACCGCGAATGGCCCGGACATCGACGCGGTGCTCGCGAGCAACGACGGCACTGCCGGTGGCGCAATCCAGGCGCTCAGCGAAGAGGGCCTGGCGGGCAAGGTGATGGTGACGGGCATGGATGCCGAGATCGTCGCGCTGCAACGCATCGCTGCCGGGACGCAGACGATGACCATCTACAAGCCGCTGCGCACGTTGGCGCAGGGTGCAGCGGAACTTGCGGTCCGCCTCGCCGGACGCCGCGTCGTGGTGGCACGCCAGACGGTGAACAACGGCCAGACCGACGTGCCCGCAGTGCTCTATGACGTGGTCACCGTCACGAAAAACAACATCATCGACACCGTCGTCCACGACGGGCTCGCCAGCTACGACGAGGTCTACCGCGGCATTCCCGAATCCGCGCGACCACCGCGCCCGTGAGCGGTGACGTCATTCTGTCGGCCCACGGCGTCATCAAGCGTTTTGGCGGCGTCACGGCGCTCGATGGCGTGAGCTTCGAGCTGCGCGCGGGCGAAGTGCACGCGCTCTGCGGCGAGAACGGCGCGGGCAAGTCGACGCTCATCAAGCTGCTGGCCGGCGTGCACGTCCATGGCAGCTACGAAGGCGAGGTGCAGATCGACGGGAAGCCGGCGTCCTTCCGCTCGACCCGCGACGCCGAGCGTGCAGGGATCGCCATCATCCACCAGGAACTCGCACTGTTTCCCGAGATGTCGGTCGGCGAGAACCTGTTCCTCGGCGCGCTGCCGCTCCATCACGGCTTGATCGACTGGGACCAGGTGTATGCGCGTGCGGCCAAGACTCTCTCGGAATGCGGCATGCGTCTCGACCCGGCGACCCGCGTCGCCGATCTGGGGGTTGGCCAGCAGCAGCTCGTCGAGATCGCGCGCGCGATTGCGCGCAAGCCGCGCGTGCTGGTGCTGGACGAGCCGACGGCGGCGCTCGCTCAGCACGAAATCGACGCGCTGCTCGGCCTGGTCCGCGAACTGCGCAAGCGCGGCACGGCCTGCATCTACATTTCGCACAAGCTGGACGAGGTATTCGCGATCGCCGACCGGATAACGGTGCTGCGTGACGGCGCCGCGCAGGGAACCCTCGATGTCCGCGCCACCTCCGTCGATGAGGTGATACGGCTGATGGTCGGCCGCCGGATCGAGGACTTCTTCCCGCGCCGCCAGCCCGCGCCGGGCAAGACGCTGCTTGCCGTCCGCGGGCTCAGCGTGGCGCTGACGGAGGAGTCACCGCCGCTGTTGCGCGACATCGGATTCGAGGCGAAGGCGGGCGAAGTACTCGGCATCGGCGGGCTGATGGGTGCCGGCCGCACGGAGCTGCTGCTGCACCTGATCGGGCTCTGGGGCACCCGCACGGGCGGTACCGTGGAGCTCGACGGCGCAACACTCGATGCACATGGGCCACGTGCGGCATTGCGTGACGGGCTGGTGCTCGTGTCGGAGGACCGCAAACGCTACGGTCTCGTGCTGCCGCAAGGCGTGGCGTTCAATGTGTCGTTGTCCTCGCTGGCAAGATTGTGCCGCGGACCATTCATCGATGACGACCTCGAGATCAAGCAAACGAAGGCCACCGTCGCGGACCTGCGCATCAAGGCACACACACTCGACCAGCCTGTCGCCACGCTGTCGGGCGGCAACCAGCAGAAGGTCGTCCTGGGCAAAGTACTGATGACCTTGCCGAAGGTGCTGTTGCTCGACGAGCCGACGCGCGGCATCGACGTCGGCGCAAAACTCGAGGTTTACGAACTCATCAATCGCCTGACCGGCGACGGCAAGGCCATCGTGCTGGTGTCGAGCGAACTCGGGGAACTCATCGGGATGAGCGATCGCATCGTGATGCTTTGCGAGGGCCGGATCGGTGGCGTATTCACGCGCGCCGAGGCGACCCAGGAACGGCTGCTCGCGGCCGCGATGGGCCGGCTCAACCAGGCGGCCTGAGTTGAAGAAGATCGCCACCCGCGAGCTGTCGATGGCGATCGCGCTGATCGCGATCTGGGCGTTCTTCGCCTGGCAGGAGCCGGTATTCCTGTCGCCGCGCAACCTGTCGCTGCTGTCGGTCGAGCTCGCCGTAACCGCGATTCTCGCGCTTGGCATGCTGATCGTGCTGTTGCCGGGCCAGATCGACCTGTCGGCTGGCAGCGGCGTCGGGCTTGCGGGCGCGGTCGCGGCCGTGCTCGTGTTCTGGCACGACGTGCCGGCGCCGTTCGCGCTCCTGATCGCCACGATCGGGGCCGTGGTGGTCTGGGCCGGCATGGGCGCGCTCGTCGCGATCGAACGGATCCCGGCCTTCATCATGACCCTGGGCGGGCTGCTGGTGTTCCGCGGCCTGCACTGGCTCACGATCCACAACCAGACGGTCCCGGTCGTGGAGGGCGGCAACCAGAACCTGTATTCGCTGCTGACGACGTACTACCTGCCGGCCGGCGCGGGCTACGTGCTCGCGACCGCAGTCGTGCTCGCGCTGGCGGCATCGATGCTGCGCGCTCGCGCGCGTCGCAAGGCTCATGGCTTCGAAATCGATGACGGCGAGCTGACGTTCCTCAAGCTGTTTGTGCTGGCGCAATTCGTGTTACTGGTCCTGCTCGTGACGAACAACTATCGTGGTGTGCCGCTTGCGCTCGTGATCCTCGGGGCCGTTGCCACACTCGTGCATCAGCTGACGACCAATACGCCGTTCGGCCGGTATCTGTACGCGATTGGCGGCAATGAAGACGCGGCAACGGTTTCGGGCGTGCCGGTGCGCGCGACCATCATCGGCGCCTTTGCGCTCATGGGAGGCATCGTCGCGCTGACTGGATTCATGCAGACCGCGTATTCCGGCGCATCCACCTCGACCGTCGGTTCATTGATGGAGCTCGATGCCGTTGCCGCCTGCGTCATCGGCGGCACGAGCCTGCGTGGCGGGCGGGGCACGGTACTCGGCGTGCTGTTCGGCGCGCTGATCATGGCGAGCCTGCTGAACGGCATGACGCTGATGGCCGTGTCGCCCGAGGCCAAGTACATCGCGCGCGGGCTGGTGCTGGCGCTCGCGGTCTGGCTGGACCTGCGCATGGCGAAAGGCAACTAGGCGCTGTGGGAAACCCTGTCGTCCTTCAATGAACCGGCCTGCGCTGAATCGGGTACGAATCGCGGCAATGCTGCTCGGAATCGTCGGGCTGCAGGCCGCCGCATGCGCCGAAGCGATCCTCTTCGTCGGCAACAGCTTCACATTCGGCGGGGACTCGCCGCCGGTGCAGGCCTATCGGCCAGAGACCGTGACGGACCTCAATCACGAGGGCATCGGTGGTGTACCGGCATTGTTCAAGTGCTTCACCCGCGAGGCGGGCCTGGCCTATGAGGTCAGTCTCGAAACGGCCCCCGGCACGAACCTGGATTTTCACCATGAGCAGAAGGCAGCGCTGATCGCAGGCGCCTGGGATCACGTGGTCCTGCAGGGCTACAGCACGCTCGATGCGGATTCGCCCGGCGATGCCGGCAAGATCATCGACTACTCGGCGCGGCTCGCAGAGCTGTTCCACGCTGCGAATCCAAAGGTCGACGTGCGCCTGGTCGCGACCTGGTCGCGGGCCGATCAAACCTATCTTGCATCCGGCCACTGGTTCGGCAAGCCCATCGAAACCATGGCGGTCGATGTGCGCGCCGCGTATGACCAGGCGGCCGAGCACTCTGCACACATCCGCGCCGTGATACCGGTCGGCCAGGCCTGGAACCGGGCCATCGACCAAGGAATCGCGGCACGTAATCCCTATCAGGCGATTGGCCCCGGGCAAATCAATCTCTGGGCCGCCGACAACTACCATGCGAGCGTGTACGGCTACTATCTCGAGGCGCTCGTCATCTTCGGCAGCGTCACCGGCCACGATCCGCGCAGCCTGGGACGCAAGGAACAGGCCGCGGCCCAGCTGGGGATTTCACCGGCCATGGCGCTCGCGCTTCAGCGCATTGCTTTCGAAACGCTCGCGGGCGAACGAACGAAAAAAGTGAATCCGGCGACCGTCGACGCCACGCCCATCGGAAAATGGAATCTGGTCGTTGCAGCGTCGGATGAATTCGACGGTATCACTCTCGATGCCGCCAAGTGGAAGAAGGGCCTTTGGTACGACACATCGGGCGTTCTGGCGTTCAGGCAGGAGAACATCGCCGTATCCGGCGGCAATCTGGTTCTGACCGCAAGAAAAGAAGCGTTCAATGAAAAATCCTACACCGGTGGTGCTGTGGAATCCCTTTTTGATGTGCCGGGAGTGATCGGTTACGTGGAAGTCCGGGCCAAGGCGCTGCATCGCGATGCAAATGTGCTGAGCGCCATCTGGTTGCAGTCTTCACCCTTGACCTTGGCTGACAATCCAAATCCCGAAATAGACATTCAGGAAACCTTCAACTACGACGGCGTGGTCAGCACCCTGCACACCTGGGCCATCGGTCCTGAAACTCCTGCCCCGACTGCCCCGGATGAATATATTCATACCCAGACTGCCCCGAATGAATTCAAGACAGGGGTGGACGTCAGTGCGGACTACCATGTCTATGGCCTGGAACGAAGCCATGGAAAACTTCGCTTCTATTTCGACGGAAAACTGGCCTGGGAAGTCGTGCCGTCAGATCCTTCGTTCGTGAACATGCCGCGCCATGTGGTGCTCAGTCTCGAAGGCCATCTGGGCGACCCAGTGGATAGGTATCTGCCCCAAAGTTTTCTGGTGGACTACGTGCGTACCTACATCCCCGCGGCCGATTAGGCTGCTCCCGGAAAGGAATTCATGCCTCCAATACTCGCCGCGGCAGCAGGCGGGCCAGCAGTGCCGGAGCGCCCGTGGCACGCAGATGCGGATGATCCGCGAGAAAGCTGCGTCGCGCGCTCGCCGCCGTGTGCGACTCGTCGCCGGGCGCCCAGCCCGGCGGCATCACAAGGTAAGCGAGCCGCTCGCGCCAGCCGCGCGCGCTGCGCACGTCGCGCGCCAGCAACAGCAGCTCGCCGAAGTAGAAATCGACGAAGCTGGTGACATTGATGTCGCGCGTGATGCCGTATTCGATTTTCACTTCATCGCGCAGCGGCTGCAATGTGCCGAACATCCAATCCCAGAACGGCAGCAGCGTGCAGAAGTTGGTGTCCATGTAGAGCGGGTTGCGGGCGTGATGAACCCGATGGTAGGACGGCGTGATGATGAAATAGCGCGCCGGGCCGAAGCGGCCCGTGCGAAACGAGCGTTCACCGGCGTGGATGAAGGTTCCCCAGGTAACCTCGAAGGCCATGATCACGACCAGCATGGCAGGCTCAACGCCGAGCAGCATCAACAGCGGCGCCTGCACCAGCGCGGAGTAATAGCCTTCAGCGAAGAAGTGCACCCAGGCCACCGTCATGTTCAGATTCTGGGGAGCGTGGTGTGGTGAGTGCAGGCACCACAGCAGGCGCACCTTGTGCGCGCCGTAGTGCCAGATCCAGGTGGACAGCTCCCACATCAGCAGGGCATAGAGCCATCCGTACCAGTGGTAGCCGACTCGAAACAGTGCAAATGGCTGGAAGTAAGGCAACAGCAACCAGAACACATCGATGACGATCAGCCGCGGCAGCAGGCCGAGCAGCAGTCCGGTAAAAAAGGTGGGCTGGTATTCGAGCGCCGTCGCCCGAAACAGCCGCGCCGCCATGCCCGGGCCGCGCCCCTGGGCGCGCTCCTCGCGGGCCAGCACGATGAGGAAACGCAACAACTCCCACAACGTGAGCAGTGAAATCAGCAGTCCCACCACTGCCAGCACACTGTCGTGGTAATGCCCGTCATTGAAAGGCTTGAGCAGGTCGGTGATGAAACCCTGGCCCGCTGCCGTCGTTTGCGCATAGTGCACGAGGCCGGCGGCGAGACCCCAGGTGGTGTAGACGAACACGCCGGCGAATAGCAATGCTTCGAGATGCCGCCATAACGGCGGCGTGTGGCGCCACGCCGGAACATCACGCTGTGTCATCTGATGCGCGCGAATTCGACCGCGTCGATGTGGACCGCTCCCGACTCGTCAAAGACCTGGCCGAAGGCCAGCGACAGCCGGGCCTCGACCGCTCCGGCCGGGGCCACCGCTTCCAGTTCGTAGTCGTGCCAGGCATCGGTCGGCGTCGTCCCGTCGGCAATCGCCCGCTCCTGGAATCCGAGCATTGCCGGGCCGCCGAAGTAGTCGCCCCAGTGGTTGTAGAACTCAATCTTCATCGTGGCGTGGTCTTGTGAGCCGGCCAGATCCTCTGCCGAACGCACGAACGCCGAGAGCCTGGCACGAACCCGCTCGCCGCCGGCGACGCTGATGCTTTGAGTCACGCCGGAATAATTTACCTCGCCAATCGCCTGACCGGAAATCTTCAATGCGTAAGTGCCATCGCGCACCACCTGCCGATGCACGAGCACATTCGGTTTGTCGTCGATGCGATTGCCGAAGATGTGCCAGCCGGCCAGCGAGCCGCCGTGCTCGTCGAAACCGCCGTTGCGAAACGTGCGGCTGCCCGGTTCGTCGGTGAGCTCGTAGACGCGGACCCAATCCACGAGCATTCGCTGCGGCCAGGCCGTCGTTTCGTTCGGCGGCGGCAGGAAGTCGCCGCCGATCGCCGTATCGATGATCAGTCGCATCGGCACGGTGAGTTTCGGCAGGAAGTATCCGACTTCGTCGTTGTAGAAAGTGCCGTGGTGGATGTCATCCACGTAGAACCGGAGCTGGTTCTCGACCCATTCGCAGGCGAACGTGTGAAATCCGTCGGCGTAAGCGACGAGTTGGTCGGCGATCGCCGCTTGATGCTCGACCGCGAACGAATCCTGCGAAGCGGGATCATGCGTCGCCCAGCGGAATGCGCTCGACACGACCGTGGGCCGATCGCCGCGATGCTCCAGGATGTCGATCTCGCCCGCGGTCGGCCGCGGTGCGTCGGGCAGCAGCCGGATCGCGGGCCACAAGCCCCTCGAACCGGGCAGCCGGGCTCGCACTTCCCAGCGGCCGAACCGCTGTGCGCGCCGGCTGACGATCCGGCCCGAGCGATAAGGCAGGGCGCGCGACGGCTCGTTCTCGGACAGGATCTCCAGCTTGCCGTCCATGACGCGGATCTGTTCCGGCCGATAGTCCTGCAGCGAGGTATTCGTCGGCCGGCTGTCGTCGATCACATCCCATTTGTCGCGATCGAGCGTGTCGAAGTTGTCGCTCCACGCCAGGTGCCACTTGGGCGGCGGAACAACGACCGACTCCGCTTCATCCGCGCCGATCGCCTGCGCCGCGCCCCACAGCAGCAGGCCAAGGGAGGCAAGGCCGGAACATGATCGCGCCATCAGCGCCAGCGCACCACGATTTCCGGCGCATCGTCGATTTCGAGCGTCGCCTGCGGCTTCATCGGCTCCATCTGCCGCAGGCGCTCGAGGTACTGCTTGTCGTAATAGACGTCGCTCAGGGCTTCCAGAGGATCGAGCATGCGAACGACGCGCGATTGCACGGCAGCCGCCACCCCATTGACGGTCGCCCCGGTGACCGCATCGAAGCCATGCAGGATCACCTGGATCCTGCGAAACGGCGAGGAATAGTTTCCGTCAGGGCGCGAGAAGCTGAGCTGCCTCGTGGCCGGATCGAACGCGATGAGCCGCCTGCGGAATTGCCCCTTGCGGTAGTCCAGCGTTTCACCGTCATCGTCGTAGTAAACGAATTCGCTCCGCTCGGCGCCGTTGAACAGGTGCACGGTGAGCACCGGTCCGGGATCGTCCCGGGTCGATTGCACCTTTCGCTGCATGGGAATGATTGCGGAAGCCTTCGCGAAGATCGGGATCCTGTGGCCCGCATACTCCGAGCGGATGACGCGACCGCCATCGAGCCGTTCGTCGGTGAAGAGATCAAACCATTGCCCGGCGGGCAGGTACGTGGACTTCTCCTGCTCCTTGCTGGTCATGGGATTCACCAGGAGCCCCGGACCGAACAGAAATTCGTACTGAAAGTCCGGCTTGAATACGTTGGCGTCGAAGGAATGGTCGATGCTCAAGCTGCGGCTCACGGGCATGCCGGTCTGAGTGGCTTCGTAGAACGCCGAATAGAGATAAGGCATCAGTTGGTACCGGAATCCGATATAGGCCTTCGAAATCGCCTCGACTTCCTCGCCGTAGGCCCAGGGCTCGTTGGCGGCGGTGAACTGCCCGCGATGATTGCGCAGATACGGGGCGAAGACGCCGACTTCGACCCAGCGACGGAACAGGTCCTTGTTGCCATCGCCGATATAGCCGCCGAGGTCGGGACCGGTGAACGGCACGCCGGACAATCCCATCTGGTTGACGAGCAGGGCGCCGAGCAGGATGTGCTCGTCCTTGGCCTGATTGTCGCCGCTCCACACCGCGGCGTAGCGCTGAATGCCCGCGAATCCCGAGCGGCTGAGCACGAAGGGACGCCGGTTGCCGCCATATTGCTCGGCCGATTCGAACGCGGCGCGCGCCATCAGCATGCCGTAGTAGTTCTGCGCTTCGAGCGCCGAGGTCTTCTGGCCGTCGAAATTGAACACCACGTTGTCCGGCATGGCCTGGCCGTCGATTGCAGGTTCGTTCATGTCGTTCCACAAGCCGTGGATCCCGAGATCCTGGTAAAGCTTCATATTGTCGATCCACCAGCGCCGCCCGCGCGGATCGGAAAAATCCACGAAGTGATTGGTGTTGGGCGCGATGTCCGCGACCCACAGCTCGCCGTCAGCGTAGCGCAGGAACACGTTCTCCTTCAGACCGCTCTTGTATTGTTCGTACGTGTCGTCGATGGCAATGCCGGGATTGACCGAGGCAGTGAGTTCGACGTTCATGCCGCGCAGGGTATCGGCGAGGCGCCGCATGTCCGGGAAGCGCTCGCGATTGATGCGAAACGGCTGGTATCGGTGCAGGTAGTCGGCATCGAGTGTGATTCCGTCCAGAGGAATCCGCTTGGCGCGAAATGTGTTGGCGATGAACATCACCTGTTCTTCCGGATAGTAGCTGCAGCGCGACTGCTGATAGCCGAGGCTCCAGCGCGGCGGCAGCGGCATCCTTCCGGTGAGCGAGGTGTAGTGCTCCAGGATCTTGCTAACCGACGCATCGAAAATGAAGAACTGGTCCAGAGAGCCGCCGTCGAAGCTAAAGGACGCGAAGCGGCGATTGGACGCGCCGAAGTTGAATACGGATCGAAAGGAATTGTTGAAGAAGAGTCCATAGGCCTTGCCGTCATGCAGCCCCATGAAAAACGGAATGCTCACGTACATCGGAACCTTGGGATCGTCGTACCGATAGTTGTCCGTGTTCTTGAGCGTAAGAACGGTCCCGCGCCGGTCGAGATTGCCGAGCTGCTCGCCCATGCCGATGAAGCGCTCGTCGCTCTGCAGCCGCTTGTACACGGTGATCTTGTCGCCGACGAGCGTCATGCCGAGCTCTTTGCCGGGCAGATCCTCGTTGATGACGTTGCCGTTTGCATCCTTGAACGTGATGCGCAGGTCGGGGCGTAGCTCCACCTCGGCCGCGATGCTCAAAGTCTTGAGCACGACGACGGGGCCGGCGGCGCTGACGCTGAACTGCGAAAAATCGGGCGGCTCGTCCGTGGTCAGGGCATAGCCGACGTGTCGCGGCGACCCCAGAGGCGTCACGCGCACCCGGATAATGTGAGGTGAATACGCATCGACTGAGAATTCGGCCATGGCGGTTCGCCCGGCGATGCCGTGCGCAGTTTTCTCATACGACTGCACGGCGCCAAGATTGGCGGCGCGCGCTGCGGGAGCGAGGCTGCCCAGCATCAGAAGGCTGACGCTGGCCACCCGGATGAACGCTCGAATTGCCGTCATTTCCGCTCGCCGCCGCGGAAGGTCATTCGCTGCAGCGTCGGCACACGGTCAAACCACTGGTGCTTGAACGCGCCAATCAGGTGCGCCGCGAGCAGGGCGTAAAACAGGTAGCTCAGCCATTCGTGCACGGTGTGGGCCAACTCGTCGAGCGCCTTTTTCGGCTCCGGCGCCATGTTTGCCACCCAGGCGATCCGCGGCATCTCGAAGAGCCCGAAAACGTTGATCGGGACATCGGCAGCATATTCCCACGCCGAATCGTAGATCCACCCCGAGAGCGGCATCGCCAGGATCATGAAATACAGGGCGGCATGGCCTGTGCGCGCGGCGACGACCTGCCAACGGGGTATCGCCGGGCTGAACGGAGGAGGGCGATGCCCGATCCGCCACAGGAGCCTCATCAGCGCGAGACCCAGCACCGTAATGCCGAAGGTCTTGTGCGTGTCGGTGACGGATTGCGTCCACGAGTAATCCGGCCAAATCTTGAACGTCCATGCCAGGACCATATTGGCGATGACCAGGACGGCAATGACCCAGTGGAAAATAATCGCCGTTCGCGTGTAGCGATCGCTCACCGCGGCAGATTCCGCGCAGTCGTGTCGCGCTCTTCGGCAAGCCAGACGTCGCTCGCCTCGTCGCCGATGAAGCGCCGCGATCCGTACTCGCGAATGCGGCTGTCCGGAACCTTGACGAGCGGCGTATAGCGAGGATGCTGCGATTCCTTGTAAGGGTCGTTGCGCGCGGCGTTGTAGCTGCAGATCATCGACCAGCGCGGGTGCTTCGACTTGTTCTGATCCGACCGGTGTAGCGTATTGCAATGGAAGAAGAGGACGTCGCCCGGTTCCATGTCGACGTGCACGAGCTCCAGGCGCTTGAGGACTTCCTTCACTCGTTCCATATCCGCGCCGGCCTGTTCGCCGGTGAGGGCGTGATCGAGACGACCCAGCTGATGCGAGCCGCGCACCACCTGCAGACAGCCGTTCTCGCGCGTGGCGCGGTCGACCGCGATGAAGGCGCTGGCCATCCACGGATTGAGGACGCCGTTGTGATACCAGTAGCCGTAGTCCTGGTGCCAGGTCCACGCGCCTCCGATCAGCGGGTCTTTCATGATCATCTTCGAGTGATAGTGGTAGACCTCGCCGCCCAGGAGTTTTTCCATTGAGCCGACGATCGACTCCGAGCGCGCGATCATGCCGTAGATCGTGTCGGTAGGATGGTTCCACAGTGACAGGCGCACTGTACCGCCTTCGCCGTCCGCCCGGCCGAAGGAATGCTGGTCGAGCACGCGGTCGGCGCGCGCCGCGCGCCCGAGCAGGTCGACCTCGACGGCGTCGAGCATGCCGCGTACCAGCACAAAGCCGTCAGCGTTGAACGCGCCGACTTCCGCATCGCCGATCGGTCCCCTGGCCATTGGCTTCTCCTCGCCTCAGATCCGTGTCTGGCGGCGCAGCGTCCGCGCCGGCACCGGCGTTTCCGACCAGTACTTCTCGATCTCCTCCAGCGTCCGGTTCCTGGTTTCCGGCACGTACTTCCAGGTAAATAGCGCCTGCGCCAGCGAAAACGCGGCCAGGATCGCGAAAGTCGGCGCCTGCCCCAGCCGATGCAATGCCGCGGGGAACAACAGGACCACCACGGCGTTCGCCACCCACTGTGTCAGCACCGGCACGATCATCGCCGTGCCGCGGATGCGGGTCGGCAGGATTTCCGGCACCAGCGTCCAGAATACCGGACCGATGCACGAGCAGAAGAAAATCAGATATCCAAGGATCAGGATGAGAGCCAATGGACCCTTGAAATGTCCGAGCAACACGGCGATGGTCAGCGCGGAGAGCATCGCGGCCATCCCCAGCGATCCGACGATGTACAAAGGGCGGCGGCCGTAGCGATCGATCGTCCAGAAGGCCACCAGTGTGAACGCGAAGTTGGTGAGGCCCACGACGAACGTCGAAAGCAGGGCCGCATCCATCTGCCATCCCGCCGACAGGAAGATGACGGGCGCATAGTCGATGACGGTATTGATGCCGGAGAAGTGAATCAGAATGGCGAGCCAGAAGCCGACGAACACCGCGCGGCGCACGCCCGGCTGGAAAACTTCCCTCCACGAGTGATGGGTGGTCGCCGGCGCCGAAGCGCTGGCCAGTGAAACCTCGTACTGCGAGTCTCCGAGTTTCTCCATGACGGCGCGCGCCACGTCGGGGCGTCCTGCCATGAAGAGGAACCGCGGCGTCTCGGGGGCACGCAACAACAATCCGAAAAAAATCACGGACGGGATCACGCCCGTGCCGAACATCCAGCGCCAGTTGTCCGGACCGATGTCGTGCAGCAGATAGTTGATGCAATAGGACACCAGAATGCCCGTGACGATGGACATCTGATAGAGCGCGCCCAACCTCCCGCGCACGGCCGCTGGTGCGACTTCCGCGATGTACATCGGCGAGACCAGCGACACTCCACCAACGGCGAGGCCACCGATGAATCGCGCGGCGAGAAAGCTCGGAAAATCCCAGGCAATGGCCGTCGCGACCGAGGTCAACGCGAACAGCATTGCAATCCACAGCAGAACGTAACGGCGGCCGTAGCGATCGCTCAATCGACCGGCAATGGCGGCACCGATAGCGCAGCCGAACAGCAGCGAGCTGAACGCCACCCCCAACCCAAAATCACCGAGCTCGAAATGCCGGGCCAGAAACGGGCCCGCGCCGCTGATGATGGCCACGTCGAATCCAAACAGCAGGCCACCGGTTGCGGCTGTGCAGGCGAGAAACAGGACGTAGCGGAGGTTCATGGCTGCTTACCGGTCTCTACGGCGAGCTTTTTCAGCATCTCACCGATCTCGGGATTCGACATGAACGCGCGCCACAGCAGGCCGGAGCGATGGTTCTCGACCATGGCGACGATCGGTGCCTGGTTGAGGCCCATGTAGTGATAGGCGAGCCAGTCCTGGCTCGGGTTGTAGTTGTCGCGCGGGCCGTAGATGCCCCAGAGCTCGGCGCCGAGCTCGCGGTAAAAGTGCTTGAAGGCGGCCATCGACGCTTCGGGCGTGAACGGGAACGACGCCAGCGCCCCGGTCAGCGTGATCGTGCCGTCGTCGTTCCACTGGTCGGGTGCGGGCGTCGTGTAGCCGTTCCAGCCGAAGCTCGCCGTCAATCCCCAAGCGTCCGGGCCGTAGCCCTTGAAGCCCTTGGGGTTCGCGATGCAATACGCGCGATTGATGGCGGCGATGCTGCGGCTATTGTCGAAGTAGGACGCAGTGTAACGGTCGCGCAACTGGCGCGGATCGAATCCCATGAAGATGTAGTGGATGAAGAACAGCGGACCGCCGGTGCTGACGCCGACGTCGAGCTTGATCCCGTAATAGCTGTTGCCGTTGGCATAGAGCCGGCCGTCCGGGCTGCCCGACCAGCCCTGCCGGTAATCCTGCGCGCGCTGCTCCTGGCTCGCCCAGCCGCTGTAGTACATGGATGCCGGCACCGGATGCGTGGGCGATGCGATCGCGAACAGATAGGTCGGGACCGTCTCGTTGAATCCGATCAGCGGGTGCTGGATCCGGTGACCCCACTGTGGCGACCAGTGCCAGTACAGATACGGACTGTCAGGCGACATCCGGAACCAGTCCCATTCCACGGCTTCCCAGAGCGCCGTGATGCGATCGCGCAGCGACTGCTCGCGCTTCTCCTTGCGGTCGAAATAGCCGCGCGCCGTGAGCAGGCCCTGGATCACGTACGATGTCTCGATGATGTCGCCGCCGTTGTCGTACATGCCGAAGAGCGGCATGGTCTCGCCGGTCTCGTCGTTGTAGTAATGCGACCAGGCGCCGTGGAAGCGCGGCGCGCGCTCGAGGAACGACAGGAGTTTTTCGAGCCGCCCGAGGCCCTGGTCGCGCGTGATGAACTGGCGGTGGACCGCCGCCACGAGGGCGCTGATGCCGAGCCCAGTCGCGCCCGTCGCGACGATGCGGTCGTCTCCCGGAAGGTTCTCGTGGGCCATGCCGGTATTGGCGCCTGAAGCTTCCCAGTAATAGCGGAATGCCGCTTCCTGCAGCATGTCGAGCAGCTCCTCGTCGCTCAGCTCGCGCGTCGCCGCCGTGACGACGGCCGACGGCCCCGATTCGCGTCCCTCCCAGTCGGCAGCCGCGACGCGGTAGCTCGCCTTCGCGCCCGAACGGCCGATGAAGTCGGCGTAGCGATTGACGCCCGGCCGCTGCGTGCCGACCGGCAGAAACGGACCGCCGTCGATCGAGCGGGAAACAACGTAATAGGCGGCGGCGTTTTCCGCGGGCGCCTGCCATTGCACGTCGATGTGGCGGTCGAAGCCCTTCGCCGATACGCCGTCCGGTACCGGCAGCGTCGCGGCGGCGGCCGCCGGCTCGTCGTCGATCCGGATGTCGTCGACGATCAGCACGCGCTTCTTTCCGTCCGCGCGCCGCTGGTGGAAGATGACGCTTTGCAGGCGCTCGGAGCGGAACTGGTATACCGAGGCTGAGCGGAGCTTCTCGAACGGAATGCGGACCGGAACCCATTTTCCCGCAGGCAGGTCGCCCGTGTAGGTCGCGAGCGGTTCCTCGACGGTGAAGCTGCCCGGCATCGTCGCCACCTGGAGGCCGCCGCGCGCATCGGACAGCACCACGTTGGGCAGGTCATCGGCCGCGATGGCTTCCGGCGAATAGACCCAGAAAAAAAGCGTCCCCCCGGCGAAATCCGGAAATCGGTTCGGGAAGCTGACGAATTGAATCTGTGCGTCCCAGCTGCCGCCGGGCGCCGACTGCCATTCGATGCGGATGGCGTTCGGCGGCGTGCGGAAATGCTTCGCTTCCACGGGCAGGCGCCAACCGACCGAGCGGAGCTCGCTCGGCGCGGTCTTTGCCGCGCTGCTCTGGAAGTACACCTCGCGCTGGAGGCTGTTGTCGAAGAACACGTGGCGGTAGTAATCCGATTGCGCCGCGGCAGGATCGACGCAAAAGCTGGCCATGAGAAGGAGAATTCCCGACACTCGAATATTCATCCGCATGCTTTGGCTCCGTACCGCTAGCCGCTTCATGGCCGGTATCCGCCGGCCGTGAGGGCGGGTCCGAGCGTTGCGACGTGTGGCGCGAGCTCCCTCGCGAAATGCCGCCAGCGCCCGACCGAGCGGTCATTGACCTTCTCCGCGACGCGCGCGTAGCTCGGTGTCGGCGCATAGCGCCGGTTCTCATGAAAGTGCAGGCACGCATCCTCGAAGGGCAGGCCGACGTGCGCAAGCAGGCGGCGCGTCTCCGCTTCCGGGTCCGCCACGAACAGCTCGTATTGCAGCACGTACGCCGTGCGCCCGAATTCGCGCTGGTAGCCCGCGATCAACGTGTCGGTTGCCGCCAGATGATGCACGATGTCCTCGATCCGGAACGCGCAATGGAATCCATGCGAAAGGTTGTTCGATAGCATCGAGACGGCGACATCGCGTGGGTCGCGCTTCACCAGGACGAGCTTCGCTTCCGGGAAGGCCATGAGCAGGAGCGGCAGGTTGATCTCGTTAAACGGCGTCTTGTCGGTGAACAAGCGCGCGCCCGGGCCGGTGAGGCCCGCAGTCTCCGCGCGCGCGAAGTAGTGGTCGCGTAGAACCGCGGCAAGATGCCGCTCGTCCGCCGCTGCGGTCGAGTCGAGGCAGCCGGGGAAGTCCCCCCCGTGCGGGCACAGGCGCTGCGCCACGGCGCGCAGCTCGCTGAGCCATGCGTGTTCGCCTCCCGCGCGCACGGCACTGTGTGCTGAGAGCACCTGCTCAATCAGAGTCGTGCCGGAGCGCGGCGCCCCCAGGATAAAGACCGGCTGCGGCACGTCGCCGCGCGTGGTCGCGCGCGGCATCCGCGCCATCGTCGTGGCGCTGAAGTATTCGCGCAACGCGCGGTAGAGAGCCGCGACGCCCGCGGCGTCGTAGGCAAGGCCGCCCAGCTCGGCCGCGAGCTTGCGCTTGCCTTCGACGTAGTCGGCCCAGGCCTCGACATGACGGCCGACGCGCTCGTAGAGTCGCCCCCGCTCGAGTTGCCCTTCACCGTTGATGTTGCGGGCCGCCTCGATGATCGCGAGTGCCTCGGCGTCGCGCCCGGTCCGGGCGAGGTATTGCACGCGCAGCAGGTTGATTGCCTCGGCGGAGGACGCCGCCTGCGCGGCGTCGAGGAGCCGCTCCGCGCCAGCGAAGTCACCCTGCACCTCCCGGAGCTTCGACCAGTGCGCGAGGATCCGGAAGGTCCGCGGCGCGAGCCGGTCCGCCTCCGTAAAGGCCGCCTCCGATTCGGCGGTGCGTCCCTGCTGCATCAAGTTGAGTGCGAGGTTCGCAAGCGGCCCCGCGTTCGTCCCACCGGTCTCGAGCGCACGCCTGAAGTGCCATTCGCCCGCCGGAAGGTCGTTTTCCACGGACAGCAGGGTACCCAACTGGTCGTGCGCAGCCGCATTGTCGGGATTCGCGACGATGGCGCGGCGCGCGACGACGAGCGCATCCGCGCGCCCGCCGTGATTCGCCAGCAGGGAGATGAGATTGACGAAGGCCCAGTCAGCGCGGCGATCGATTTCAATGATGCCGGTCAGTACCTTTGCGGCACCCGCCACGTCCCCGCGCGCAATCGCCTCGCGCACCGCCGCAGGTGTCGGTTCAATTAACTTGGACATCGCGAATGTCGACCTCCTGCACCAGGGGCAGTATCCGCGACGATGCGCCGACGTGCATACGATAGCGCCCGGCAGGGTGGCGCCACTCGCTTGCGCTCGTGTCCCAGACTCGAAGAGCGTAGGGATCCGCTGCGATCCGAACGCGACGCCGCTCGCCGGGCGCCAGCTCCACGCGAACCCAGCCCGCCAGCCGCTTCGCGGGTTCGCCGGCCGCCGGCGGAAACTCAACATACAACTGCGCGACTTCCACGCCCGCGCGCTTTCCGGTGTTGGTCAGGTCGAAAGTCACCGAGAGATCCGGATCCACCGCGAGGTTCGCATACGCGAAGGTCGTGTAGGAGAGCCCGAAGCCGAACTCGTATGCCGGGACCTTGTTTCGCGAGACGTACCATCGGTAGCCGACCGCCAGCCCTTCGTCCAGCGCGACGACCGGGGATCGCGCCGGAACAGAATCAGGCTTCATGGGGTCGGCCTGCGGCTCGGGCGGGTAGGGGCGCGGCAGGTCCGCCTCGGCGCGCGGAAAGCTGATCGGCAGCCGGCCGGAGGGATCGACGCGGCCGAACAGGATGGCGGCGATCGCCTCCGCGCCGCGATTGCCCGGATACCAGGCTTCGAGGATGGCGCCAGCCTGCGCCGCCCAGGGCGTCAGCACCGCACCGCCGGTCTGCAGGACGACGACGGTCCGGGGATTGGCGGCCGCTACTTTCCGGATCAGCTCGTCCTGACCGGCCGGCAGCGACAGGTTGGAAAGGTCCTTGCCTTCCGTGCGTGCCTGCCAGGCGAAGACGATTGCCACGTCGGCGGATGCCGCGAGGCGCGCTGCCGCCTCGACATCTTCACCGGATGCGAACGTCACATCCGCCGAGGGCGACTCGGCTTCGATCGCCGTCACCGGCGACGAGTGATGCCAGACGGTGCTGGCGAACTGGACCAGCTCGGCCGCGGTGCCGGGCGGCGTATCGTCGATCGTGACGCCGCCGATCGACTCGACGCAGGACGAGCCGCCGCCGGCCAGCACGCCCACATCGGCGCGACGGCCGATCACTGCGATCTTTCCGGCGGAATCCGCCCGCAGCGGCAGCAGACCGTCGCGGTTCTGGAGGAGGACGATGCCGCTTTCGGCCACTCGCCGCGCGACGGCGAGTCCGGCTGTCGTATCGACGGGCCTCACGGCCTCCTGCCGGTCCAGTGCACCGACCGAGGCGAGGCCGCGCAGGATGCGGCGGGCCATGTCGTTGACGCGCGATTCGGAGACCTCTCCTTTCTCCACTGCTGTCTTCAGCGCGCCCGCGAAGTAGCGCTCCTGGTAGAACTCCTGGTCGAGTCCGGCTTGCGCCGACTGCACGGTGCTGTGGGTTGCGCCCCAGTCGGACATGACCCAGCCCTTGAAGCCCCATTCGGTTTTCAGGATGCCGTCGAGGAGCCGGGCGTTCTCGCAGGCGTAGACGCCGTTCACCTTGTTGTAGGCGCACATGACGCTGCCGGCGCCCGATTCCTTCACGGCGATCTCGAACGGCAAGAGGTCGATCTCGCGCAGCGCCCGCTCGTCGACGACCATGTCGACGGTATGGCGGTTCGTCTCCTGCGTGTTGGCGACGAGGTGCTTGACGGTGGATACGACGCCCTGCGACTGGATGCCGCGCAGCTGCGCCGTCACCAGGCGCCCTGCCAGGACCGGGTCTTCGCCCAGGTACTCGAAGTTGCGGCCGTTCCAGGCGTCGCGCTCGACGTTGGCGCCGCCGGCGAGCAGCACGTTGAACCCGCGGTCGCGGGCCTCGCGGCCCATGATTCGCCCGCTTTCGAACGCGAGCTCCGGGTCGAAGCTCGCGGCCAGTGCCTGCGCGGAAGGGAAGGCCGTCGCGCGGCCGTCCGCACCGCCGGAGATGTTCCTCACGCCGAGGGGTCCGTCGTTCAGCTGCAGCGCGGGGATGCCGAGGCGCGGCAGCGGCGCGATGAAGCCGGCTCCGCCTCCCGCTCCGGCCGGCGTCGGCTGCCCCGCGTAGGCAAACCCGAGCGGTCCGTGGAGCAGGTGAATCTTCTCGTCCAGCGTCATCTGCCGGACGAGCGCCAGGGCGCGCTGGTCCGGGTCCGGGCTCTCGTCACGCGGGACCTCACTTGCCTGCACGGTCAGGACCATCGCAGCGGAAACAGCCAGGCCGCCTGCGACGCAGAGGAGGTACGGGGCCGCACCGGCCCAGCGCCTGGGCGCATGGCCGGCGGGACCCATCGCTCAGCTGCGGAACTTCATGTCGGCGCGTACCCCGCTACCACTTGAAGTTCAGGCTCAGCTTGAAGGTGCGCGGCACGCCCGAGATGTCCCCGTCCTTGAAGTAGTCCGGCGGCCCTGGGAACGTGTTGATGAACTGGACGTAGTTCTTGTGATTCGTGACATTGAGCGCGTCGAGGCGGACCTGGATCGCCGACCCGTTGCCGAACTCGAATGACTTCGTCAGCTGCAGGTCGAGCGCCATGTAGCCGATGTCGTCCTTCGGAAACTGCGAGAGCTTGAAGTAGTTGTAGTTGAGGCCGTTCGGCGGATCGGTTCGTCCGGGCGAGGTGCCGATGCCGTTGAACCCGGTGTTCGCTTTTGGCGATTCGATGACGAACTTGGCTCCCCCCAGCATTCCCCAGGGCAAGTCCATGGTGCCGATCGCGACCAGGCGGTTCTTCGCAACCTGGTCCGAGAGCACGTACAGCGAGTAGTACGGAGAGGCGTATTGGAACTGGTAGTCGCCGGGAAAGTCGCGAACCTTGGCCCACGTGTACGTGTACGCAATGCTTGCGGACCAGGGCGATTCACTGCTGTAGGGTTTGTCGGCGGAGATCAGGAGCTGCGTGCTCCGGGTCGCCTCGGCGTTGTCGAAGAGGTAAAGCCCGCCGCCGCCGGCGTTCGGGACTGGTGCTTGAAAGGCGGCGTAATCAAACGTGTCATACCAGTACCAGGTTCCGTCACCAAAGCGGTTACCGTTGCTTGCGATCACGCCTTTGTAGCTCTTGATGTATGCCAATGCGACGCTCGTGTTCCAGTCAGCCACCCGGTTGCGCATGCCGAGCGTGAACTGGTCGGAATAGGGAGTCTCGAGATTGTTGTTGATGAAGTGCATCTCGCCGAAGTTGCCCGGGGCGATTGACGCCAGCCCTTCCGGCGTCAGGTAGGCGTCGTTCCACTCGATGCACTGGGGGCTGGCGTCCACCGGGCCTTCGCAGCCCGGATTGTTCGCGTTCCAGAACTGGGTCGTCGGTGTGTACAGCGTCGCCTTGTTGCTCTCGAGCTGCAGGATGCTGAACGTATTGCGGTCGTAGCTGCGGGCGGCGCCGCCGAAGATCACGTGCGCCTGGTCGGCGAAGAGGTCGTAGGAAAAGCCGAACCGCGGCGCGATCTGGTCCGTGGGATTGCTGCGATTGTGGCCGTTGCTGATGTAGTCGTTGATGTCGATGCCGCCATTAGCCAGCGATTCGGCGTACGTCTGGCCGGGTACGTGGCAACTGGGGGTGTTGACGGGGCAGGCGTTGGTATCGAGGGCGAAGATCGCGTCCACGAAGCGCTGCGGCGTGACGTAATCCGTGTACGTCGGCGTCTCTTCGTAGTCGTAACGCACGCCGATGTTCAGCACCAGCTTGTCGTTGACCACCCAGTCGTCCTGGAGGTAGATGCCGTATTGCTTGTTCTTCGAGATCGCGGTCGCGTTGATGGTGGGGTCAGCCTGTGCGCCGAAGAGCACCTCGAAGGGATCCGCCTCGACGCCATTGTCGGGGATGGCGGGATCGACAAAGAACGTATAGAGCGCTTCGGTCGAGGCATCGCTCATCTGCAGCTCGACGTCCTTGAACTTGACGCCCGTCTTGATCGTGTGCTCGCCATGCCAGCTGAAGTCGGTGAACGTGATGTCGTCCTGGAGGGAGTAGCCGCTCTGTGCCGCGAAGAAGTAACCCAGGGGGTCGACGCCGTCGACCTGCAGGATGATGTCGAAACCCGTGCCCCGGGTCCCCAGGGCCCGGTACCTCTTGCCCGGCTCGCTGCCCGCCTTCGACGGTGAGTCCTCCGTGTCCTCGTAGGTGACGGTCGCTTCGTTGAAATAGCGCTCGCCGGAGTGCTCCCAGCGCAGCGCCAGTCGCTTGTCGTCGTTGACGTAGGTCGTCGCCGCGGACTCGGCAACCACGCCGGCGGCGCCGGTCTGCTGCCGCTCCTCGCGGGACTTGGCCGACAGCTCGAGGCGATCGGAGTAGCCGAGTTCCCAGTCCAGCTTGACGAAGATCAGATCCTCGTCGAACGGATTCGCCACCGGGCCGTAGTTCTCCCGAAGCTCCGGCGTCAGCGCGCCAACCCAGTCGAGCGCGACGTTGTTGTCGTCGACCAGATTCTGCGGCGCCTGCACGGTGTTGGGTGTCGTGAAATCCTTGCGCTCGTATGTGACGAAAAAGTGCATCTTGTCCTTGATGATCGGACCGCCGAGCGAAAAGCCGTACTCCTGGCTGTCGCCGCCCTCCTTGCCAGTACCGGCGAACTCCTCGGCCGGGGTCTTCTCCCGCAGGCTTGCGTCCGTATACGTCATGAACGCGGAGGCCTCGAATTCGTTCGTTCCCGACTTGGTGACGGCCGTGATCGCAGCGCCGGAGACCTGGTCGTACTCGGCCTTGTAGTTCGACGTGATGACTTTATATTCGGCGATCGCGAGCTGCGGGAAAGGGTTGCCGGAGGAGCCCACCGTACTCTGGTTCGCACCAGACCTCGGGTTGGAATCGACGCCGGCTTGCCCGCTCGCTCCGCTCGGACGCACGTAGTTCTTCTGCCCGACGCCGTCGATGTAGACGTTGGTGGTACCCGTATTGAGGGCGCCGCTGCGGATCTGGTTTCTGCCCTTGGCGTCTACCGAAAACTGCATGCCGGGCACTGCGTCGGCGAACTCGAGGAAGTTGCGCGTGATCTGGGGCGAAACCTCGATCTGGCGCAGCGAGATGCCGCTGCCGACTTCCGAAGTCCTGACCTCGCGCAGTCTTGCGCCGCTGACTCTCACTTCGCCGAGTGCGGTGGCCTGCGCCGCATCGAAATCCAGTGTGGCGGTGGAGGCGACGCCGAGGCTGACAACGTACTCGCTGCCTCCGCCCGTGACCCGGTAGGTGCCGGGCGGCAGGCCGACGAGCACGTAGTTGCCGTCGCTGCCCGACTGGACGCTGCGAGTCAGTCCGGTCTCGGTGTTGGTTGCCTTGACTTCAGTGCTGGCTGGCGCCTTGCCGCGCAGGGCCGCGCTCGCCGACTGTGCCGCGGCTTGTTGCGGAAGTGCGCTCGACAGCAGGATCGCACTGATCGCCGTCGCAAGGCGCCAATCACGCCGGGCCGCCGTCTTCATCTTTGTGCTAGTGTTCATGAAATTTCCCTTGCTCGTTGATTCCTGCAGCGCCGCCCTACGCCGGCGCAGCCCCAAGTCCACGTCACCGAACCGTCGAGCCCTCGACGGCGCTCAAAGCCGCACCGATCATTCCGCCGCGCGCGCCGAGGCGCGCGCGGCGCACGCGCACGCGTCGTGCGTATCGCCCCCAGGTGAACCTCGGAAGCGCGGCGCGAAAACTGTTCCAGTACCGACCGGGAGCCGCGCCCACGCCGCCGCCCAGGACGACCAGCGACGGGTCCAGTGCATTGACCAGGATCGCGACGTGGGCGGCGAGGTCGGTCGCGGCGGAATCGACCACGCGGCGAGCGATGCCCGATTGCGCGCGCGCTGCGCGGCAAACTTCCGCCGCGTCCCCGGCGTGATAGCCCAGGGCCTTTGCACGGCTAACCAATGCCGGTCCCGACGCGCGGGATTCGAGTGGGGCGAAAACCGTTCTGCCATCGCTGGCCGTAGCCGCGCATGTCGGGCCGCTCGCGAACGCGATGGCGTGACCATGCGCGCCGAGATAAGGCCGGCCATCGATGAACAAGGTCGAGCTGATGCCCGTGCCGACGCCGACATAGAGGAAGTTGGGACTGCCGCGCGCCGCCCCGAGGCGCGCTTCGGCGAGCGCCGCTGCCCGCACGTCGGATTCGATGGTCACCTCGCCATAAGCAGCGAACACCCTGCGGACGCCGGCAGAACGCCACGACAGGATGGCGGCGCTCTCGATCTCGCCTCCGGGGCCGACCAGCTCGGGTACGCCGATTCCAACTTTGTGCACCGTCAATCCGGCGCGGCTGCCGGCTTCGACGACTTCGCGCGCAACCGCCGCCGCGCGTGCGAGCGCCTGGCGTGCGCCGTTCGTCGCGTCCGTGTGGATCGCGCGGACGTGCCGCAGCGACCCGGAGCGTGGAACGAAGAGGCCGGCGCGAATGCTGGTTCCGCCGACGTCGATGCCGAGCACGCACCGCTGGCGCTGACGCATCCGCGTCGAGCGGCGCGCGGCGCGGCTCACGGCAGGTACCTCGGCGCGACGCCGAGCAAGGCGGTAGCGGATCCGGAGAACGACAGGATTTCGTATTGCGCGGTCTCGGGAATGAACACGGCATCGCGCGGGCCGAGCTCCATCGTTGCAACCTGGGACTTCCAGTACGTGCGGATCATCAGCTCGCCTGACAGGCCAACGATCATCGCATCGCCGCCGTGCGCGGTTCTCTCGCCAGCGGCTCCCGCCGGCACGTTCAGCTCCGCAACAGTGAGATGCTCGGTGCTGACGATCAGGCCGACGGCGATTTCGCCCTCCAGCCGCAGCGAGCGCTCACGCGCCCCGATTCGATGCAGGGTCGCAGGCGGAGCCGCGCCGACGTAATTGCCGAGTAACTCGTCGCGCTTATAGACCGGCGTTTCCAGGTATTCCTGATTCATCGCGTAGGCACCGCTCGTGCCCTGCGATGGGGGCGGTGCGAAGAATTCAAGTATACGCAGCGGCTCGGCGCCCTGCGCTCGCACGTGGTGCCAGGTGTCCTTGCGAAAGAACAAGGATTCGCCGGCCAGGCATTCGACGACCTCTCCAGTCTGCGGATTGCAGGCGAGCATCGCACCCTGCAACACGTAGAGGACTTCGTCCGCGGCAAACACGGTTCGGTACGCCCTCGAATGCTTGAACCAGCATCCGGGAGCCAATCTGAACTCGAGAACGTGAACCTTGTTGGTGGAAGCGTACAACCAGTCGCCCACCAGGCCGGACTGCTTGTCGCCCCAGATGTGGTGCTTGATGTCGCTGCGACGAACGAGCGTAGGAGCATCGTAGGTCGGTCGCGGCGAGGGCGCGTATCCCGTTGAAGCACTATCGGCCAATGCCCATCCGCCTTCTTCGAGGTGGTGATTCGACGACCAGGGCTCTGGCCCGGAATATAGGCGAGCCCTCGCGCCCTTGCAACCAGTAGCAACCATTGGGAACCAGTCGGAACCAGGGTCGATGGCGCGGCAGTCGCGCAGGCGAGGCGACGCGGGTACAGCGGTTTACAGCGCAGTTTGGGCGCGTTGCGCCCGTATGGCGTTGCCTCGTCGCAGGACACTCGGTAATCTGCGCGGGCGGACGCAGGCGGCGATGCTGCACCGCAAGACAACCAAAGGCAACCAAGGTGATCGGTCGACCATGACCCGGACGAGACACCGCCGTCGTCCCCGCTCGCCTCTGGCGAGGCTCAATACCACGTCCCTCTACGAAACCTGCGCCACAGCGCTCAACCGCGAAATCGAAACGGGCGCCCTGCGGCCAGGACAACGCTTGCCGTCGGAACGCTCCCTCGGCGATGCGCTCGGATTCACGCGTCTCACCGTGCGGCGCGCCTTGCAGGTGCTCGCCCAGCGCGGCCTGCTCGAGCCGGACGAACGCCGCGGCTGGCAGGTGCGCGGCGGCCAGGTCAGCGACAGCCTGTCGACGCTCATGGGCTTCACGCAGATGGCCCGGATGCGGGGGCTGGTGGCCAGCTCGCGCATCCTGTCGCTCGAATACCGCGACGCGACCTTCGACGAGTCGGAAGCATTGCGGGTGGCACCCGGCGCGCCGATCCTGGATCTCTCGCGATTGCGCCTTCTCGATGACCGGCCCACAGCGATTGAGCGCCTGCGCATGCCGACGAGCCGCCTGCGCTGGCCGGACGGTTTCGACTTCACCGGCTCGATCTACGCCGCCCTGGAATCGCAAGGCATCGTTCCCACGATCGCGGATGCCTACGTCGACGTCGTCGATGCGACCGAAGCCGAGGCAAGTTTGTTCGGCGTCGCGACGGGACGGGGCCTCTTGCGTATGAACTGCGTGACCAACGACGCCGACGGGGTGGCCATCAGCCTCGAAACGTCCATGTACCATCCAGATCGCTATCGATTCCGCGCGATTCTGCAGAAGCGCGCCAAACGATGGACTTGATCCCGAGAGCCCGGCGTCGCTACGCGCTGCACGGTTTGATGGCGGCGCTGGTCATCGCAGGGATCTTGGTTGGTTGCGGCTCGAACGATCGTGACGGCGCGGTTGAGCCCGGGCGCGATGCGGCCGCAGGCGGCCGCCACGCCCTGGAGGTCTGGACGCCAGAGAGCGGAACACGCCTGCAACTGGTGCAGCGGCGCGCAGATGAGTTTTCCGCCGCGCATCCCGACGTGAAGGTCAACTTCACTATCCGCGACTTCGGCTCCTACCCCGCACAGCTCAAGCTGGCGCTCGCGTCGGACAGTGCGCCGGATGTCGTCATCGGCAACCTCGGATGGTCTCTCGACGGCCCATTGATCAAAGCCGGCCAGCTGCGCGCTCTCGACCCATGGGCGACGCGCTACGGTTGGGACAAGCGCTTTGCGGAGGTGGCGCAGCGGCAGATGCGCTTTACCGACGACGGCAAGCAATTTGGCCGCGGCTCGATTTTCGGCATCCCATACGCCGCCGACGTCATCGGCTGGTTCTACAACGTCGGCAAGCTCAAGATTCTCAATATCGGCGTCCCGGCCACTCTGGACGAGCTCGAGGCGGCCCTCGGGACCGCTCGCAGGGCGGGCGAAGTGCCGATCATGCTGGGAAACAGGCCGCAATGGCCCGGACTGCACCTTTTCTATCTTGTCAGCGGCGATCTTGCGTCCGACCGTGAGATCAACGGCATCGTCTTCGGCGACCGATCGGTGAAGTGGACGGCCCCGAGCTTCGTCGCAAGTGCCCGCAAACTGGCGCAATGGAATGCCAAGGGATACATCGCGGCCGGTGCCAACAGCATGTCACCGGACGATGCCCTCGCAAAATTCGTCCGCGGCACCGGCGTTTTCCTGCCGACCGGTTCCTGGAATGCCGCGGAACTCTCGGCCGCCATGGATGACAACGTCGCGTTCTTTCTGACGCCGCCGATCCGCAAGGGGGACCCGCGTCGCGCGACAGGCAGCGTCGGCTATGGCTGGCACATCACGGCAGCGAGTCGCCAGGCGGATCTCGCCGCCGAATTCATTGACTTCATGACTCAGGAAGCGTTCGCAATCCAACTGGCGGCGAGCGGCGACATATCGCCGCTCGCAATTGGCGGCGGCCTGCCACAGGCACCCTCCCGCCTGGCCGGTGAAATCTTCGCGGCCTGGCAAAGCGTCCTTGCGAACGGCACATTGCTGCCGTATCTCGATTTTTCGGCGCCGGACGGGGCCGAAGTCCTCTATCCGACGATGCAGTCGATCATTGCGGGCCAGGAAACACCGGAGCGGGGCCTCGCCCTCATCGAGCAGTCACGCGAAAGATTCCTGGATTCGCTGTGAAGACCAGGCGTGGCCGCGCGGCGTTGCCGTATCTCTACCTGTTGCCCGCGTTCCTTTTCTTCGTGCCTTTCGTTCTCGTGCCGTTTGCCCACACGGTGGGCCTGTCCTTCTACGATTGGGATGGACTCACGCGGGCTGCATTCACCGGATTCGAAAATTATCGCGAGGCCTTCGCCAGCCCGCTCGTGCGGTCGGCCTTCGGCCACGCGCTCGTACTCATATTCTTCTTCGGTGTGCTTCCCGTCTTGCTGGCCCTGCCGCTTGCCGTCGGCAGCTCGCGGACGAGCGTCCCGGGCCGCAACACGCTTCGAACCCTGATCTTCCTGCCGCAAGCGATATCCACGGTCGTGGTCGGGGTGAGCTGGGGCTGGATCCTGGCCCTGGACGGCCCGATCAATGCCGGATTGCGCGCACTGGGCCTCGATTGGGCCGCGGTCGACTGGCTCGGGAGCTTCACCTGGGCTCTGCCAAGCCTCGGTATCGTCGGCACGTGGACGCTGATCGGATTATGCGTCACCCTGTTTTTCGCGGGCCTTCAGCAGATTCCTGTCTCGCTCTACGATGCGGCGGCAGTCGATGGGGCCGGACCTTGGCGGGAATTCCTTGCCGTCACCTTGCCAGGCCTCAAGGGCCCGATCGCGGTCGCGTTGACCGTCACCGTGATCTCCGCGTTGCGGGCATTCGATCTCATATTCGTGACGACGCGCGGCGGCCCTGGCACGGAGACCGTCGTGCCGGGGATCCTGATCTATCGGCGCGCCTTTGAAGACGGCCGGCTGGGCTCCGCGGCGGCGATTGCCGTGATACTGAGCATCGTCGTGTTTGCCGTGACCTTCCTCATCAACCGGATTGCGGACCGCAGAGCGCCGTGACCGCAGCGCCGAGAACGGGGACCCTGGGCGCCGCGATCCTGATCGCGTTCGCGGCGATCACCGTATTGCCGATCCTCGGTGTCGTGCTCCTCAGCCTGCAGCCGGAACAGACCCAGCTGTCCGGATTCGAGTTGCCGGACCGCCTGCACTTCGAAAATTACGCGCGCGCCTTCGACGTTGCGCACTTCGCGAACTACCTGCAATCGAGCCTGATCGTCAGCATCGCGGTGGTCGTGGGAACCGTCGTGGTGTCCACGTTGAGCGGCTATGCCTTCGGCACCATGCGCTTTGCCGGTGAGAACGCTCTCTTTTACCTGCTCCTGGCCGGTCTCATAATTCCTTTCGAGGCGGTCATCGTGCCGCTGTATGTCGAGTTGCGGGCCGGGCACCTCACGAACTCCTACTGGTCGGTCATCCTGCCGCTGATCGGCACGAATTCCGCGTTCGGCACGTTCTGGATGCGCGCGTATTTTCGCGCCGTGCCGCGCCAGCTGATGGAAGCGGCGGCGCTGGACGGCGCGGGTTCGTTGCGCATTCTCTGGAAGGTCCTGTTGCCCGGGGCCCGCCCGGCGTTGCTGACGCTGGTGGTGCTCGTGTTCATGTGGTCCTGGAACGAGTTTCTGCTTCCGCTCGTTATGTTGTCGCGCGAGGATCTGCGCACGGCTCCGCTCGGCCTCGCTTTCTTCGCTGGCCGCTACACGACCGACCGCGTCGGCATGGCCGCCGCAGCCGTGATGGTCGCGCTGCCGGTGGTGGTATTGTTCATCGCCACGCATCGGCGCTTCGTGCACGGCATGTGGGTGGGAGCATTGAAGCAATGACGGCTCAAGGCCTGCCAGCACCTCTTCGGCTGACGGATGCGCAGCTGGCATCGTTCCAGCGCGACGGGTTCCTTTGCATCGACGCGCTCACCGACGACGCCGAGGTCGAAGTCCTGCTCGGGCTATACGACGAGTTGTTTCAGCGGGACGGCGGCTTCGATGCTGGCGATCGCATCGAATTGAACGCAGACGTGGCTCGTGCGCCGCTGCCGCAGATCGTCAACCCCGAGCGTTATGCGCCACGACTTATTCAGGGACTGGCGTATCGCAATGCGCGAGAGATCGCGCGACAGTTGCTGGGATCCGGCTGCGTGCCGACCGGCAATCACGCCATCCTGAAGCCGCCTCGAATCGGCGGCGCCACGCCCTGGCACCAGGACGAAGCGTACTGGGACCCCCGATACGCTCATCGTGCCGTGAGCATCTGGCTTGCGCTGCAACCCGCGACGCGCGAGAACGGCTGCATGCAGTTCCTCCCCGGGAGTCATCGCGGACCCGTGTTGCCGCACGAGCTGATTTCCGCCGATTCGCATGGACTGCGTTTGAGTAGGATGCCGCCCGATGCTGCGGAAACCACTTGCGAACTGCCGGCGGCCGGGGCGACCATCCACGATGGACGCACGCTCCATGGGGCCGGGCCCAATTTGTCCGGGCGGCCGCGCCGCGCACTCGTGTTCGGGTTCGGCCTCCCTCCCGTCCGGCTCGACACGCCCAATCACTATCCCTGGCAGAGGCCGGAATGGTTGAGCGGCATCCACTGAATCGAAGGCCTCTCCGTCAAGGACACTGTCACACATGCTTCGACTCGGAGTACTTGGACTCGGTAGCGTCTTTCAGGGGCCATACGGCAAATTGATTCGCCAGCTCGAGCAAAGCGGCCAGGCTCGACTGACCGCCGTGTTCGACATCGACCGCGACAAGGCGGCGGCGGTCGCGAGCCTGTATCCATCGATCGCGACGCCCGCCACTGCGGCGGCGCTCATCGCGCGTGACGATGTCGATGCGATTCTCGTGCTGACCAGCATGAATGAGCACGCCGAACTGGCGCAGGCCGGCCTCCAGGCGGGCAAACACGTCCTGGTCGAAAAGCCGATGGCGACCAGCATCGCCGCGGCGCACGATCTGCTGAGGCTCAGCAAGGACGCGAAGGGTCTCCTGGTCTGCGCGCCGCACATCGTGCTGTCGCCGACCTACCGGGCCATGCATGCCGAGGTGGTCTCGGGAAAAATTGGCAAGATCCTGCTGGCTCGCGCACGTTACGGATGGGCCGGTCCCTGGTGGGGGCAATGGTTCTACCGCCCGGGCGGGGGAGCCCTGTTCGATCTTGGCGTCTACAACCTGACGAGCCTCTGCGGATTCATGGGATCCGTGCGACGCGTGTGCGCAATGGTCGGCACGGCGATCCCGCAGCGCATGGCCGAAGGCGTCAAGATCGCCGTCCAGGCGGATGACAATGCGCAGGTGCTGCTCGATTTCGGGGACAGCCGATTTGCCTGTATCACCACCGGCTTCACGATGCAGAAGTACCGCAGCCCTGCCATCGAGCTCTACGGCACGGAAGGCGTCCTGCAATTGCTCGGCGACGATTGGGCGCCCCAGGGTTTTGAGCGATGGACCAAGGAACGCGGGGTGTGGGAAATAAATGAGGAAAGCGAGCCGCAGTGGCCGTGGACTGCAGGCTTGCGCCACCTCGTCGAGTGCGTTGCCGCCGGAACACGGCCTGTCAGCCAGCCTGAGCACGCCTTGCACTGTCTGGAGGTCATGCTGGCGGCTCAAGCCTCGGCTCGAGAAGGACGATTCGTGTCGATCGAATCCGGTTTTCCGGCGCTCGACTACCAGCACATGCCGGCGGGCGGGGCGGACAGTCATCGGCGCCGGCATGATCCGAGAACTGCGTAGGGATCGAGCACAACGATGGCATCGATCTCGATCGAAGGCGCCAGCCGCACTTTTGCCGACGGTACCCGGGCTCTGGATGACGTGAACCTTGCCATCGGAGATGGCGAATTTCTGGTGCTCGTGGGGCCTTCCGGTTGTGGCAAGTCGACGCTGCTGCGCGCTGTAGCGGGCCTGGAACAGCTCGACCGCGGTCGTGTGCTCATCGGTGAGGCCGACGTCACCGGCAAGCCCGCGGGCGAGCGCGATATCGCGATGGTGTTCCAGAATTACGCGCTGTACCCGCAGATGTCGGTTCGCGACAACATTGAATTCGGCCTCAAGTCACGCCGCATGAGCGAGCGCGAGCGGCGCGAGCGCGTTGCCGATATCGCCGGTTTGCTCGGACTCGGATCGCTGCTGTCGCGGCGCCCGGCCGAACTATCCGGTGGTCAGCTGCAGCGCGTCGCCATGGGCCGCGCCATCGCGCGACGGCCGCAGGCGTTCCTGATGGACGAGCCACTCTCCAATCTGGATGCGCAATTGCGCACGTCCATGCGCGCCGAACTGGCCAGGATGCGCGAGCGGCTCGGGGTCACGACCCTCTACGTCACGCACGATCAGATCGAAGCCATGACGCTGGGCGAGCGGGTGGCCGTAATGTGCGAAGGCACGATCCAGCAATGCGACACTCCGCGCAGACTCTACGATCAGCCCCGCAACGTATTCGTGGCGACATTCATGGGTTCGCCGCCGATGAACCTGTTGAAGGCGAATTTCACCGCGGGAGGCATTCGCTTCGGCCGGTTCGAGCTGCCACTGCAAGCGGGCGTCAGGATACCGAAAGCGATCCCATCGACATTGCTCATGGGTCTGCGGCCCGGCGATCTGGCACTCGATCGCAGTGCGCCCGGCCATTGGCCGCGAATCGAGGTCGTGCCGCATGCCGTGGAGGAATACGGCCACCAGCGGATCGTGCGCTTTCGCTGCGATGCCCCGCCCGAAGCAGGCGCTGAGCTTGACGTCAGCGCGCTGTTGAGCGGCCGGGATGTCATCGCAGTCGGCGAGCGGCTAAGTCTTGGCGTCGACACGGCGCATCTGCATTTCTTCGATCCGGAAAGCGGTAATGCCCTGGCCTGAATGCAGGGCTTTCACGTGATGAGCGCGGTTCACCAACTGGAACGGGTGAGACTCAAATGATGCGAAAACTGTGCACCACAATTGGCGTTTCTGTCTTGCTGATGTGCCACGCCCTGGAGGCACAGGCTGGCACGCCGACCTCAGCGACTGATGCCCGCGCCGGTATCTATAACTCCAGTCTCGACGCTCGGGTGGAAACCCTGCTCGGCAAGATGACGCTGGAGGAGAAGGTTGGCCAGCTGGTCCAGTATTCAGCGGGCCAACCGACGGGCCCTGGCACCGGCCGCACGGACTACGAGGACATGATCGCCAAAGGGCAGATCGGCGCCCTGTTCAACATCTCGACGGCAAAAGAAACCAACGCGTACCAGCGAATTGCGGTCGAGAAATCCCGCCTCCGGATTCCGATCATTTTCGGACTGGATGTCATTCACGGTTTCCGCACGGTATTTCCGGTTCCGCTGGCTCTCGCATCAACCTGGGATCCGCCCCTGGTGGAGCAGGCGGCGAGGGTAGCGGCGCGCGAAGCCTCGGCAACCGGAATTCGCTGGACGTTTTCTCCCATGGTCGACATTGCCCGCGACGCTCGCTGGGGCCGCATCACGGAAGGTGCCGGAGAAGATCCATTCCTTGGTTCAGAGATGGCGGCTGCTTACGTTCGTGGCTATCAAGGAACGCGCCTGGACGCACCAGATAGCATCGCCGCCTGCGCCAAGCACTTCGTCGGATACGGAGCGGCCGAGGGCGGACGCGAGTACAACACCACGGAGATCTCCGAGCACACGTTGCGCCAGATCTATCTGCCTCCTTTTCATGCAGCCGTAGACGCCGGAGCGGCAACCATTATGGCTGCTTTCAACTCGATCAACGGCGTGCCGGCATCCGCCAATCCGCTCACCCTGCGGCAGGTTCTGCGCGAGGAGTGGGGATTTCGCGGCGTCGTCGACAGTGACTGGGAATCGGTGAGCGAACTGATTCAGCACGGGATCGCCAACGATCGCGCTACGGCGGCCCGCAAGGGTTTTCTGGCTGGCGTAGACATGGACATGGCCAGCAGCGTTTATCACGATCACCTTGCGTCTTTGGTGAGTTCCGGTCAGGTTTCACAAGAACGTCTCGACGAGTCGGTGCGGAACGTCTTGCGATTGAAGTTCGCACTCGGCCTTTTCGAGCACCCCTATGCCGATGAAACACGCGAGGCTGAAGCCATGCTGCGGCCGGAGAGCGTCACTCTGGCCCAACGGGCGGCTGAGCGCTCCTTTGTATTGCTGAAGAATTCCCCCGGACCGGATAACGCGCTGATACTCCCGCTGTCGAACCGCGTTCAACGCATCGCCCTGATCGGGCCGCTTGCCGACGATCTGCCGAGTGCGTTGGGATCCTGGGCCGGACTGGGTCGCGGCGAGGATGTGATCTCTTTCCACGCTGCACTCGCCAAACACGTGGGAGAGCAGAACCTGATTCACGTCAAGGGCGTCGGCATCAAGGGCGGGTCTGACGAAGACCTGGCCGCCGCTGTGGCTGCTTCCGGGAAAGCGGACGTCGTCATCCTGGCACTGGGGGAGAGTGGCGGGGAAATGACGGGCGAGGCCACGTCGCGGGCATATCTCGGACTGCCGGGGCGTCAACAGGAGCTGCTCGAGAAGATCGTCGCCACAGGCAAGCCGGTGGTTCTCATTCTGTTCAGCGGACGCCCCCTGACATTGCCCTGGGCGTTTGAGCACGTTCCGGCGGTGCTGGCCGCGTGGCTCCCCGGCATCCAGGCGGGACCGGCTCTCGTGCGCACGCTGTATGGCGAATCCATTCCCACCGGAAAGCTGGTGGTGAGCTGGCCTCGCAGCGTAGGACAGGAGCCGCTCTACTACAACGCGCTCAATACGGGACGCCCGGCGGACAAGACTGATCTCACGAATCCTCCCGGCGGAAGCGACGACACCTACGTTTCGCGTTACATCGACGAGCGAAACGATCCGCAATTTCCATTTGGCCACGGCCTTTCCTACACCACCTTTCGCTACGGCCCAACCGAGATCAGCGGGAGTCAGCTCAAAGCCTCCGAACTTTCGGCGGGCCTCCACGACAGTACAGATCGGACCAAGGCTGTGTTGACAGCCAGTGTTGACGTTACGAACACAGGCTCACGCCCGGGCGAAGAGGTTGTTCAACTTTATGTCCGGCTCAACGGAACCAGTGTTGCTCAGCCGGTTCGCGCCCTGAAGGGTTTTCAGCGAATCTCGCTGGCTCCTGGTGAAACGAAGAAAGTAGCATTTGCCCTGGTGCCCGATGCTTTCGCGCTGTGGAATGACCGCAATCAGTGGGTCGTCGAGCCGGAGAAAGTGACCGTGTGGATCAGTCCTGATTCGGCGCATGGTTCGCCCGCCACTGTCCAGATTCTGCCGTAGCCAGCGCGCGGTCTGACTGAACCTGCGCATGGCGAAGCGCAAATAGGCGATTCAGGGCACCCTGGCGTCTGGCAGTCTTGCGAAGAACGCGCCGAACGCCGGAATCTCAACGGCGCCCGGCGACGGCCTGCAGCGAGCGAAGCCGTGGCCGCTCAGTTCCTTTGGATCGAGGCCGGCCAGATCCACCTTGCAGGCGCTCGAAGAGAAGTTGAAACAGGCCAGCATCGACTGGCCCTCATGCTCGCGGATGAAGCAAAGCGTGTCGGCGGGCGACTCGATGAACCGGATGCCGCCGTGGCGCAGCACCGGATGCTGCCGCCGCCAGCGCAGGAACGTGCGGTAAGAACTCAGGACCGATTCCGGGTCGGCCTGCTGCCGGCTCACGGCGCTGGCGCGGTGCTGCGCGGGTATCGGCAGCCAGGGTTTCGCGCTCGAGAAGCCGCAGGCATCGCCCTGCGCGTTCCAGGGAAGCGGCGTGCGGCAGCCATCGCGCCCCTTGAACGCGGGCCAGAAAGCGAGCCCGTATGGGTCCTGCAGGACTTCCCTTGGCAGATCGGCTTCCTGCAAGCCGAGCTCCTCGCCCTGATAGCTGCACACGGTGCCCTTCAAAGAAAGAAGGAAGGCATTGAGCAGCTTCGCTCGTGGCTCCGATGCATTGCGGCCCCACCAGCGGGTGGCGACGCGCGCCACGTCGTGATTGCCGATGGCCCAGCAGGGCCAGCAGTCCACTGCCCTGGACTCGAGCATCTCGATCACGTTGCGGATGTGCGAGGTCGAGAATGTATCGACCAGCAACTCGAAGTTGTAGGCCATGTGCAGGCGCTTGTTGCCGCTCGTGTACTGGACGGTCGTGGCGAGCGGGTCCTCGCTGGACACTTCCCCGAGCGTGATCGCCGGAGGATAGCGGTCGATCAGACGGCGCAGCGCTTCGAGGAAGTCCAGAGCCTCTGGCCGCGTGTTGTCGTAAACATGGAACTGGTAGGCATAGGGGTTATCGGCCGTATAGCCGCGACCCTTGCGTTGCGACGCGGGCTTCGCCGGGTTGTCCCGCAGCAGCGGGTCGTGGAAGCAGAAGTTGATCGCGTCGAGTCTCAGCCCGTGCACGCCGCGCTTCAGCCAGAACTCCACTTCCTCCAGCATCTGCGCGACGACTGCGGGACTGTGGTAGTTCAGGTCCGGCTGGCTGACCAGGAAGTTGTGCAGGTAGTACTGCGCGCGCCGCGGTTCCCACTGCCAAGCCGAGCCGCCGAAAATCGACAACCAGTTACTGGGCGGGGAGCCGTCGGGCTTGGGCTCGGCCCAGACGTACCAGTCGGACTTGTCGTTGGTACGGTCCTGCCGGCTGGCCTGGAACCACGGATGCTGGTCCGATGTGTGGCTCAGCACCTGATCGATGATGATCCTGATTCCGCGCCGGCGGGCCTGGCTGACGAGTTGATCGAAGTCGTCGAGCGTTCCGAAGATCGGGTCGACCTGACGGTAGTCGCTGACGTCGTAGCCGAAATCCTTCATCGGCGACACGAAGAACGGAGTGATCCAGACGGCATCGACGCCGAGCCCCGCGAGGTAGTCCAGGTGCTCGATCACGCCGCGCAGGTCGCCGGTCCCGTCGCCGCTGCTGTCGGCGAAGCTGCGCAGGTAGATCTGGTAGATGACGGCACCGCGCCACCAGTCCTTGTCCGGTTGCGCCGAAACGAGCGCGGACACATCGCCCGGCCTGTTTTCTGCGTCGTCGAAATTCAGCATGCCTGGCCCCGTTCCGCCTCGCGCATTGGCCGCAGCGCGTCGGCGGGCGGCCAGGCACAATTGTCGGCCGAATCGCGGGCGTACCGACCACTGAATACGATTGCATCGCGTTGTGCGGCTCGCCGGCCGGCGTGAGACTCGCAAGCAGGGGGGAACATGCGCGAAAAACCGGGGCTGAGTTTCTGGCAGATCTGGAACATGAGTTTCGGGTTCCTAGGGATCCAGTTCGGATTCGCGCTTCAAAACGCCAACGTGAGCCGTATCTTCCAGTCGCTCGGAGCGTCGGTCGACGCCCTGCCTATCCTCTGGCTGGCCGCGCCGGCCACGGGGCTCCTGGTGCAACCGATCATCGGGTACATGAGCGACCGGACTTGGGGCCGGCTCGGCAGACGCAGGCCCTATTTCCTGGTTGGTGCCATCCTCGCGACGCTGGCGCTAATAGTGATGCCCAACAGCCCCTGGCTTTGGGTTGCTGCGGGCACCCTGTGGATCCTCGATGCCTCCATCAACATCACCATGGAACCGTTCCGCGCGCTGGTCGGCGACATGCTGCCCGACCGGCAGCGAACCTTCGGCTTCTCCTTGCAGAGTCTGTTCATCGGCGTCGGGGCAGTGGTCGCTTCGGCGCTGCCCTGGATCCTCGCCAACTGGGCCGGGGTCAGCAATGTCGCCGTCGACGGCGGTATTCCGGACTCCGTCAAATGGGCTTTCTATCTGGGTGCTTTCGCGTTCATCGGCGCAGTGCTGTGGACCATTGCCTCCACGAAAGAGTATTCGCCGGCGGAGCTCGCCGGTTTCAGCTCCACACGCGAAGCGGCGGTCGCGGCGGCGACGACCGTGGCTCGCGGCACGAAGCGCTACCTGGCTTCGGGGGCGGCCTGGATCCTCGCGGGCGGTGCTTTCAGCGTTGCCGTCGCAATACTCGATTGGGAAAAGCAGCTTTACGTGCTCGGCATCGGCAGCCTGGTTTTCGGCGTGCTGCAGCTCGCCACTGCATGGCTCCAGTCCAGGGGCCGAACCGGGGGCGCGCTCTACGGCATCGTCAACGACCTGTTCGACATGCCCCGGGCCATGCGCCAGCTCGCAGTGGTCCAGTTCCTGTCGTGGTTCGGGCTGTTCGCGATGTGGATCTATACGACCTCCGCGGTGACCAGCCGCTTCTACGGCACCACGGACACTGCATCGGCAGCCTTCAACGAAGGCGCCAACTGGGTCGGCGTGCTGTTTGCCGCTTACAATGGCTTTGCCGCGCTGGCTGCAATCATGATTCCGTTCATCGCCGCGCGGATCGGGCGCAGGCGCGCCCATCTACTCAGTCTCTCGCTCGGCGGGGCCGGCCTGATCGCATTCCTGTTGATCGACGATCCGCACATGCTGCTGCTGGCAATGGTCGGGGTCGGGATCGCCTGGGCCTCGATCCTCTCGCTGCCCTACGCGATGCTGTCGGGTGCCGTGCCGCCGGCGAAAATGGGCGTGTACATGGGCATCTTCAACTTCTTCATCGTCATCCCGCAGATCATGGCAGCCAGCGTTCTCGGGGTAATGGTGCGGGTCCTGTTCGGCGGTCAGAGCGTCTATGCGCTCGCGACTGGCGGCGTGTTGATGGTATTCGCTGGGCTGGCGACGCTGCGGGTGGATGATCACGAGGATCCAAAGCGATGAGCAACGCCTGGAGTCGGCGATGCATCTTGGCGACGGGCTCGCTCGTGCTTGCCGCTTGCACGACGACGATGCAGGCGGGTTATTACGGCACGTCCGAGCCGTTCGCATCGGAAGCCGTCTACTTCGTGCTGACCGATCGGTTCGTCGATGGAGACAGTACGAACGATCATCGCGAGCAGGGCGGTGCGAATCGCACTTTCGACCGGCCGCTGCCCGGGGCGAACGGCGTGATGGACAATATCGGCTACCTCGGCGGCGATTTCCGCGGCCTGCTTGACAACGCTGAGTACATCCGTGAGATGGGGTTCACCGCTGTCTGGATCACGCCGATCGTGGACAACCCGGACGAAGCCTTTACAGGCGGATTCAGGATCGGCGAAGGATTCTTTGCGGACCATGGCAAGACCGGCTACCACGGCTACTGGGGCGTCAACTTTTACCGGGTGGACGAGCACCTCGAGTCGACGGGTCTGAGCTTCGCCGATTTCGCGCGCCGTATGCGCTCCGAACACGGCCTGCGGATCGTCCTCGACATCGTCTGCAACCACGGCTCACCGTCCTACACCATGCCCGTGGACCAGCCGGGCTTCGGCGAGATCTACGACAGGAACGGCAAGCTTGTGGCGGACCACCAGAACTTGCGGCCCGAGAAACTCGACCCGGCAAATCCGCTGCACCGCTGGTTTCACCGCGAGCCGGATCTTGCGGAGCTCTCCAACCTCGACGACACGAATCCCCAGGTCATGAACTACCTGGTGGGCGCCTACCTGCAATGGATCGACCAGGGCGCGAGCGCATTTCGTATCGACACGATGGGCCAGATGCCGCTCGCCTTCTGGCGTGAGTTCACGGCGCGCATCCGGGCCAAGCACCCCGGCTTCTTCATGTTCGGCGAAGACTTCAACTACGACGCGAACAGGATCGCCGAGCACACCTGGCCCGAGAACGGCGCCGTCAGCGTGCTGGACTTCCCCGGCCGCGCGAGCATCGTCGAGGTGTTCGAAAACCCGGGCAGCGATTACGCGCGCCTGCTCGACTACCTGCACCTCGAGGACGGCGTCTACCGGAATCCCTACGAGTTGATGACCTTCTACGATAACCATGACATGACGCGCATGAAGGCGAGCGAGGACGGCTTCATCGACGCGCACAACTGGCTGTTCACGTCGCGCGGCATCCCGGTCGTCTACTACGGCTCCGAGATGGCGTTCATGGCCGGCAACAAGGAGCACGAGGGCAACCGCAATTACTTCGGCACCGAGGGAATGATGGCTGCCCGCGAAAGCCGCATTCGCCGCGCGCTTTCACAGATCGCGCAGATCCGCCGCGCGTCGCCCGCGCTGCAACGCGGCCTGCAACTCAATCTCGGAATCGGCGGCGACCGGGCGGCGTTATTGAGGGTCTACGAGAAGGGCGGCGTCAACCAGACGGCGCTGGTCCTGCTGAACAAAGGCGCGGCGGAGGCGCACTTCGCGATCGACCACTGGTTGAGCGCCGGGTGGTGGCGCGATGCGTCGTCCGGGGAGCAGGTCGAAGTGAAGGGAGGTGGCGGGCCGCTAGAGTTGGCCGTCCCGGCGCATGGCGTGCGAGTGCTGCTGCGGAATTTGCGCAACGACGATCCGCGCCTGCTGGCGGAACTGAAACGCGCAATGAGTGCCGGAATCGCGGCCTCAGGCCGGCATCTGGCCGCCACAGGAGGAGCGAACCACTAGCTGCGGCGCGATCAGCGTCGAGTCCACGGTCTCGCCCTCGATCAGCTTGATCACATTGCCGACCAGCAATTCGCCCGCCAGGCGAGTGTCCTGGCGCACCGTCGTGAGCGGCGGATTGACATGAGCGGCGGAGGCGATGTCATCGAATCCCACGACGGCCACATCGCCCGGCACCGTCAGGCCTCGGTCCTGCAGCGCGTGGATGACGCCCATTGCGATCAGGTCACTGGCCGACATCACCGCGTCGAACTTCACGCCAGAGTCCAGCAGTTGCGTGGCCGCGCGGTAGCCATCGTTCTCGAGGCTTTGCGCATCGGCCTGCAGACGCGGGTCCGGCGCGTGGCCGGCCGCGCGCAGGGCCTCGACGTGGCCAAGGTAACGCAGCTGAAACTCGGGGTAATTGTCCGAGGCGCTGCCGGCGAAAGCGATGCTGCGCCGGCCGAGGCGCAGCAGATGCTGCGTCGCCAGCTTTGCGCCGAGCGCGTTGTCGCAGCACAGGTAATGACCCGGCTGGTTTTCCACGACGGGTCCCCAGATGACGAAATGCGCGTCGGTCTCGGCCAGCTGGCGCAGCCGGCCGGCATAGCTCAGGTAGTCGCCGTAGCCGAGCAGGATCAGGCCATCCGCACGGTTGCAGACCTCATAGTCGGTATGCCAGTCGTCGCTGAGCTGCTGGAAGGCGACCAACAGGTCGAATTTCCGCCGCGCGGCCGCCCGCGTGACGTGTCCGAGCATGGACAGGAAGAACGGGTTGATCGGCGCTTCATCCGATGATTCTTCGAAGAGCAGAAGTGCCAGAGTCTGGCTGCGCCTCGTGCGTAAACCTGCGGCACTGCGGTCGGTCCGGTAGTGCAGTTCGCGGGCGAATTCCTGAATGCGTTCGCGGGTCTCCGGCCGGACCAGCGGGCTGTCGCGGAGCGCGCGCGACACGGTCGCCTGCGACACGTGTGCAAGCTCCGCTATATCGAGTGATGTTGGCTTGGTTATCTTCACTGAAGAAATTCCCGAAAAGCCCGGATCGGCAATCGGTTCCTGGCACCGTCCATGCCCGGCTGGCTGGCCTGATCCTAGCGCGGCTGCGCGCTCAACGCATCCCCCAGAGCTGACCGGACCAACGGCATGGCACGCTACTGGCAGCCTGGCCCCTGTTTGATCCAGTATTATGCAATGCAGCGCGGCAGCAGGTAGCACGCTTGCTTATGCGGGCTATGTCCTGTACTGCCTGGACGGCACATTCTGGATGATGCTTGCATGGCCCAGTTGATCGAAGTCACGTCCGTTGTTCCCGAATCGCTTCAACGCCTGAGGGAGCTGGCGGGCAATCTGTTCTTCAGCTGGCATCGGCCGACGCGTGCGTTGTTCGAGGATCTGGATCCCGAATTGTGGGAACAGGTCAACGGCAACCCGCGGCTGCTGCTGCGCTGTGTTGACCAGCAGCATCTCGATTGGGCCGCGGCCAATCCGGAGTATCTGGCGCGCTATGAGCGCGTGGTGAACACCTTCGATGCTTACCTGGCCGCGCCCGTGCCGCCAGCCGACGCGCCGCTGGTGGCTTACTTCTGCGCGGAATATGGCTTCCATGAAAGCTTTCCAATCTACTCAGGTGGCCTCGGAATTCTGGCCGGCGACTACTGCAAGGCGGCGAGCGACGAACAGCTGAACTTCGTGGCGGTCGGTTTGTTGTATCGGCAGGGCTACTTCTCCCAGTCCGTGGACAGTGATGGCACGCAGCATGCGCGTTACGCGGACAGCGACCCGCGCGATCTGCCGGTGGAACCGGTGCGTGACGCGCACGGCACGTGGCTCACCGTGAAGATCCCGATCGCCGCCGGGGAGGTGACGGCGCGCGTGTGGAAAGCGCAGGTCGGCCGCGTATCGGTCTATCTTCTCGACTCCGACTACTCGGACAATTCGCCGGCTGATCGCGACATCACGCACCGCCTCTATGGCGGGGATGAAAGCCTGCGCATCCGCCAGGAAATGATTCTGGGAATGGGCGGCGTGCGCACGCTGCGCGCACTGGGGCTCGCACCGTCGGTCTGGCATGTCAACGAAGGGCACGCGGCGTTCCTGATCCTCGAGTTGCTGCGCGAGAATCTGGCCCGGGGGCTGGACTTCAATGCGGCGCTGGAACTGGCCGCGGCGGCCTGTGTATTCACCACGCACACGCCGGTCGCCGCCGGTCACGATGCATTCAGGGATGATTTGTTCACGAGTTGCTTTGCGGATTTCGCGAAGTCGCTGGGTGTTTCCATGGAGCGGCTGCTGGAACTGGGGCGGGCTCCCGGCGTGCCGAACTGGTTCAACATGACACGCCTGGCGCTCGCGGGCTCCCGCTACGTGAATGGCGTGAGCCGCATTCACGGCGGTGTTTCGGCGCAGCTGTGCGCGGATCGCTGGCCGGAGATCAGCGCCGCAGAAAACCCGGTCGGCTATGTCACCAACGGTGTCCACGTACCGACCTTTCTCGCGCAGACCTGGCATGCATTCTTCGACAGCCACATCGGCCGCGATTGGCGCGAGCGCTTGTCCGACAACAGTTACTGGCAGGCGCTCGAAGCGGTGCCCGATGAGTTGTTCTGGGAAGTGGCGCAGGACACCAAGGCACGCATGCTGGCCGGAGTGCGGGGAAGGCTGCAGCGCGAATTCGCACGCAAGTCCCTGAGCGCCGCGCAATTGCGTCATGTCACGCGACTGCTCGACCCGGAGCGACCAGGCGTGCTGACGATCGGCTTTGCGCGGCGATTCGCAACTTACAAACGTGCCGCGCTGCTGCTGCGTGACCGCGCCCGGCTGGCGCGCCTGCTGGATGGATCAGAACGCCCGGTGTTGTTCCTGTTCGCCGGCAAGGCGCATCCGGCCGACCAGCCCGGCCAGGAGATATTGCGCGATATCAAGCAGCTGATGCTCGCGCCCGAGTTTGCGGGCAATGTCGTGTTTCTCGAGGATTACGACATGCAGCTGGGGCGCTGGCTGGTGTCGGGTGTCGATGTGTGGCTCAACACGCCGATCGCACCGCTCGAAGCCAGCGGCACTTCCGGCATGAAGGCGGCCATCAACGGCCGTCTGAACCTGAGCATCCTCGATGGCTGGTGGGCCGAGGGCTTCGATGGCAGCAACGGATGGGGCATCCCGCCAACCCAGACGCAAGACCCGGACCGGCGCGATGCGCTCGACAGCGACGCGATCATCGACACGCTGGAAGAAGAGGTGGTGCCGCTGTATTACGAACGCGGCAGCGCCGGGCTGTCCCCGGAATGGGTGCATTACTGCAAGCGCGCGATGATGACCGTGATTCCGCAGTTCAACATGCGCCGCATGGTCGCCGATTACGTACGCGGCATGTATCGGCCGGCGGCTGCGCATGGCGCGGCGCTGCTGGCCGGAGACGCGGCAGGTGCGCGCGACCTGGGCCAATGGAAGCAAGTTGTTGCGACTGCCTGGCCGGGCGTGTCGCTGCGCGGCATGTCGGATGTACCGCGCGAGCTGGCGCACGGCGGCCATCTGCAGGTACGTGTGGCTGTGGCACTGAACGGGCTCGCGCCCAAAGACGTCGCAGTTGAATTCTACGGCCAGCGTTTGCTGCCACGTGGCGGACACGAGCCGCCGCCATTGTGCTCGTTCGACCACCAGGCGGACGACGACGCCTGGCGTGCGACGCTGACCCCGAGTGGCGAAACCGACAGCGACGGCTCGCAGATCTACACGCTCGACTCGGCGCCACCCAGCGCCGGGCAGTTCAGCACCGAAGTGCGCATCCGCCCGGCGCATCCGCTGCTATCGCACCCGCTCGAGCTCGGTCTGCAGAAGCGCCTCTGAAGCGGCTATTCAGGCGCGAGGATCAGCGCGCCGAGTGGCGGCAACGTGATCGTCAGCGAATGCCGCTGCCCCTGGTGCGAGTGAGTGCCGGCGCGCAGGCGCCCGGCGTTGCCGAGGTTGCTGCCGCCGTAATGGCCGGAGTCGGAATTGAATAATTCACGGTAATTCCCGTCATGGGGTGCGCCGACGCGATAGCCGTGACGCGGCACCGGAGTGAAATTCAGCGCGACGATCAGGTGCCGCCCGTCACCCCAACGCAGATAGCTCAGGACTGAGCTGGCGGCGTCATCGCAATCGAGCCAGCTGAAGCCACCCGGTTCGAATTCCAGCTTGTGCAGCGCGGGCTCGCTGCGATAGAGACGATTCAGGTCAGTGACCGTGCGCTGCACGCCGCGATGCTCGGCATGATCCAGCAGCCACCACGGCAATGATTGGCGGAAGTCCCACTCCCACGGCTGAGCAAGCTCGCCGCCCATGAACAGGAGCTTCTTGCCCGGAAACGTCCACATATAGGAGTACAGCAGGCGTAGATTCGCGAATTGCTGCCAGCGATCGCCCGGCATGCGGCCGAGCAGCGAGCGCTTCAGGTGCACCACTTCGTCGTGTGACAGCGGTAACACGAAGTTCTCCGTGTACGCGTACATCATGGCAAATGTCAGCTTGTGGTGATGATGCCGGCGATGCACCGGGTCTTCCGTGAAATAGTCCAGCGTGTCGTGCATCCAGCCCATGTTCCATTTCATCGAAAACCCGAGGCCGCCGCCGTCGGCAGGCCGGCTGACCTGCGGCCAGTCGGTCGATTCTTCGGCGATGACCAGCGTGCCGGGGAAACGCAGGTGCGTGGTCGCATTCAGCGCGCGCAGGAAATCGATTGCCTCGAGGTTGTGGCGTCCGCCGTAGCGGTTTGGCACGAAGTCATCCTTGCGCCCGAAGTCCAGGTAGAGCATGGAAGCCACGGCGTCGACGCGCAGTCCGTCGAAATGAAATTCCTCCAGCCAGTAACAGGCGCTGGAAAGCAGAAAAGAGCGCACCTCGTGCCGCTCATAGTTGAATATCAGCGTGCCCCAGTCGCGGTGCTCAGCCCTGCGCGGATCGTGATACTCATACAGCGCGGCCCCATCGAAATTCGCCAGGCCATGGGCGTCGCGCGGGAAATGCCCGGGCACCCAGTCGAGCAATACGCCGATGCCGGACTGATGGCACTGATCGATGAACTGGCGCAGCTCGTCCGGGGAACCGTGACGGCTGGTGGGCGCAAAGAAGCCGGTGGTTTGATAACCCCAGGAGTCATCCAGCGGGTGTTCGGTGATCGGCAACAGTTCGATATGCGTGAAGCCGGCATCGCGGACATACGGGATCAATTCGGAGGCGAGCTCGCTCCACGAATAAAAGCGTCCGTCGCCATGCCGTCGCCATGAGCCGCAGTGCACCTCATAGATGCTCGCCGGTGCGTGCAGCCAGTCGCGCTGCGTGCGCGCCGCCAGCCAGTCGCCATCGCGCCACTGGTAGCCGGACTGCACGACGAGCGAAGCGGTACCGGGGCGTTGCTCGGCGGCCCGGCCGTATGGATCGGTCTTGAGCATGACAGCGCCGGTGGTGCGATTCCGGATCTCGAACTTGTAAAGCGCGTCAGTCTCGAGTCCGGGGAGGAATATCTCCCACACGCCGCTCGCGCCCAGCACGCGCATCGGAAAGCGCCGGCCGTCCCAGTCACAAAAGGGGCCCACCACGCTGACGCGTTCGGCATTGGGCGCCCAGGTGGAAAAGCGCACGCCGTCAATGCCGTCGATGCGCATGGGTTGGGCGCCGAGCAGTTGCCAGGCGCTGGTGTGGTGGCCCTCCGAGAAGGCGGCCAGCCCCCCGGTGTCGATGGCGGGAGCGAAACTGTACGGATCGATCTGCGCCCGCGCGATGCCGTGGCTGTCGGTCCAATTCAGCAAGTAGTGTGCCGGCAGCTGACCCGCGGAGCCCTGCCAGCAGAAGAAATCGCTGTCCCGGAGACGCTCGAGTTCGTGGTCTCCGGCCTGCACAGCCCGCACGGACGGCAGGTATGCGAGCAGGGTCAACCTGCCCTGGCGCTCATGCGCTCCGAGCACGGCATGCGGATCGTGGTGACGGCCCGATGCGATGCGGTCCAGATCCTGCTGCAGCGGCCCCAGCCAGCCGAAGACCGTATTCACGTTGACGCCTGTTACCGAATGACGAAAGGCGGGATCATGGCCGCCCCGGTCACGGTACTATACTTTCTTGTACATATGCCGAAGACCCCCAAACGCACCTCGTCAGGCCGATACGTCAGCCGGCTCACCAGCGGCGCGCTGGCCGTCGTCATGGCCGGCGGCCGCGGCGAGCGCCTGTACGATCTGACGGCTCACCGCTGCAAACCGGCCACGCCGTTCGGCGGCAAGTTCCGCATCATCGATTTCGTGCTCTCGAACTGCGTCAATTCCGGCATCCGCCAGATTTTCCTGATGACCCAGTACAAGGGGCAATCCCTGATCCAGCACGTGCAGCGCGGCTGGAGTTATCTGCGCGGCGAATTCGGCGAGTTCATCGATGTGGTACCGGCGCAGCAGCAGATCGGCCCGCACTGGTACCAGGGCACAGCGGACTGCGTGTACCAGAATCTGGATCTGATCCGCTCGCAACGCCCGCGGTACGTGCTGGTGCTGGCCGGCGATCACATCTACAAGATGGACTACGGCCCGATGATCGCCTCGCACGTCGAGAAGGGTGCCGATATCACCGTGGGCGTCGTGCAGGTGCCGCTGGCGAAGGCACGTGACTTCGGCGTGCTGTCGGTGACCGACCTGAATCGCGTGACGAGTTTCGATGAAAAACCGGACAGCCCGAATCCGATGCCCGGCAATCCGGAAGTCGCTCTGGCGTCAATGGGCATCTATGTGTTCAATAACCGGCTGCTGGACCAGCTGCTGAATGACGATGCCGAGAATCCGAATTCGGCGCACGATTTTGGCAAGGACATCATACCGGCGTCGATCGACAAGCTGCAGGTGTACGCCTATCCATTCTCCGATGTGAGGACGCGCGCGCAGTACTACTGGCGTGACGTCGGCACCGTGGATGCATTTTACGATGCCAATATCGAACTCGTGCATATCGCGCCAGAATTGAACCTGTATGACGAGCAATGGCCGATATGGACCTACCAGCCGCATCAGCCACCGGCCAAGTTCGTGCTGGATGAAGATGGCCGGCGCGGCATCGCCATCAATTCGATGGTCTCCGGCGGCTGCATCATCTCGGGTGCGCGTGTCGAGCAGTCGCTGCTGTTCTCGGACGTGCATGTGGACGAACGCTCGAAAATCTTTCGTTCGGTCGTGATGCCGAACGTCAGAATCGGCGCCGACTGCACTATTCGTAATGCCATCCTCGATGAGGGTTGCGAAGTGCCGCAGGGAACGGAGATCGGCGTCGACCGCGCCGCCGATTCGCGGCGCTTTCATGTGACCGGCAATGGCGTGGTGCTGGTGACGGCCGACATGCTGCAAGCAATTACCCCCGCTAAAGCATGAAAGCGGCGTTCCGCCATCCGGTCGTGCTGCTGTGGCACATGCACCAGCCGCAATACCGGGATCCCCTGAGTGGCGAATACATCCTGCCCTGGGTGTACCTGCACGCCATCAAGGACTATGTGGACATGGCCGCGCACCTGGAGGCCAATCCGGCGGCGCGTGCAGTAATCAATTTCACGCCCGTATTGCTCGAGCAGCTGGAAGACCTGGCGGACCGCGTTGCGGCGCATCTGCGTGATGGCCGAAGATTGCCTGATCCGGTGCTCGCCATGCTGGCCGAAGAGCCGTTGCCGGCCGATGCGGAGCTGCGATTGCAGCTGCTGCAAGCCTGCCTGCGGGCTAACCGCCAGCACCTGGTCGAGCGCTATCCGCGCTACGCGGAGCTGGTCGAGCTTGCCGGCCCGCTGGCGACGACAGACCGCGTGAATTTTGCCTCAGACCAGTATCTCCGTGATCTGGCCATGTGGTTCCACATCGCCTGGCTGGGTGAAACCGTCAAGCGTTCGGACCCGCGCGTCGCGGCGCTGATTGAACGTGGGCACAATTTCACGGCACAGCACCGCCGCACAATGCTCGAACTGATCAGCGGGCTGCTGAGCGGTGTGTTGCCGCGTTACCGGATGCTGCAGAAACAGGGGCGGGCAGAACTTGCCACTTCACCCTATGCGCATCCGCTGATGCCACTGCTCGTGGATTTCCACAGTGCGCGCGATGCCATGCCGGACGTTCCGTTGCCGCGCGCCGGGAAATACCCGGGCGGCACGGAACGTGCGCTCTGGCACATGCGCGTCGGCACGCAGGTATTCGAAGAGATATTCGGCGTGCGCCCGGCCGGCTGCTGGCCATCCGAGGGCGCCATCAGCTCGAAGACGCTTGAGATCATCGAGAATTGCGGCTATCGCTGGACGGCGAGTGGCGGCAACGTGCTGCGCGGCTGCCTAGCGGCGCAGGCTGATGGGACCCGGAACGACGCGGCGCCGGCAGAGCTCGGTCGCGCCTGGCGGGTGCCGGATCAACGCTTGCAAGTCTTCTTCAGGAACGACGAGCTGTCTGACCTGATCGGCTTTACCTACTCGAGCTGGCACGGAGACGATGCCGTCGGGCATCTTGTCAGCGAGCTTGAACGCATTGCACGGCAGGATTCAGGACAGCTTGGGCGCCTGACGCTGATTGCGCTTGATGGAGAAAATGCCTGGGAACACTATCCATTCAACGGCTTCTACTTTCTGAACGGCCTGTATGCCGCGTTGGCCGATCACGCCGAACTCGAGCTGATGACGCTTTCGACGTTTCTCGATCGCGGCCACGAGCCGACCCCGCTCTCCAAAGTGACGGCCGGCAGCTGGGTGTATGGCACGCTCAGCACGTGGATCGGCGAGCGCGACAAGAATGCCGCCTGGGACTTGCTGGTCGAAGCAAAGCGCGCTGCCGATCTGGTGCTGTCGCAACCGGATCTTGCCGCGTCGGCGCGCGCACGCATCGAACAGCATCTGGCCCTGTGTGAAAGTTCCGACTGGTTCTGGTGGCTCGGGGAATATAACCCGGCCGAATCGGTGCGCGAGTTCGATGAGTTGTTCCGGCATCGGTTGTCACGCCTGTACGACGCCCTTGGGCAGCCCGTGCCGGCAATTCTGGGGCAACCGCTGTCGGTGGGGCGGGGGCAGCCGGCGACTGGAGGCGTGATGCGCCGCGCCAGCAAGCACGGCGGACAACACTGATTCATGGACGCTGAGGCTCCCCGGTTACCGGTGTTTGATCGACGGCGCGCCGGCGTGCTGCTTCATCCCACGGCGCTGCCGGGGGAGCGCGGCGCCTTCGGGGCGGCGGGGCGCGCGTTTGTCGACTGGCTATCCAGCGGCGGTTTCTCGGTCTGGCAGGTGCTGCCGCTTGGCCCGGTCACGGAGAGCCGGTCACCGTACTGGACACGCTCCGATTTCGCATTGGATGCACAGTTCATCGACCACAGTGAGACTGTCGATCCGCAGCAGCAGCGTGGCGCATTCGAAGCGTTCCGCGAGGGCAATGCAGACTGGCTCGAGGACTATGCGCTGTTCGTGGCGCTGGGCGAGGACTGCGGCGGAGTGGCCTGGTGGGACTGGCCGGCGCCGCTGCGGTATCGGAAACGCACCGCGCTTGAGTCCGCGTGCCGGCGGCTGGCGCCGCGCCTGGACCAGCTTCGCACCGAACAATGGCAAGCCGCAAGGCAGCTCGCGGCGTTGCGCGAATATGCGCAACAGCGCGAGGTGCGCCTGTTCGGCGATCTGCCGTTCTATGTGGCGCCGGATTCGGCGACCACCTGGGCCCACCAGGAGCAACTGCAGCTGGCTGCGACTGGCAGGCCCGCGCTTCTCGCGGGCGTGCCACCGGACTATTTCTCCCCGGACGGTCAGCTGTGGGGCTACCCGCTATATGACTGGAACCAGGCGCAACGCGATCATTTTGCTTTCTGGCGCATGCGGCTGCGGGTGCAGCTCCGGCTCTTCGACGTGTTGCGCATCGATCATTTCCGGGGTCTGGTCGATTACTGGGCCGTGCCGGCGGACGCCGCCAACGCGCGCAACGGTGCCTGGCATGCGGCGCCGGGCCGCGCCTTGCTCGAGACAGTCAGGCACGACTGGCCGGATTTGCCGTTCGTAGCGGAGGACCTGGGCGACATCACCAAGGCAGTCGAGGCGCTGCGCCGCGAATTCGGGTTGCCGGGCATGCGCGTGCTGCAGTTCGCATTCGATGGTTCGCCCGGCAATCCGCACCTGCCGCACCAGATCCAGCGCGACGCGGTGGTCTATACGGGTACACATGACAATGACACGACTCTCGGCTGGTATCGCGCGCTTGATCACGCAGCGCGTCAGCGCGTCGATTTCCTGCTGCGTAGCGACCTGATACCGATGCCGGAGGCGTTGTTGCGCGCGGCGCTGGCCACGCCGGCAAGCCTGGCGGTGATACCGGTTCAGGATCTGCTGGGACTTGGTACTGAAGCGCGGTTCAACACGCCGGGAACCCCGACAGACAACTGGCGCTGGAAGCTCTGGCACGGCGCACTTGGCGATGGACTCGCAAGCTGGTGCCGTTCGCTCAACCGGACGTATGGTCGCGACACCCATACCGTGGCGTAGTGGATCAATTGCGAACGACTTCCCGATACATCCCGATGTAGTGTTGAACCTGCCGTTGCCAGGAGAAGTCCTGAGCCATCCCGTTTTGCACCAGGCGGCGCCAGCTGCCTCGCTGCATGTATAGATCAAGAACGGTATTCATCGCCCAGGTGACGGCCTCGACGTTGTAGTCATTGAAGACCACGCCCGTGCCAGTGCCGGTCGCGGCGTCAAAGTGCGTGACCGTATCGGCGAGGCCCCCGGTGCGGCGCACGATCGGTACTGTCCCATAGCGCAGGCTGTAAAGCTGATTCAGTCCGCAAGGCTCGTAGCGTGAAGGCATCAGCAACATGTCGCTGCCGGCCTCGATCCAGTGCGCCAGCTCGTCGCTGTAGCCGGGATGGAAATACACGCGCGCCGGATGCCGCTGCTGCAACTGGGCAAAAAAATCCTCAAAGCGCGGTTCGCCGGCGCCCAGCACGACGACGTTGAAGTCGCGCGTCGCAAGCAGCGGTGGCAGCGCGTCGATCAGCAAATCGAAGCCTTTCTGTATCGCAAGCCGGCTGATGATGCCGACCAGCGGGCAGCGCGGGGTATCGCGCAGCTCAAGACGCGCCAGCAGCTGTTGCTTCAGGTCAGCCTTGGTGCGCAGCTGATTGGCCCCGTAATGGCGCGGCAGATACCGGTCATGGCGCGGATCCCACTCGTCATAGTCCACGCCATTGAGAATTCCGGTGATCGCGTCGCCGCGCGCCTGCAGGGCGTCCTCCAGTCCCATGCCGTACTCGGCGGTCAGGATCTCGCGCGCGTAGCTGGGGCTGACTGTGGTCACGCGATCGGCGTATTGCACCCCGGTGCGCAGCATGTTGATGCGGCCGGCATGGAGGTCCGGTTGGTGCAACAGGCTGGCGTCGGCGCCGGCCAGGAGTTCCGCACTGTGGGCGGCTCCGACAATACCCTGATAGCCGATGTTGTGGATTGTCAGCACGCTGCGCGTGTTCGCGAACAATTTGTCCGGGCGATAGGTCGTGCGCAGCCACAGCGGCGCGAGCGCCGTGTGCCAGTCGTTGCAATGCAGGATCTGCGGAGAGAAGCCCATGCGCTGGCAGGACATGAAGGCAGCATGAGTCAGCAGCAGGAAACGCCGATGTTCGTCCACTTCAGAGGTGTAGATGCCGGAGCGGGCGTACAAGACCGGGCAATCGACCAGATAGAAATCGGTGCCGCTGCCCGGCAGGCGCGCGGCCAGCACCGAAAATGCGAAATCCTGCGCGCCGATCTTCACCTGCATGTGCTGCATGGCTTCGACCGGATGGATGTCCAGCCCTTTGCGATCGATGCTCGAGTAGGCCGGCAGGAACAGGCACATCTGGTGGCCGGCAATCGTCAGGTACTTGAATAGCGCGGCGGCCACGTCGGCGAGCCCGCCGGCTTTTGCCAGGGGCGCCATCTCGGCGGTGACGAAACAGATTCGCAGCGGCATGCGAACCAGTCTAGCTCAGGGGCGCGCGCACGACTGCCAGGTAATTGACCGGCGCCAGCGGCGCCCGGATCACTCGCTGGGTTCGTCCTCGGGCTCTTCTGCGTTGCAGTCGTCGGACTCTGAATCCTGGTTCAGCCCGGCCATCGCCGTCTCATGCTGGCGATAGAAATTGATGTTCGCCATCGACATGCCCGGCGGCAGCTTGCCGCCCGGCTGGCTGAGCGCCCAGGACGCCATGCCGGCCTGGAAGACCGACATCGTGAACACGACGTACTCGCGGGTCGTCATCCCCGCGGACTGGAGCGTCGCCTTGTAGCCGGGTGTTGCATTGAACTTCGCCACCATCTGGTCGATCGACTTCGCATCGCTGCCGTCGTCTTCGTCGCAGTCGTGCGGCGTCTTCGCGGCCTGTGCGTGGAGCGCCTCTGTCGCCTTCTTGTACCTGGCGAGGCCGGCGTCGGTCAGCACATAGCTGTTGATTTCCTGCGTGTCGCGATCGACCTGCGCTTGCGCAGGCCCAGGCAACGACAGCGCCAGCGATGTGATTGCCAGTAACGCCCGCAAGACATGTTTCATGTTCGACATGGTGGTCACCCGTATGAAGACGCGATCTTAGCACCGGTTTGACCGTCCCAGATTCCTTCCTGTACGATCGTTCAACAATGAATGCCCGGACGTCCGCCGGATGCGTATCCCGCACAGTCTGAAGACCACCCCGTTCCACGCGCGGACGGCGCCGCTGATCCTGGGCCAGACCTGGCGGCGCTGGGCGGGCTACGCGGTCGCGAGCGCCTACGACTGGACGCTCGAGCACGAATACGCCGCCGTGCGCAACGCGGCCGCGGTTTTCGATGTGTCACCGCTGCACAAATACCTGATCACCGGGCGCGATGCCGAGCGGCTGCTCGACCGCATGGTCACGCGCAATGTCCTGAAGGCCCAGGTCGGCCAGGTGCAGTACACGACCTGGTGCGACGCCCTGGGCAAGGTCATCGACGACGGCACGATCAGCCGGCTCGGTGAGAATGTCTTCCGCCTCACGTCGGCGGAACCGAGTTATCGCTGGTTGCACCGCAACGCCTTCGGACTCGAGGTCGGTATCGAGGACATCAGCGAGAAACTCGGCGCGCTCGCGTTGCAGGGGCCCCTATCGCGCACAGTACTGAACGAAGCCGCCGATCAACCGGTGGATGGACTCAAGTACTTCCGGGTCATGGACAACCGGATCGCGGGCATTGAGATCCAGGTGTCGCGCACCGGTTATACGGGCGACCTCGGTTATGAACTCTGGCTGCCGGCCGATGGCGCGCTCAAGGTCTGGGATGCGTTGATGGCGGTCGGGAAGGACTACGGCCTGACGCCTGCGGGCATCTGGGCGCTCGATGTCGCGCGCATCGAGGCGGGGCTCGTGATGCTCGACGTGGACTATCACTCGTCACATCGCGCAATGATCGACCCGCAGAAGTCCTCGCCCTTTGAATTGTCGCTCGACTGGACCGTGACCTTTGAGAAAGGTCCATTCAACGGCCGCAGGGCACTGGCCGCGGAACAGGCGAGGGGCCCGTTGTGGCGCTTCGTCGGCATCGAGATCGAATGGAACTCCTTCGAAAAGCTGTATATCGCGCATGACCTGGCACCGTCGCTGCCGGGCGTTCCCTGGCGCGCAAGCGTCCCGCTCTATCGCGCTGGCAGGCAAGTCGGCTACGCCTCGAGCGGCTGCTGGTCGCCGCTACTGAAGAAGTACCTGGCGCTTGCGCATGTGCAGGCACCGCATTTCGCGCCTGACACGCCGCTCCAGATCGAAGTCACCGTCGAACACCAGCATCGCCTCGCGAATGCGCAGGTGCGCAAGCTGCCATTCTTCGATCCGCCACGGAAGAAGATCTGAGATGGCGAACCAGTACGATGCCATCGTCATCGGCGGCGGCCACAACGGGCTGGTCACCGCCGCGTATCTCTCACGTGCCGGCAAGAAAGTCGTCGTGCTGGAACGCCGCCACCTGCTGGGCGGCGCCGCCGTCAGCGAGCAGATATTCCCGGGTTTCACGTTCTCGGTGTTCTCGTACGTCGTGAGCCTGCTGCGCCCGGAGATCATCCGCGACCTGGACTTGCCGCGCCACGGCCTGCAGATCCTGCCGCTCGAGAGCAGCGTCACGCCGCTTCCAGATGGTGATTATTTCGCGACCTGGAATGATTCGGACCTGACGCGGCGCGAGTTGTACCGTCACTCGCCGATGGATGCGGAAGCGTTTGTCGAATTCGGGCGGCTGATGCATCACATGGCCCGCGCGGTCAAGCCCCTGCTCAGCATGATCCCGCCCGATCCGACCTCGCTTGCGCCCAGCGACCTGAAAGGCATGCTGAAACTCGGCGGCATCATGCGCTCGATGGGCGCCGAGCGATTCCATGCGCTCTACAAGCTGATGACCATGAGCTCAGCCGACTATCTCGACGAGTGGTTCGAGTTCGGCGCGCTGAAGGCGACCAAGGCCGCGAGCGGCATCATCGGGACTTTCATGGGACCGCGCTCGCCGGGTTCGGCCTATGTTCTGCTGCATCATTATATGGGCGAGATCGACGGGGCTTTCCGCGCCTGGGGCTTCTGCAAGGGCGGCACCGGCACCGTCAGCAATGCGATCGCGGCGGCGGCGCACTCATTCGGCGCGACGCTTCGCACCGAGGCGCCGGTCAGGCAGGTGCTGGTCAGGAATGGCCAGGCCATCGGCGTCGTGCTCGCAAACGGCGACGAATACCACGCACCGATCGTCGTCTCCGGTCTCGACGCGCGCCGGACATTCCTGGACCTCGTCGAGAGCCGCGAGCTTCCCGACGAGCTCCTCGAGCAGGTGCGGCGGTTCCGCTTCCGGGGGTCCTCGGGCAAGGTCAATCTCGCGCTCTCCGAACTGCCGGATTTCAGCTGCATGCCGGGCGTCGGGGCACAGCATCGCGGCGCCATCTCGATCAGCCCGAGCGTGGAATATCTCGAGCGCGCCTATGACGACGCCAAGCACGGCGAGTTCTCGCGGCGCCCGTACATGGATATCGTGTTTCCGTCGATGATCGATCCCGGCATGGCGCCGCCCGGCAAGCATGTCGCGAGCATCTTCGTGCAATACGCGCCTTACCACGTGAATGGCGGCTGGACGCCCGCGAAGCGCGAAGCCTTCGGTGACACGGTCATCGATACGCTCTCCGAGTACGCGCCCAACCTCAAGTCCGCGATCCTGCACCGGCAGGTGCTGACGCCGGCCGACATCGAGGAAAAGACCGGGCTGTCGGAAGGCAATATCTTCCAGGGCGAGCTCGCGTTGAATCAGCTGTTCTTCCTGCGCCCCGCGGCTGGCTGGTCGAGTTACCGCACGCCGATTCGTGGTTACTACCAGTGCGGATCGTCGACGCACCCGGGCGGCGGCATCATGGGCGCCCCGGGCAAGCTCGCGGCCGAACGCATCCTGGCGGACTCATGACGAGGGTGTACGACAGCATCGTCATCGGCGGCGGTGCCGACGGGCTGGTCGCCGCCACTGCGCTCGCGCGCTCAGGATCGACGGTGTTGCTCGTCGAGGCTCAGGCGGAACTGGGCGGCACCTTCCGCGAAATCGAATTCGCGCCGGGTTTCCGCGCCGCGCCGCTGGCACCGGACCTGGGGTACGTGGATGACGAAGTGCTGCGCGCAACGGGGGCGATGCTGCCCGGCGCCGTCGTGCCCGATCCGGTCACGATCGCATTTGGCGACGGCGAGCCGCTGCTGCTGCGCCGCACGGTTGCGTCGACTGCCGAGGGCCTGATGAGCCACTCGGCAAAGGATGCGACGGCCTGGCCGGAATTCTCGGCGCGCATGCAGGCGCTTGCCGGATTCCTGGGAGAGCTCTACCGCCGGGCGCCGCCGCAGCTCGAGGCGACGGAAGTCGCGGACTACCTGGCGCTTGCCAGGCTTGGCCTGAAGTTCCGCGGTCTCGGCAGGACGGGCATGGTCGATCTCCTGCGCGCATTGCCGATGCCACTTGCCGATCTGCTCGACGAATGGTTCGAGTCGGATCGATTGAAGGGCGTCCTCGCGGCGCTGGGCGTCGCGAACACCTGCCAGGGCCCCGCCTCCGGTGGCACGGCGCTCAATTTCCTGCATCGCCATGTCGGCGCGGAGCGCGGCATTTTTGGCGACCGCCTGCGGCTGCAGACCGGCGGCAGCGCGCTGGTCTCTGCACTTGCCGACCGCGCGCGCTCAGCCAGCGTCACGATCGAGATCAAGGCCGAAGTCCGGCGCCTGCTGGTGGACAATGATCGCGTTGCAGGCGTGCAGCTCGCCTCGGGGGAAGAAATAAGATGCAGCCGCGTCGTCTCCAGCCTCGATCCCCACCGCAGCCTGCTCGAGTTGCTGGATCCTGTGCATCTCGACCCCGAATTCATCGCGGCGGTCCGGAATATCCGCTATCGCGGCGTGACGAGCATCGTGCTGCTCGGGCTCGACGACCTGCCGGCGATTCCGGGACTGGCGACGCTGCCCTCCGGCTCGATCCTCATTGCGCCGAACATCCGCTACGTCGAGCAGGCGTTCGATGGCAGCAAGTATGGCCGCTGCTCGGACGAACCGGTCATCGAACTGCGCTTCCCGAGCGTCACGCAGTTCAATCTCGCGCCGATGGGCCGGCATGTAGCCGTCCTGCGCGTGCAGTACACGCCCTACCGGCTGCGCGACGGGGACTGGACCACGATGCGCGATGCCGTCGCGAAGCGCGCGATTGCGATTGTCGAGCGTCATGTCCCGGGCCTGGCCGCAAGGATCCGTCATTGCGTGGTGCTGACACCCGTCGATCTCGAGGCGCGCTTCGGCCTGCGTGAAGGCGCCAGCTCGCGCGGCGAGCTGGCGCTCGATCAGATGTTGTTCATGCGACCGGTCCCCGGCGCGTCCTGTTACGCGATGCCCATGACCGGGCTCTATCTGTGCGGCGCGGGGACTCATCCCGGTTACGGCATGACTGGCCTCTCGGGTCTGCATGCGGCGCGCGCTGCACGGCCGCGGTGACATCTGCTTCGCGCAAGCCCCGTTATGAACGCCGCGTCGCGGACGACCGGCGCCAGGCGCTGATCGACGCCACGATCGCCAGCCTGCGCCGGCATGGGCACGAAGGCCTGTCGGTGCGACGCATCGCGGCCGAGGCTGGTGTATCGCTCGGCCTGATCAATCATCACTTCCCGAACAAGAACACACTGGTCGCCGAGAGCTATCGGTACTTCAGCCAGCAGCTGACCGAAGGATTCCGGGCTGCCGTCCTGCAGGCGCCGCCGGAACCGCGTGCGCGGCTGCGGGCGCTCTTCGAGGCCGTGTTTTCGCGGCCCAATCTCGATCCGCAGGTGCTGACCGCGTGGATCCAGTTCTGGGGACTGTTTCGCGATTCGCCGGAGATCCGCAGGGTTCACGACAAAGTCGGGCGGGGCTACGGCGAATTGCTGCGGCTCCTGCTTTCGGAGCTGCTGGAATCGGCAAAGCGGCCGCGATTCGACCTGCGTCTCGCCGCGATCGGCCTGACGGCCTTGCTCGACGGTCTCTGGCTGGAGTGGTGTCTGGACCCGAAGAATTTCCGCCCGGAGGAGGCGGTGGGCCTGTGCGAGGCATGGATTGAGGCCCTCACGCAGAGAAGAGATTGAGAACTTTGACCCATCCCGCCCATCCAACCCCAGCCACACTCCGCCGGCTCGAACAGCCAGCCTGACCAGCAGAGGAAGATTTCTTGGACCCAGGAAAACAGGAAATCCTGAGCAAGGTGCCGGAGGTCACCCTGGTCTTCTGGGTGATCAAGATCCTCGCCACGACCCTTGGCGAGACCGGCGGCGATGCCGTGTCCATGTCCATGGATCTGGGTTATCTGTTAGGCACGGGAATTTTTTCGGTGATCTTCATCGTTGCGGTCATCGTGCAGATTTCCGCCAGGCAATTTCATCCGGTCGTGTACTGGGTGACGATTATCGCGACGACAACGGTGGGAACCACGCTGGCGGATTTTGCGGATCGCTCGCTCGGCATTGGCTACGCAGGCGGAACGACCATCCTGTTCACACTCCTGATGGCCTCACTGTTCATCTGGTATCGCACCCTCGGTTCCATAGCCGTGGATACGGTGAGCTCGCCGAAATCCGAAATGTTCTACTGGGTGACGATCATGTTTTCCCAGACCCTCGGCACGGCGCTTGGCGACTGGACGGCCGATTCAGCCGGGCTTGGCTACAGCGGCGCTGCGATCGTGTTTGGAACCATGCTGGCGATCCTTGCCGCAGCGTATTACCGCACAAAGATATCGAGGACCGCGCTTTTCTGGGCGGCATTCATCCTGACGCGGCCACTGGGCGCGGTGGTCGGCGACTTCCTGGACAAGCCGATCAGCGCGGGTGGCCTGAATCTGAGCCGCTATACGGCATCGATAGTTCTTGTTGCGCTGATTTCGGCATGTATCTTCATGTTCTCGCACAAGCCTGCGAAACACATCAGCGCCTGACGTCCCGCCTGTCCCGAATCGACGGCTTCGTCAGGGAAGCAGGTCCCTCATCCGATACCACAGCATCGCGAGCACGAGTGCCGGCCGGCGTAACGCCATGCCGCCAGGGAAATCATGGTGGCGGATGCGCGAGTAGACATCGAAGCGCTCGGCCTGCCCGGCCATCGCCTCAGCCATGATCTTTCCGGCAATGCCGGTCAGCACCATGCCATGGCCCGAGAATCCCTGCAGGTAATACAGGTTAGGGTCCAGGCGGCCAAAGTCCGGTGCTCGATTCATCGTGATGTCGACGAAGCCGCCCCAGGCAAATTCGATTTCCGCATCCGCGAGCTGCGGAAAGACCCGCAACATGCGAAGCCGCGTTGCGCGTGCCGTGCCGGCCGGGTCGATGCCGGAATAGCTGACCCGGCCACCGAACAGCAGCCGGTGGTCCGCCGAGCGCAGGAAGTAGTCGAGCACCCAGTTGATGTCGCTGACCGCGATATTTTCCCGGATGAGCGCGGTCGCGCGCTCGGCGCCGAGCGGCCGCGTCGCGACGATGTAGGTCGCGACACCCATCGCCCTGCGTGCCAGATCCGGCGCAATTTCCCCGAGCCCGACATTCGCGCACAACGCAACCTGCTTTGCGCGCACGCTGCCGGTTGCGGTCCGCACGGTGACCATCGGACCGCGCTCGACTGCCGTGACGTGGCTGCCCTCATGAAGAAGCACGCCGGCAGCTCGCGCAGCGGCGGCGAGCCCCAGTGTGTACTTGAGCGGATGGCAGTGGCCGGCAGCGTTGTCGTACAGCCCCGCGCAATAGCGCTTGGTCGCAAGCAGGTCCTCGACTTCGGCCCGCTCCAGCAAGCGCGTGGAGCGGTAGCCGTAATCCTCGTTGAATTCCCGATGCCATTCCCGCAGTTCATCGCGCTGCCGCGGCTTGACCGCGGCGTGCATCTGGCCCCAGGCGAGGTCACACTCGATCGCATGGCGGCGGACCCGCTCGCGCAGCAGATCGGCGCCCTCGATCGTAAAATCCCAGAGCCGGCGCGCGTCCGCACGGCCGATTTGCGAGTCAAGCTTCTGCTGGCTGCAGGCATAGCCGGGGATCAGCTGCCCGCCGGAGCGGCCCGAAGCACCAAATCCGGCCCGCTCGGCCTCCAGCAGCACGACCTTGTAACCACGCTCCGCCAGGTGCAGTGCGGTCGAGCAGCCGGCAATGCCGGCGCCGACTACGCAGACATCGGCCGCGATGTCGCCTGCCAACGCGGGACTCGCTGCCGGTCGCGTGACCGATGCCTCGTACCAGCTCGGTGCCGGTGCGTGGGCGAGATTCATACGGGCTCCAGGTACCACGCAAAATCGAGCGGCGAGAGGCGCAGCGCGAAATCCTGCATTTCGCCGCGGCGCGTCACTTCATACAGCTGCACGAAACGCTCGCCCAGGTAGTCACGCAGTACGCGGCTTGTGCCAAAACATGCGAGCGCCGTCGGCCAATCGGTCGGCAGTTTCGGGGCCGAGAGCCGTTGCGTGTAGGCATTTCCGGCAAGCGGTTCCGGAGCAGGCAGCTTCTTTTCGATGCCGTGCAACATGCCAGCGAGCACGACCGCCGTCAGCAGGTAGGGGTTGGCATCGGCGCCCGCGACCCGGTGTTCCAGGCGCCGGTTTTCGGCGTCGGAGATCGGGATACGCACCGCAACGCCGCGGTTGTTGTAACCCCAGGTCGCGTGCATCGGCACGTAGGACTCAGGCCGCAGGCGGCGATACGAGTTCGCGTTCGGCGCAAACACCGCCATGCCATCGGCCATCGTCACGAGCAGCCCCGCCGCGGCCTGTTTCAGCAGGTCGTTGCCGAGCGTATCCGGGGAGGCGAACGCGTTCTTGCCGTCTGCATCCTGCACGCTGATGTGAATGTGCATGCCGCTGCCGGCCATGTCCTCGTACGGCTTGGCCATGAAGGTTGCTTCCAGCCCATGGCGGAGTGCCACGCCCTTCACGATGCGCTTGAAGCGTATCGCCTGGTCGCAGGCGAGGCGGGCATCGGCCACGTGCCGAAGATTGACTTCCCACTGGCTCGGCCCGTACTCCGCGAGCGCGGTGCCGGTCGGGACATTCTGTTCCGCGCAGGTCGCTGCGATCTCGGAGAGGATGTCGGACACGGAATCGAGATCCGCCATGGAATTGATCTGCGTGCGGTGCTCGCGCCGTCCGGTCAGCCGCGAGGGCGGCGGCTGGGCATGACCCGCGGGCGTGCGTTCCGGATCCACGAAATAAAACTCGAGTTCGAGGGCGACGACCGGCCGCCAGCCGCGCGCGGCATAACGTTCGAGTACCTTGTCCAGCACATGGCGCGGATCGCCAAAGAACGGCTGGAGATCGTGATCGAGCATCTGCACCTGCAGTTGCGCAACGCTCGGCCCCATCCATGGCGACGCCAACAAGCTGCCCGGCACCGGTACGCAGGGCCGGTCGGCATCGCCTTCGTCGAAGCCAAGACCGGTTGCCTGGATGGTCCCGCCCATCACGTCGAGCGCGAACATGGAGCCCGGCAGGTACATGCCCTTGTCGTAGACGGTCGCGAGATCGGCGACGTCCACACGCTTGCCGCGCAGGATGCCCGAGAGGTCCGGCAACAGCAGGTCCACGACCCTCACGGCCGGTCGCGCGGCGAGGAAGGCCTGGGCATTTGAAAAATCGTCGCGGAGCAGGGCCATGGCGCACCGGGCGTTTAAGATCTTGAGTCGCGGGCCCGGGAGGGCCGCCCCTCAGGATAACCAGCGGTCATAAGACCGGGCAAGGATTATGCATCGCAAAATCGTGCTCTGAGTGACGAAAACAAGCCAAAGATCGGCCTTTTCCGGCTGAACGACGGCCGGGCGGCGGCCCCCCTTCCTGTGAGACAATAGGGCAGTTGAGCAGGCCCCCATTTCGGGGGCCGTTCAAAATAATTAACAGATGCCTATGCGCAAGCCTGTCATCGGTATTCCGGCCGACCGCCGTCTTATCAGCCCGCACTGGTACCACTGCGTCGGCGAAAAATACATCAACGCGGTCGTCCAGGCGGCGGATGCGGTGCCCGTGCTAGTGCCGGCATTGGGCGAACAGCATCTCGAAGACTGGCTGGAGTCCTTCGACGGCATCTTGTTCACGGGCAGCGCCTCCAATGTCGAGCCGCACCGTTATCAGGGCGAGCCATCGGCACCCGGTACGTTGCACGACCCGGAGCGCGATGCCACGACCCTGCCGATGATCACGAGCGCCGTAGAGGCGGGCCTGCCGGTATTCGGGATTTGCCGCGGGTTCCAGGAAATGAATGTGGCCTTCGGCGGCTCGCTGGTGCAGAAGCTGCAGGAGCTGCCTGGCAAGCTCGATCATCGGGAGGACAAGACGCAGCCCCTCGAGGTCCAGTACGCACCGGCGCACGAGGTCGAATTGACCGAGGGCGGGCTGCTCCATCGCCTCGCGGGGAGCCGCCGTATCAAGGTCAATTCCGTGCATTCGCAGGGCGTCGAACGCCTGGGTTCGAAGCTGTTGACCGAGGCAGTCGCTGAGGACGGCGTGATCGAGGCATTTCGCATCGAAGGCGCGCCGGCCTTTGCGCTCGCGGTGCAATGGCACCCGGAATGGAAAGTCATGGACAACCCGTTTTCACGTCAGATATTTGCGGCTTTCGGCCAGGCCGGGCGCGAACGGGCCTCGAGGCGCGGCAGATGAGCGAAATCAAGCAGTTCCTGCGCGATCATTCGATCACCGAAGTCGAGGCGATCATCGCGGACATGGCCGGTGTCGCGCGCGGCAAGATCATGCCGGCCGAGAAATACGCGGAAGACGAGGGCATGCGCCTGCCCGAATCGATCTTCCTGCAGACCGTCACTGGCGAATACCCGGATGACGACAGTTCCATTCATCCTTCGGAAATCGACATCGACCTGATCGGTGACCCGAAGACCATCCGGGTCGTTCCCTGGGCCGCGGATCCGTCCGCGCAGGTCATCCACGACTGTTTTTACGATGATGGGCGTCCCGTGCCGATGTCGCCGCGCTACGTGCTGCGACGGGTTCTCGATCTCTACGCTGCACGCGGCTGGCGGCCAGTGTGCGCGCCAGAGCTGGAGTTCTACCTGGTCGAGCCGAATACCGACGCGGATTATCCGCTGAAGCCCCCGATCGGCCGTTCGGGACGCCCCGAAATCGGCCGCCAGGCCTACAGCATCGCGGCGGTCAATGAATTCGACCCGCTGTTCGACGACATCTATGCATTTTGCGAGGCGCAGAACCTCGACATCGACACGCTGATCCACGAGGCCGGCGCGGCGCAGATGGAAATCAACCTGATCCACGGCGACGCGCTCGACCTCGCGGACCAGGCCTTCCTGTTCAAGCGCACGGCGCGCGAGGCCGCACTGCGCCACAAGATGTATGCGACCTTCATGGCGAAGCCGCTCGCCAACGAACCCGGCAGCGCCATGCACATCCACCAGAGCATCGTGGACAGCAAGACTGGCGACAATGTGTTCAGCGATGCCGAAGGCAAGGCGACACCGCTGTTCGAGGCCCATATCGCCGGGCTGCAGAAGTACCTGCCGGCGTCGATGTCCCTGCTCGCGCCGAACGTCAACAGCTATCGCCGCATCACGCGCTACAACATGGCACCGATCAACGTGCAGTGGGGTCTCGACAATCGCACCGCCGGCCTGCGCGTGCCGTTCTCCGAGCCGCAGGCGCGCCGCATCGAAAACCGCCTGGGCGGAGCGGATGCCAATCCGTACCTTGCGATTGCGGCATCGCTTGCCTGCGGATATCTCGGCATGATCGAGGGCCTGAAGCCGACCGATCCGATCACGGGCTCGGCCTACGAGCTGCCATTCTCGCTGCCGATGACGCTCGCAGACGCGCTGGCGATGCTGCGCGGCTGCAAGCCGCTGGTCGAGGTGTTCGGCGAGCGCTTCGTCGCGGCGTATTGCGCGGTCAAGGAAAACGAGTACGAGACCTTTTCACGGGTGATCAGTTCATGGGAGCGCGAGCACCTGCTGTTGAATGTCTGAACGAGCGAGATCCCCCATGAGTGCAAAGCCCCGCAATGTCGAGCGCACGACCCGCGACTGGCAGGAGCTGGATGCCCGGCATTACCTGCATCCATTCACCGATTTCCGTGCGCTCGCGGCCGAGGGTTCGCGGATCATCACGCGCGCCGATGGCGTCTATCTCTACGACTCCGAGGGCCGCAAGATCCTGGACGGCATGTCGGGGCTCTGGTGCGTCAACATCGGCTACGGACGCGACCAGCTCGCCGATGTTGCCGCGCGCCAGATGCGCGAGCTGCCCTTTTACAACAGCTTCTTCAAGAGCGCTCATCCGCCTGCGATCGAGCTTTCGAGGCAGCTTGCCGAACTGACACCCCCGCAATTCAATCACGTGTTCTTCACGAACTCTGGATCCGAGGCCAACGACACGATCGTCCGGATGACCCGCCGCTACTGGGACCTGATGGGCCAGCCGAAGCGCAGCGTGATCATCAGCCGGATCAATGCCTATCACGGCAGCACCATGGCCGGCGCGAGCCTCGGAGGGATGGCCGCCATGCATGCGCAGGGCGGACTGCCGATCCCGGACATCGTCCACATCGAGCAGCCATACTGGTTCGAGAATGGCATCGACGTGGCCCCGGCGGAATACGGCTTGCGGGCCGCACGCCGGCTTGCCGAAAAGATCGAGGAGCTCGGCCCTGAGCGTATAGCCGCATTCATCGGCGAGCCGATCCAGGGCGCCGGCGGCGTGATCGTCCCGCCGGACACCTACTGGCCGGAGATCCAGCGGATCTGCCGCGAGTACGGAATCCTCCTGATCTCGGACGAAGTGATCTGCGGTTTTGGCCGCACCGGGCGCTGGTTCGGTTGCGAGCATTTTGGCGTCGAGCCGGATTTCATGACGATCGCCAAGGGCATAACCTCAGGCTACCAGCCCCTCGGCGGGGCGATGGTATCGGACCGGGTCGCCGAGGTCCTGATTGGAAAAGGTGGCGAATTCAATCATGGCTTCACCTGGTCCGGTCACCCGGTTGCCTGCGCGGTCGCCATCGAAAACCTCGCAATCATGCGACGCGAGCGCCTGGTCGAGCGGGTGCAGGAGGACATCGGTCCCTACCTGCAACGGCGCTGGCGGGAACTGGCCGACCATCCGCTGGTTGGCGAAGTCCGGGGTGTGGGCCTGATCGGAGCGCTGGAACTCGTCGCCCACAAGGGCAGCAAGACCCTGTTCCGCAATCGCGGCGAAACCGGGCTGAAATGCCGCGACCACTGTTTTGCAAATGGCCTGGTCATGCGGGCGGTCCGGGACACCATGATCATCGCCCCGCCGCTGGTCATCACCAAGGACGAGGTGGACGAACTGATCGAAAAGGCGCGGCTCTGCCTGGATCTGACCGCCGCCGACATCGGGGTAGGCTAAGGGCGATTCGAGAGACACGCGGACCCGCCGGGCGCTGTTATATTAGAGGCCGAAGCCCCGGATCCAGGGTCCGGGCGAGAACGACACATGGGGTCCGGGCAATGCCCGGGAGAGAGGCAATCATGCGAAATGAATTCCGTTTTGGGCTGCTGGCCGCGACCATCGTCATGCTGTCCGCATGCGGCGGCAAGAAGGAAGAGGCCGTCGAGGCGCCGAAGCCTGAAGACAAGGTCCTGTTCGTCTACAACTGGTCGGACTACATCGGCGAGAAAACCATCGCAGATTTCGAGGCGAAGACCGGCATCAAGGTCACCTATGACGTGTTCGACTCCAACGAGGTGTTGGAGACCAAGCTGCTGGCAGGCCGCACCGGCTACGACGTGGTAGTCCCCTCGGCCAACTTCCTCGAGCGCCAGATCAAGGCCGACGTGTTCCTGAAACTCGACAAGACGAAGCTGCCGAACCTCGTGAACATGGATCCGGAAATCATGCAGCGTGTCGCTTTGCACGATCCCGGCAACGAGCACTCCATCAACTATCTGTGGGGCACGACCGGCATCGGCTACAACCCGGATCTGGTCAAGAAAGCGCTCGGCACCGATACGATCGACAGCTGGAGTGCGATCTTCGATCCGGCCAATGCCAAGAAGCTCGCGAAATGCGGCATTTCGATGCTCGATGCGCCGAGTGAGGTAATGGATTCCGTGCTGATCTACCTGGGCCGCGATCCGAACAGCGAAAAGGCCGAGGACCTGGCGGCGGCGGAAGAGGTGCTGATGAAGGTTCGCCCATACGTTCGCTACTTCCATTCATCGCAGTACATCAACGACCTCGCGACCGGCGAGATCTGTGTGTCGCTCGGCTGGAGCGGCGATGCGCTGATGGCCCGCACCCGGGGTGGAGAAGCCGCGAAGCCGGTCAATGTTGCCTACGTGATCCCGAAGGAAGGCGCCATCATGTGGTTCGACATGCTGGCGATCCCGGCTGACGCGCCGCACCCGAACAACGCGCATGCCTTCCTGAACTTCATCATGGAACCGGAACAGGCAGCGGCCATCAGCAACTATGTCTCCTATGCGAATGGCAATTCAGCCTCGCTGCCCTTTGTTGACGACAGCATCAAGAACGATCCTTCCGTCTATCCGACCGAAGAGGTTAAGAAGAAGCTGCACCCGCACCTGGCGGAGTCGCAGGAATTCAGCCGCGATCTGAACCGCGCCTGGACCCGCGTCCGTACCGGGCAGTAAGCGCGCATTGAGCGATAGCCCCGGCGAGCCTGGCTCGCCGGGGCTGAATCGGAGAGGGGGATCATTCCCATGGCCAATCCGCGCCAGGAACAACGCAGCGAGCCCTGGAAGGAACAGGGCGCCACGCCCTACGTCCGGATCGACAAAGTCACCAAGAAATTCGGCGATTTCGTCGCGGTAGACGACGTTACGCTCAACATCTACAAGGGCGAGATCTTCTGTCTGCTGGGCGGCTCGGGCTGCGGCAAGACGACGCTGCTTCGGATGATGGCGGGTTTCGAGGCGCCGACTGCCGGCTCGATCTGGCTCGACGGCGTGGACATCACTGCGATGCCGCCCTACGAGCGGCCGGTCAACATGATGTTCCAGTCCTATGCATTGTTCCCGCACATGACGGTCCAGAAGAACGTCGCATTCGGGCTGCACCAGGACAAGCTGCCAAGAAGCGAGATCGACGCGCGCGTCGCCGAAATGCTGAAGCTCGTGCGCATGGAGCAATTCGCCAAGCGCGCGCCGCATCAGCTTTCAGGCGGCCAGCGCCAGCGAGTCGCGCTCGCCCGCTCGCTGGTCAAGCGTCCGAAACTCCTGCTGCTCGATGAGCCATTGGCTGCGCTCGACAAGAAGCTGCGCGAGCACACGCAGTTCGAACTGATCAACATCCAGGAGACGCTCGGCGTCACTTTTGTGGTCGTTACGCACGACCAGGAAGAGGCTATGACGCTGGCAACGCGCATCGGCGTGATGAATCACGGGGAAATAGTCCAGGTTGGCACGCCGACCGATATCTATGAATACCCGAGCACGCGCTTCGTCGCCGATTTCATCGGTTCGGTCAACATGTTCGAGGGACGGCTGATCGAGGATGAGCCCGATTACGTGCGTGTCGAATCGGCTGACCTGGGCGGTGTATTTCACGTCGGCCACGGCGTCAGCGCGGCCCCGAATGCCACAGTCTGGGTCGCGTTGCGACCTGAGAAGATCCACATCTCGCGCGAACGGCCGGATGGCGAAGGCGACAACCGGGTTGCCGGCGTAGTCTCCGAGATTGCTTATCTCGGTGACCAGTCCGTTTACCTCGTGAAACTCGGCAGCGGGCGCCAGGTCCGCGTCACGCAGCCAAATACCGTGCGGCAGTCCGTCGGCGGCCGCATCAGCTGGGATGAGTCCGTGTGGCTGTCCTGGGATTCCTCGAGCCCGGTGGTGGTCACGCAGTGAGCCGCAACGGCAGCGATATGCGGGTCAGCTCGCCGTTTGTGCTGGCGGAACTGATGGCATGGATCAAGGCTCTCGGGCCCTATCGCTGGGCCAGCAACAGGCTCAGGGGCTGGGGCGTGACCGGGCGCACGGCCGTTACCAGCGTGCCCTACCTTTGGCTGCTGCTGTTCTTCTTCGTGCCGTTCCTGATCGTGTTCAAGATCTCGGTCTCCGATATACGGCTGGGAATGCCACCCTACGAGCCGCTCATCACCTGGGCGTCCTCGCAGGTCATGGAATTCAAGGTCAACCTGGGCAACTATGCATTTCTCTGGCAAGACGCCCTTTACCGGAACGCTTACGCGAATTCGATCGTGACCGCGGCGTTCTCGACGATCCTGTGCCTGCTGATCGGTTATCCGATGGCTTATGGCATTGCGCGCTCGAGGCCTTCCTGGCGCAATCTGCTGTTGCTGCTGGTGATGCTGCCGTTCTGGACTTCGTTTCTGCTGCGCGTTTATGCCTGGATCGGCATCCTCAAGAACAACGGGCTGATCAACAACCTGTTGATGTCCTTGGGCGTCATCGACGAGCCGATCGTGATGCTGCAGACCAACTTCGCGGTCTATCTCGGCATCGTCTATTCCTACCTGCCCTTCATGGTACTGCCGTTGTACACCGCCATCGAGAAGCTCGACCTGACGCTGCTGGAGGCTGCTGCCGATCTCGGCTGCCGGCCGACCAAAGCGTTCTTCAAGATCACGCTGCCGCTGACCAAGGGCGGCATCATCGCGGGCAGCATGCTGGTGTTCATCCCTGCGGTCGGTGAGTTCGTGATCCCGGCGCTCCTCGGCGGTCCGGGCTCGCTGATGATTGGCCGGGTGCTATGGGAGGAGTTCTTCAATAACCGCTCATGGCCGATCGCAAGCGCGGTCGCAATCGCGATGCTGGTGTTGCTCGTGTTCCCGATCTGGATCCTGCAGCGCGTGCAGGGCCGGGAAATGGGAGCGCACCGATGAACCAGCGGCGTTCGTTCTTCGTGCTGACGATGATGGCTTTCGGATTCGCGTTCCTGTACATCCCGATCCTGTCGCTGATCGTTTACTCGTTCAACGAGTCGCGTCTGGTGACGGTCTGGGGCGGCTTTTCGACCAAGTGGTACGTCGAATTGCTGAGCAACGAGCCGATCAAGCAGGCGGCATGGCTGTCATTTCGGATTGCCACGATGAACGCGACCGGAGCGACGATTCTCGGAACGCTCGCGGGCCTGGCACTCGCGCGCTTCGGCCGCTTCCGCAGCCGTTCGTTGCTGGCGGGCCTGACGACGGCGCCACTCGTGATGCCCGAGGTGATCACCGGCCTGTCAATGCTGCTCCTGTTCGTCGCGATGGAGCAGTTGTTCGGCTGGCCGGAAGGGCGGGGCATCACGACCATCACGATCGCGCACATCACGTTCTCGATGGCCTACGTCACCGTGGTCGTACAGTCGCGGCTCGCCACGCTCGACGAATCGCTGGAGGAAGCGGCGCTCGACCTGGGGGCACGACCGGCCAAGGTCTTCTTCCTGATCACGCTGCCGATCATCATGCCCGCGATACTCGCCGGCTGGCTGCTGGCCTTCACGCTGTCCTGGGATGACCTGGTAATCACCAGTTTCGTCAATGGCCCGGGTTCCAGCACGCTGCCGGTGCTGATCTTCTCGAAAGTGCGGTTGGGCGTCAGCCCCGACATCAACGCGCTCGCGACCGTGCTCGTGCTGATCGTTGCAGTGGGTATCGTCACCGCCGGTATCCTGATGCAACGCCAGCAGGCACGGCGCGAACGGGACGTGCAGCAGGCGATCGCCGGCAATCAATGATGCAACTGCCGGACAGCAAACTGCCCGGCGTCGGCACGACGATCTTCTCGGTCATGTCGCGGCTCGCGAATGAGGCGGGCGCGATCAACCTCGGCCAGGGGTTCCCGGACTTCCAGCCGCCCGCGCGCCTCTGCGCGCTGATCGCGGAGCATCTGGCCGCGGGACACAACCAGTACGCGCCGATGCCGGGACTGCCGGCACTCTGCGACGTCATTGCCACGCAGGCGCGGCGCCGGCAGGGCCTCTCAATCGATGCCGCGAACGAAATCACGATCACGGCTGGCGGCACCGAGGCCTTGTTTGCCGCGATTCACGCCGTCGTGCGCCCGAGTGACGAGGTTGTGATGCTCGACCCGTCCTATGATTCCTATGGGCCGGCGGCTGAACTGGCGGGCGCGCGCCTGCGGCGCGTGCCATTGCGGATGCCGGATTTCGGCATCGACTACGATCAGCTTGCGGCTGCGGTCGGTCCGCGCACCCGGCTGCTGATCGTCAATACGCCCCACAATCCGACCGGCGCGGTGTTGACCACGGACGACTGGCAACGCATCGCCGACCTGCTCGAGCCGACCGGGGCGCTGGTGCTGTCCGACGAGGTCTACGAAGGCCTCGTTTATGACGGCAGGCGCCATTCAAGCGTGCTCTCGAACGAGCGTCTGCGTGGCCGAAGCTTCGCCGTCTTCTCATTCGGCAAGGTCTATAACGCCACCGGCTGGAAGGTCGGCTACTGCGTGGCGGCGCCCGAGCTCACCGCGGAATTCCGCAAGGTGCACCAGTTCCTGACGTTTTCCGTGTCGACGCCGGTCCAGCACGCGCTTGCGGACTTCATGCGCGAGGAGCCGGCATTCCTTGACGGCTTGGCGCCGTTCTACCAGGCCCGCCGGGACCGTTTTGCCACGCTGCTCAATGGTTCACGCCTCGCATTGCGCCCGGTCGCCGGCACCTATTTCCAGCTCGCGGACTACGGGGCAGTGTCCGACGAGCCGGACATCGAATTCTGCATGCGATTGATCCGCGAACACGGGGTCGCGGCGATTCCGTTGTCGCCATTCTGTGCGGGGCCGCTGCAGGCCCGGCTCGTGCGTTTCTGTTTCGCCAAGGAGGACGTGACACTCGAGCGGGCTGCAGAACGGCTCAGGAATGTCTAGATCCGGAACAAACTTCCGTCTCCTGCCTGAACTCGCTGAGCGGTCTGCGGCCTGGGACGGTGCGGACTACTTGTGGAGCCGTGCCACCGTCACCGGGCAATGCGCGCGGGCGAGGACATCGCTTGAGATCGAGCCAAGCATGAGCCGCGAAACACCGCTCTTGCCTCCCGTGCCGACCACGATGTGATCGATGCCGTTTTCCTCGGCGTAGACGACGATGGCCCGTCCGACGTCACGACTCTTCACGTTTACGCTCTTTGGCGCCTTCACGCCGGCCTTCTTGGCCTCCGCCACCGCGGAATCGACAACGCGTTTCAAGGTGGCGTTGTCCCAGAGATAGGTGGACATCCCGCCATGGCCATAACCGCCAAGCAGCTGGTTTACCGCGAGGAAGATGACATCTGCGTCCATGGCCTTCGCCAATTCCGCCGTCACGACGACTGCTGCCTTCGAATACTCAGTATCATCCACCGCACACAGGATTTTCTTGGTCATGATGATTCTCCGTGTCGCTAGCCGGCCGCGCAGGCTTGCATGTCGAGCGGCCGAGTTCTGCAGGCCCTCCCGAGCCCAGCAAGCTCCCCCTTTTGAAGGATTATACGACGACTGAGCCTGCCTGCGCTCCGTCCGGCTTAGGTCGCTCCTTCGGCTGTCTGTCCATAGATGATGATGGAGAGCATGCGGATGGGCACCTTCACCAGCTTCTCGGGCCCATGTGCGATATCCCCGCGGAAGGTCAGGGAGTCGCCCGGACGCAGGTGGTAGCTGCGCTGCCCCAGCCGGTAGACGATCTTACCGCTGAGGACGTGGATGAACTCGGTCCCCGGGTGTTCGAATCCGGGGAACACCTCGCTCTTGTCAGTGAGGGTCACCAGGAAGGGTTCGAAGACCTTGTACGGCCCGCGCTGCGCTGCCAGAAGGTGATAGGTGTGGCCGCGCCTCGTTCCGCGCCGCACCACCTCAAGGCCCTGACCGGCAGGCACGAGTTGCGCATCCTCATCCTCGATGCCGATCTCCTGCAGCAGGTGAGATGGCCGTATGCCGAGCGCGCCTGCCAGCGAAACGATCGTTTCGAGGCTCGGGCTGGTGCGTCCCGTTTCAAGCCGGCTCAGCATGGCTGCGCTGATGCCCGCGCGCGTGGCAACTTCGGCCAGGGTCAGGCCCTGACTGTCGCGAATGCGTCTGGCCACCCGGCCGAGTTCCCCTGCCGAGCTGTACGCGCGGGTCGCCGTGCCCGTCGCCGGCGTCAAGGATTTCGCGGACTTACGGCCCGGGCGCTGTCCTGCCTTATGCATGACAATTACTATTGTTGCATGTCATGCAACTTGGTGCTACACAGGCATTGCTTGCCATTCCATCCCAAGTACTGCACCCGCGATGCCGTGGCGTCTCCTTAGATTTGCACTGTCTTCGCGTCACCCCGAGCCGCGCATGTTCACGCGGCACGAGCGGCTGAAGAGCTCCTACGATGTCGTCATCATCGGAGCGGGCGGACACGGCCTGGCTGCCGCCTACTATCTCGCCCGCGACCACGGGATCAGCAATGTGGCCGTGCTCGACCAGGGCTACATCGGCGGCGGCAACACCGGACGCAACACGACCATCATCCGTTCGAATTACCTGACGCCCGAGGGCGTCAGGTTCTACGACGAGAGCGTGCGCTTGTGGCAGGACCTGTCGCAGGACTTTGACCTCAATCTCTTCTACTCGGAACGCGGGCATTTCACGCTGGCCCATACGGACTCGGCAATGCGCACCATGCGCTGGCGCGCCGAGGTGAACAAGCACTTTGGCATCAACAGCGAGGCGGTCGACGCGAAGGCCGTTGCCGAGGCGATTCCCATGATGGATCTCAACTGCGGCGGACACTCACCGCCGGTGCTCGGTGCGCTCTACCATGCGCCCGGGGCCATCGCGCGCCACGACACGGTGGCCTGGGGTTACGGTCGCGGCGCCGACCGGCGCGGCGTCGAGATTCACCAGGATACGCGGGTGCTGGGTATCGAGCTCGAGGACCGTGGATCGGGTCGGGCGGTCGTGGGTGTGCGCACGAACCGCGGTCATATCGCAACCCGCAAACTGCTGTGCGCGGTTGCCGGATCCACGCCCGGCGTGCTCGCGATGGTCGGCCTGCGATCGCCAATCTACATCCACCCATTGCAGGCGATGGTCTCGGAACCGCTCAAGCCCTGGCTGGATCCGATCATCGTTTCAGGTTCGCTGCACGTCTATGTCAGCCAGTCGGCGCGCGGCGAACTCGTGATGGGCGCCTCGCTCGATCCCTATGAGCTGCACTCGACGCGTTCGACTCTCGACTTCGCGGAATCACTGAGCGCGCACATGCTCGAGCTCTTTCCGTTCCTGTCCGACGTCAGGATCGTGCGGCAGTGGGCCGGCATGGCGGACATGACGCCCGACTTCGCGCCGATCATGGGCAAGACACCGGTCAGCGGCTTCTATCTGGATGCCGGCTGGGGCACCTGGGGGTTCAAGGCGACCCCGGTTTGCGGAAAGACAATGAGCTACACGGTTGCGAAGGATGAGGACCATGCGCTCATCCGCGGATTCGCCTTCGACCGCTTTGCGCGCTATGCATTGACGGGCGAGAAGGGCGCCGCCTCGGTCGGCCACTAGCCATGAAGATCCTGACCTGTCCGGTGAACGGCCCGCGCCCCATCAGCGAATTTGCCTATGGCGGCGAGCTGCGCGAGATGCCGGATCCAGCGCGCGCGACCGATGCCGAGTGGGCCGACTACGTCTTCAACCGCGACAGTGCGCCGGGCGTCAAGCGCGAGTGGTGGTGCCATACATCGAGTGGCGTGTGGTTCATCGCCGAGCGCGACACCGCATCCGACGTCGTGCTGCGCACCTTCCCGTATCTGAAATCGCCCGGGGGAGGCGCATGAGGCGTCTCGCACCCCAGCCGGGCGAATGGATCGACCGCTCACAGCCGGTTTCGTTCACGTTTGAGGGCCGTGCTCAGCGTGGCTACCGCGGCGATACGCTGACCAGTGCGCTGATGGCCTCCGGAGTGCGCACGCTCGGGCGCTCGTTCAAGTATCACCGGCCGCGCGGCGCGCTGTCCGTCGCAAATCACGACGTGAACGCCATCGTGCAGATCCGGCGTGCCGGGCGCAGCAGCCCGAACCAGCGCGCCGACATGCTGCCAATCGCAGAGGGGCTCGAGGCTTTCGCCGTCAATACCGAAGGCGGCCTCGAGAAGGACCGGCGCCGGCATCTCGATCGCCTGTCGCCTTTCCTTCCGGTCGGCTTCTACTACAAGGCCTTCCACAACAAGCACCTGTTTCCCAGATGGGAGCGGATGTTTCGCAACATGGCCGGTCTCGGCGAAGTCGACTTCAGCGCGCAGCGGGTCGCCACAGCCAAGCGCTATGAATTCGCCGACGTCGCCGTGATCGGGGCGGGGCCCTCGGGACTTGCGGCCGCCATGGCCGCGGCCGAAGCGGGCGCCGAGGTCGTGCTGGTGGATGAAAATCCGAGGATCGGCGGCAGCGGAACCTATGCGCTCGGCTCCGATGCCACGGCTGTGCGGCGAATTGGCGAGCTGATCGACGCAGTGACATCTCATCCGCGGATCCGTCGCTTCGTGTCGACGGTCGCCGTGGGTCTGTACGCCGACCAATGGCTCGCCCTCGACACGCCGGATCGCATGCTGAAGCTGCGCGCGGGCGCCGTCATCATCGCCCAGGGCGCCTTTGAACAGCCGGCGGTCTTTCGCAACAACGACCTGCCCGGCATCATGCTGGCCTCCGGCGCGCAGCGGCTCATGCGCCGCTATGCTGTGGCCCCGGCCTCGAGGATCGGCATTCTGGCGGCGAACGTTCACGCTTATCGCGCAGCGCTCGACGCGCGCGCCGCCGGCATTGAAGTTCCGGTAGTTCTCGAACTGCGCGAGGAGCCGGGACCGCAATCGCAGGTTCTTGCCGAGACGCTGCGCGGGCAGGGAGTGCGGGTGCTGAATGGCACGGCCGTGTACGCGGCGCACGGCGGCCGCGCGGGCGACATCGACGGCATCGAGCTCGCCGAGCGGCGCGCGGGCGAGTGGCAGAAATCACCGGCGAGCTCTATCGCAGTTGACGGGCTATGGATGAGCGTCGGCTTCGCGCCCGCCGACACGCTGCTGCGGCAGGCCGGTGCGAAGATGCAATATGATTCGAGCTCCTGCCAGTTCCTGCCCGGCACGTTGCCGCCCGGACTGTTCGCCTGCGGCAAGGTCAACGGCATCTTCGATCCTGACGCGCGACTGGCCGACGGTGCGCGCGCCGGCGACATGGCAGCCCGCCACTGTGGATTCGACTCGAAAGGCAGCCAGCGGGCCATCGCGCCGGCTGGCGAGCCGGCAACGCATCCCTTGCCGGTTGTCGACCACCCCAAGGGCAAGAACTTCATTGATTTCGACGAAGACCTGCAGCTGAAGGACCTCGTCAATGCGGTGCAGGAAGGATTCGACAGCGCCGAATTGATGAAGCGCTACACGACTGTCGGCATGGGTATGAGCCAAGGGAAGCACTCCAATACCAATGCCCTGCATGTGCTGGCGCAGTTGCGCCAGATGCCCCTCGAGTCGCTTGCCGCAACGACTGCGCGACCGATGTTTCAGTCCGTGCCGATCTCGCATCTCGCGGGCCGCGGATTTACTCCCGAGCGGCGCACGCCAATGGACGCCGAACATGAGAAGCTCGGCGCGGTGTGGATGCCGGCCGGCAACTGGCGGCGCCCCGAGTATTACCGGCGCGACGGCCGGACGCGCGAGGAATCCATAGCGGCGGAAGTGCGCGCGGTCCGCGAGGGGGTCGGGCTGATCGACGTCGGTACGCTCGGCAAGATCGAGGCGCACGGCGCGCAGGCAGGCGCGTTCCTCGATCGCGTGTATACCGGGCGCTTCGAGACGCTGAAGACCGGCATGACGCGTTACGGTCTCATGCTCGATGAGAGCGGTGTCATCATTGACGACGGCGTGATCGCGCGGCTCGCAGCGGAAGTCTTCTATTTCACGACGACGACGGGCAATTCCGCCACGCTGTTTCGCGAGCTCGGGCGGCTGGCGACGTGGTGGGGAATGCCGGTCAGCCTGGTGAATCTCACGGGCCATCTTGCCGCTTTCAACCTTGCTGGACCGCGTTCGCGTGAGGTGCTGTCGAAGCTCACCTCGCTGGAACTCGGCGACACGGCGTTTCCGTATCTCGGCGTGCGCGAAGCGAAGATCGCCGGCGTCCCGGCCCGGTTGCTGCGCGTTGGATTTGTAGGCGAGCTCGGGTATGAAATTCACGTGCCCGCCGGCTCGGGTGTCGCCGTGTGGAACGCGGTACGCGCGGCGGGAGCCGATCTCGGCATCACGCCCTTTGGCGTCGAGGCGCAGCGCATGCTGCGTCTCGAAAAGGCCCACATCATCGTCAGCCAGGACACCGATGGCCTGACCAACCCGTTCGAGGTCGGCGCGGACTGGGCGGTGAAGATGGACAAGCCTTTCTTCGTCGGCCAGCGCAGTCTGGCCATCATCGCAAAGAATGCACGTCGTCAGCAGCTCGTGGGCTTCGCGCTCGAGCCCGGGCGCCGTGCCGGCATCCGCGAATGCCATCTCGTCATTCGCGGCGGAGATATCGCGGGCCGCGTGACCAGCGTCGGACAGTCGCCGACCCTTGGGCGCACGATCGGCCTCGCGCTGGTGACGCCCGCCGCCGCCAGGGATGCGATGCTCCACATTCGCGTCGCTGGCGGTCAGGAAGTCGCGGCGCCCATCGTTCCCTTGCCGTTCTACGACCCCGCCGGCGACCGACAGAAGATGGAGAGCGGCGGAGTTCGTCCATGACCTCATCCGCTCCAGGCGCTGCTGCGGTGCTGCGGGACGTCTCGCCGCGTCCTCGCTTCGGGTGCAAGGGACCTGCGGCCGAAGCCTGGCTGCATGAACGTGGTCTCGTTGTGCCGCAGGCGCCGAATTCCTGGCGTTGCGAAGGCGGGGAGATCCTGGTCGCGCGGCTGGCGACGTCTGAATTCCTGGTCGAATCGCTGGCGGCGGAGCATGCACGCACCAGGGAGACTGCCGCATCGCTGCTGGATCCGGGGCAGCGGCACGCGGGACTCGTGCCGGTCCTGAGGCAGGACCTTGTGCTTGAACTGACGGGTGCAAGGGCGAATCATCTGCTCCTTGAGACCTGCAACGTGAATTTCGCGCCGCTTGCGCGGGATGCAGAAGAGAACGCCGGCCGGGTTGTCCTGACCTCGATGATCGGAGTCGGGGTGATCGTGCTTCCGCGCCGCGCAGGCGGGGGACTGAACTACACAATCTGGTGCGATCCGAGTTTCGGACATTACCTGTACTCGACGCTCGCCGGAATCGCCGATGATCTGAGTCGTGAGGCTGTCAGCTGAGGAGAAGCAAGAATGACACCGCAACAGGCCAAGAAATGGTTCGCCGAAAAGAACATCCGCTACGTGCTGGCGCAGTTCGTGGACATCCATGGCTCAGCCAAGGCGAAAGCCGTGCCGGTCGAGCATTACGAAATGATCCTCGGCGACGGGGCGGGTTTCGCCGGCTTCGCGCTCTGGGGCTTCGGCATGGGCCCTCACGGTCCCGACTACATGGGCGTCGGCGATCCGGCGACGCTTACCGCATTACCCTGGATGCCGGGATTTGCGCGCGTTGCCTGTGACGGTCATGTGCGCGGCAAGCCATACCCCTACTGTTCACGGGTCGCCCTCAAGAACCAGTTGAAACGCCTCGAGCCGAAAGGCCTGACGATGTACGCCGGCATGGAACCGGAATTCATGCTGCTGAAACGCAATGCGGACCGCAGCCTTGCACCATTCGACGATACCGACACGCTCGACAAGCCCTGCTACGACTACAAGGGCCTGTCGCGCGCCAGCGCGATCCTCGACGAAATCAGCACGTGCCTGAGGGCGGTCGGCGTCGACGTCTACCAGATCGATCACGAGGACGGCAACGGCCAGTTCGAGATCAATTTCACCTACGCCGATATGATGAAGACCGCCGACGACTTCATGCTCTTCAAGATGGCGGCATCGGAAATCGCGCGCAAGCATGGCGTGATCGCGACGATGATGCCCAAGCCTTTTTCGAATCGCACCGGGACGGGCGCGCATTTCCACATATCGATGGGCAACAAGAAGACACCGAACCTGTTCTACGACAAGAGCGACAAGCGGGGGCTTTCGCTTTCGACCATGGGTTACCAGTTTCTTGCGGGGATCCTCACGCACGCACGCGCACTCACGGCCATCTGCGCTCCGACAATCAATTCCTACAAGCGGCTGGTCGTCGGCCGCTCGCTGTCGGGCGCGACCTGGGCGCCGGCCTACATTACGTATGGCGACAACAATCGCACGGCTTGCGTGCGCATTCCCGGTGGACGCATCGAGATGCGCTTGCCGGACGGTGCCGCCAATCCTTATCTCGCTGGCGCGGCGATCCTCGCGGCGGGGCTCGACGGCATCGAGCGCCGGCTCGATCCGGGTGAGCCACTCAATGAAAACCTGTACGAGTTTTCGCTGCAGGAACTGAAGCGGCGAAAGATCGGCCTGTTGCCGCAGAACCTCGGGGAAGCGATTGAAGCGCTCGAGGCCGACGAGATCGTAAGGGCGGGCATCGGCCTGGATCTTGCGAAGGAATTCATCAACGTGAAGCGCATGGAATGGATCGAGTACTGCCGCCATGTGAGCGTCTGGGAAACAGATCGTTATCTGGAAATGTTCTAGGAGGCAGGCATACATGTGTGGAATTGTCGGATTGCTGGTCAAGAAGCCGGAGTTGCGCCAGCGCCTGGGCGAGCTGATGGTGCCGATGCTCATCGGGATGACGGAGCGCGGCCCTGATTCTTCGGGTATGGCCGTCTTCACCGAGCCCGTGAGCGGCAAGCATCGTAAGCTGAGCCTGTACAATGCGGATCCCGATTTTGACTGGAAGCACGCCGAAGGCGTGCTGTCGGAGCGATACGACGAAGTGTCGCTGAAGGTCGAGGCAAATCACGCGGTGTTGACGACGATGTCGGATCCCGCCGCACTGCGTACCTGGCTGCCGACGGAATACCCCGGCATGCACGTCCTGAGTGTCGGCCGCTCGATTGATCTCTACAAGGACGTGGGTCTGCCGATCGAAGTGGCAGAGCGCTATCACTTCGGCAGCATGCAGGGCACGCACCTGGTCGGCCACACGCGCATGGCCACGGAAAGCGCGGTGACCCCGGAGAACGCACATCCATACACGGCAGGTGAGGACTGGTGCCTCGTGCACAACGGCTCGCTTGCCAATCCCGGCAGCATCCAGCGCAAGCTCGAGAAACTCGGCGCGCAGTTCGAGAGTGACTGCGACACGGAAGGCGCGTGCCGCTACATCCACTGGCGGCTCGAGGAGGGCGACACGCTCGAGCAGGCACTCGAGAGAGCATTCGAGGACTTTGACGGATTCTTCACGCTGCTGATGGGCACGCGCGACAAGCTGGCGCTCGTTCGGGATCCATTCGCATGCAAGCCAGCGGTGGTCGCGGAGACCGACGATTACGTGGCAATTGCGTCCGAGTTCCGCTCCCTTGCACATCTGCCCGATGTGCGCCATGCGAGGGTCTTCGAGCCGAAGCCGGCGGAGGTGTACTCATGGTCCGTGTAATGCGTGCGGGCGGAGCCGGACCGACAGCATTCGACCTTTCGAAGCAGTCGGTGGGCGAGCTCAACAAGTTCCTTCATGGCGATCTGAAGGGTGTCAAGGCGCTGCGCGTCGAGAATCCCGACGGGGCGCATAGCATCGCGGTCGCGGTCGATGCGCCGCTCCGCATCGAGATCGGCGGGAATGTCGGCTACTTCTGCGCGGGCATGAACAAGCAGGCGACCGTCATCATCGAAGGCAATGCCGGGCCCGCTGTCGCCGAGAACATGATGTCCGGGCGCGTCGAGGTCGCCGGGTTCGCCAGCGGCGGCGCGGGCGCATCGGCCCACGGTGGCCTCCTTGTGATTCACGGCGACGCGGGCTTGAGGTGCGGCATCTCGCTGAAGGGCGCCGACATCGTGGTTGGCGGCGACGTGGGCAGCTTTTCCGCGTTCATGGCGCAGGCCGGGCGCATGGTCATCTGTGGCGACTCGGCTGATGGCCTGGGCGATTCCCTGTACGAGGCTGTCATCTATGTACGCGGCAAGATCCGCTCGCTCGGCGCCGATGCGGAGCTGCAGCCGATGAGTGCGGAGGACGCGGCTGCGGTGACCGCGTTGCTGGCCGCCGCCGGCATCGATCACCCGGCCAGCGAGTTCAAACGCGTGGGCTCGGCCCGCAAGCTCTATCACTGGAACGCCGACGCCAATCAGGAATACTGAAATCTCAGGACTGGAGAAGCCATGGCCACTCAACCGTTTCCCGAAATGCCAGGCACACCGGAGCGCGTGCAGCGCGAGGAAAGCGCCTTATATGACCGGCAGATCCTTGACTACATCGAGCGTGCCGCGGCGACAGGTCTGTATGAAATCCGGGGCCTCGGTGCGAAGCGCCGCCTGCCGCACTTCGACGATCTCACGTTCCTGGGGGCGTCGCTGTCGCGCTATCCGCTCGAAGGCTACCGCGAAAAATGCACGACACGCACGATCCTCGGCACCCGCTACGCCAAGAAACCGATCGAACTCGAGATTCCCATCACCATCGCGGGCATGAGCTTCGGTTCGCTTTCCGCCAACGTCAAGGAGGCGCTCGGTCGCGCCGCCACCGCGGTCGGAACCTCGACGACAACTGGCGACGGCGGCATGACGCAGGAGGAGCGCCTCTCATCGAAAACGCTGGTCTATCAGTGCCTGCCCTCGCGCTATGGCTTCAATCCGGATGACCTGCGCAAGGCGGATGCGATTGAAGTGGTAATCGGACAGGGTGCGAAGCCCGGCGGCGGTGGCATGCTGCTCGGGCAGAAGATCAGTGCGCGTGTGGCGAAGATGCGCACGCTGCCGGAGGGAATCGATCAACGCTCGGCCTGCCGCCATCCGGACTGGACGGGACCCGACGATCTCGCGATCAAGATCAGGGAGCTGCGCGAAGCAACAGACTGGGAAAAGCCCATCTATGCCAAGATCGGTGCAACACGCGTGTTCAATGACGTGAAGCTATGCGTGCATGCGGGAGCCGACGTGATCGTGGTCGACGGCATGCAGGGGGGCACGGCCGCAACGCAGCTCGTGTTCATCGAGCATGTCGGCATTCCGACATTGGCAGCCGTGCGGCAGGCGGTGGAGGCGCTCGAGGAGCTGAACGTCAAGGACAAGGTGCAACTGATCGTCTCGGGCGGCATTCGCACCGGAGCGGACGTCGCAAAGGCGCTGGCGATGGGTGCGGACGCCGTTGCGATCGGGCAGGGAATCCTGATGGCCCTCGGTTGCAACTCGGAGAGCTATGTGCAGGGCGGAAAACACCACTCGGCGGAAGCCGACTATCGGCGGCTGAAGACTGCGCCAGGCTTCTGCCACCATTGCCATACTGGCTTCTGCCCGGTCGGAGTGACTACGCAGGACCCGGTGCTCGAGCGCCGGCTCGAGCCCGAGGTCGGCGCCAAACGCGTCAGGAACTACCTGAAGACCCTCAACCTGGAACTCACGACGCTTGCCCGCGCCTGCGGCAAACAGAATGTGCATCACCTCGAGCGGGAGGACCTGGTGGCGCTCACCATCGAGGCAGCGGCGATGGCGAAACTGCCGCTCGCGGGAACCCGGTGGATACCGGGGCAGCCCTGATCTTCCAGGGAGAATATCGTCGGCCCGTCAGGGTTCCTTGTGACCTTGGGCGAATTTCCATTTCTCCCAGTTGACGCGCGCGGTCTGGTATGCGTCGATCACCGAGATGCCGTAGACAAAGATACCTCCGACGTATTGGCCAAAAACCGAGGCGTTTGCCGGCATCACGTTGACGCTCGCCCAGCCGAGCAGGATGATGAAAAAAAGAAAGACCAGCCCGCGCTGGGGAACGCCGTTCAATACGTGTCCCGAGCCCGGCAACAAGATCGCGGCGGCCAGAACGAGATAGGGGTTTCTGGGGACTGCGGAGGCGGGTTCCACGGGTTTGTTCATGCGCCGGTCCGCGACCAGTCGAGCACGGACTGACGGATGGCGACGAGGCGATCGAGCAGCCCACGCAACAGGATCGGGTCGAGATCCGCGCCGCCGAAATCGGCTTCCCGCAGAACGCCATAGCGGGCACGGTTTGCCTCGGCGAGGAGCCAAACGAGGCGCACGCCGTTCTGCGTGACCAGCAGTTCCTTGGCGCGGGTTTCCTGGAATACGTCGAGGTGCGGCGCGAGCACCCGCGCCGGAAGCATGTTGTGGGGGTCATCGGTCTTCAGAACTGCGTGTTCGGGACACCCCGCCGGCCGCTCGACGGTGAATGGCAACAGGTCGAAATTGGAAAAGGTGGTCGGGCCCGCGGGGCGCATCATGAGGTCGAAGCGGGCCTTCAGCGGCAATGCGTCCTGCAGCGTCACGAGCAGCCAGAGTGCCGGCAGACGGCGGGTTGCCAGGGTATCGACAACCGGCAGCACCTGGACCGCAAGTCCGCGGTAGCGGCCAGCGAGCCTCGGGTAGCCGATCGTGCCGGTGTCCTCCAGGTATGCATCGTCGAGGACACCCGTAGCACCGCGAAAAAAACGCTCCGGTTCACCGTGACGCCTGTCGCGCTCCCGCCGGAAGCGGCGCCAGAGATAGAGCGCAAGTGCGCCGGCAGCGACCGCTCCGATTATCGTATTCCACACGGTGAGCCTTCAGAAATGAAAACGGCCCGCCCGAATGATGGGCGGGCCGCACTGCGAACGTCAACAAAGGCGGCTGGCGCGACCTCAATAGCCCTTGGGCTTCGGCCACGGCATCGTGAATTGATCGGCGCGCCGCACGTAGCGGTAGCGGTAGAAGTGAAACCACAGCGACACGATGATGTAGAAGGCGACCATCGCGCTCAGCTGCGACCCGTAGCCGAGGAAGATCGCAAAGAACGTGATGACACACAGGACGAACAGCAGGAAGGCCGGCAACGGATGAAACGGATGTGTGTAACCGCGGCGGATGCTTCCCAGGGGCCACTTGTTGCGGAACATGACGATGTTGATGCTCATGAACGTGTACTGCAGCACGCCCGAAAGGATCGAGAACGTGATCGCCTGGTTAAGGTCCGCGATGAACACGAATGCGACCGCAATCGGCATCAGGAACAAGATCGAGCGATACGGTGTGCGGTATTTCGGGTGCACGGCCGAGAACCAGGTCGGAAGATACCGGTCGCGGCCCAGTGAGAACCAGGCGCGCGCGGCGTCATTGATGCAGCCGTTCGCAGAGGCGACCGCCGACAGCACCGTGCCCCAGAACAGCAGGAACTTGAGCGTCGGGCTGCCCGTGACCACCGCTGCGTCGTAGAGTGGAAAGAACGTGACGCCGAGGTGCTGCCACGGCAACAGGCTCGCGCAGACGTACCACGTGAGGGCCGCCGCGATGAGGAGCGTCATCATGCCCGCCATCGTGCCAAACGGCAGCGACCGCGCCGGCGAACGCACCTCTTCAGCCGCCTGCGTGGTTCCCTCGATGCCGAGGTAGTACCAGATGCCGAACTGGAAGCCCGCAACGATGCCGATCCAGCCGTAGGGCAGGGCATTCGCCGGCGTCACCATTTCGCCGAGCTTGAGCACCACACCCTGGCTCCAGGGCTGAACCGAGAAAAACAGCACGATGATCGAAATGAATGCGAGCGCCGTGATGATGAAATTCACGTTCAGCGTCATCAGCACGCCGCGGTAGTTGAGCCACACCAGGACCACGATGCAGAGCATCAGGAACGGATTGTGGGTTAGTCCCGTCGCACCGCTTTCGGTCGCGACCTGGGTAATGAGGTCGCCCGCCAGAATGGCGTCCGAGACCTCGAGCATCGTGTAGGCGAACACCAGGTAAAGCGCGACGTTGAAGGCCATCAGCGGCCCGACGATGTGCTTCGCCTGGGCGTACTGGCCTCCGGCCGCGGCAACCGTCGAAGTCACCTCGGAGTCGATCATGGCGACGCAGGTGTAGAGCAGCCCCACCAGCCACAGAACGATGAGCGCCGCCAACGTTCCGCCCTTGTCGGCCGAGAAGTTCCAGCCGGTGAACTCGCCGACGAGCACGATGCCGACGCCCAGCGCCCAGACGTGCGCCGGACCCAGCACCCGCAGCAGCGAAACCTTTTGCGTCTGCCCGCCTGGAGCGATGGCCGGATTGACGGTGTTCATTGGCTCGGCTCTCCCCGGTCAGATATTGTGTTTTTCGGAAATCGCTTCGATCTCGCCTTCGCGCGAAGAGGTGAGCTGCTGTTCCGTGTACTTGGCGTCGGTCTTTATCCAGTCGAAGATCATCCACAGAACGAGAAGCGCCGAGAGGCCCCAGCAACCGTATGAAATGAGATTCCAGACTGGCATTGCGCGGTCCCCCTACTTGCCGTCGCCGAATTTTTCGTCGATGACGTCCCGGTATTCCCTGTCGGAAGCGCGGAACAGGAAGATGAAATACCCGATCAGCACCAGCGCCATCACGCTCAATTCCATCCAGTCGATCTTGTAGTGGAAGTGATTCTGGATGACGTCATGGGCCTTGCTGACGTCATAGCCAAGTTTCTCCCACTGCACGACCTGAGCGGGGGTCTGCTGCAATGATTCCCAGGTCGGGTTGTCAATCTTGTCGATTTCCTTGGCGGCGCCCGCGAGTCCGAGCTTGAGCGGCAGCCACAGCGCGAGGAAGATCGCAACCAGAAGGAACGCGATATCGACGAACTGCATCGCCTTGCTTTGGTTGGGCGGCGTGTACTTGGCCATGTCTAGACCCCGCTTGCCTTGCGCGCTTTGATCGCGTCGAGGCCCCGGATATCGAGGCCGTAGATGAATTCCTTGTCCTCGTGGTAATGGCTCAGCATCGCCGCGATGGATGCGGTATTGAAAATGAGCACCGCAGCCGCGCCAAAGAGCGCGACCAGACGCACGGTCTGATCCGGAATGTGCGGCCAGGCGAGCAAGAGCACGGAGAGCGTCGCAATCCACAGAAAGGCGACGATCACCCAGGCCCACAGCCTGTCGCGCCTGTACATGGTCTCGATTCGCTCAGCCAGGTCTGGCATGGCGTTCCCCCCCTGAACTTCCCGACGCGCTGTCGGCGGTCCGGTGGCGCACTGCGCAACCGTCTGCCGACGGGTCCTTAGCTGTAACTTGACGCGCGGTGACTCTGATTTATTGGGCTATCAAACATCCCGCTCGATTGAAAGTCAAGGCAGCTCCGGTAACCGCCAGGTGGGTGAGCCCCGCAGGCAGGCCTCGCCCGTTGCAGTTGCAGGGCTGGGGGAGGTGAGAATCAGTTCGATCCTGAATTCCGCAAATCATTGATCCGCAAACACGGCGCAGCCAGCGATGGCGAAATCCGGGATAAACTATGCCCATGAAAACCATCAATGAAGTCGCACGATCGCTCGGCATCGAGCCGGCCGATCTGGAACCCTACGGACTCTACAAGGCCAAGCTGTCCTTGAAAGCGTTCCGGGACCGCCCCCGACGCGGGAAACTCGTGCTTGTCTCGGCCATCACGCCGACGCCGGCCGGCGAAGGCAAGACCACGACGTCCATCGGCCTGGTGCAGGGGCTGGCAAAGATCGGCGTGAAGAGCGCCGCGGCCCTGCGCGAACCAAGCCTGGGCCCGGTCTTCGGCATGAAGGGAGGCGGAGCAGGTGGCGGCGCCTCGGAAGTCCTGCCGATGATGGACATCAACATGCACTTCAACGGCGATTTCCACGCCGTGTCGAGCGCGCACAACCTGCTGGCCGCACTGGTGGACAACTGCCTGCACAACGGCAGCGTCCCCAGGCTCGACCCGCGGCATGTGACCTGGAAACGCGTCATGGACATGAATGATCGCGCCCTACGCGACATCGTCATCGGCCTCGGTGGCCGCAGCGAAGGCATTCCGCGCGAGACCGGGTTCGATATCACGGCGGCGAGCGAGGTGATGGCCGTGCTCTGCCTTGCGGACGGCATCCCGGACCTCAAGGCGCGTCTCGGCCGGATCGTCGTAGGCTACGGCAAGGACGGCACGCCCGTCACGGCACAGGATGTCAAGGCCGTGGGCGCCATGGCGGCGCTGCTCGCCCAGGCAATCAAGCCGAACCTCGTGCAGACGACCGAAGGCGTGCCGGCCTTCGTTCACGGCGGACCGTTTGCAAACATTGCGCACGGCACCAACAGCATCACCGCCACGAAAGCCGCGCTCTCGTATGCCGATATCGTCGTGACCGAGGCGGGTTTCGCCTTTGAGCTCGGCGCGGAGAAGTTTTTTGACATCAACTGCCGCTACGGGGGCTTTGCGCCTGCCTGCACCGTGCTGGTCGCGACGATCCGGGCCCTGAAGATGCACGGCGGCAAGCCGCTGGCCGAAATCAGCCGGCCCGATGTGGGCGCCATGGTCAGCGGCCTGTCGAACATGGAAAAGCACATCGAGAACATCCGCAAGTTCGGCCAGCCCTGCGTCATCGCGATCAACCACTTCCCGACCGACTCGCCGGAAGAGGTCGCAAGGCTGAAACAGCATTGCAAGACGCTCGGCGTGGAGGCCGTGGAGGCCAAACCCTTCAGCGAAGGCGGCAAGGGTTGCACCGAACTCGCCACCGTCGTACGCGATTTGGTGGCCGCCAGCGAGCCGCAGTACACGCCGCTTTATGACTGGAACGCCTCGATCGAACAGAAGATCCTGACGGTCGCCCGCGAAATGTACGGCGCGCATGCGGTGGACTACACGGCCAGGGCGAAGCGCGACCGTGACCAGCTGGAGAAGGCGGGCTTTGGCAAGCTGCCCGTCTGCATCGCCAAGACGCAGCAATCGCTGTCGGACAACCCGGCGCTGCTGGGACGTCCGAAGGACTTCCTGGTGACGGTACGCGAGATCCAGCTTGCCGCGGGCGCAGGATTCGTGATTCCGATCACCGGCGAGATCATGCGCATGCCGGGACTGCCGAAGGAGCCGATGGCGCACCGCTTCGACCTCACCGACGACGGCGAGATCACCTTCAGTCGCTGAGGCTGCCTGCGTCGATGTGGTGCTGCGCGCAGGCCGCGGTCACGGTGTTGCGCAGCAGGCAGGCAATCGTCATCGGCCCGACACCACCGGGCACCGGCGTGATGGCGCCGGCAACCTGCACTGCCGCGTCGAAGTCGACGTCGCCCACGAGTCGCTGGCGCGGCCCGTCCGCGGACGGCAGACTGACGCGATTGATGCCGACGTCGATCACGGTCGCTCCCGGCCGGATCCAGTCACCCTTGATCATCTGCGGCTTGCCGATCGCAGCGACCAGGATATCCGCGCGGCGGCATTCCTCGGCGAGATCGCGCGTGCGCGAATGGGCGACGGTCACCGTGCAATGTTCGCGCAGCAGCAGCTGCAGCATCGGCTTTCCGACGATGTTCGACCGGCCGATGATCAGGGCACGCTGACCAGCCAGTTTGCCCACGTGCTCCTTCAACAGCAGCAGGCAACCGAGCGGCGTGCAGGGAATCATCCCGCTGCCGCGGGCTGCCAACAACCCCGTGTTGATGAGACTGAAGCCGTCAACGTCCTTGTGCGGCGCAATTGCATCGATGACAGCCAGCTCGTCGATCTGGCCCGGCAGGGGGAGCTGCACCAGGATGCCGTGCACCGCCGAATCGGCATTCAGCCGCGCCACGTGGTCGAGCAGCTCGGCCTGCGTGGTCGAAGACGGAAGTCGCGTCTCAAATGAGCGCATGCCGGCCTCAAGGGTCTGGCGGCCCTTGTTGCGGACATAAACTTCGCTGGCTGGATCGTCACCCACCAGTATCACGGCGAGGCCCGGCGTCACGCCGTGGCGCCCGGCGAGCACCGCAACCTGACGTGCGACCTGTGCCCGGACGCGCTCCGCCATGGCTCGTCCGTCGATGAGACGCGCCTGGTGCGAGCTGCCTGGAGCCATGCCGGACCCGGATTCTGGCATCGATACGGCCTCATGCCATACTGGTGGCCGCGAGGGTACCTGAAACCCCTGCTCATTTGCGACACCGCGGGCCAACATGAATGCCAAGCACGACGGCGAGGCCGTCCGTCGAATACAGATTGATGCGATGCGCGGCGGCCAGGTGCAGTCGCACCAGGATGTCGTGGTCGTCGAGGAGCCGCTCGAAATCCGCCTCGCACGCCTCTCGGAACCCGGGCCGGGGCGCGCGATTTCGATCACGATGCGCACGCCGGGCCATGATGTGGAGCTCGCGGTCGGCTTCCTGCACGGCGAGGGCCTGATCCGCTCGAAAGCCGACATCGCATCGGCCCGCGTCTGCGGTCCGACCAAAAATATCGTCCGGGTGGAGCTTGCCGCCGACGTGAAGCTCGACCTCGCGCGCCTTGAGCGGAACTTCTATACGAGTTCCAGTTGCGGGATCTGCGGCAAGGCATCGCTCGAAGCCGTGGACGCGATGTTGCCGATCCGCACGGTCTCAAGCCCGATAACGGTTTCGGCCGGGCTGCTCGGCACACTGGTTGCGCGGGCGCGCAGCGCGCAAAATGTGTTCCGGGAAACCGGCGGCCTGCATGGTTCGAGTCTTTTTGATGCGCGCGGCGAGCTGCTGGCGACATACGAAGATGTCGGCCGGCACAACGCGCTCGACAAGCTCATCGGCGCCAAGCTGCTGGCGGGGGAATTACCGCTATCGGAGTGCCTGCTGCTGTTGAGCGGACGTGCGAGCTTCGAATTGCTGCAGAAAGCGGCTGCCGCCGGCCTGCCGGTGGTGGCATCGGTGGGCGCGCCATCGAGCCTCGCGATCGATCTTGCGGAGCGCACCGGCATCCTGCTGGTTGGCTTCCTGCGCGGCGATTCCTTCAACGTGTATACGCACCGGGAACGGCTGCAATGAAGACGACTGCATCGACGCAGGCGATCGGCCCGGCCCAGAAGGGCGAGGTGCTGGCGATCGTCGCGCGCCACAAGGACCAGCCGGGCCCGCTGATCGAGATCCTTCATGATGTGCAGCGCGCATTCGGTTACGTGCCCGCGGAGGCCGTGCCGCTCATTGCCGGGGCGCTCAATCTGTCCCGTGCCGAAGTTCACGGTGTCGTCACCTTCTACCATTATTTCAGCGGAGCGCCGCAGGGCCGGAGCGTGCTGCGCCTGTGCCGCGCCGAGGCCTGCCAGTCCATGAATGGCCGGGCACTCGAGCGGCATGCGATGAAAAAGCTCGGCATCGGATTCGGGGAGACGACCGCGGATGGCGGAGTCACGTTGGAGGCTGTTTACTGCCTCGGGCTCTGCGCCTGTTCGCCCGCGGCAATGATCGATGAGGAAGTGCACGGGCGCGTGACGCCGGAGCGCCTGGACGAATTGATCCAGGGCGCGGGCGCAGGGGCAGGCAAGTGACCGTCAACGTCTGGGTCCCGCAGGATGCGGGGGCGCTGGCGCTTGGCGCCGAGGCGACGGCGCAGAAACTGCTCGCCGCGGCGCAGGCGACCGGCACGTCAATCCGGCTGCGCCGCAACGGATCCCGGGGGCTCTACTGGCTGGAACCGCTCGTCGAAGTGGAATGCGCGGAGGGCCGGATTGCCTACGGACCCGTGACGGCAAGGGACGTGCCGAGTCTGATCGAGAAAGGGCTGTTGAAGGGTGGCGCGCATCCGCTGCGGCTGGGGCCGATCGACCAGCACCCGTGGTTCAAGTCACAGCAGCGGCTGACCTTCGCGCGGGTCGGGCAGATCGATCCGCTCGAATTGAACGACTACCTCGCGCAGGGCGGATTCCGCGGCCTGCAGCGCGCGCTCGAGATCGGGGGCACGGCGACTGTCACGGAGGTCGTCGAATCGGGCCTGCGCGGACGCGGCGGCGCGGCCTTCCCGACCGGCATCAAGTGGCAGACCGTGCTGAAGCAGCCACCGGGCCAGCGCTACATCGCCTGCAATGCGGACGAGGGCGACTCGGGGACGTTTTCGGATCGCATGCTGATGGAGGGTGATCCGTTCTCGGTCATCGAAGGCATGATCATCGCGGGCGTCGCGGTCGGGGCGACGCAGGGCTACATCTACCTGCGCGTCGAATATCCGCACGCTCACCGGACCATGGCCGCCGCGATCACTGCGGCGCGCAAGGCCGGATTCCTCGGTGACAGGGTCTGCGGCAGCAAGCACGCCTTCGACATCGAGCTGCGCCTCGGTGCCGGCGCGTACATCTGCGGCGAAGAGACGTCCATGCTGGAAAGCCTCGAGGGCCGCCGCGGCGAGATTCGCGTGCGCCCGCCGTTGCCGGCGGAGAAGGGCCTGTTCGGGGCGCCCACGGTGGTCAACAACGTCGTGACGCTCGCCACCGTACCCGTGGTGCTCGCAGGCGGCGCGGCCCACTATCGCGATTTCGGCCAGGCGAAGTCACGCGGCACCCTGCCGTTGCAGCTGGCCGGAAACGTGCGCCGTGGCGGGCTGATCGAGCGGGCCTTCGGCCTGACGGTGCGCGAGCTCCTGTACGACTACGGCGGTGGATCCGCGAGCGGGCGGCCGATCCGCGCGGTCCAGATTGGTGGCCCACTTGGCGCTTACCTGCCGGAATCGCAGTTCGACACGCCGCTCGAGTACGAGGCGCTTTCGGCGATCGGCGCCATGCTCGGGCATGGCGGTGTCGTCGCATTCGACGACACGGTCGACATGCTGGAAATGGCGAAGTACGCAATGGAGTTCTGCGCGATCGAGTCCTGCGGCAAGTGCACGCCCTGCCGTATCGGGTCGGTCCGGGGCGCCGAAGCCCTCGGGAATATTTCCCGTGGAATCAATCCGCAAGGCAATCTTGCGCTCGTTACGGAGCTGTGCGATACGATGCTGCAGGCATCGTTGTGCGGGCTGGGGGGCATGGCGCCCTATCCGGTACTGAGCGCGATGAAGCATTTCCACGAGGACTTCAGGCCGCGGGCGCCTGCAAACTGACATGTACGCCATTGACCATAATGATCTGGGCACGCCGGCCGCCGCGTCGGGCGAGCCGGTGACGCTGGAAATCGACGGCAGTACCGTCACGGTGCCGGCAGGCACTTCCGTGATGCGGGCGGCAGCGCTCGCCGGCGGCAGGATTCCCAAGCTTTGCGCGACCGACAACCTGAAGGCCTTCGGTTCCTGCCGCCTGTGCCTGGTCGAAATCGAGGGCCGCAAGGGATTCCCCGCTTCCTGCACGACCGAAGTCGCGGCCGGCATGAAGGTGCGCACGCAGTCGCCGCGGCTGCAGACATTGCGGCGCAGCGTGGTCGAACTCTATGTATCGGACCATCCGCTCGATTGCGACGAGTGCCCCGCCAATGGCCATTGCGAACTGCAGGATGCCGCCGCGGAGCTCGGCGTCGAGGGCTCGCGTTATGCGGACGGTGGCGCGACGCAGCGCGGCGTCGCGCAGGACGCCAGCAATCCGTATTTCGTATTCAACCCGGATCTCTGCATCGTGTGCTCGCGCTGCGTGCGCGCCTGTGACGAAGTGCAGGGGACGCTGGCTCTGACGATCGAGGGCCGCGGATTCGGATCGCGCGTGTCGGCAAGCCAGCACCAGACATTCCTCGAATCCGAATGCGTTTCCTGTGGAGCCTGTGTCGAGGCCTGCCCGACGGCCGCCTTGACGGAGAAACTTCCGATCGCGCTCGGCGCACCGACGAAGGCGGTCACCACGACCTGCGGCTATTGCGGTGTCGGCTGTTCGCTGAAGGCAGAGGTCAAGGACGAAACGGTCGTCCGGATGGTTCCGAACCGCGCCGGTACGGCGAACAAGGGCCATGCCTGCGTGAAGGGGCGCTTCGCCTTTGGCTATGCGACCCATGCGGATCGCGTTCGCAAGCCGATGATCCGCAAGCGCATTACCGATCCCTGGCGCGAAGTGAGCTGGGACGAGGCGATTGGCTATGCCGCGGCCGAGTTCAAGCGCATCCAGAAGAAATACGGGCCCAATTCGGTAGGCGGCATCACGTCCTCGCGCTGCACCAACGAGGAGACCTTCCTGGTGCAGAAACTGGTGCGCGCGGCGCTCGGCACCAACAACGTCGACACCTGCGCCAGGGTCTGCCACTCGGCGACCGGCTATGGGCTGAAGCACACGCTTGGGGAATCCGCCGGTACGCAAGCCTTTACGTCGGTCATGAAGGCGGACGTGATCTTCGTGATCGGCGCCAACCCGACCGATGGACATCCGGTCTTCGCGTCGCAGTTGAAGCGTCGCCTGCGCCAGGGCGCGAAACTGATCGTGCTCGACCCCCGCGCGATTGACCTGGTGCGCACGCCCCACATCGAGGCGGCCGTGCACCTGCAGCTGCTTCCCGGCACGAACGTGGCGGTCATCAATGCGCTTGCACACGTCATCGTGACCGAGGGCCTTGCGAATGACGCCTACGCCGAGGAGCGCTGCGAAGTCGACACCTACCGGAAGTGGAAGGCCTTCGTCTCGCAGGCGAAGAATTCCCCGGAGGCGATGGAAGCGACCAGCGGCGTGCCGGCGGCGCTCGTGCGCCAGGCGGCGCGGTTATATGCCGCGGGCCCGAACAGCGCGATCTACTACGGCCTGGGTGTCACGGAGCACAGCCAGGGCACGACCATGGTGATGGGTATCGCGAATCTCGCGATGGCGACGGGCATGCTCGGGCGCGAAGGCGTCGGCGTCAGCCCGCTGCGCGGCCAGAACAACGTGCAGGGCTCCTGCGACATGGGCTCGTTCCCGCATGAGTTCAGCGGCTATCGCCATGTGTCCGACGGCCCGACGCGCAGCCTGTTCGAGGCGGCGTGGAATGCGAAGCTCGCGAGCGAGCCGGGCTTGCGCATTCCGAACATGTTCGATGCCGCGCTCGATGGCAGCTTCCGCGGGCTCTACATCCAGGGCGAGGACTTCGTCCAGTCCGACCCCAACACGAATCACGTCGTCGCCGCGCTGTCCGCCATGGAATGCGTGGTGGTGCAGGACCTGTTCCTGATCGAGACCGCGCGCTACGCGCATGTGTTCCTGCCGGGCTCCACCTTCCTCGAGAAGGACGGCACCTTCACCAATGCCGAACGGCGCATTTCGCGCGTGCGAAAGGTCATGGAGCCGCTCGCGGGGCTCGCCGACTGGGAAGTGACGATGCAGCTGGCGCAGGCGCTGGGCTACCCGATGCACTACTCGCATCCCTCCGAGATCATGGAAGAGATCGCGCGCCTCACGCCGACCTTCCATGGTGTCACCTACGAGAAGCTCGAACGTCTCGGCAGCATCCAGTGGCCCTGCAACGACGCAGCGCCCGAAGGCACGCCGACGATGCACGTTGGATCGTTCGTGCGCGGCAAGGGCAAGTTCTACCTGACTGAATATGTTGCGACTTCCGAGCGCAGCACCAGCCGCTTCCCGTTGCTTTTGACAACCGGGCGCGTGCTGTACCAGTACAACGTCGGGACGCAGACCCGGCGCACCTCGAACCTGGCCTGGCAGGCGGAGGACCGTCTCGACATCCATCCGGATGACGCCGAGGACCGCGGCATCAAGGACGGCGACTGGGTGGGCGTCACGAGCCGGGCCGGCGACATGGTCCTGCGGGCGGTCGTCTCGAAGCGCATGACGCCGGGCGTCGTCTACACGACGTTCCACTTCCCGGAATCCGGCGTCAACCTCGTGACGACGGAAAACTCGGACTGGGCGACCAATTGCCCCGAGTACAAGGTGACGGCCGTCGAAGTGGTCAGGGTCGGGCAGCCGGAAGCCTGGCAGGCGCGCATTCGCGCCGAGCGCAGCGCGCAGCGCAGCCCGGCATTGCCGACCACCTGAGCCGGGAATCCTGGCGATGAATCCCCAGCGGCTGGTCGCGATGGCGAATGACATCGCCGCATTCTTCGCTGTCGAGCCGGACCAGGAATCGGCGGCAGACCAGGTGGCGAATCACCTCAAGAAATTCTGGGAACCGCGGATGCGCACGGAAATCCGGCGCTTCCTGGACAGTGGCGGTACAGGCCTCAGTCCCCTCGCGAGGCGCGGCGTCGAGCGTCTTTGAATTGTCGCGATACGGCGACGAGCCGAAGCGTGCCAGCAGCCGGCGCGTCTGTTGTGCTGTGACAATGTCGCTGCGCGCACTGTGGCCGGCTTATGTCGCCTTGTTGCTGCTCGGCTGCGGCGGCGGGGGCGGGGGCTCGAGTCCGCCACCTCCACCACCGCCGCCCGATTCGGGTCTCGACCAGCGCCCGAGCAACGCCGCCTGCCTGGCGCCCGCCCGCACGGCGGGGACTTCGACGCTATCGGCGCCGCGTGCATTCCCGAACCTGACATTCACCTCGCCGGTCGCGATGCTGCAGGCACCGGGCGATGCATCGCGATGGTTCGTGCTGGAGCAGGCGGGCGTCATCCGCACCTTCGACAACAGCGCCACCGTCACCACGACCCAGGCATTCCTCGACATCAGCGGCCGGGTATTCAACAGCGGCGAGGCGGGGTTGCTCGGCCTGGCTTTCCATCCGGACTTCGGCGTGAACGGTCGCGCCTACGTCAACTACAGCGCATCGGTTGGCGGGCAAATCCGTTCGGTCACCTCGGAATTCACGAGCCCTGACGGTGGACTGACGCTCGATCCGAATTCCGAACGCGTGCTGCTGACGGTGAACAAGCCGGCCAGCAACCACAATGGCGGCAACCTCGCGTTCGGGCCGGACGGATTCCTGTACCTCGGTCTCGGCGACGGAGGCGGGGGCGGCGATCCGCAGGAGAACGCACAGAATCCGCAGCGCCTGCTCGGCAAGATGCTGCGCATCGATGTGGACCAGCAGCCGGGCGGCGAGCCTTATGGCATCCCGGCCGGCGCCAACGGCAATCCTTTCGCCGGCAATCCGCGCTGCAACATCGACGGCACCGGTGTGCAGAATTGCCCGGAGATCTATGCGCTCGGCCTGCGCAACCCGTGGCGCTGGAGTTTTGATCGCCAGACCGGCGTTCTCTGGCTCGCTGATGTCGGGCAAAGCAGCTTCGAGGAGATCGACATCATCGAGCGGGGCGGCAATTACGGCTGGGATGTTCGCGAGGGTGCGCACTGCTTCGAACCGGCGAGCGGTTGCCAGACTGCGGGCCTCACCGATCCCGTCGCCGAGTACGGCCGCACGATGGGCTTCTCGATCACCGGCGGCTATGTCTATCGCGGCACGCAGACGACCGAAGTGCGCGGCCGCTACATCTTCGCGGATTTCGGCAGCGGCATGATCGCATCGCTGACACCCGAGGCCGGCGGGACTTACACGCTGAAGCCACTCGTGCAGCCCGGCGCGACGCCGCCCGGTGCACCGGGGCAACTATCGCCGTCGGCATTCGGCGAGGCAAATGACGGCGAGCTGTTCCTGCTCGACTATTCACGCGGCGAGATCCGCGAGCTCGTGTTCACGGGTGGAGGCGGTGGCGACAATGTGCCGCAACAGCTTTCCGCGACCGGATGCATCAACACGTCGGCGGCGGGCGCGCCCCCGTTGTTATCGCTGATTCCGTATGCACCCAATGCGGCGTTCTGGTCGGACGGCGCAGTCAAGGAGCGCTGGATCGGATTGCCGAATGGCCAAAACATCGCGGTCCGCAGCGATGGTGACTGGGACCCGCCGAATGGCACGGTCCTGGTCAAGCACTTCCGCATCGGCAATCGGTTGGTCGAGACGCGCTTGTTTATGCGTCACCCTGATGGTTCCGATGGTGTCTGGGCTGGCTACACCTATGAGTGGAACCAGGCCCAGACCGAAGCGACGCGCGTGACCGGCGGCAAGACCGTCATGGTGGCCGGCCAGAACTGGATCTTTCCGAGTGAAGCGCAGTGCATGCAGTGCCACACGCAGGCGGCCGGCTTCAGCCTGGGCCTCGAGACGGCGCAACTGAACGGATCGCTGACCTATGCCCAGACCGGGCGCAATGCCAACCAGATCACCACGCTGAATGCCGTCAATGTTCTCTCGCCGCGCGTCGGCGCGAATCCGCCGGCCTATGCGGATCCGGCGGACGCCAGTCGCTCGCTGACGGAGCGCGCGCGGGCCTACCTCCACACCAACTGCGCGAACTGCCATCGCCCGGGGGGGCCGACGCCGGTCACACTCGACCTGCGCCACGACACGGCGCTGGCGCAGACCGGCGCCTGCAATGTGGCGCCGAACGCCGGCGATCTTGGCATTACCGGCGCACTCATCATCGCGCCAGGTGACGGCGAGCGCTCCGTGCTGCTCGCACGGATGTCACGACGCGATGCATCCGGCATGCCGCCGGTCGCGAGTGATGTCGTCGATGCCGCCGGCGTGCAGCTGATCGGCGCGTGGATCGATTCGTTGACGGCGGCGAACTGCCAGTAATCACAGGGCCTTCGGTCCCTTATGCTCCGCCGAGTTCTGGAGGCATGGGGCGCCCAGCTTTCGAGCAGTGGAACCACATGCAATCGGCGTTCTTCACTTTTCACTCGCGCGGGTGCAGTATCTTTGCAGGGGGGAACTCTTATGCCAATCAAGTCATTGCTCGTTACATCCTTGGTCCTTGCACTGGTCGGGTGCGGATCCGGATCCGAGGGGTCAGATGCAGCTGCTGCCGGGGATTCGGCGGCGCCAGAACGGGAGGCGGACATCCCGGGCGGCGGGGGCGGCGAGGTGCTGAAGATCAGCTCGCGCACTTACACTGGCGGCAGCGTGAAGGCGAAGGTGACCGGGTTCTTCGAGGTGGACGGGAGCCAGGAGCTGAACAAGCCCGCGAGCATCACGGACGACGGCCACACCTGGCTGCAGTACGGCGTTTCAGCAGCGCCGGAGCTGAACGTCCTCTTCACGAACGACGAATCCATGGCGGAGAACGGCGTGAACATCGGCGTCGGGCCGTACACGGTCACGGCGACGAGCACGAGCGGCGAATGCCGGACCAAGTTCGACGTGGCGCCCGCGACCATCGCCGGACACTATTCCTGCACCGGGTCCACAGGCTACAACAAGGACACCGGCCAGATGGGCAAGGTCGACATCGAGGTCGATTTCAACGCGGGGTCCTGATTACTCCAGGTCGATGCTGAATCCTATCGCATCGATCAACGCGGCTGTTGGCGGGGCATGAATCAGGCAGAGCTCGACACGATGACCGGTGAATCGGTGGCTTAGGGAGGCCAGTTTCCGCTGCGGCCTCAGTCGTGAGCCTCTCGCTGGCGCTCGATGACAAACCGGTCGCCGTCGACCCCGATGCCGATCGTCGTCGTCTGGTCCGGCACGATGGTGACTGAATCCTCGAGCTTCTGCCCGAGGGCGTCCATCCGGATGCGGTAGCTGCCCGGCAGCAGCTCGCGGCTCAAGCCGCTGGTCTCGCCGGAGGCGACCAGCTTGCCGCTGCCGTCGAAGACGTCGTATGGCAGGCGCTGCGCCGCCGCCATCTTGATGGCGCGCGAGAGCTGCGCGCCGTTCTGCGCGCCGTAGTACTGCCCACCGGTCGCGCCGGCGAACGACCCGAGCTCGGCCTCGACCTTCTGGCCGGTCAACGTGAAGCCGACGATGTTGAGCGTGACGTTGACGCCCGACTTCGCGATTTCCTTCGCCGCCGATTTCGCGTTGCCTTGGCAGCTCTCCTCGCCGTCGGTGATCAGGATCACCGAGCCGCCGCCCGCGGCTTTCAGGTCGCCGACGGTCTTCAGCACCGAGCGCACCAGCGGCGTCTCGCCGCGCGGCTTGAGATTCGTCGCCGCGGTCAGGATCTTGTCGCGATCCAGCTTGTCGATCGGCACCAGCAATTCGGTGTCCTGGCAGGTCTCGGCCGACTTGGACGAATAGCGATGGCCGTACACTCGCAGTCCGACGTTCAGGTCGTCCGGCAGCGTGCTCACGACTTCTTTCAACGTGGCGAGCGCCACCTGCCAGCGCGTGCTGTCGCCGAGCTTCGTGTTCATCGAGCCCGACACGTCGAGCACGATCTCGAGATTGGGCGTCGCCGGCTTGCTGCCCCCGCGGGTGACCTGCAGGGCGCCCTTCGGTTCCGCACCATAAGAGCCGGCGAGTCCGATCACCGCCCACATCGTCTGCGCGAAATCAGACTTGTGCTGGCTTTGCGTGTGAATCGCCTTCCACGATCCGTGGTCCAGTGTTGGTTCACGCACCTGGGTCTTCAGCAGGTAATCCACGCCGCGGCGGAACATCTCCGAGCGCACGCTGACACCGGCCTGCTTGAACGCATACAGGACCTGGCCCGTCGCGAACGGGTTCGATCCTTCCATGGCGGGAATTTCTTTCCAGCCGCCGTCGGAAGCCTGCTGCGCGGCAAGCACCTCGACCAGTGGCCACGCCGCGCGCTTCTGTTCCGAGTTGCCGTAATGGTTCAGGGCGACAATCTTGAAGACCAGGTCCTGGGTGGTGTCAGGTTCGCTGGCGGCAATCCACGCGAGTGCCTGCTCGGCTGCTCTGGCGTACTTTGGATCTGCGGAATGGGCGGCCGCCCATTTGATGGCCACGAGCGCGTTGCCTGTGAGCATGATCTGGCCTTGCACGATCGGCGGGTCCGGGTTGGCGGCGAATGGAATCGAGCCATCCGCCGCCTGGCTCCTCACGAGATAGTCGACTGCAAAGAAGAGTTCGCGGTCGGTCGCTCGTCCGCTTGCCTCGTCCGCGTTGGCATAGCCCATCGCCCCGAACGTGGCTGACACAATTTCATTCTGTTGGCCGATCCGGCCCTCGGGCGTCGTCTGCTTGCGCATCAGGTCTGTGAGAACCTGCATCGCCGGCAGGCTCACGCGATAGCCCTGTTTGAGCGCGACCGCCTGACCCATGAGCGCCTGGGCCTGTACGTGACAACCAAAGCATTGGTGCCCGGTTGACCAATCCACCGCCGACTGCTGCAGCCATTCGAGGCCCCGTTGCGCCGCCTCGCGCGGGCTGCCTTTCCACAGCTTCACGCCCGGCGCGCGGTTGAACAGCGGCTCATAGCCCTCGCGCACCGATTCGAGCACGCGCACTTCGGCGATCTCCACGACGCGTCCCGAGACGCCCGATAGCAGGCGAAGCTTGACGAATCGCGCCTCGGTCGCCGGGAAAGTGATCGTCTGCTCGCCAGGCTTTGCCTCCAGCGTTGCGGTCACGACCCGCGTGAAGCGTTCGGGCGCGCTGTCCATCGAGGTCCAGACCTCGACTCCAGCAGGAGCGGTCGAGACATCTTCCACCTTCACCGTCGGCGCGTCGGGAGGAGTAATTGCGATTGCACCGATCAGCGCAGGCTGTCGCTCGTAGAAGGAAAACACGATGTCCTGGGGGTATTTCGTCCAGTAGATCTTGCTGTACATCCCGTATGGCGACCAGTCCGCGGGGGCAAACCACGTCGAATCCAGGCGGCCATCAATCAACCTGTTGCCCATCAGGCCGGGACCATAGAAGCCGGTCAATTCCTCGACTGCGCCGCCGACGTCGGCTGCGGCCAGGTTGACGTCGGTCAGGGTAGCTGGAGCCTCCGGCTCGGGCGGCGCCGCAACGGGCGCTTCCGACCCAGACGGCGCTGTAACGGCCGTCGCCGTCGCGTGAGAGTCCGTTGCGGGCGCGCCCGCCGCAGGAGACTCATCGCCCTTGCGCGCGCACGCCACCGCTGCAATGGCCATGATCACGACGATCGCTTGACGCCTGGCGTACATGTCAACGCTTGACGACGAAGCGGTCGCCCTCGACTCCCAGCCCCAGGCTCGTGGTCTGGTCCGGGGCGATGGTCAGCGGCTCTTCGAGCACCTGTCCCAGCGCGTCGATGCGGATCCGGTATTTTCCGGGCGGCAGCTCGCGACTGAGCTCGCTGGTCTGCCCCGAGGCGAGGATTTTTCCGGATGCATCGAGGATGTCGTACGGCAGGCGATTGAGCGCGGCGAGTTTCACCGCGCGCGAAAGCTGCTCCCCATCCTGCGCGCTGTAGTAGCGGCCGCCAGTCGAACCGGCCAATGCTCCGAGTTCGGCTTCCACGGCTTCGCCGGTCAGCGTGAAGCCGACAATGTTGAGCGTGACATTCACGCCGGAAGCCTGGATCTCAGCTGCCGCCGCTTTCGCATCACCCTTGCAGCTCTCCTCGCCGTCGGTGATCAGGATGACCGAGCCGCCTCCAGCAGCTTTCAGGTCGCCGATCGTCTGCAGGGTCGAATGAATCAGCGGTGTTTCGCCGCGCGGTCTAAGGCGCGATGCGGCCTTCACGATGCGCCCGCGATCGAGCTTGGCGATCGGTATGACCAGCTCCGTATCCTTGCAGGTCTGCGCGGACTTTGACGAATAGCGATGGCCGTAGACCCGCATGCCGACATTCAGGTCTTCCGGCAGGGTATCCACCACATCCTTCAGCACTCCCAGCGCCGTCTTCCAGCGCGTGCTGTCGCCGAGCTTCGTGTTCATCGAACCGGAGACATCGAGCACGATCTCCAAATTGCGCGACGGCGGTTTGTCGCCCTGCTGCTTGACGATCTGCAGTGCGCCGGTCGGGTCGGGCCCGTAGGCGCCGGCGAGGCCGATCACGGCCCACATCGTGTGCGCATAGCCCGAAGGTTGCTCGCTCGCCGTGTTCATCGCGGCCCAGGAGCCGTTCTCGGGCAGGGTCGGATTATTGATCTGGTGCCCAAGAAGGAAGTCCACGCCGCGCCGGAACATGTCGCCGTGGATGCTGATGCCGGCCTGCTTGAAGGCGTAGAGCACCTGGCCAGTTGCGATCGCGTTTGATCCCTTTGAGGCCGCGTTCTCTTTCCAGCCCCCATCCTCTTGTTGCTCGGTGGCAAGGGTCTCCACAACGGACCAGGCCGTGCGCTTCTGGTCCGGCGTGCCGTAATGCATCAGCGCGATGATCTTGAAGATCTTGTCTTGCGTCGTCTCCGGCTCGTTCGTGGCGATCCAGGCCAGCGCGCGTTCGGCCGCCGTAACTTCGTTCGGATCTTGCGTACGGTTTGCGGACCACTCGATCGCGACCAGATAATTGGCCGTCGTCATGAACTTGCCCTGGACGATCGGGGGATGGACCTCGTCGACCGGAAACGAACCGTCATCCAGCTGCCGAGAAAGCAGGCGATTCGACATCTCTCCGTGGAAACCCTTGTCGGCATATGGATACTCGCGATCGCCGTCCATTCCAAGAACCTCATACGCATGGGTCGTACCCATCGCTCCGAAAGCCGTTGCAGAGCCCGACGGGCTCCACCAGGACCCCCATGAGGACTGGCTCTTCATATGGTCGAACAGCACCCTCATGGATCGCTGGTTCACGCGATAGCCTTGTTCGTACGCCACCGCCTGCCCCATCAGCACCTGTGCCTGCACGTGGCAGCCGAAGCAGCCGTGCAGCTTGACCCAGACCGGCCCGGCCTGCTGCAGCCAGTCGAGGCCGCGCTGGGCAGCCTCGCGCGGGCTGCCTTTCCAGTGCTTCACCTGTGGGACGCGCGTGAAGAGCGGCGTGTAGCGAGAACCGTCGTTCTCGACCACGCGCACCTCCGCGATCTCGAGTCCCTCGGGCGCGTGGCCGGACAGTATGCGGAGCTTCACGAAGCGAGCTTCGACTGTGGAGAAGGACACTTCCTGCACGCCGGGCCGGGCGTCCAGGGTCCCAGCCTCGATCTTCCGAAAAGTCCCGGTCGGGCTGTCCGATGCGACCCAGATCTCGATGTCCTTGGGTGCCAGCGTCGCCGGGTTCGGCAGGGTGATCTCGACAGCGTCGATTTCCGCCGGCTCGCGCTCGAAGAAGGAGAACACTATCTCCTGCGGATAAGTGAGCTTCTGCATTTCCCCCGCGTTGTAGGCAGCGTCGAGCCTCCAGGTCGGCGCCAGCATGCCGTCGATCAGGCGTCTCCCGGTGAACCCGGGGCCGTAGTTGTCGGTGAGTTCCTCGACGGCGCCGCCCATGTCGGCTGCGGCGAGATTGACGTCCGTCAGCGTTGCCGGCGGCTCCGGCGCAGGCACCTGTGCCACGCGTGCGCTCGCCGGCGGCGATTCGTTTTGTTTCTGCGAGCAGGCGGTTCCGAGGAGAACGGTAAGAGCAATAGTGATCAGAAGCTTGGGCATCGTGCACCCGGGACTGTCAGTGTTGGATCACAAACAGGTCGCCTTTGACTCCAAGACTGAGCATCGTGGTCTGGTCCGGGACAATGGTCAACGGCTCTTCGAGCACCTGGCCGAGGGCGTTGATGCTGATGCGGTACTTGCCAAGCGGCAGCTCGCGGCTGAGCTCGCTCGTCTGCCCGGAGACGAGTAGCTTGCCAGAGGCATCGAAGATGTCATAGGGGAGGCGATTGAATGCCGCTAGCTTCACTGCGCGCGAGAGCCGAACGCCGTCCCGCGCACAGTAGTAACAGCCGCCGGTCGATCCGGCGAGAGTGCTAGGCTCGGCCTCGACCGCTGCGCCGGTCAGCGTGAAGCCGACGA